>Ga0208612_1000166_pt1 | contig 35425 bp, 26 predicted proteins | sample AntDryMetagUQ889_FD_188089 | JGI IMG/M metagenome (GOLD analysis project Ga0208612, IMG submission 188089) | Polar desert microbial communities from Antarctic Dry Valleys - UQ889 (SPAdes) | ecosystem: Environmental > Terrestrial > Soil > Desert | place: Antarctic Dry Valleys | collected 2008-12-31 | reverse complement strand
GAGCGCGGAGCTGCTATCAACCCCGGCCGCTGGAAGCGAAGGGTGATCCGAGGAGGGCGGGCGGTCCGAAGACGGCTGGTGCGAAGAAGAAGGTGACGTCGCTCCAGACGAGCCTGTGGTCGGAGGCCGGGAACGGGAACGTCCCGACGAGCCGGAACAGGGGATCGGACGACAGGGGCCAGAAGACGCCTGAGTCGGTGATCAACGTGGCGCGGCTCGGAAGGACGTAGTCCACCCGGAGATTGCCGGGAGCCGAATCGGGGAAGTCCGCCGTGTCGAACTGCGGATCCGACTTGTGGTTGCGGTTTGCACCCCCCTGCAGCGCGCTCTGCTCGACGGCTCCCAGGCTCGCCGGCGGGTTGCCGGAGTTGACGAACGGGCTCTCGAGCAGCTGCTGGATCGCGCCGGGGATGCTGTCTCCATCGAGCGGATCGGAGTTCTGGTCGCCTGCGATCACGAACAGCGAGCCGAGGCCGAGTCCTCCCTGACGGCCGGTGTCGTCATAGATATAGCCGCTCCGGAACGGGTTGATGTAGTCGGCCCAGAGACGGATCTCGTCGAAGTTGCGCTTGCCGTTCCGATCCTCGGGGCCGTCGAAGACGGGCGGGGTCGGATGGCTCGTGAGGAAGTGGACGGTTTTCCCGCCGATCACGATCGGCAGGTCCCAGTGGCTCTTCGACGAGAGACGGAAGACGTCCAGTTCCGCCGGCGAGTACCAGTCCATCGGTGCGGGCGTGGCCGGGTCGTCGGGAAGGAGCGCGCCCGGCATGTCCTTCCAGAGGAAGCGCTGGAAGGTGCGGATGCCTGTTTGATCGATCGGGTAACGCGAGTACACGGCCATCCCGAACTGCCCGGGGTAGAAGCCGAAGCCATACGCGTCGTCGGGCCCGCCGACGACGCCGTTGTTGTTGAAGTCGAAGCCGGACGGGATCCCGGTGTTGGACTCGGCGGCAAACCGATGCGGGTAGTGGATCGGCGCTGCGCCGTTCTGGGAGATCGACAGGTAGTTGTCCTGGAAGAGCTTGAGCGCAGTCCCGGCCGCGTCGTAGTCGAACTCGTTGATGAGGATCACGTCGGGGCGGACACGCTGAATCGTCTCCGCGACATTCCGCGCCTGCTGGTTCGCCGGCGTGGACAGATCGGCGATGAGCTGACCGGCGGTGGAGCGGTTGAGCGACGCGTTGAAGGTCGAAAAGCGGACGGTCTCGGCGCCGGCCACGGGCGCGAGCGCCAGCGCTGCCAGTGCCACTGTCAGAAGTCGCAACACCTACATTCCTCCTCGGTTGACCGGGAGGGCATATCACTCCCGCGACGACGCTGCAGGAACTTCACCACACCGACCCGGACAGGTGACCGGAGTGAGAACCGGCAGCGAGCGCGTGGAGTGCCGTAATGCAAGACCTGACCCCAGGCATGTCCGCGACGGGCACGGCCGGCGTCAGGTCTTGCGATCGCGCCTTTACTTCACCCGGGCCCCGTAGATGCGCGGGCCCGGTAACGCGGCTGCAGCTGCTCGGCGGCACCCTGCGGGATGGTGATCTTGGCGGGGTCCCCGTCGGAGACGAAACGCGTTTCCGGGTTCCGGTCGAGCTCTCTGATCCAGTAGCTGAAGGTGAAGTCGGCTTCGCCCTTCCAGCCTGCGTGGGACGTCCGTATGCGCGGGATCGCCTCCGGCCGGAACGCGCGCGAGAACGGCGAGGGCGCAGGGTTGGCGCCGATCAACGCCACGCCGTAGGGACCGTAGCTGCGGCCGCCGGAGCTCCCTCGCACGGCGAGCTTCTCGTTGCGCGGGCTCATCCCGAGCGGAAGGGCGAAGGACTCGATCCGGTAGCCGGGCACGGCGCGCTCGATCACCTCCGCACCCTCGACGAGCTGGCGCTGGACCTCTGCATCGGACAGCTCGTGCAGCGGGATGTGATCGTGCGTGTGATTGCCGAGCTCGAAGCCCTGGTCGACGAGCCAGCGGAGCAGCTCGGCAGAGCGCGACCCCGCGGCAAAGGGATCCCGGTTGACATAGAACGTTCCCGCCGGTTTGAAGCCGGGATGGGTTTTCGCGAACTCGAGCATGATCCCCACCGCGGTGCCGGGCCTGACCTTGCCGTCTTCGTCGAGCGCGAGCTGGAAGCTCGTCGAGTCGTCGAACGTCATCGCGACCGGCGTCAGACCTTTCGGAACGTCCACACGACCGGCGACCAGGTCCCCCGTGCCGATGGGCACGTACCCCTTCCTCCAGAGCAGCTCGAGCTCGGCCCGGAACTCGCGCGGCGTCTGGTCGTAGTCACCGACCCGATCGGCGCGAATCATGTGGTGCATCACGACGGGAATCCCGCCCAGCTCGTTCGGTGCTAGCCCGGGAAGCGGCTGCGCAACCGTCCGCCCCGCCTTCCGCGCCGTCCCTGGAATCGCGAGGCGGACCGGTCCCGGCGCGTTCCGGGGCGGCTCGGTCGTCAGGCCGAGAGCCGGCAGCTCGGCCGTCGGCGCCAGCGCGCTCTCGGTATAGCTGACCGCGGCGTCCCAGAGGAGGAACTCGTCCACGCCGGCTTCCCGGGATGCCCGGATCTGGGCGCGCACCTCGTCGGGGCCGTAGTCGCGCCCGTACGAGAAGTCCTGCAGCCAGTTGACAACCCGTGCCCCGGTTCCGCGCACCTGCTCGACGAAGTCGCGCGTGGAGAGCTTGACGATCTCATAGGGGCTTCCGTTCGGGTCGGCGACGCCGTACTCGCCAGGCCCCCAGTGTGACGGGTACAGCATCGGGGCGATGTAGTCGACGTGCCGCGCCATTGCGGGAATGTCCTGGGCAACCTCGGTCGGCCGCGTCGCTGCGACACCGAAGACGGACGCTCCCACGAGCACACCGGACGGCGCGAGGGCCGCCCGGCTCTCGGCGAGGAACCCTGCGATCGCCTGCTCGGGCGTTCCCCGTAAACCGGGGAACGACATCGAATCGAGGGGGCCGTCCGGGCGGCGGACGTAGTCGTAGAGGATCTCGTCGACTCCGAGCCTGGCCGCCGCGACCGCGAGGTCGATGTTGTACTTGCGGACGGTGGGGTTGGCGAAGTTCGTGAAGCCGCCGTAGCCCGCATACGGCTCGCCGCCGGGAGTCTGGACGACCTCGCTCCTCCGGCCTGCCTCCCAGGCCGCAGCCGCGTGGATGGGATCGCGGAAGCACACCAAGCGACCGATCACCCGAACGCCACGCTCGTGCAGCTCGGCCACTGACTTCTCCAGGTCGTAGACCTGGAGAGCCGCTCCCATCCGCCGCGCGAGCGGCACCGACGGATTCCAGCCGACCTCGCCCGCCTCGTCCTTCAGGTCGAGCTCGACGGCGTTGATCCGGCGCTCGCGGATCAGCTCCATGATCCCGGCGCGGAGCCCGGCATCTGCCCAGGCGTAGGCCGTGACGTGCACCGAGCGGATCGGTTTGCTCGGGCGGCGAGGCGCGACAGTCACCGGCACGCGCCACCGGCTGGCATTGCCGGCGCGGTCCGAGAGGTCCAGCACCAGCCGGCGGGGAATCTGCGCCGTGCGAAGCACGAACTTCCCCTCGTCGTCCACCGCGATCGGGGAGTCGCCCCGGTGCAGTCGCGCTCCCGCCTCTACGGTCCCGCGAACCTGGAGCGCCTCTCCGCGACGGGCGACCGCGGGCCGCTCGAGGCGCAGCACCGGTGGGGTCGTGTCGACGACGAAGTGGAAGGAGTGCGTCCCGCTGCCCCACAAGCGGCCGCGCTCTCGGATCAGGAGCAGGTGGCGGCCGTCACGGAGCCTTCGCGGGCGGAGGACGAGCCGGGCGCCCTCGCGGGTCGGCTGCACGCGCTTGCCGTCGAGGACCCACGTCTGCCGCTCCTCCTCCGTCACCCGGGCCGAGAAGGAGAGCGACGTGAGCGCCGCGGGTCCGATAATCGCGTTCTGGGCAGGCCCGGAGGCCTCCACGTCGGGCGTTGCTGCCCGCGCCACGATCGCCACGAGCGCGGCCGCAAGTCCGAGCGATACCACCGTGACGACGGCGAGTCGCCACGGGAAGCGCACTTTGCGAGCGGGCCGTTGTGGGCGCTGCCGGCCCGGAACAGGGGGCGGAGGCTCGTCGTCCTCGGGGAGGTCGGCCTCGAGCTCGCTGAGCCGGCGTGCGAGGCGCTCGCTCTCGGCGCACAGAACCTTGATCGCGCGGCCTGCCGCTCGTACCTCGGCGGCGTCCGAGCGTGACAACGCCTCTGCCCATTGCTCGAGCTCGCGTCGCTGCTCGGACCCCATGGTCACAAGGGTAAACCCCTGCTCTCGCGAGTGCCAGGGCGGCCGCCCCGATCGGCGGCGGTCTACTTGATCAGCGTGAGCAGCTTGAACATCGGCATATACATCGAGATGATCACGACACCGACGATCAGGCCGACGCCGAGCATCATGATCGGTTCGATGATCGACGTCAGCGACTGGATCGAGGCGTCGACCTCGTCCTCGTAGAAGTCGGCGATCTTCTCCAGCATCTTCTCCAGCTCGCCGGTCTCCTCACCGACCTTCACCATCTGGCTGACCATCGGGGGGAAGATCGCGTTCTCGGTCAGCGGCTCTGCGAAGCGAGCGCCCTCCTGCACCTTCGTGCGGACGTCCTCCAGCGCGTCCTCGATCACCGAGTTGCCGGCCGTCTGCTGCGTGATCTCCAGCGCCGTGATGATGTCGACGCCGGCCGCGACGAGGGTGGAGAGCGTGCGGGAGAAGCGCGCGATCGTCACCTTGAGGACGACGTCGCCGATCTTCATCGGCACGCGCAGCCGCACGCGATCCCACGCCCGCCGTCCGGCTTCGGAGCGCTTCCACCGGCGAAAGCCCCAGATGCCGAAGCCCACCAGTGGGAAGATGATGAACCAGTACGCCTTGAGCCCGTTCGACGCTCCGAGCACCACCTTCGTCAGCATGGGCAGCTCACCGCCCATGTCGGCGAAGACCTTCACGAAGATCGGCACCAGGAAGAGGAGCATCCCGACCAGGACGAGGCCCGCGAAGGACATCACCACGAGCGGGTAGATCATCGCGCCCTTGACCCGGCGCTTGATCTTCGTCTCCTTCTCGATCTGGATCGCGACGCGGTCGAGCACCTGATCAAGGATTCCGGCAGCCTCGCCCGCCTCCACCATCGCGACGTAGAGGCGGTTGAAGATCTGCGGGTGCTTCGACATGGCCTGCGACAGCATCAGGCCCGCCTCGACGTCTTCCCGCACGTCGGTGATCACTTCCGTCAGCACCTTGTCGTCCGTCTGCTGCTCGAGGACGACGAGTGCCTGGACGATGCTGAGCCCCGCCTCGATCATCGTGGCGAACTGGCGCGCAAAGACCTGCATCGCTTTCGGCTTCACCTTCTTGCGCCGCGAGCTCATGCTCCCCTTCGCGGCGGCGCCGGCGCTCTTCAACTCCTGGGGCAGGAGGCCCTTCGAGCGCAGTTGCTCCCGCGCCGACTGGACGTCGGCCGCCTCGATCTCGCCGCGCAGCTCCATTCCCTGCGCGTTGATGGCGGTGTAGGCGTACGAGGTCATCCATCACCCCCGACGACGCTGAACGTCGGTGATTTGATCCGGATCGGCACATGCTTGGACCAGGCCATCTTCTGGTTGCCGGGCACGGACTCGTTGATCCCGCGCACGCGATACCACCAGGTCCCTGGAGTCAGAGGCAGCATCACGGAGGTCGCAGGTGTGCTCCGGGTTCCCGCCGGCCGCCACGGATAGTTCGAGCGGCTCCACTCGACGTCGTACTTTGCGGCTGCTGGTGCCGGCACCCACGTCACGAGCGGCGGCCCGTAGAACTGCGTCACACCCGAGACGGCGGACAGCAGGCGGCCGCCGGGCGAGAGGCCGGTCGCCTTGCTCACCGGCCGAGCGCCCGCACTTTCCTTTCCGAAAGCGAGGAGTCGCGGTGGCGCGGGGCTGCCCTGACAGACATCCTGCCCGAGCTCGGTGTCGTGGTACTCGAGGGCGGCTTCCTCCTCGTCGTCGCTGGGCACCCTCACTTCCACGGGTACGACTGCCAGGTAGTAGCGCCCCTTCGGGAAGTCCCGGTCCCAGAGGTCGACCTTCGCGAGGCTCGACACCAGCGAGCCCCCGGGTTTCGGGGCAGAACCGGCGCCCGCGTCCGACCCGCCCACCTCAGCGGAGTCCCCGGAGGCGGACTCGGTCGTCGTGACCGGCGCCAGATCGCGCGCGAAGGTCGCGCCCTCGTCGCCGTCCTTCAGAAACGTGTCTTGCGCAGCGAGCAGTTCCTCATCGTCGGCGGGAAGAGCGAGCGGCCCGCTCGCCCGCGGCGCGTACGCTGGGCCACCGACGATTGCACCTCGGTACACGACGTTGACGCAGTCGCTGTCGCTGTAGATGTACACGCGGTGTAGGCCGTAGTTCGTGTTGCCGTTCCCCGTGAACAGGACGGCGGGCATCAAATTGTGCAGCGCTGCACGAGCCGGTGTCGAGACGCGATCAGAGTTCGCAATCGCGGCGACGGGCTTGACGTTCTCCCCGTTCTGCAGGGGATTCGTCGAGTTCGTCCACTCGTACGTGCGAGTCCAAGGCCCGTATGAGACAGCGGGGAGCGTGTTCTTGCTCCGTCCATAGACGGCGCGGACGGCCCGGACGCGCCAGCGGACGAGGCCCGTCCACTCCGTGTCCTCGTGGAAGGCATAGAACTCCCGCTGATCCGCAACATTGGTGACGGCGGTAATGATCTTGGGAATGTCGACGAACCAGACCTGATAGGCGGTTGCACCCTCGACCGGATGCCAGCGGACGTAACCCGGCCTATCTGCCGCCGTCCCCGGCTTGGGCTTCCACTCCGTCGGCAGGCTCGTCCAGCGCATGGTGAACGGCTTTGGCTTGCTCCAGACGGACACCTGGGTCCCGGCGACCGCACGAACGCGCCAGTACAGCGAGGCGGGCTGGCCCGTGATCCACGGCAGCGAGAGCGGAATCGCCGTGGCGGGCGTCGCGAGCGTCCTGCTCGACCACACGAGGCTGTTGCCCGCGAGAAAATTGTCGCTCGTCGCCAGCTCGAACTCGTAGTGCGTCGCGCCCCGGACGGGTGCCCACGCAAACGAGGGAGTCCGCGAGTACACGGGCACCCCGGTCGCGGACTGCGTGCCGCGTTCGGCGAGGTGATGGGCGAACGTCTTCAATCCTGTCGGTGCCGGCAGGGCCGGCCCACGGGCGGCCGAACCGCTCGCGACGACGGTCGTAGCGCAGGCAAGCGTCACTGCACACAGAAGGACTCGCGTACGCCGCAGGCGGCTCAATCCGCCGGGGGCGCCGCGATGATGGTTGGTCTGACTCATCTCGACGCCTTTCTCTGAAGGTTGTCCATCTCTCTGCATCTACTTGTCCCTCTCGCCCGCAGGCACGGCGGCCGGCTCCGCGGACGCCGTCGAGGGGGCTGCGAAGCGCAGCACGTAGCGCACGCCGGTCGCCGTGTTCACGAGGGTGATCTTCTGGCCGCGACGGATCGTGATCGTCGGCCGACCGCGCGTGAACGTGCCACCGGCCACGCCGATCCGCACGAACGTGCGGCCGACCGTCACCAGCCGGAAGGCCGGAGCCTTTGCCGGGAACAGCTTCGAGCGACCGACGGTCTGGGAGCTGCCGTTGACGGAGATGATTGCTGCTGTCGGCGGCGGCAGGTTCGCAGGCTTGGGCGCAGTCGCTTCGGGTGCCGAGACGACCGGGGGCGGGCTGTCCGCCTTTGCGTCAGGGCTGGGAGCCTTCGGAGTTGGCGTCTCCACGTCACTCGTAGGTGGGGTTGGAGACTCCGCAGAGGGAATGCCGGCGAAGCCCGTGCCCCCAGGGACTAGCGGCACGAACGGGTCCTTCGCGGGCAGCCTGTCCAGCACCTGCCGGGATGCCTTCGGGGAAGTGGCGAACGTGGTCCCTGCTCCGCCCGTCACCGCTCCAGAGGTCGTAGGCACGGTTGCCGTTCCGTCGCTTGGTGCAACCGCAGAGGAAGGCGACGCGGTGGGGGCCGAGCCGCCGCCGAGGCGCATCACCTGGAAGACGACGAGGACGACCAGGAGCACACCGCCCACGAGAAGGATCTGCTTCTTCCGCTTGTCGGCGGCGTTCGCCCCCGAGGCCGCGCGCGGCAGGCTTCTCGCCATCGAGGACATTACGGCGTCACCTCTGCAGCAGGTGCGGCTGTGGGATCGGCGACCAGCGAGGTCGCGGTGGGGTCGTACACGAATGCCTGGAGCGTGAGGGTGACTCTGAGGGACGGAAACTTGGTCTCTCCCTCGGTGAACTGGAGCGACTCGATCGAGTAGAGCCGGCCCTCGACCCGGAGCTTGCCCCTGCGCACTTCCACCTGCCGCCGCAAACGCTGCAGAAAGGTCGAGACGCGCGCGAAGGTGCCCTGGAACTCGACTGACAGCGGCAGCACCCGGAAGCCTTGGCCGATCTGGAGCGACCCTGGAATGATCGAGTCGAACTCGAGGCCGCTGGCAGCTGCCAGGCGGTTCAGCTCCCGGATGATTCCGGACATCGCCTGCTGGTCGGGCATCGCGCGCCTCAGGGTCGGCAGCGCAGCCAGACGCCGGTCCTTGACGCGTACCGACCTCTCCTCGAGGCGGGCTGCTGCGAGCCGCTCGTCCGCCGCGTGCAACTCCGTCTGAAGGCGAGCCGCTTCGGCCCGTTTCGGAGACACCACGAAAAACCACGCGGCGAGAACGGCCAGCAGGAGGCCGACCGCGGCGGCCAGGAGGCGCTGGCGCGCCGACAGAGTGCTCATCATCGGGGTGCTCCCTCCGCTCGAATGCCGGCCACGATCGTGAACTGCCGCGCTGCACGCTTGGCAACCGTCGACTTCGTGCTGGACTGAAGCTGAACGTCCACCAACTGCGGGACGAGCTCCAGGCGGTCGAGTAGAAGGGCGACCGTGGGCTGGGTGAAGGTGAGGCCGGTCAGCATCAGGCCTTCGGCCCCGGTCACCGCAATGCTGGCTGCCCCGGCCACCTGGGGCGCCTGGACGTTGAGGCTCGTCACCGACGTTTGCGCCGGCAGCACACGCGCAACGTCGCGCAGCAGCTGATCCCACGGGACCCGGCCGGCAAGCGCCGTGGCGAGGGCGGCATCCCGCTGCTCTCGGTCGGCGAGTGCCTGCTCGGTCTTCGCGCCTTCGACACGCGCTAGGAGCGCGCGCTCCTCGGCCTTCACTTCGGTGACCTCACGCTGCCGATCGGCGGCGGCCTTCGTCGCGCTGAGGTAGGACAGGCCCAGTGCGAGGAGGAGGACTGCGGCGAGCATCCCGATGGCGACACCCGAGCTCGGCTTCGGGATGGCCGGCAGCCGCGTCGTGCGGACGCCGGCATCGTAGGAGAGCAGGTTGACAGCGCGCATCTAGTCCTCGATTCCGAGACCGACGGCGACGGTGAGTGCGCCGCTCGACTCGACGGGGGCGGAAGAGGGCGCAACCGTGACTCGTCCAAGGGGATCTCCAACGCGAACGCTGACGCCCACCAGTCGCTGCAGCTCCGCATCGAGGCCGGGCAGGCCGGCCGTTCCCCCAGTAAGCACGATCTCGCTGATCGGCAGCGCCTTCGGCTGGCTCTGGTAGAACTGCAACGAGGATACGAGCTCGTGAGCGAACGAGTGCAGCTCGGTCCGAACGCAGGCCGTCGCCTTCTCCGCCTGCTCAGGCGTCAGGCCAGGGGGCGGCACCGCACCTGCGACGAGCGAGAGTCCCCGCTTGATGCGGTCGGCTTCCTCCGGCGCGATCGAGAGCGTCCGTGCGACTGCGGCATTCAGCTTCGCGCCGCCCCAGTTGAGAACACGCGCGAACTCGCACACCTTGCCGTCCGACACGGCGAAGGTAGTGCGCTCGTGGCCGAGCGAGACGCCGATCAACGCGCCACCGTCGGTTCCGCTTTCGGACGTTCCGAGCGCGCGCAGCAGTGCAAACGCCTCGAGGTCGATCCCAACCAGCTCGATGCCGGCCTCCTTGCAGGCAGTGACGTAGCTGTCGATCAGCTGCCGGTGCGCGACGACGAGCAGGATCTTCCACACCAGGTCGCCGTCCTCCGACTCGTATCGCTCGAGCACGTGGTGATCCATCACGACGTCCTCGAGCGGGATCGGCAGGAGCTCGTGCGCCCGGAAGCGGATCGCGTTCTCGAGCTGCTGCTCGTCCGCGACGCCGGCGACCTCGAACCAGCGGACGCCGATGCGGCTATTGGCCACACCGAGGCGGACGTGCTTGCGAGGCAGGTCGTGCTTGTCGAAGAACTCCGACAGCTTCGCAGCCAGGGCCGCTGGGTCGCGCACCTCGCCGTTCACCACCACGCCTTCGTCCATCGGATCCCACACGAGCTGCTGGAGCTCTGCGGAGCCGTTGTTCACGACATGGGCGGCCGCAAGCTTCGATGCCCCGACCTTCAGGCCCACGAGCTCGCGGTGCTCCTCGCGCTGCTCGCGCCCTCGGAACTTCCCCGGACGCCCAGCCTCGGCGCCCTTGCGCCAGTCGAGGAGGCGCTTCACATCCCCGAACGAAATGTCCTGCTTCACGTTCACCGCTCACCTCCGGCCACGCGCAAGGAGCCCGCGACCTGGAGGGCGCCGTTGCCCAAGCCGGAGTCCATGCGCTCGAGCTGCCCGAGTAGCTGATCCGGGCGGCTGCTCCGCGCGAGTGCCAGCTCCTTCGTGATCTCCCCGTGCACGACGAGCTCCGCGAGCGAGTTCTCCATCGTCTTCATGCCCCGCGCCGAGCCCGTCTGCATGATCGAATAGACCTGTTCGACCTTGTTCTGGCGGATCAGGTTCCGGGTGGCGTCGTCCGGGAGCAGGATCTCCAGCGCGGCAGCGCGACCCTGACCGTCGGCGCGCGGGAGCAACGTCTGCGTGACCACGCCCTGAAGCGTGGCTGCGATCTGGATCCGCACCTGCTCCTGCTGGGCGGCCGGGAAGACGTCGATCAGGCGGTCCACCGTCGAGGGTGCGTTCTGGGTGTGGACGGTGGCGAAGACGAGGTGGCCGGTCTCCGCGGCCGTGAGCGCGGTCGAGATCGTCTCGAGGTCGCGCATCTCGCCGAGGAGGATCACGTCCGGGTCCTGACGCAGGGCCCCGCGCAGCGCCGCTGCGAAGCTGGGCGCATCGGAGCCGATCTCGCGCTGGTTGACGATGCAGCGCTTGTGCAGGTGCAGGAACTCGATCGGGTCCTCGATCGTGATGATGTGATCCGAGCGATTGGTGTTGATGTAGTCGATCAGCGCCGCGAGCGTCGTCGACTTCCCTGAGCCGGTCGGGCCGGTAACGAGCACGATCCCGCGCGGCTTCTCGGCGAACTCGTACAGGCTCTCGGGAAGTCCGAGGTCCTGCAGCGTCTTCAGCTCCGTCGGAATCATCCGGAAGGCCGCCGCGAGGCTCTCCCGCTGTGAGTAGACGTTCACCCGGAAGCGGGCGATGCCAGGAATCGAGTACGAGAGGTCGAGCTGGCCGTTGTTCTCCACGTGCTTCTGCTGCTCGGTGGAGAGCATCCGGTAGAGCAGCTGCAGCGTGAGGTCGCTCGTCATTCGCTCCACGCCCTGGAGGCGCTCGAGCGAGCCATTGATGCGGACGACGGGCTCGGTCCCGGCCGTGACGTGCAGGTCGGAGGCGCGCAGGCCGACCATCTCGCGCAGGAGATCGTCGATCGAAAGGTTGTCGGTCATGAGCTGAGCTATCGGCAGCCACCCGACTCCCCTTGAGGGGCTGTTCGATGCCGGCGACCACTTCCGCATCCCCCGCTCCCTCACCCATTGGATCACCCATTCCGGGGATGTGCCTCCCCTCGCCCGTGCCGATACCCCCGGAAGTCGTCCACGTTCCCTCACTAAGGAGAAACACCATGCTTCAGAAGCTGCGCCGGCGGCTTGCGGCAGATCAGGGCGGTTTCACGCTGATCGAGCTGCTCGTCGTCATCGTGATCATCGGCATCCTGCTCGCAATCGCCGTCCCCTCCTATCTTAACTTCCGCGACCGCGCCAACCAGAAGACCTCGGCCGCCAACGTCCGTGCGGCCGTCCCGGCCGTCGAGGCGTACGCCAGCGACAACTCCGGGGTGGCAACCGACATCGACCTAAACGCCGCCACGACCGGGTACACGGGCATGACATTGATCCGCCTGCAGACCCTCGACGCAGGTGTGTCCCCGACGCTCAGAATCGGCACCGCGCCGGCACCGAGCACCTTGACGTACTGCATCTCGAACCAGGTCGGCAACCGGATCGCCAGGAAGGCAGGACCTGCTTCCGCCGTGATCGAGAACACCACTCAGTGCCCGTAAGCACGGCGCACGTCATTCAGGCGAAGGGCGCGGCATTCGCCGCGCCCTTCGTCGTTCAGGAGCAGTCGGCCTGACCGGCCCCCACTTGTCGGTCCAGCCGTTTATGAGAGTCGGGCTGTGTTCCTTCCGGGTTGTCGGTTCAGGGTAGCGGTGTAGACGGTTGGGGGCTTCCAGCCGAGGCTGCTGTGCGGCCGCTCTTGGTTGTAGATGTTCTTCCAGTCATTCATGACTGTTTGCGCCTCGAGCACGGAGTCGAACGCTTCGACCAGAGCACCTCGTCTCGGACGCGGGAACCGAACGACTCGACGAACGGGTTCTGCCAGGGTGAGCCGGGCTCGATGAAGCTGCGGCCGCTGCCGCCGAGGCGGCACCAGTCGCGGAGGGCGTTCGCGGTCAGCTCGGGGCCGTTGTCCATCCGTACGAGCTCGGGGGCGGTTCCGCGCTCGCGGACGATCTGGTCGAGCACGCGGACGGCGTGGTCGGGTCGATCGAGCGGGCGACCCGGATCGCCAAGGCCTCGCGGGTGTGCTCGTCGACGACGTGGAGCAGCTTCAACGTCCTCCCGTCGGTGGTGGTGTCGAACTGGAAGTCCAGGGCCCAGACGTGGTTCGGTCGCTCGGAACGCAGCCGCAGCGCCGGCACTGTCGAGTCGCCGAGCCGGAGGCGTTTCCGCTTCCTGCGGCACGCGCAGGCCCTCCTCGCGCCACAGCCGCTGGACCTTCTTGCGGTTCACGATCCAGCCCTCCTCGCGGACAGCGCCCCAGGCGAGCCGGTAGCCCCAACGCGGATGCTCCGCCGACAGCCTCCGCAGCCGCTCCCGTAGCGCGTCATCGCGGTCACCGCCCCGCGGTGGCTGGTGGCGCTGGGTCGAGCGGTGCTGACCCGTGATCAGGCACGCCCGCCGCTCAGACAGTCCGAACCGCTCGACGATCATTCGAACGGCATCGCGTCTGCGCGGGGGCTCAGAAGTTTCCCTTCGCGATCTCCTTCAACGCCTGGTTCTCGAGCAGCTGATCAGCGACGATCCGCTTCAGCCTCCCGTTCTCACGCTCCAGCTCCTTCAGCCGCTTCGCCTCGTCGGCCTTCAAGCCGCCGTACTGGAGCCGCCAACGGTGCAGCGTCTGCTCCGACACCTCCAGCTGCTTCGCCACGAGCGCGACCTCCTGGCCCTCACCGAGCAGCCGATCGGCCTCCCGCAGCTTCCTGATCACCTGCTCCGGCGAATGCCGGCGCCTCGCATGCTGTCCCATCGCTCCGATTGTCCTCCTCGCCCGACACTGGGCAGTAAGACTCTCGAACCGACCGGACCGACCTCAGGGGGTCACGCCAGGCCGTCCGGGACGCCGTCAGCTCGTCACCCCGCTCTAAAGTGATCGCTGGCAGATGACGACATTCACAGCATGAGCACAGGCAACCTCTCCGGGGCCGAACCAGCCGCCCCGTACGGCGCGGGCCTGAGAGTCTCGGGCGGCAACGGCGCAGGCTCGAGCGCGAGCGAGATCCGGCACGCCATGCGCGACGGCCAGGCAGTGGTCACGTTCCGCACCACGTCGACAGACGCAGCAACGAAGGTGGAGTGCGAGGTGCGGACGGTCTCCGACCTCCTGGCGCCTCCGCAAATCATCGGTCCGTACAGCTTCGCCTCACCTGCCGAGGCGCGAAGCTTCGGCGACGAGCTCATGCTCGCGCTCGAGTATCTCGGCTGCGAGCTCGTCGACGGCGACCGGTAGCACGCTCCCCGACTCGCCGCGACTCGAGTTCCCTGAGAAGCACGTGCAGCACAATGCTTGAGCTCCTCGCCCGTTCTAGGACGAGCGAGGGTGTCAGGAGAGGATGCGGCCGAGCTCCTCGAGCGAGGTGATGCCCTGCTCCACCTTCTCGAGGCCGTCGTCCCAGAGGCGCCGCATCCCGTTCCGCACCGCCGCCTGCTCGACCTCGCTATGCGAGGCGCGCGCCGCCGCGAGGCCCTCGAGTTCCTCGTTCATCACCATCAGCTCGACGAGCGCGATCCGCCCCTTGTACCCGGTGCGGTTGCACCGCGTGCAGCCGACCTTGCGGTAGAGCTTCTTGTCCTGCAGCTCCGCCGGCAGGTGGGCGGCGGCCAGCTCGGCCGCCGTCGGGCGGTAGGCCTCGCGGCAGTGCGTGCAGAGCCGACGAGCGAGCCGCTGCGCCAGGACGCCGCTGACGGCCGACGCGGTGAGAAACGGCTCCACGCCCATCTCGTTCAGCCGTGTGAGCGCACTCGGGGCATCGTTGGTGTGCAGGGTCGAGAGCACGAAGTGGCCCGTCAGGGCCGCCTCGATCGAGATCTTGGCGGTCTCGACGTCGCGGATCTCCCCGACCATGATCACGTCGGGGTCGGCACGCAGGATCGTGCGGAGCGCCGAGGCGAAGGTGAGCCCGGCCTTGGTGTTGATCTGCATCTGATTGACGCCCCTCAGGCGGTACTCGACCGGGTCCTCGACCGTGATCGTCTTCAGCTCCGGCTTGTTGAGCTCGTTCAGGGCCGCATAGAGCGTCGTCGACTTGCCCGAGCCGGTGGGCCCCGTGACGAGCAGCGCGCCGGTCGGCTTGCGAATAATGGTCCTGATGAGCGTGCGGATGTCCTCGGAGACGCCGAGATCCTCGAGCGTGGGCGCCTTGCGCGACTTGTCGAGCAGGCGCATCACGACGGCCTCGCCGTCCGCGGTCGGAAGTGTGGCGACACGGATGTCGAGCACTCGCCCGGCCGCGGCTGCATTGAGCGAGATCCGCCCGTCCTGGGGCAGTCGCCGTTCCGCGATGTCGAGCTTCGCGAGCACCTTCAGCCTCGTGGTGGCGCCTACGGCGACCCGCTTCGGGATTCGCTGCGTCTCGCGCAGGACGCCGTCGATCCGGAGCCGCACGAGGAGCGAGTCCTCCTGCGGCTCGAAGTGGATGTCGCTGGCGCCGTCCTCGGCAGCCTGGAAGATGATCGAGTTCACGAGCCGCACGATCGGCGCGTCCGAGATCCCGTCGTCGGCCTCGAGATCGTCGGCCGCCGCCTCGTCCTCGATCAGATCCTCGATGCGGGCGCCAAAAGCATCGGCAGAGCGCGAGAGCCGGTTGAGCTCCGCGAGGATGTCGTCGCGCGAGGCGACCGCGAGCTCGAGCTGGTAGGCCGTCGCGAGCCGGAGCTCGTCGATCCCATGCACGTTGAGCGGATCGGCGACCGCGACGCGGAGCGTGTCACCCTCGAGGTCGTATGCGACAGCTTCGAGTCGCCTCAGAACGTGGAGGGGGACAGCATTCGTCGCTTCGTAGGCGACCGTCGTCTCGGCGAGGTCGATCAGGGGCAGGCGAAAGCGGCGCGCCAGCGAGCGGGCGACAGCCTCGCTGGAGGCGAGCTCTTCTCGCCGGATGCCCTCGGCGAGAGATCCCGCCACGGCGCTTCCGCGTGCCAGCCCGAGGTTTTCCGGAGTGAGCAGCCCGGTGGCGGCGACCACCTCAGCCGCGTACGCGACCGCCGCTGACACGTCAGGGGTCGGCTCGGCCTCGTAATCTCGGTGGGCAGGCACCGCACTCACAGTAGGCTCAGATAGGCGTCGAGAAGGCGCTCACCGGCGAAGAGGCCGACCAAGCCCCCGCCCGCGAGAAAGGGCCCGAAGGGAATCGCCATCTTGCGCGCAGCCGAGCCGTGCCGGGCGAGCAGAACGACAGCGGGCACGAGTGCGGCCAGCATTGCGAGCATCAGCGCCGCCGTGACCGACCGGCCGAGCATGGCGCCGAGGACGAGCGCCAGCTTCACGTCGCCCATCCCCATTCCACCCGGGTAGGCGACCGCTGCAATGAAGAGAAAGAGTGCAGCTCCGAACGCGCCGACCGCCCACTCGGCGGTCGGGTGCAGAGCCGTCTGGGCGACGAGCAACACGGCGGCCGCCGGCAGCACGATCGCGTTCGGGATGATCCGGCGCTGCAAGTCCGTCACGGAGACGGCCACGAGGACTGCGCAGAAGAACGCGGCGACCGCTGCGTCCAGCGTCAGCCCAAACGTGAGCACGCATGCAACCATGAGGAACGCGGTGACGAGCTCGACGAGCGGATAGGTCACGCTGATCGGGCCCGCGCAGGACCGACAACGTCCACGCAGGAGGAGGTAGCTGACGATCGGGATGTTGTCATGCCAGGCAATAGGAGTAGAGCACTGTCCACACGCAGAGGCTGGCGCCACGACCGATCGGCCGACCGGCACGCGCTGAGCGACCACGTTGAGGAAGCTGCCGAGGGCGAGCCCGGGCGGAAGGACTAATGCGGCGAGTGCGGGCTCTACGCTCAACTGTCGCTCCCGACGGTACGCAGGCGTACGCCGCGCACCGCGAAGTCGTTGTCCTCGGGCTTCACCTGCGCCGCTTTCAGCGCGTACTCCACGGCGATGATGAAGTCGTGCCGGTTGACGGCCACGTCGGCCGCCGTCTCCCGATCGACGAGTCCCGAGACGACGAGATCGACGAGGGACTGGCGCAGAGTCTGCATGTCGAAGAACTTGCCGTCGGCGATGGCCTCGGGAATCAGGTCCGCACGGTTGTCACGAATGAACTCCGCGATCCGAGCGGTCGAGACCATCACCTCGACCGCAGGCACTCGACCGCCGTCGACCCGCGGGAGGAGCCGCTGGCTCACGACACCCCGCAGCACGCCCGCCAGGATCGACCGAACCTGCTGCTGCTTCCCGGAGGGGAAGAGCTCGATCATTCGCCCGAGGCTCTCCGCCGCGTCGAGCGTGTGTAGCGTCGTCAGCACGAGATGACCGGACTCGGCGGCCTGCAGCGCCGTCTCCGCGGATTCCTCGTCCCGAAGCTCGCCGATCAAGAGGATGTCGGGATCCTGGCGGAGCGCCTGCCGGAGGCCCATGCGGAAGGACTCGGTGTCGATCCCGACCTCCCGCTGGTTGATGAGGCACCGCTCGTCCTCGTGCAGAAACTCGATCGGGTCCTCCACGGTGACGATGTGCGACCGGCGCGTGGCGTTGATCCTGTTGATCATCGCGGCGAGCGTGGTCGACTTGCCGGAGCCCGTTGGCCCCGTCACGAGGACGAGACCGTGCGGCTCGTCAGCGAGCCGCACCACACCCTGAGGCAGACCTAGCTCGGCGATCCCCGGGATCGTGCGTGGGATGAGCCGCAGCGCGAAGGACATCTCACCTCGCTGGCGGAAGCCGTTGACACGAAACCGGTGCTCCCTCGCGGTGGTGTAAGGGATGTCGAGCTCGCCGGACTCGAGGAAGGACGAAAGGCGCTGAGGCGAGCATTCGCAAACATGCTGCAGCACTGCATCGAGATCACGCGACTGCAGGATGGGCATCCCGTCGAGAGGCGCGAGAACTGCATCGCGCCGCACCAGCGGCGGCCGGCCGAGCTTCAGGTGGACATCGCTGGCGCCGACCTCGACGGCCGATTCGAGCAGTGAGTCGAGTTCCATTCCGGCCTGTGTATCGGTGTCGCCCGCCGCAAGCTTGAGCGGGTCACGCCGCCGCGGTGCGGCGGATCGGCGTGACGGTCGCACCGGGCGGCTCCTCGGCCGTTAGCGACTCCAGCCCGAGCGCGCGCCACAGCGCAGTCACGCACGCCGGATCGAATTGCGTGCCGGCGTGACGCTCGAGCTCGAACAAGGCCTCGCTCTGGGCGCGGGCCCCCCGGTATGGGCGATCCGACGTGATCGCTTCGAGCGTATCGGCGACGAGGATGATCCGGGACTCGAGCGGGATTTCGTCGCCTGCCAGTCCGTTCGGGTAGCCGCTGCCGTCCATGCGCTCGTGGTGATGCAGCACGAAGTCCGCTTCCTCGCGCAGTTCGGCCGCCATCACGATGTCGTGGCCGATCTGGGTGTGTGTCCGCATGACGGCCGTCTCGGTCCCGTCCAGGGAGCCGGGCTTCTGCAGGATCGCGTCTTCGATCCCGATCTTGCCGACGTCGTGCAAGAGCCCGGCCAGGCGCAGCTTGCCGAGCCTCTCCTGACCGAGGCCGAGCTCGGCTCCGATCCGGACGCACAGCTCGGAGACGGTCTCGCAATGGTTGCGCGTACTGCGGTCCTTCGCGTCGACGGCTCGCGCCAGGGCCGTCGCGAGGATCTTCGAGTGATGGCTGGCGGCCGCCTTCGCGGGAGCAGCCGACTGCCGCGGCTCGAGATCCTCGGAGTAGATGACCGTGTTCCGGTTGGAGCGCTTCGCGTCGATCAGCGCCAGGTCGGTACGTCGGATCACCGTGTCCTTCAGCTCGCAAGCCAGCGTCTCGGTGATCCCGATCGCGACACCAGCCCCCCTGGCGATCGCATGCGCCCGCAGCCGCTGGGCGAATTCGAACGCGCCCCACGCGCGCTCCCCGGGCAGGATCACCGTGAACTCGTCGCCACCGATCCGGTAGCCGAGGTCCCCACCCCGCATCGTGTGGCGTAGGCACTCGGCGAGACACTTGATCAACTCGTCTCCGGCTTGATGCCCGTTGGCGTCGTTCACCTGCTTCAGGCCGTTGAGATCCATCATCATCAGACTCAATGCTCCGCCGTCGCGGTTTCGCCGCTCCAGCTCGCGGCCGAAATCCTCCTGAAAGGCCCGGTGGTTGCGCAGCCCGGTCAGGCTGTCCGTCAGCGCCGCCTGTTCGAGGCGCCGCCGCTCGGCCTCCGCCTGCTCCCGCTCGAGACGTCGGCGCGAGGCGGAACGCTCCAGCAAGAGCGGCGCCAGCGCGCACAGGATCAGGGCGCTGAAGAGCGCGAGATCTTGGGCCCGACGGCTCTCATCCAACGTCTCCAAAGCCTCCTGCCGGTGCTCCGTTGACGCCTCGTACAGCCGCTTCCTCATCCCGTTCGCGAGTGTCTCCTGGCGTCGCGCATGGCGAGCGACGCCGCGTGTGTCCCGGCGGTCGTGTGCTGCGAGGAGCTTCGACCCCGCAGCCGAGTAGTCCGCGAGCGCGCTGAGGATCCCCCTGCTCAGCGCCCTGTCCGCGACACCACCCTCCCGCAGCGCGACGCGTATGGGCGCCCGAACGCGCTCGACGCCCAGCCGGCCGCGAGCTCCCCGTTGGCGGGAACGCTTGTTCCCGTTCAGCTCGGATACCGCGTACCGCGCCTGCTCGTAGGCGCTTGCAAGGGTGACCGCACGCCTGGTGTCGGCGTCGAGCCGGCGGGACTGCACCGTGGCCCAGACGCCAAAGGCAATCGGCAGCGCGAGCAGCACGGCTACGAGGACGCGGGTCGCCTTCCGGAGAGCTGCAGGGAGAGGAGGAGAAGAAGACAACCTGGTGTCACTATTCCTCAGGCGTCTGAGTTGATCGATCACCCGTTGGGTGGTTCACCCCGCTACTTCACCGTCACAGGCAGCTTTCCGTCCGGCGGGATCGGCAGCATTCCTTGGACGTGGCCACTCGTCGAATGGTCGCCGGTCGCTGCGCTGCACACCGCGGCTCTGGTCGGCGTCGCTCGGTGATCCGCGCGGGCTGCGGAACGCCCGTGGGTCGCCGCAAGCGGCCTCGCTGACCGGCCGATTCCCTCGAACGAGGGATGGAGGGAACGGACTGCTTGCGGATGATGAGTTCAGCCGACTGATCCGTGCGCACGACGCGACGGACGACCGAGCTCGACTGCGGCGACGATCCCGCTCCTAACACCGGGGTGGGTCTCGCCACGCCTAGGCACCGGAGTTCCGTGCAACCACCCACCCGGGGTCTCGCGGATACCCCGCAACGAGGCAGCGTCAACCCCTTCAGGTGTGGGCTCCTGAAACCGATAGACGGAGCGTGACGCAGCTCCGGGAGGTCCGGTTCATCTCGCTCGCTCTTGCCGCGGCGATCCTTTCGCTCCTCCTGGGCGCGGCACTGCTGCGGCTCGTGACCGAGGATGCAGCAGCCGGGGGCCTGCTGGAGCAAGGAAACCTCGTTCTCGCGACCGTCCTTCTCGGGCTTGCCGCCCTCGCTTTCGGCGCCGGCCACCAATTCGGACGCTCTGCGGACGCGCCGATCAACGACCCGCTCACGAGCCTCGGCACCCGTAGCCGGCTCCTCGCCGACCTGGACGAGATCGGCCGCCCCGCCGTCCTGCTCCTCTTCGACCTGGACGGCTTCAAGGACTACAACGACAGCTTCGGGCACGCTGCTGGTGACGCCCTCCTTGCCCGGCTCGGCGTGCGTCTTGCCGCATGTGTCGAGGGGCGGGCGAGCGCGTACCGCCTGGACGGCGACGAGTTCGGCGTGCTCACACCTGAGACCCTGGACCTCGAGGCGCTGGCAGCCGAGGCGGTGGACGCGCTCTCCGAGCAGGGCAAGGGCTTCACGGTCGGTTGCTCGTACGGATCCGCCGAGCTGCCGCTGGAGGTCGGTGAGGCGCTCGAAGCGCTGAGGCTCGCCGAACGGAGACTCTACGCAGTCAAGCAGAGCAGTAGCCTTTCGCCGAGTCGTCAGAGCTCCGATGTCCTCCTCCAGGCTCTGAGCGAGCGCTACCCGGACGCGAGCGCGCAGTTCTACAGCGTTGCGGAGATGGCAGGAACGGTGGCGGAGCATCCCGGCGTTTCGGCGGAACAGCTCGTGGACATCCGTCTGGCCGGCGCTCTCCACGACGTCGGCAAGATCGCGATCCCGGATGCGATCCTCCAGAAGCCCGGCAAGCTCGATGTGAGCGAATGGGAATTCGTTCGCCAGCATCCCGTCGTGGGCGAGCGAATCATCGCCGCCGCGCCGGCCCTGAGCGGGGCAGCGCGGCTCGTGCGCTCGAGCCACGAGCGATGGGACGGGTCTGGCTACCCCGATGGCCTTGCCGGCGAAGACATCCCCCTGGGCTCGCGCATCATTGCCATCTGCGACGCCTTCAACGCGATGATGGCCTCCCGTCCGTACAGCGCGGGGATCAGCGAGGAGATGGCGCTGGAGCAGCTGCGCCGCTGCGCCGGGACCCAGTTCGACCCGGAGCTCGTCCGGGTCTTCTTCGCAGTCCATGCCGAACGCCGGGTGGTAGAGCCCGTTCGCCTCTCCGCCTAGCGTCTCGTGACGGGCTCTCCCTCGTCTAGGGGGATCACGAGGGGTGAAAGATCTCAAGCTCGCGCCTCCGCTTGCCGAAAGGGGAGAGGAGTGAGGATGCGGACCTCTGTGCTAATCGTGCGGCGAGTGCCCCGGTCGGCGGGCGGGGACGCCGGCATCAGCCTGATCGAAGTCGTCCTGGCGATGACGTTGTTCGCGATCGTGGCCGCAGGAGTGGCCGGCGTCCTGACCTCGGCGATCGCATCGCACGGCCTCGCGCGAGAGCGCACGCTCGCCCAGCAGTCGGCGCAGGACCAGATCGAGGCGCTGCGCAGGGTGCCGTACGACCAATTGGGGACGACGGCCGGCAACCCGCCGGGCACAGTCGTTCCCAGCCGTCCGATTGCGACGGTGGGTCTCTCGGCACAGCTGAACACGCAGATTCGCTTCGTGGACGATCCGACTCCGAACAGCTACTCCGCCACTGCCCACTACAAGCGGATCACGGTCACCGTGCTTCGGGACCGGGACTCGAAGCGGCTCGTGCGGGCGGTTACGTACGTCGCGCCACCCACGGGAGCGCCCTTCGGCGGCATCACGAACGCTGTGATCAATGTAACAGTGTCGGATTTCGCGCTGAACACGGCGGTGGCGGACGTCGACGTCGACCTGAGAACCGGACCGAGCGCGCCGCGGGACGACGAGACGGACGCAAGCGGGGTGGTCCGCTTCGCCGGGTTGACCGCGAATCCGCTGACCGGCCCGCAGGCCTTCTACGACCTCTTCGTGACCGAGCCCGGCTACGAGACGCTGCGGGAGGACGTACCGCCGGCGGCGGCTGCGCACGTTTCGCTCGCGCCCGGGGAGACGTTCGACACCGTCCTGCGTATCTACCGGCCGGCGACGATCAACGTCGTCCTCCAGGATCTCCTCGGCAACCCGTTCACGGGCGCCGCGATGGTCAGCCTCGGCTCGTCGCGGGGCTCGGAGGAGTTCACGGTCACCGGGGGGACTCTGACCCGGACGCAGCTCGCCGGTGAGCCGATCGTTTCCGGCCTGCAGTACAGCGCGGGAGCGCGCGTCGTCCTCCCCGGGCCCCTTGACCTCTTCGCCATGGCCGTGACCCAGACCGTCCCCGACGCCTATCCGACCGACCTCGACACGACCTTCACCCTGCGCCTGCTGCCACTCCCGACGGGCAGGCTAAACGTGCAGGTGCGCAAGGCGGGCAACCCCCTCCCGGGAGCGCGCGTCGAGGTGCGAGGAGGGCCGCTTCCGGTCTACCTCACAGGCTTCGCCAGCACGGGCGGCGTGATCGATTTTGACGTCGTCCCGGGCCCCGGCTACACGATCACCGCCACCGGTGTGAACGGCGAGGGAACGGGCTCGGTCACGGCCACTGCTCCCGTCAACGGCACCAACCCGGTCACGGTGAACATACCGTGACCACGCGGCGACGGCTCCGTCTCAGGCAGGACGGCTTCACGTTGATCGAGCTGCTGGAGGCGATGGCGCTGCTGGGGATCATGACAGCCACGGTCGCGCTCGTGCTCACCTCGATGGTGCGTCAGGGAAGCGACGTGCAGGAGCACAACCTCATCCAGACGGAGCTCCGGCCGGCAGTCGACCGCATTGCACAGGACCTCCGTCAAGCGTCTGCGGGCGAGGGAGTGAGCCCGATCGAGAGCATCGGCAACACCGATCTGACCCTTCTCTCTCCCGACCGCGCCGAACCGTTCCACGTTCGCCGGATCGCCTACCGCGTCTCGGGTAACCGGCTCGAGCGAGCAGTCGCGACGAGCACGGACACCGACGGCCCACCCTGGATCATTCCAGCGCTCGGAGGCTGGGAGCCTCAGAGCGACGCGATCGTCGTCAATCCCGTCGTGTTCACCTACTTTGATTCGGCAGGCGCGGCGACGACCGTTCCCGCCAATGTCCGTTCTGTCGGTATCCGGGTCGTCGTGGAGCTAGCGACGCAGCCCGGACGGCAGACCACCTACGAGACCAGCGCGACTGTGCGGCCGACCCAATGAGGCTCAGGAAGGCGATCGAGGGCGAGCAGGGCTTCGCCATGATCTTCGTCGTGCTCGTGACCGCGATGATCAGCATGCTCGCGGTCACGCTGATCGACATCGTGGCGTTCGAAGCAGACCGGACCGTTCGCTCGGAGACCCGCGAGACCGCGTACCAGGCCGCGGAGGCCGGCATCGACGATTACATCGCGAAGCTCGTCGACGACCGTCTCTACTACGCGCACAACGTCCACATCGGCGAGTCGACCAGGCGAGCGGGGGACGGCACGATGGTGGCCGGGAACTCCGCATGGACGAAGGGTCTGACGTGGACGTACCCGAACGGCCGCGACGGGTGGCGAGACCTTCCGAACGGCTACGAGTACAACCTGCAGATCACGGCGCCGACCGCGGCCTCGCCCGTCGTGAAAATCGTGTCGACGGGTCGCAGCGAGAGCAGTACCAGCGACCTCCGGGTAATCGAGACGCACGTCCGCCCGTCCTCGGTGGCGGACTACGAGACGATCGCCACGGCGGACACTTGGTGGGGGTCGACCGCCACGACCCGCGGGAAGATCTACATCGGCATCGACGAGTTCGGCGTGCCCCACAGCGCGAGGCACGACGGCACCGCGTATGCCGACATCTACGCCGAGGCCTCGGTCACCGGCTCGACGACGCTGATGCCCCCCGCCCAGACCTACGACAGCACCACGATCCGGACAATGATCAAGAACCCGATCAACTTCAACAGCTTCCTCTCCTCCAACGTCGACATCCAGCGTGGCTCGAGGGTGCTCGGCGCTGCCGGGGGCCTCAACCTCGACGATCTCGCCACGGCGAACGGGGTCCCGCTCGTGGAGGCATGGCGCCTGACGTTCCTCGCGACGGGATCGCTCCTCGCCCAGCCCTGCCTGCTCGACACGGGCCGCCACCCCGGCGATTTCCCCCCCATCTGCGATCCCGGCTTCACGCTCCCAGTGCCCGCGAACGGCGCCCTCTACTCGTCGCCGACCGTGGTGGTTTCCGGACAGGTCAACGGCCGCGTGACAGTCGCGTCGAACAACGACATCGTGGTGGCCGGCGATCTCACCTATGTCGCGGACGGGGACGACGTCCTCGGGTTGATCGCAACGAACGACGTGATCGTGGCCCTGTGGGCGCCTTTCAACCTGTCCTGGCGGGCCGCCACGATCGCCCAGAACGAGTGGCGCTCCTGGGTCGGCTCGCCCTCGACGAAGGGAACGATGACCTTCACGGGCTCGTCGGCGGTGAAGGGCAACTCCTACATGAGCATGTTCGCGACCCGCGTGTACCAGTACGACGAGACGCTCATCTTTCTCCCCCCGCCGTGGTTCCCGACGCTCGAGGAGGCCTACACGATCGTCCTCTTCCGCGAGCTCGGGCCGGCCTAGGCACAAAAACTCCGCTTCCACCGCAGCAGTGGCGTGGCTTCGTACAATGCGATCCCACGCAGGGGTGCCCGAGCGGCCAAAGGGAGCGGGCTGTAAACCCGCCGGCTCAGCCTACAGAGGTTCGAATCCTCTCCCCTGCACCTCTGGCAAGCGGATCTGATCCGCTTCCGCGGATCAGATCCCTGAAGCTGTGTAGTGCAACCCGCGGTGGGTCGTCCGCCAGCGGCTAGACAACGATCGGGTCGGTCGGCATCATGGTGAGGCGGCGGCCACCGTCCGCGGCACACGCGACGATGTCCTCGATCCGGACGCCGAAGTGGCCCGGCCACAGGATCGACGGCTCGTCCGTGAAGGTCATGCCTGCCTCGAGCGGCGTCTCGTCCTCGACCGAGATGAAGGGCTGCTCGTGCACGTCGAGGCCGATTCCGTGCCCCATCCGGTGGCGGAAGTGCTCGCCGAGCCCCACTTCTTCGACGGGGGCTCGGCACGCGCCGTTCACTTCACGGGCGAGCGCGCCCGGGACGGCGGCCGCGCGTCCGGCCTCCTGCGCCGCGAGCATCGTCCCGTAGACGCGGTCGTACTCGGCGGGCGGCTCGCCGCAGACGACTGTGCGGCCGAAGTCCGAGCAGTAGCCGCGGTGGACGGCGCCGAAGTCGAACATCACCGGCTCCCCTTCCCGGATCGGCTCGGTCGCTGTCCGGAGCGTGGAGTCGCGGCTGTCTTCTCCCCCGAACGTGAAGATGTGCGTCGGGAACGACGGCGTCCGCGAGCCGTGCACGCGCAGCTGGTGCTCGATCTCCTCCGCGAGCTCGAGCGTGGAGACTCCCGGCTGAACCGTGGCCGCAGTCGCCGTCATCGCCCCCTCCGCCATTTGGCAGGCGGCGGTCATGAGCTCGAGCTCCAGCTCCGACTTCACACGGCGAAGCTCGTTGACGAGGGGTGTCACGTTCTCGAGCGGCGCGGCCGGCAGCGCCTGCCGCAGGTGAAGCACGGTCTCTCCCCAGGTGCGGGCGCCGATGCCGAGTCGGGCCGGGCTACCGAGCGAGCGTGTCGCCTGCGCAAACAGCGCCGCCCCGTCGTCCGCCTCGTTGACGACGACACAGTCGCCTGGCTCACGACCCTCGAGATGGAACACGACCACCATCCGCGGCAGGACGTACAGCGGCTCGCCACCCGGGCGGAGGAATGCACCTGCCACCCAGCCGTGGGCGTAGGCGATCTGCCCGAAGCTCGGAATGTCGCGTTCGAGCCCGGTCAGGTATTCGAGGTCGGACGAAGGCGGTAGGAAGACTGCGTCGAGCCCAGCTTCCTCGAGCCGCGCCGCAAACCGCTCGCGCCGTCCGGCAAACTCACTTTCGGGCAGCCGCGCATGCGTCACGCGCCCCATTCTGGCGAAACGATCGCGGCTAAACTACCGCCGCTGCCCTCTTAGCTCAGTTGGTAGAGCACCTCCATGGTAAGGAGGGGGTCGACGGTTCGAGTCCGTCAGAGGGCTTTCAACGGCTATAAAAATCCCTGGAAAACCGCCTTTTCTGTTGCCTATTTAGGAACCACTGAGCACCTCCCTGTTAAGGAGGGAGTCGCCATTCGCGTATCAGGCGGCCGGATGTCCCGAGCCGCTTGAACAAGCGTCGTGGCGTAACGCACTCGGGTGCGAGCTCGGACGGGCCAATTAGGGGACAGGTTTAGGGGCACTTTCACCCGGCGCCAGCCATGCTCTGGTTGCCGAGGCGACAAAGAACGCGTGAGTTCGAGTTGCGCTCGTTGTCGCCTGAGCCAACAAGCAACGCAGAGTCACCGGTCGCGCAGCCACCCGGAAGGTGCTTGTCGTCCTCTGGGAAACCGCGGAGCAGGCCGCCCGTTCGCCGGAGGAGCGCGGCCCGCGCGACTGCGCCGCGCTCGCACGGTTCGCGGCTGCGTCGACCCGTGAGACGGCCCCCGTCTGGGAGGTCAACGCCCGCGTCTGACGCGCAGCAACGACTTACAGGTCATGCTACGGAAAAAGCCTTGGAAACGGGGCTTTTTCTATCATCCGAGCCGCCGGCGACTCGTCAGGGTCGCCCCTTCTACCAAGCGGTCACGAACTGGCTAGAACCGGCGGTTCGGGCTAGCATCTGGACCATGGAATTCCGCGTCCTCGGGTCGCTCGAGGTCGTCGGGGCGGAGGGTACGTGCCGGCGCTTCCCAGCTTGTAGCCGCTCCAGTAGAACCAGGTGATCGACATCAGGTAGGCGTAGATGCAGTGTCGTTCCGCCATCTCCGGTGTCGGCTGCGGGTCGTCGAGCTCGCACAGCTGACGGGAGGTTCCAGTAGTGCTGCAGCTGCGGGTTCTGCACGGGCGGCGCCGGGCAGCCGACCAGCCGCTCGTAGGCATCCTCGAAGGTCGTCATCGGGCCGGCTCCTCTCTCGGGGAGGGCCGACGCTACTTCCGTCCCGGCGCCGAACACCAGCCCTGCTCTGGACGAGGCCGCCTACTCGCGAGATACTGCCCCTGCTCCGCCAGCTGGCTGGAGCATGCGCCGGAACCCCGGCGGACCGGCGACCTCCGGTGAGGGGGCGAAGCGCCCGATGGACGACCGCTCCGTGAGCTCGACTGCACCCTCGGCCGCCCCACCGGAGGCGGCCGGCGCCGCCGCGCCGGGATCGTTCAGCGACACGATCACGTTCAGGCTCAACGACGAGCTCGTCACGCTGACGAACCCCGATCCGACCGCGCTCCTCGTCGACTTCCTCCGCTCGTCCGCGGTCGGCCTCACCGGGACCAAGCTCGTCTGCGGCGAGGGGGGCTGCGGCGCCTGCACCGTCCTCGTCACGCGGCTCGACCCGGTCACGGGCACCGTCGAGCACCGGCCGGTCAACAGCTGCCTGCGCCCGCTCTGCTCGCTCGACGGACACGCGGTGACGACGGTCGAGGGCCTCGGCAGCGCGCGAACGGTGCTCCACCCGGTGCAGGAGCGGATCGCGAATCACAACGGCTCGCAGTGCGGGTTCTGCACACCCGGCTGGGTCATGAGCATGACAGGACTGCTGGCGCGCGACCCCACGCCCACCGCCCAGACCGTCGAGGATCACTTCGACGGCAACCTCTGCCGCTGCACCGGCTTTCGGCCGATCCTCGACGCGATGCAGAGCTTCGTCACGGACCCGGTCGCGATCCCGCCGCTCAACCACCCGCCCACCTACGTGCCGGCGCCTCTCCACTTCAGCCGGGACGGCTACGACTGGTACCGCCCGCTCTCACTCGCGGACACGCGAGAGATCCTCTCGGCGCACGGCGCCACGAGCGCGACGACGCGGCTCGTGAACGGGAACACCTCGATTGCGATCTACAAGCGCCGGGTCGAGGACCCTCACCTCCTCGTCGACGTCTCGCTCGTGCCCGAGCTGCGCAACCTCGAGGAGCGCCCGGCGGGAATCTCGCTCGGAGGCGGGCTCAGCCTGAGCGAGCTCGAGGAGTTCCTCGACGGCGTGATCGCGCGCCGCCCACCCGCGCAAACCGCGGGCCTGCAGGCTCTGCGCGAGCATGTCCGGCGGATCGCGAACGTGATGGTGCGCAACGTCGGCACGCTGGCCGGCAATCTCACGATCACACGGGCCCACGCCGACGCCGGCGAGCCGTTCGCGTCCGATCTCTATACCGTCCTCGCGACGCTCGGCGCGACCGTCACGATCGTCCCGTCCGACCAGGCTCGCGCTCCGCAGGTCATGCCGGTCCTGAGGCTCCCGTCCTTCGACGATCTTCCCGGCGGATTCGTGATCACGACGATCGACGTTCCGTTCACGCGCGACCGCGAGCACGTCACCACGTACAAGGTCGCCCGGCGCGAGCAGAACGCGCACGCGCTCGTCAACGCCGGCTTCCGTATCCGCTTCGACGAGGCAGGGACCGTCGCGGAGGCCGCCATCGTCTACGGCGGCATCGGACGGTTCCCGGTCGTCGCCGCGAAGACGCAGGGCGCGCTTGTCGGGGCCCGCTGGGCATGGAAGAACTGCGCAGCCGCCATCGCCCTCCTCGAGCTGGAGCTCGGAGCGCAGGCGGCGCCGCTCACGGAGGACGGCGTCTCGAAGGAGTTTCGGCTCTCGCTCGCGGGAAACCTGTTCGGCAAGCTGTTCGTCGACATCGCGCTTCAGGTGGACCCCGGCATCGTCCCGCCCGACTGGCGCACGGCGGGCGAGAGGATGGAGCGACCGATCTCGACCGGCACCACCCACATGACCGACTACCCGGGGGAATACCCCGTCGGAGCGCCGATCATCTCGCTCTCGGCCGAGATCCAGGCAACCGGGGAGGCCCGCTACACCCACGATCTGCCCAACCCTCCCGGGACGCTCGAGGCGTGCTACGTCACCAGCTCACGCCTACACGCATCGTTCGACTACTCGCCGGTGGGCGGCCTGGCGGCGCTCGTCGAGGATCTCCGCACCCGCTTCATCGGGTTCAGGGACTACGTCACGGTCGCGGACATCCCAGGGACGAACCTCTTCGGCCCGGGCGGCGACGACCCGATCTTCGCGGACGGGGTCGTCACCGCCTACGGCCACCCGATCGGCCTCGTGCTCGCAGACAGCCTCCGCGCCGCTCAGGATGCCGCTTGGTGGATCGGGTCGGAGGCGATCGCGTACGTCGACCTCCTTCCCGCCACGACCACGATCGAGGAGGCGCTCGCGCTCCCGAACGACGCGGGGATCTTCGAGGACAAGCCGCCGTGGAACGTGCACATCGACGAGGTCACCCGCCCGAACAGCGATCTCGCCTGGCTCGCGAACCCGCAGCCGGAGCCGGGCAAGCTCTTCGTCACCGGCCGCCAGCAGACAGGGGCCCAGGCGCACTTCTACTTCGAGACGCAGGCCGTCCTCGCTGAGCCGGGCGAGCTCCGGGCAATGACGCTGTACGTCTCCTCGCAGGATCTCGCGAGCTGCCAGCAGTACGTGGCCGCCGCTCTGAAGGCCTCGGCCGCCGACGTCTCCGTGCACGTCGCGCGGGTCGGTGGGGGGTTCGGCGGCAAGGAGACTCGCCCGGCGTACCTCGCGGCCGCCGCGGCGGTCGCTGCGAACAAGACGGGCCGGCCCGTGCGGCTCGTGCTCGACCGCAACACCGACATGACCATGATCGGCACGCGTCACTCCTACCTGGGCTCCTACTGGTTGAGCGCCGACCCCTCGGGCCGCATCGAGAAATGGCGCACCGACTTCTGGTCGAACGGGGGCAACACCTACGACGTCACGTTCCCGGTCTCGGATCTCGTCATGCTCACGGCCGACGGCGCTTACATGGTCGACACGTTCGGCGTCAACGCGACGTGCTGCCGGACGAACCGGATGACACGGACGGCGATGCGCTCGTTCGGCGTCATCCAATGCAGCCTGATCACCGAGGACGCGATCGAGCAGGCCGCGCAGGCGCTCGGGATGCTGCCGGAGGACGTGCGCCTTGCAAACATGTACGCCGACTCCGGCAAGGACAGCTCGCAGGCGACGCCGTACGGTCAGCCGCTCAAGTACGCCATCGGGCGGGACGTCTGGCAGCAGCTGTTGACGAGCGCCGACTTCTACGCGCGTGCGGAGGCCGTCGCCGCGTTCAACGCGCAGAACCGCTGGCGCAAGCGCGGCATCTCGATGATCCCGATTAAGTACGGCATCTCCTACACGTACCTGACCGGCAACCAGGCCGGCGCCGTGCTGACGGTCTGCGAGTCGGACGGGACCGTGGTCGTGTCGTCGGGCGGCGTCGAGATGGGGCAGGGGCTCGAGACGAAGCTGATGCAGATCGCCGCCGAGGTGCTGGGGATCGACATGGACATGCTCCGTCCGGCCGAGACGTCGACCGAGGTCGTGCCGAACGCGAGCTCGACGGGTGCGTCGACAGGGTCCGACCTGAACGGCGGCGCCGTGAAGCTCGCCGCGACCGAGCTGCGCGAGCGGCTGGAGGCCTACTGTCGTGCCAACGAGAAGCAGTTCCCCGACTGGCAGAAGCGGTGGAAGGAGCTGTGGCCCGCGATCGTCCTGGCCGCCTACGGTGACCGGGTCAACCTCTCGGCGCAGGCGCTCTACGCGAGCCCCGACCTGTCGGAGATCTCGAAGCAGCAGCCGACCGGCAGCCCGTTCTACTACTTCACCTGGTCGGCTGCGTGCTCGGAGGTCGAGGTCGACACGCTCACAGGCGAGTTCATGCTGCTGCGCACGGACATCCTGTACGACGCCGGCAAGAGCCTCAACCCGGCACTCGACGTCGGGCAGGTCTGGGGTGGGTTCGTGCAAGGGCTCGGGAACGTGACGACCGAGCAGATGTACTTCGCGCCGGACGGCCGGCCGTGGAGCGACGGGACGTGGAACTACAAGCCACCCTGCTCGAAGACGATTCCCGTCGACTTCCGTGTCACGCTGCTGAGCTACGAGAGGACGAGCCCCGTCGACGACCTGCCAATCGACCCGTACGGGATCCAGTCCTCGAAGTCGACCGGCGAGCCACCGCTCGTCCTCGCCAACACCGTGTTCTTCGCCCTCAAGCACGCCGTCCTCGCCGCACGCGCTGAGTTCGGGGTGACGAGCTGGTTCGAGCTCGAGTCGCCCGCGACGGTGGCCCGGATCCAGCAGGCATGCATGGTCGAGGGCCTCCCGCAGCCATGACGGGGCTCCCGACCGGGACCGTTACCCTCCTCTTCACCGACATCGAGGGGTCGACACGGCTCGCGGCGACGCTCGGTGGCCGCTGGGCCGAGGTGCTGGCTGCGCAACGCCGCATCGTCCGGGCCGCCGTCGCCGCGCACGGCGGGCACGAGGTCGACGTGCAAGGGGACGGGTTCTTCATCGCCTTCAAAGGCGCGGCCGAGGCGGCCGCCGCCGCTGCCGACTGCCAGCGCACGATCGCAGCCCACGAGTGGCCGGCGGACGGGCTCGTGCGCCTGCGCATGGGGATCCACTCCGGCGAGCCGACCCTCACCGAGGACGGATACGCCGGGCTCGACGTCCACAAGGCAGCACGTGTCTGCGGCGCGGCCCACGGCGGCCAGGTGCTCCTGTCCCAGGCCACGCGCTCGCTGTTCCCCGATCGCGGAGCCCGAGACCTCGGGGAGTTTCGACTCAAGGACCTGACGGCGGCCGAGCGGCTGTTCCAGCTCGAGGTGGAGGGCGTCGAGTCGAAGTTCCTCCCACCTCGCTCGCTCAGGGCGACGAACCTGCCCATGCAGCCGCTCCCACTGATCGGCAGGCGCGAGGAGGTGAAGGCCGGGCTCGACCTGCTTCACGACGGCGTCCGGCTTTTCACCCTGACCGGGTCTGGCGGCACCGGGAAGACACGGCTCGCGCTCGAACTGGCTGCCCGGCTCGCGCACGACTTCCGCGACGGCGTGCACTGGGTTCCGCTCTCCTCGATCGACGACCCCGAACGCGTGCCCGACGTGATCGCGTCGTTCATCGGCGCGCCGGTGGAGAGCGACGGGCTCATGCGCTTCGTGCGCGACCGCGAGCTGTTGCTGCTGCTCGACAACTTCGAGCACGTCCTGCCGGCCGCCGCGGTAGTCGCCGAGCTGCTCGCGACGGCTCCGAAGCTGCGGGTGATCGCGACGAGCCGCGCCCCGCTCCACCTGACCGGCGAGCACGAGTTCCCCGTCGCGCCGCTCCCCGACCAGGCTGCGCTCGAGCTCTTCACCGCGCGCGCGCGAGCCGTCCGCCCCGACTTCGCGCCCGGAGAGACCTCGGCGGCCATCTGCCGCAGACTCGACTGCATCCCGCTGGCGCTCGAGCTCGCCGCAGCTCGGCTGAAGCACATCGGGGAGGCGACTCTCCTGGCGCGCCTCGACCATTCGCTCGATGTCCTCTCCGACGGGCCGCGCGACCTGCCCGAGCGACAGCGCACGCTGCGCGACGTGATCGAGTGGAGCTACCGACTGCTGCGGCCCGAGGAGCAGCGCCTGCTCGACCGCATGGCGGTGTTCGCGGGCCGGGTGACGCTCGAGCAGGCCGAGCGCGCGTGCGGCGGCGACGGCGTCGACGTGCTCGCCGGCATTTCGTCGCTCGTCGACAACAGCCTGTTGCGGTGGTTCGTGTCGACCAACGATCCGGAGCACTACTTCATGCTCGAATCCGTCCGCGAGTTCGCCCTCGAGCGCCTCGGCGAGGACGGCGAGGAGCCCACGATCCGGCGCCGCCATCGCGACGTCTTCCTCGCGCTCGCCGACGAGCTCGACCCCGTGGATCATCTCACCGGGATCCGCGCGCTCGTGCCCGAACGCAACAACCTCCGTGCCGCGCTGCGGTGGTCGGTCGACAACGAGGGTGGCACCGAGGAGACGCTTCGGCTCGGGTTCCACCTCTGGCGCTACTGGCTCGAGACCGGCTCGATCACGGAGGGCCGCGAATGGCTCGACGCGGCGCTCGTCGGGACCGAGGACGCTGACCCGGTGCTGCGAGCGCGGGCACTCGACGCCGCGGGCTTCCTCGCGGCGCAGAAGGGCGACTTCGCCGCTGCGCTCGACCTGAACGACCAGAGCCTCGCGATCGCCCGAAACCTCGACGACTTCCCCTCGGCGGCCGGGTGGGCGCTCTTCCGGCGGGGTGTGATCCAGCTCGACCGGGGGGCGCTCGAGGAGGCAGGTGCCTGCCTGCGGGATGCGGCCTCAATCTTCCGCGACCAGCGCTGGGCCGATGCCGAGGGGTGGACGCTGATCGAGCTCTATCGCGGCGAGATGCTCTCCTGCCGGGTCGCGGCGGCACGGCAGGGCTTCGCCGAAGTGCTCGAGCTCATCCGGCGCGACGAGGAGCCGATCGCACCGCTGTACGCGCAGGCGCTACTCGGCTGCGCCCTCTCGCTCGAAGGGGATCCCGAGCAGGGGCTCGTCGACATCGAGGAGGGCCTGAACGGGCTCCGCCGGCTCGGCGCCGGCTTCACGCTTGTCAATGCGCTTCTCCACGCCGCACCCGCGTTCCGGCTCGCGGGAGAGCGAGTGCGCGAGCACGAGGCGATGAGGGACGCGCTCCAGCTTTCGCTCGACAGCGGCATCGTCCCGCGGGCCACGGCATGCCTGGAGGGCGCGGCGCGGCTCGCGGTCGACGGAGGCGAGCACCTCCAGGCCGCCCGGCTGTGGGGCGCCGCCGACCAGATCTGCAAGGAGCTTGGTATCGCTCTCAATCCGCTCCGGCTCCAGCTCCGGCGGGAGTTCGAGGAGACCGCGCGGACGTCTCTGGGAGAGGATGCGTACGCCCAGGAGTTCGAGCGCGGGCGCCGGCTCGCGCTGGTCGAGGGCCTCGAGCTCGCCCTCGCCACGGTCACAGGCCTGCACGAGGGGATCGACGAACCGGTCGGCGAAGCCGTGGGGTGAGAGCCGGGCGTCATGAAGCTCGCACAACTCGCCTCGCTTCGGTGGCTCGAGTGACCATGCTCGATCGGTAGCGTCAGGGTCCGTTCACGAAACGCTCGCTCCAGAGCCTGTCGCCGACGAGCAGGACGTAGTCGAGTGCCGCTGGCCTCCAGCTCGGCCCGTGGTGGATCGGCCGAGCGAACAGGGGCGCGCCGGGATGTAGAGCAGCGTAGTCCTCCATCCGGCGCCAGACCCGACATGGCGCCGAACGACCTCTATTCAGTCTGCGGCCTGCGGGAACAGGTTGATGTCGAGCCCACCACACCGCCGCGTGCGCGACCAAGTGACCGCGGTCGAGCTCGACCTGTGACCATGACGACGGGTTCGGCAGAAAGCGAGCCAGCCGCGCTCGCTCCCGTCGGCGTTCGGCAGGCCGAGAGCGTCCCCAGACGGCAACGACGCGGTCGTCGGCGCGACGGTCGGCGACGCGCTTCAATGTCGGTGCGGCATCGTAAAGAAATACGAGATCACCTTGGGCGATCTCCAGAACTTGGGTCGGCCACTCGGTCGCCGCCGTATAAGCCGCAAGCCACGCTTCGACCAAGGGTCTCGCGGACAAACGCGTCCCACGTTTCCACGCGTGGACTGTGCTCGGCGGCAAATGCGCTCATAGTCAGGTGGGTTGTCCGCATTCATGTCAGTCAGGGAGGACGGGCCAGTCCGATCTGCGAAGGCCGCCGTCGACACAATGGCCATCGTCAGCGAACTGCTACTCGAGACGCAATGACGCGAGGTCCGCGCGATCAGGTCGCGCCGTCGTCGAGCGACTTGCCTTCGCACTCGAGCTCGACTGCCTACCTGTCCCAAGAGAAGCTCTGATCGAGCCGAGGGACTCCGCTTCCCGAGGATCTGGGGGCAGGTGTTGGGGACAGGTTCGAGGTTTCTCGGGGAGGCTCAGGGCTCTTCAAGGAAGGGTGCGCCAGAGAGAAGAACCAGCAGATGGTAAGGAGGGGGTCGACGGTTCGAGTCCGTCAGAGGGCTCTCAGAGAAGCCCCGCAAAAGCGGGGTTTCTTTCGTCTGATCCGAAAACGCTCTGAGCGGCGCGGGTACGAGACGGGTACACGAGCTCCCCGATTTGCGTGCGAAAGACGCGTTTCCGCCCCTGCCTCCGCGATCTTTCGATGTTCTAAGGAAAGGCGATCGTGTCCGGCAGCTTCAAGGCGGTCGCCGGGCGGCCGTTCGGGTGTCAGGGGTTCCTTGCGACTGATTACCGCTTGCGGGTCATCATGCGCGGTCAGATTTTGACCGCCGAGCGGTAGTGCGTCGCGCACGCTCGTCCAGGCACATTGTCGGACCCTGCGGGTTGCGAAGAGGTTGTCCCGTAGCTCGTAGAACTTGAGGTGGCGGTCCTCCCGCCTCGTCCGGTCGCGTCGCGACCTTGGCGAGTGCGAAATCGTCTTCGAGACAGG
>Ga0208612_1000165_pt1 | contig 35639 bp, 43 predicted proteins | sample AntDryMetagUQ889_FD_188089 | JGI IMG/M metagenome (GOLD analysis project Ga0208612, IMG submission 188089) | Polar desert microbial communities from Antarctic Dry Valleys - UQ889 (SPAdes) | ecosystem: Environmental > Terrestrial > Soil > Desert | place: Antarctic Dry Valleys | collected 2008-12-31 | reverse complement strand
GACGGCGGTGCCGAACCCGGTGCCGAACCCGATCCGTGCGTGCGGGATGAAGCGCCGCGCGACCCCGTACGCGGCGGACATGCCGAGGGTGTAGCTCCAGTCAAATGCCCAGCTGAGGTAGTTGGCCGTCTTCTCGTCCGGCTTGCGGCCGGTCAGCGTCTCGTAGACGAGCCGACCGCCCTTTGCCGTGCTCGACTCCTCCGGCAGTGGACGGCCCGCGGCCTTTGCCTGCTTCTGCGCCTCCTCGCGCGGGTCCTTCCCAGTGATCCCCGCAACCATCGCCCAATACCCCGTCATGGCGAGCAGGCCAATTGCTCCGCCGATCAAGCCTGCGAGAGCACCGCGGCCCGGGCCACCATCGTGTCGCATCTCAGTTCTCCTTCACAAGCACGAGGGCGCGCTCGCGGCTCCGGTGACTCCGGGCCTTCAGATACGCCACTGTTCCACATCCTGATGACGAATGGCAAGGCCCAGCCCGGGCGCGCTGGGGTCGGGGCGCAGGCACCCGTCGACCGGGGTCAGGACGCCGTCGAAGACCATTGACTCAACACGCACGTGATCCGCGAACCACTCGGTGTGGGCGATCGCCGGCGCCGCGCAACCGAGATGCGCGTGGAGCGAAGGCGCGGTGTGGGCCGAGAAGGGTGTCGCGTGCCCGGCCGCCATCGAGGCCGCTTCCATCCAGCCGGTGACGCCCAGGCAGCGCGTCGCATCCGCCTGTATGACGTCCACCGCGCCGCTCGCCAGGAGATCGCGCGTGTCCTCGCGCGTGTAGCTGTACTCCCCGGCCGCGATGGCCATCGGGGCGGCAGCCCGGATGGCGCGGAGATCGAGAAGCCGGCGCTGCGGAACCGGCTCCTCGAAATAGCTCACCCCGTACTCGGCGAACCGGTGCGCCTGTTCGACGGCCAGGCGCCTCGTGTAGGCGCCGTTGGCGTCGACGAAGAGTTCCGCCTCCGCTCCAATCGCCCTACGAGCGGCGCGGACGCGAGCGACGTCGGCGTCCGGTCGCGTGCCACCCTCGAGGCCGACCTTCATCTTCACGCGTGGGATACGCTGCGCGACCCAGCCGGTCAGCTGTTCCGTGAGTTCACGCTCCGATGCGGAAGTGAAGCCGCCGCTGCCGTAAATGGGTACCTCGGTGCGATGAGCACCGATGAAGCGGAAGAGTGGTAGTCCGGCCAACCGCGCCCGGAGATCCCACAGGGCCGTGTCGACAGCGGAGATCGCGGCCGCCGCGATACCCGGCAGCCCGACGTTGCGCACGGCCCTCGCCATCCCGTCCCACGCCTGGAGCGCCTCCGACGGTCGACGACCGACGACGACCTCCACGAGCTGTTCGGCCACGACCACGCCTGCGGCGGCCGAGGTGTAGCTGTAGCCGATGCCGCGCGAACCAGATTCGGTTACCGCTTCGACGACGAGCATGGTCGTGGTGCGCCACTCGAGTGTGCCATCCGCCTCCGGCTCTGCGGTCGGGATGCGCAGGACCATGGTGTCCAGCGCCGCGATCGAGGAGCCGTCTGGCGGGTCGTTACCGTCTCTGCCTGAAGCGACGCGAGGTTCGTCGGCAGGAATCCCGTAGGTCAAGCTGAGCGCGCTGAGAACGGGTGACGGGTCGCGAGGTAGATCCCCAGCGGCGGCCCGAAGAAAATCGCGTGGTAAATGAATTGCGGGATCGCCGGAGCCTCCGCGAACCACGGACGCCCGATCGGCACGGCCAGGATGTTGAAGTTGACAAACCAGAGCGCGATCCCGAACAGGGTCGCCGCGATGACGATGGCCGGCAGCGACGTGCGCAGCAGCGCAATCTTCTGCACGGCGAAGGCGAAGGCGACGCCATAGATGATCGACAGGAGCATGTGTGCGATCGTTCCGACTGGGATCGCCGTTCCCATCTGAATGTCCATCGGGGGAATGCCGAGGGCCAGCGAGGCGAATGCCTGGAATGGGGCAAGGAACGGCATGCCCATCAGCACGGATCCGACCATCTCGGCCAGCGCAAAGATAATCCCGGCGATGGCCCCGCCGATGAGACCGTGTCTGATCGCCCAGCCCGCCCCCGACACCTCTGGTTGTGTTGCAACTGCCATGTCGATTTTGTCCTCCATGCCGGGTGCTGGGCGACGTTCACCCCGCGGACCAGCCGTGGGCGCAATGTCGCCATACCGCGCCATTCTTCCATCGGTCTCTAAATAGGGAGATTACCGGCCCATGAACAGGCGGAGAACATTTCGATGTTCACTCGACCCGGCGTCGTGCTCGCATCTGATCCGTCAGCTCGTCATGACCGGCTGAGCCCTGTGCCATCCGAGTTGCCGTGGTTGTCGACTATCGGTATCCTCCGACGGTGCTCCTTCGATAGATCCTGCCGTCGAGCTGAGCACGAAATCGCGTGGCGGAGTAGCTCAGTGGCAGAGCAGGGGACTCATAAGTCACGCCCCCGATACGCTGTGGCCCAAGCGTACAAATCGAGCACAAATCCGCATACTTATGTGCTCTATCGCCGCCTTCCGATTGAGCACATAAACTCCGATTCAGCACACGGCGAGGAGCCCTGCGTCGCCTGACGCGGCGCCGGCGCGAAATCCTCGACTCCGCACCATTCGTCGGCCTGGCCGATGTGCGGCTGAAGTTCGCGCGTCTGCTAGAGCGCGCGGCCAATGGACGACCGGTCACGATCCTCAGCTACGGACACACCCACGCGCGGTCGTCATCAGCTACCGCGAATACCGGCGCCTGATCGCTCTCGATCGCATGTCGCGCTGGTTCACGTCGGCCGGCCTCGACCTGGCTTCCACGGACGTCGACGTGCCCGGCTGGGTTGCGGACTTCCGCCGGCGGCGCGAGATCGTGGCCGACGAGGCCACAGGAGCCTGACGATAAGGATGGAACGTCTCACAGATCGATCGATCATCACCCTTCAGGGCCTCGTTGTCAGCTTCAGCCACAGCCATGTACCATCCGCGATCCCACTCCCAGGCCCTCGTGCGTTCTGGGTCATAGTGGGTCACCGAATAGCTCGAACTCACCTTCGGCCAAGACCTCGCCATCGGTGCTGAGGTAGCGCATGACATAGACGCCGGGATCTGGCAGGAACCGGCCAAGGGGCATTTCGTTGACGAGCGTGGTTGCCCCGGGGTCGGTGATGATTTGTCGGTACCCGAACAGCTCGCGTTCACTGCCCCTCGGGCTTATCACGAGATTGACGCTCCTGCCCTCTGCTGGCTCCGCGAGATACGCAGTCCAGGCGATCGGCATCTCCCCGTCCAGCCGAAAGGCGGTCTCAGGACTCGCGGGGGACCCGAAGATGATCCGTCCCTCGGTAACGCTGGCCGCATCAGTGGTTACCGGAGCCACCGGCGCGCTGGTGCCCACCTGCGGTCCTCGGGCGACTTGCGTCAAGGAGCCGATGACCAGCACCACCATGACGACGGCTCCGGATCCGAGGATGGCCGCGCCGAGGAGTCGCCAGACGGCGCCGAAGGGGCGCCGGGTATCAACGAACGGTACCTCATCGATGGTGCGCGGGGGTGGCTGGGCTGCGCGCCAGCGGGCGCCGGCTTCGCGTAGCAGGTGATCGAGGTCATCCATCGAGCAAGTCCCTCAAGCGCTTCCTTGCGTCGGCCAATGTCGACTTCACGGTGCCGGGTGAACATCGCATGACAGCAGCTGTCTCTGCGATGCTCAAGTCCACGAAGTAGAAGCAGTCGACGGCTAGTCTCTGTCGAGGCGGCAGGCGAGCCACCGCGTCGTCCACGTCCAGTCGGTCGTCAACGGAATGGTTAGGCGGTGAGAAGGCGGCGAGGATGGTAGCCGGCCGCGCTTTCCTCCGAGCTCGTCTCGCTTGGTCTGCCGTGATGGCTATCAGCCATGTCCGCGGGCTGCCGCGGTTCGCATCGTATTGATGCAGCTTTTTCCAAGCGCGGAGAAGCGACTCCTGGACCACGTCGTCCCGATCAACGGCAGGCGCCAGGCGTGCAGCAAAGCTGGCCATCACCGGCAAGTGAGGGTCAACCCACTCGGCGAAAGCCTCAGCTGAGTCGGGTTTCTGATTGACGGCGTTCGAGGCCCTACCTGGCGTCACGAATTCCACACTACATATACGCCCCGACATGCCTCGCCGGTTGGGTAAGCGACGTTCGCTCAACTTAAGTGACTCGTCTCTCGAAATGGTGCGGGAGGGCATGCCCTCCGGTACGTGAGGAGCGACAGTCAGGAGGCATCGCGGTCAAGTGATTGCGGAGCTTGCACCAACGCCTTAGCCCCCACCGAAGAGCCGCCTTGGACAGACCACGAAGCGTCCCGACCCGGCAGAGCTGCAGGATATCGCACGCAACCTCCTCGGTGCCTGGGGACGGCTCCACGCCTGTGTAGTTGCAGGAAAGGGACGGTCCCGATCACGACGTCCCTGAGCCCGTCATCCAGGGTCAGGTGCGCGGGGTCACTGCGCGCCCGACCAAGCCCCGTAGCCCGATTCGCACTTGACACGGAGACTAAACCCGAATCCACCGATTGGCCGCGCAACCGGATGGCTGAACGCCTGAAGCGACCAGTTCCGGACGACGACCCACGGTCGAGGGCGCGGTAGCCGGTCCGCTGCCCTCGATGATGGATCGGACGGTCGCAGCGGCGGGGCGCCGGACACGCTGAAGCCGGCCCCCGGTAGCCGACTGAGCGGGGGCGCTCAGGCCAAACGCGGAATGGCGTTCAGGCTGGCCAGGACCCGAGCGAAGTCGAGCCGCCACGGCCAGCGCGCCGGCAGGTGCAGGGTCAGCCGCCGGGCGCTGCGGGTCAGGCGGCCGGCGATGGCGAACAGCCGGCGGCGCAGGGTCTTGGTGCTGGCGATCAGGCCCAGGCCGAGCTGGGCCACCCAGCGCGCCAGGTTGTGGGCCATGACCTGGAAGCCGAGCCAGGCGGCGTTGGCGCCGAAGCGGCCCGAAGGCAGATGGTTGAGGCCGACGCCGTACTTGAGGTCGCGGATGGTGTTCTCGATCTCGGCATGGCGGCGATGGTCGGCCTCCAGGGCCAGGGTGTCGCCATCGCGGTCGGTGATAAAGGCGTGGTAGGTGTAGGTAGTGCCGAACAGGTCGAGCTGCGAGTCGGGGGTCGGGCGCACGCGACGCACGATGAGCCGCACGCCACGCGCGCCGGGCCGGTCGGCAAACGGGGTGTAGCTGGTCTCGGCCACGTCGGCACCGCCGTCGAGCCAATACGGGATCGGAGTCCACGCCACCTCGGGCAGCGTGACGATGGCGGCGCGCAGCTTGACCGTGGCGCGGGCGCTGATCGAAAAGCGCACTCCGGCGCGGCGGCAGGCGGAGACCACGCCGCGCGCATAGAAGCCCGAGTCGGCGCGCAGCGTGATCTGTCCGCGGCCACCGGCGCGCCGGACGCGGTTGATGGTCTCGACCGTGAAGCCGGCCGCTCCCCGCTGAGTGGCCGCATTGCCGCCGCGCAGACGGTGATGCAGGACCTCGTCCGTGCCGGCGCGCACTGCCAGCAGGGGGTGATAGCCGCGCACCCCGGTGCGGGTGAAGCGGCGGCCGCCATGCTTGTGCAGCCCATAGGTCTCGCAGATGGTGGAATCCAGATCGATCGTCAGCGGACCGTGGCCCGGACCGGCCGCGGTGGCCCAGGCTCGGCGCAGCAGCTCGCCGCCGACCACGTCGCTGACGGGCATGGCCCCAACTGAAGGCGCGCAGGAAGGTACCGACCGTCGAGGGTGCCGCCACCCGGTGGCCGAGCACGGCGGCGGTGGCACCCGCGCGCAGGGCGTCGACGTCGTCGATGCAGTCGCCGCCGGCCAGGGCGCTCATGATCAGCGTCAGCGACTTGTCGGCGACGTGCGCGCGTCCGGCTGCACGACCGAGATCGACGTGGCGCTCGAGCAGCTCGGCCAGACCCAGCCGGCGGGCCAAGGTGGCCGGCAGCAGCAGCCCGGCATCGGCGATCAGGCGCGGGTCGTCGAAGGCTGTGCGCTGGATTGGAAGGGTGTGCGAAGATCGCATCGAACAGGTGTCCTCCGGCTGAGGGGCTCTGGGGTTTCGTCACCGCCAGTTTCTCAGCTCAGATGGGCACCTGTTTCGTGTTCTGGACAGGCGCTCAGCCGATCAGGATCGGTGGATTCGGGCTAAAGTTTAGCGTACCGGTCCAAGATGGAATCGACCTTTGCTAAGCGTTGGGACATGGGCGCTGTCTGGGCATACCCGTCTGAGATTGGGCTGGTGGCGGGACCGTCAACACCTGTCCAGGAGAGGAGTTCGCGGGCATGGCGAACTATTTCGGCGGCGGAGCCAGCCCGGTTTCAGGCGGCAGAGCCGGCCCGGTGCCGTAGTGCCTACGCCGATCCCTCCGAGCCAGGCCGCTGAGCGTGTCGTGGTCTTCCCGTCCGCCGAGCACGACGAGGTCGATTCAACCGTCGTCTGTGTGGTGACGCGGTTCGGGCTACGCCGACCTTGGCATGTTTTGCAGACATATCTCGCATATCGCTGGTTGATGCGCCGGATGCGCCGGGAGGAGCCAGCCGGTCTTCTCAGGAGCAGCTTCCTGGTAGAAGGCCTGACGACGTGTTACAGCTTGTCGATTTGGGTCGACGAGTCGGCCATTCCCCGTTTTGGCTCATCTGTCGAGGAACATGTGGCGGTCGCACGGGGTGTATTCGGGCGACTGAGATTTCGGAATAGGCGCCCGGAACTTTGGTCGACAAGGTGGCGACTGGCCGAAGTCAGCAACAACCTCAACTGGGACGCATTTGACCTGCGTCACGAAATCGAAGTCGTTCGGAAACGGACGCAGGCATGACCGCGGCGCTTGCGGAATACACCGGCGCCGCCTTGCAGATGCTGCTCGGAGCTGTGTTTCTGGTGGCAGCCGTCGGGAAGCTTCGGAACCCGGCTCGATTCGAAGGTGCGTTACGGGGCTACGAGCTGGTCCCTTCGATGCTCAGCGGCCCCGTCGCTGGAGGGCTAGTGGCTTCCGAGGCGTTTGTCGGCATCTCGTTGTTGTCGGGCCTGGCCCTGCCGGTCGGTGTGCCGGTGGCCGGCGGCCTCCTCCTCATCTTCGCACTGGCTGTTGGAATCAACCTGAGGAGGGGGCGTGACGTGCCGTGTGGATGTTTCGGCTCGGAGGCCGAACGCATCTCGATTCGCACGCTGGCTCGCTTGGGAATGCTGATTCTCGCGGTTGTCGTCTTTGCAGTAGTCCGGTTCGTGGCGGATCCCATTCCCCTAGACGTCGGGAGCCTTGTAGCCGACGGACCAACCGGGCTGGAGCGCCTTATGTTCACTGCGGCCTTAGCCGCATTTCTGGCCCTGCTGGCGGCGTGGGCCCTCCATCTCCCTGAGATGCGAGTCTTGATTCGCCGCCCTCTGGAGTGAGTCGGAGACGAAGCGTCAATGCCCGATGTATTTGCTATCTCATACACAGCGCTCTGGGTTCTCGTGGTGCTGCAGGCCCTGATCCTCCTCGGGTTGACGCGGGCATTCGCCGAAATGCGGGGCGCGACGCCGGAGCGACCTTCACTAAAAGGTCGACGTGCGCCTCAATTCTCGGCGGTCGACCTTTCGGGAAATCCGGTATCGACCGCTACGGTCGGGGGCAGGCCGGCGGTGCTGTTGTTCGTCTCGCCAAGCTGCCCCTCATGCAGAGTCAGCTTGGCGGAGCTGCGCGCCCTAGCGAGCGACGCTTCGCGTGACCTGACTGTTGTATGTGAGGGAGAGGAGGCAGGATGTCGGGAGCTCGCGGCGGAATACCGGCTCGCTCATCCCATGGTGGCCGACGCTAACGGCGAGCTTAAGCGACTCTTCGGAGTTTCTGGAACCCCGATGGCGGTTCGCATCACCGCCGAGGGCGTAATCGATTCCTATGGCGAACCCGCCCGCGAGGAACTTGAGCAGCTCTTGGCGACATCTCGAGCGACGGAACTGGAGTCGCACCCGACGCGAACCGATGAGAGGATGGCCGATGACTACTCCAACGTCTGACCTAGTCGTTCGATCGTCCAGCGCGCCCTCCCGTGTTGGCAGTCGGCATCGCATCTTTGGAACTACGGTCGCTATCTGGGTTGTGGCGGTGGGACTTCTTCTAATGCGCGATCCCGGCCTCATTGCCGTCGCTGGTTCGTTCGCGATTGGGTGGAGCCATCTCGCTGGCCGCTGCGGGCAATCGCACTTCGGGGCCTTGACACCGCGAGCGAAGCTGCCGGGCCAGCGCACCGCCTGGCTCGCGAACGTCGTGGTCTACGTCTCTGCCGGGGCTGTGGCGAGCATCGCCGTCGGACTGGCGCTGGGTCTCCTCGGCCTGGTCCTCGTGCCGGCTGGCCTGCGCGGAGCGAGCCTCGTCCTTGTCGTGCTTCTAGCGGCTTTCGCGGCGGCAGGCGATCTCGGCGTGATTCGCTGGCGCTTGCCCCAACCGAAGCGCCAGACACGCCGAGAGTGGGGCTTCATGTTCCGCCCGCCCATTCCCGCGGTCCTGTGGGGGCTGGGCTTAGGGGTCACCGGCGCCACCGTGTTCACGTTCTCTGGCACCTGGCTTGTACTGACACTGCCGGTAGCCCTGGCGGAGCCTGCTTTCGGGGCGGCGATGCTGTTCGCCCACTGGCTCGGACGGGCGGCGCCGATCCTGGCTGGTCCGGTCCTGCTCCCAGGTGCCGCACAGACACTGGACGTCCTAGACGACATCGAGAGGGCGAGCGCCGTGTTCCGCGCCAGCAATGTGGCCGGCATCGCGTTGATCGCGCTCTCGGTCCTCGTGCTGATCACGGGGATGATCGGGTGAGATCGGTACGAAACCGCTTTCACCGAATTGTGTGCCCGCGGTAAGTGGAGGAGGGAATGGCGAGCGACGAGATCCTACGACGCCTCGGCGAGGCAGTGAGCAGGCGGAGATTCATAGCTCGGACCGGCACGGCATTCCTTGGAGCCGCCATCGCGGTGATGGGACTGCCTCAACCGGCCGCCGCTCATTTCTACCATTCTTACTGCTGTCATCTATGTTTCCGGCCCTCAGCCAACCCTTGCAGTTCGACTTACTGCATCTGGTCATGGACGTGCTGCCAAATCTCAACAGGGCGGATGTACAGGTGCAGTGAGTGGTATTGCAGCTACGGCGATTGCGACGAGGGCTGCTACGGCGTCAGTGGCTCAACGGTCGCGAATGTCGGTTGGTGTTAGCTATCGGAGAACAAAGTGACTACTGGCAACGCGAGCGAGGGTAGCCTCGTTGGCCTGTACGTCGATTTCGGTGGGTTTAATGCATTCGGGAGGGATCACGGGAGCGCTGCCGCTGCCGCGCTTCGTGATCGGTTTGTGACGCGTGCAATGGAGATCGCCGGCGGCCACCATATGGCGGCCGCTGTGACTGGCGACGACGGGATGCTGTTTACTAGCGAGAGTGAGCAGGCGGCCATGGAAGTCGCCTTCGCGCTCACGGAACAGTTCGCGCCCGATCATCCGTACTTCCCGATCCACGTCGCACTGGATCACGGCAGTTTCGTAGAGACCGACGACAGCGGGCGGACCGTAAGACTAACTGCTCGAATCACCGCGGCTCCGCACCCCGGGCAGTCCCGACCTGCGGAGCGCGGGACACGAACGGACCTGCTGTCGGGATCATAGGGGCATAGCCCAGACTCTCCTCAGTCGGACTCCACCGGATGCTCCCCGCGATTCCGGTACCGCTTCGGCGATCACGAACGCGTGTCGGCGCGACCAAGAAACGCATCGATGCGGAGGCCGATATGGGAGCCGCAGAGCTGCTGTTCCAAGGCGATCTCTTCGTGCGGATGGCCCTTGGAAGGTGCGCGCAGGCTCAGTCACGCGTATAGGTCCGCGGCCGAGAAGCACCGAAGGTTTCGCTCGCTCCGCACCTCTTCTAAGCATCCCGTCCTCCCGTACAGCAGGCGCAGCGGCGATTGCAGGCTGCCTAGCGCCCGCTTGTGGAGGTCGAGCCGCAGCAGCACGTCGCGCCGGATGGCGCGCTGCGACCACTTTGCCTTGCCCACGAAGCTGATCCCGCGACCGGACAGCCCGACCAGGTCGATCTCGTGGCGGCCGTCGGCACTCCACCAGCCCTCGACCCGGTCGGCATCCAGCTCGCCGGCCGCGGCCAGCCCGCGCGCGTGCTCGCGGGCCAGGTCCTCGAACACCGGTCCCATGTAGTCGTCCAGGCCGGGCAGGATGCGCCGCTCGACCAGCTGGGCGCCCAGGCCGCGGGCGATGTCGGCGCGATGCGAGACGATGAAGCGGAACCAGAAGGCGAAGTACGGATCAGCGATGCGGTAGATGGCGCGCTTGGTCTTCTCGGGATCGTCCAGGGCAGGCACGCGGCGGTCGAGGATGCCGAGCGTGGTGAGCCGCTTCAACGGCCGCTCGACCGCGACCCGCGCGTAGTCGGCGATCGCGCCCGGGCGGGTCTTGCCGATGGCCACCGCGGTCAGGATGCGGAAGGCGCCTTCGCCGGGCGGTAGCTCGCCGGACAGCACCAGCTCCGCCGCGTCGACCAGCGGGCTGGCCGGCGAGCCGAACAGGCGCACCATGTTGGCGCGCAGGTCGGCGCCATCGTCCCACTGCTCGAGGTAGAGCGGGGTGCCGCCGCAGATGCCGTACACCACCGCCCGCTCAGCCGGTTTGAGGCGCGCGACGAACGCACCCGCGGCGCGGTAGTCGAGTGGCGGCACGTACAGGCTCAGCGTGGCGCGCTGGTGCAAGGGGGCGGCAGCGGCGATGCCGGTCATGTAGGCCACCGCCGAGCCGCACAGCACCAGCATCACCTGGCTGCGCTTGCCGCGCTGATCCCACCAGCGCTGGACGACGCTCTCCAGGCCCGGCGCCGAGCCGGCGAGATAGGGGAACTCGTCGAGGACGACGATCATTCGCTCACCGGCGGCGCGCTGGGTGACGAAGTCCAGGGCGGTCGCCCAGTCACCGAAGGCGTATCCGGCTGGCAGGCCGTCGGCGCCGAGCTGGTCACGCACCGCATCGGTAAAGGCGGCCAGCTCGACCGGCGCGCTCTGGGCGGTGGCGGTGTAGGAGACGCTGCGCTGCTGCCGACTGAAGGCCTCGAGCAGGTAGGTCTTGCCCACCCGGCGGCGGCCCCACACGATCGCCAGCTGCCCGCCGCGCGCCGCTGCGGCACCGTCCAGCGCCGCCAGTTCGCGCTCGCGGTCGATCAGGTCGGGCATGTCTGGCAACCTAGCATGCACGCCTGCATCATGCAAGGCTGCATCTACCTGGCTCAAACGTTACACACTTCCTTACACACGTGGCCTTCCATTCGGTTCGACGACATGCCTAGCATCGATGTTCCTCGGTGGGGATACCCGCCCACCTGATTCGGCCCCTCGCGAGGCGGCATACGTCGCTCGCGGGATGCGTCGCTCGGGACCGGGCACCCCGCCGAGCCCGACCACATCGGACCGGACGAGGACACTGGCAGTGGCGAAGGCGCGCGAACGGAGAAGTGACCCAGCCGATCTGGCCCTGCGCGGCCGGATCGGTGCCCACCTGCTCCACGCGCGGTACGACTCTCGGGTGCTGACCGCACCGGCGCGGGCCGCCTTCCTGGCGAGCTTCGAGCGGGCGGTTGACCCCGACGGGCTGCTGCCGGCCGACGAGCGTCGGCGGCGGGCCGCCCACCTGCGTGCCGCGCACTTCGCACGCCTGGCCCGCCTCAGCGCCCTGGCCCGCCGCAAGCGGGCACGGCGTCGGAGCGGTCCCTGAGCCATCCTTGTCTGATCCATTCGAACCGGCGGCGACTGGCGCCGCCGCCGACAGGCCGGCACATCGTGGCGGCCGCTTCCGAATGCCCGTCGGCCAAAGCGGGCAGCAATCGATGCAGCGGTGCGTGCCGCGATCGCGGCGGGAAGGGTGCATCGGCGCCCCGATCCCTGCCCGCCGATCCGAGATGGGGAACGTCACTCTGGCGGCAGGGACCCCGCTAATGCTCGGCTCCTTCCGCTCGGCCCGGCAGTCCACTCATGCGCCTCTGGCAGGCAGGCTTCATCGAACGGACTCAACTTCCACCGCTCACCCGCGGAGGAGCACCGCTTGTCTTTCGTCTCTCCCGTCATGGACGCGCACGCCTCGGCTACCGTCCACTCAAGCGAGCGGAAGCTGGCATGCAGCTGCGCCATGACCTTCACGTCCTCGACGCGGTGTGCGCCCTGGCTCGTCCGGATGCAGGCGAACGCCACCGCTACCCGCTGGCCGCCTGGTGCACGCCGGCCATGAGCGGCCGCTTCATCGAGGGTGTCATCCCCGATGCGCTGCTCGCGCTCCGGCTCGAGACCGGCGTAGCGGTGCTGGCGCTCGAGGTCGACGAGGGCACGGAGCACGCGCCGGTCATCCGCGCCAAGCTGGCCTGCTACGCGAAGGCGCTGGACGGCCGTGACGGCTGGCATGTGCTGTTCATTGTCGGCGAGCCCCAGCGCGCGGGATGGATCCGGCGTCTGGGACGCGCTGGCGACGAGCTGGGCGACGTAGCCGGTCAGGCTTGGGTGACCTCGATCGACGAGCTGCGCGAGCGCGGCACTCGCGCGCGGATCGCGCCATTGAGAGGGGCAGCTCCGCGACGCCTGGGAGACCTGATGTGGCACGCCGGCCGGCGGCACGGACTGAGCCCCGTGGCGAGCGAAGCGTGGCTGCGACTGATGGGCAGCGGCGCCGGCGAAGACCTGCGTGAAGTATTCGGATCGGGCACTTGAGCCCTGTCGTGCCACGGTACACGTCCCTGCTCGCGTCCATGTACGCGAGTGACGTCACTGGGACGAACAGCGACACGACACCCGATCGTGCTCGGGGGTCGCCACCGGGCAAACCGCAACTCACTCCGTTATCTCCCCCTAAGGACGACTCGGGGTGGGAGCCAGTTGGAGTAGGCAGTCAGGGCTGCCCTGGCATCACAGTCGGTCGCCGGGGCTGTGGCTCGCTCCTGGCCGCGCTGGCGCCGTAGCGGGACGGCAACGGGCAGCTCTTCCAGCCGGCCAGTTTGCCGCATTCAATCCAGGCGCAGAGACCGAAGCCGCTGGGCAACCTGCGCGACGGCTTGATCAAAGGCCGGTAGGCGCTCGGGATCGATCCACGCGGCCATGGTGCTCTCCCACGTGGCCTCGATCGCCCCAAGGTTCAGTCGCCACAGACCCGGCCGCCAGCGCTTGTGGCGCGTGATGGCGAGCTTCGCGTCCACCCCGTGTCGCAGATCCGCGGGATTGATGAGCCAGCCGGAGTCAACGAGATAGAGGTGGAGGTCGAAGAGATCACGTGGCTGGGCACGCTGGACGAGCGTCCGAAGCTTCTCGGCCACAAGCTCGACCTCGGCCACAGCTGGGACCGTGAAGGGCTGGAGACCCAGCCCGGACACGTCGAAGAAGGCGTCGCGCACGGCGAAGACGAGATCCTCGCGGACGCTCACCTCCAGCTTGGCCGTCCCCGAATCGGTTAGGGAGTCGAAGCGGAACTGGACAATCAGCCCACCGAGGGTCCGATCCGGCTCTCCAGCGAGCCGGAGCGCGAAACCTCGGCCGGCGCGTCGAAGATCCTCGACCACCTTGTCAGGGTCGACCCGCCGACCGCGTCCGGTCGTGGCATCAATGTCGGCAGAGGATCTCGCCGAGCGCAGCTCACCGGCCATGAGGATCCCGCCCTTGAGCGCGATTCCGTGGACGAAGCTGGCTTCGTTCGTTGCCAGGCGCTCCAGAATCGCGAGCAAGACGTGGCAAGCCTCCTCGTTCTGGTGGCGGCGCATGGCGGCGGGGTCGCCGCGGCCGCGAGCGGCCTGGTAGTCGGAGGCGATCGCTTCGCGCGTTCGAGGCTCAGCCATACACCCGCCAACGCGTCGAGTACGGACCACGCGTCCGCGTCTGCGGGCGAAGTTGCACCGCGCGGACAGGCCGAAGCTCGGCGAGGGCGGCAGGCAGCGAGCGTCCGGCCTCTTCCAGCAAGTAACCGAGGCGCTGCGCCGCCGCCATCGTGCGGCTGAGTACGCCAGAGGCTGTACGGTCAACTTCGTCGTCAGTGAACGCCGCCAGGACCTCCGCCAGAAGATCACCGTGGACCATCCACTTGGGCTCTACGAGGGCGTCTACCACGGCCTGTTCCCGGCTGGCCACGCGGATGGCGAAGCCTTCGATCGTGGTGTCGTACGCATCGGCCGCGCGGATCCGCTGCTCACTGAGGGTCACCGGTCGAATGAGGGTTACCTGGTCGACGCGGAGTGGCCGGCGCGCGCGCGGCAGCACGATAGTGAGCCTCGCAATCGGCTGGTCGATGAGGCCTTGTTGCGCGAGCGCGGCGTCAGTCGTGACGTAGTGGGGGACCTCGCTGAACACGCCGCTCGCGATCGCGATGGCGGGCGTTTCACGGACGGGATCGATAACGAGGTACAGGCCGCGGCCGATGCGGCGGACGAGCCCGGCCCTGCGCAGCCGACGCAGACAGACATCGGTCTCATACCCCGGCGGGACGACCTCGTTCCAGCCACGTCGAAACACCGTCGTTCCAACGTCCAGAATGGCGATGCGGTGGCGGAGGTACCAAGCAGATAAGTCAGAACAACTCATATCGGTGTCGTCTATTTGCTGTAAATGTACACATCTGTATGGTCTGAGTCAATAGACGACACCAATCCGGTAAATGCATTGGTTTCAGGCTCAGTCCTCGAACAACCAATAGAGCTGTCGCCGCACCTCGTGGGGTGTCACCTCGGGCAGGGTGCGGTATTCCTCGGCCAAGACTTCGGCGGACGCCCAGTAATCGTGTGACTTGATCTCCGCAATGAGGGCATCGCGCTCAACCGCCGACGCCCGTAGCAAGTACACCTCCAGAATGGAAGAGGGCTTGCCGAAGGAGGCTTGTCGGACGGTTAGCCAAGCCAGGACAGGCGGATCGGGCTCGTCAGTGTCGGCCACGGCCCTACGTTACTAGTCCCGGAGCGCCGCCGGATCTCCGCCGCGCCGCTCAAGCATCGCCAGTCAACGGCCGCTCAAACTGGTGCCGTACCGATCTGCTGGACCTCGCTACTGACGCGGCCATTAGTCACAGCCGGTCGCCCGGGCTGTGGCGAGCGTACGCGGCGCGCGCTCGCTCCTCGGCCGCGCTGGCGCCGTAGCGGGACAGCATCTGGCGGCTCTTCCAGCCGGCCAGCCGCATGAGGTCGCCCTCGTTGCCGCCGTCGGCCAGGTAGAGGTGGGCGAAGGTGTGGCGGAACTGGTGCGGATGGACCTCGGGGATCCCGGCCGCACGTCCGCGCCGCTTGACGACCTGCTCGACGCCGGTTTCGGTCAGCCGGCCGCGCTTGCCGACCCACAGGTCAGGCAGCGCGGCGTGCGGGTGGCGAGCGCGGACACGCAGGTAGCGATCCAGCGCCTGGGCCGTCTTGCGCCCGAACGCCGCGGCGCGCGGGCGGCGACCCTTGCCGACCACCACCGCCACGTTGTGGTCGAAGTCGAGGTCGTCGAGCCGCAGGCCGGCCAGCTCGCCGCGCCGGACGCCCGAGTCGAGGAAGAGGCGCAAGATGGCCATGTCACGCCGCTCCTCGAAGCCGGTGCCCTCGCAGGTGCGCAGCAACGCCCGCAGCTGGTCGGCGGTCAGCACCGGCGGCGGCGTCTCCGGCACCATCGGCGGGCGCAGGTGGAGCATGGGGGAGATCTCGAGTTCGCCCTCGGTCACCAGCCACTTGAAGAACTGCTGCAGGCTGCGGTAGCGCTGGGCGACGGTGGCCGGCGCCATGTCGCGCTCCTGGAGGGCGACCAGAAAGCCTTCGATGTGCTGGGCGCGCAGGTCGGCCACGTCGCGCGGGCCGCCGCCGGCGGCGAGGTACGCGTCGAACTGGTTGACGGCCTTGGCGTAGGTGAGGCGGGTGGCGGGCGCCCGGTTCTCCGCGTGCAGGTGGCGGTCGAACGAGGTGGCGAGTGGAGCGACGTTGCCGGTCGCGCTAGAATCGGTGGACTGAGATGGTGCGGTAGCCATGGTGGTTGTGCTCCTGAGGGCGGAGACGAGCCCCAAAGTTATAGGCTGTACGAGCGCTGTGGTCAAGCCTCATCCAGAGTCGGTTCTCAGTTATGGACTGTATCTGATCGTGAATCGGCGAAAACGACAGTGGCGGAGTAGCTCAGAGGTAGAGCAGGGGACTCATAAGCCCTTGGCCGGTGGTTCGAATCCGCCCTCCGCTACCAAACTCATTCGAGGAGCGCGCGTCCGCGGCGATGAGGGGCGGTGTGAGCTTGGACACTCGCTCTTGCACTCAGCGCACGGATCTGCAGCACGGCGGTAGTCGCGACTCCAGATCCTGCGTTCAGTGCTTAGATCGATGGTATGCGGCATCGGTCCAGCCGCTCAGTCGCCCCAATGTGCGAGGCGTGCAAGGAATGACGGAAGTTGCGGACGGCATTTGTGGATCCGTGCGCTGAACGCAAGAACGGCTGCGGCGTGGCGGCTTCCCGTGCCTGATCCGCTGGAGCTGCTAGCAGCTGACTTCGACCGTGGAATGCGCGGCCTCGGCGTCACGGACGACATGGCCATCGTCCTTGGCGTCTCCGGCGGCGCTGACTCCATGGCCATGCTGCATGGCGCATCCCACCTCGTTGAGACCGATACACGCCACTGGCGCCTGATGGTGGCTCACCTGGACCACGGCCTCCGACCCGACAGCAATGTGGATGCCGCTTTTGTGACCGATGCGGCCGCCGCCCTGCACCTACCCTGCGAGGTGCGCCGGACCGATGTCGCTGCGCTGGCGCGCGCCGAGGATCGTTCACTCGAGGACGCGGGCCGAGAGGCACGCTATCGATTCTTCGAGGATGTGGCGCCTGCCGGCGCATTGGTTGCCACTGCTCACACCGCTGACGACGCCGCCGAAACCGTTTTGCTCAACCTGCTGCGCGGCAGCGGACTGGGCGGGGTTCGCGGGATTCCGCCGCGCCGGGGACGGGTGATCCGACCCCTCCTCCACGCCCGTCGCGCAATGCTGCGCGGGATGTTGGACAAGTCCGGTATTGGCTACCGGGTGGATCCCTCGAACGACGACACGGCGTTCCTCCGCAACCGCGTGCGCCACGAGCTGCTGCCGATGCTGGAGGATCTGAGAACGGGAGCCGTGGACCGCATCGGTCAATTCGCGCGCCTGGCTGCTGACGACGATGCACTTCTCAATGAGCTCGCCGCAGCTGACCTGGCGCGTCGCACGGAAAACGGAGAGATCGACTGGCGCGATCCGCCTTCGGTCGCGCTGGGCCGACGGATGCTCCGTCTCGCCATCGGGGAGCCGCCTCCGAGCGCGGAGCGGATCGAGGCGCTCCAGGAAGCAGCAGTCGGCGAGCGTGGTGGTGTGGTCATCGAGCTCGGTGGTGGGCGCAGCGCTTCGGTCAAGGAGCGCCGAATTCGGCTGGACTGAGCCAATCGGTGACGCGGGCCGTATTTACGATGCGAGCCGGTACTCATGGGCGTTTGTTCGCCTCATCGGCCGCACCTATACTGACCCGACCCTGCGGCGTCTCGTTGCGGGGCCGACGACGGCCGCAGGTCGAACGTCGATCGCACGGAGGCGAAAGTAGAACCCCCTTGACCAGCCGCATTGTTCGCAACAGCGTCGTGCTTGTCGTCCTGGCCGTCTTCGGACTGGCCGTCCTGTTGACGTTCACGGGCGAAGGTGACGAGGCAACCGACTATCCATATGGCCAGCTCATCGAGGATGCCCGAGCCGGAAACGTTTCGCTGATCGTCCAGGAAGGCCAGCGCGTCACCGCCACGGTGGGGGACCCGGGGCAGGAGCGGACGACCGTCGTCCCATCAGAGCTGACGAGCGTCTATGAGGATCTCGGCTGCGCGTCGGGCAACTCCGGCTCCTTCAGCTGCGAGAACTTCAGTGCCAGCGAGCCGAGTGCCGCGGGTGGAATCCTGACGCTGATCATCACCGCCCTGCTGCCCGTGTTGCTCATAGGTGGCTTCATTTTCTTCATGATGCGCCAGGCTCAGGGCACCAATAACCAGGCCATGAGCTTCGGCAAGAGCCGCGCCCGCATGTTCCTCGGCAACAAGACGGTCGTCACCTTCAATGACGTCGCCGGCGTGGACGAGGCCAAGCAGGAGCTCACCGAAGTCGTCGAGTTCCTCAAGTACCCCGAGAAGTTCAACTCGCTCGGCGCGCGCATCCCGCGCGGCGTGCTGTTGGTCGGACCTCCCGGCACCGGCAAGACCCTGCTCGCGCGCGCCGTGGCCGGCGAGGCGGGCGTGCCGTTCTTCAGCATCAGCGGCTCCGAGTTCGTGGAGATGTTCGTCGGCGTCGGCGCGTCCCGCGTGCGCGACCTGTTCGAACAGGCCAAGCGCAACTCGCCGTGCATCGTGTTCGTGGACGAGATCGACGCGGTCGGTCGCCAGCGCGGCGCCGGGCTCGGTGGGTCCCACGACGAGCGCGAGCAGACGCTCAACCAGATCCTGGTCGAGATGGACGGCTTCGACACGAACACCAACGTGATCGTCGTGGCCGCCACCAACCGGCCGGACGTGCTGGATCCTGCGCTCCTGCGTCCGGGCCGCTTCGACCGTACGGTCATCCTGGACCGCCCGGACATCAAGGGTCGCCACCAGATCCTCCAGGTCCACATCAAGGGCAAGCCGCTCGACAAGGCGGTCGACATCGAGGCCATCGCCCGACGCTCTCCGGGCTTCAGCGGCGCGGACCTCGCCAACCTCGTGAACGAGGCCGCCATCCTGGCCGCACGGCGCAACAAGAAGTCGGTCGGCAACGACGAGTTCAACGAGGCCATCGACCGCGTCGTTGCCGGCCCGGAACGCCGCAGCCGAATCATCTCCGAGGAGGAGAAGGAGATCATCGCCTTCCACGAGGGCGGTCACGCCGTCGTGCAGCGGGTGCTCCCCAAGTGCGACCCGGTGACCAAAGTCACGATCGTGAGCCGCGGCATGGCGCTGGGATACACGATGAGCCTGCCGCAGGAGGACCGATACCTCCACAGCAAGACCGAGTTCGAGGACAAGATCGCCGGAATGCTCGGCGGTAACGTGGCCGAGACACTCGTCTTCGGAGACACGACCACCGGCAGCTCGAACGATATCGAGAAGGCGACCGGCTTGGCGCGAGCGATGGTCACCCAGTACGGCATGAGCGAGAAGCTCGGCCCGCTGGCGTTCGGCAAGAAGGAGGAGATGGTCTTCCTGGGTCGCGAGATCAGCGAGCAGCGCAACTATTCCGACGAGATTGCGGCGAAGATCGACTCGGAGGTGCGCGCGATCATCGACAACGGGTTCAACCGGGCGAAGGAGGCGTTGACGACGCACCGAGCGGTGCTCGACAGGCTCGCCGCCCTGCTGATCGAGAAGGAAACCATCGAGTCCGAGGAGTTCGAGTCCCTGTTCGAGGGCGTGCTTCCGCCACGCAGCGGTGGGCCGACGCCCAAGAAAACCGGCGCCGTGCCGGCCACCGAGAGCACCGAGAGCACCGAGACCGACATCGAGCCCGAGGCCGATGAAGGTGGCGGCAAGCGCCGCCGCCCTGGCCCCGCCCCACAACCGGCATAGGATCCTTCAGATTTGACCAACTCTGGAGGACGAGCAGCCTACCGCTGATGTGGTGCGAACGGGCCGCATAATAGTCAATTCGGGTCATTGGAGCGCTCTGAGGTGGGCCGTATACTCCGCTGGCGTGTTGCGTGTAGGCACCTGCCTCCAACGCAGCGGACCCTTTCGTTCCTGAGCACAGGGAGCCTGCCACCACATGATCGACGAGCCGATCACCCAGCCGAAGTCGAAGTCCCACACAGACTGGAAGCTCAACGCCGGCGAGGGAACCCTTCAGCCCCGCTCCGCGCTTGACATCCTGACCAGCCTCAACGAGAGGGTCGCGTCCGGCAGCATCGATGACCTCGTTCCGATCGCGACCGGCTTCGTGCCGATGGACAAGACGATCGGCGGCGGGCTGCGACCGGGCGAGCTGATGCTCATCGGAGGCGCGCAGGGCCAGGGCAAGACCACGATGGCTCTCCAGATGGCGCGCAACATGGCCGCATCGGGTCAGGCGACTGTCCTCTATGTCTGCTTCGAGCATGACGAGGAGTACCTCATCCAGCGCATGGTCGCCATGGAGTCCGCGCTGAGCCATCTGCCACAGAAGTCGGGCGCGGTGAAGATCCAGGACGTCAAGAAGGAGGTCGTGAGCTCGTACACGGCCTCGGCGGAGAGCGGCACGCGCGCCAAGCTGGGAGCGAACCCGCGACTGCGCCCGAGCCTGGAGCGCATTGCTCGCTACGGCTCGAACCTGTTCCTCATGCGCGGAACCGCGACCCATTCGACCATCGACAACCTGCGAGCGCTCGTAAAGGAGCATCGCGGCAGCGACGACGAGCGTCGCCTGGTGCTGTTCGTCGACTACCTCCAGAAAGTGCCGGTCGTCCCCGAGCCCGCCACCGAAGAGGAGAAGGTGACCCGAATCGTATCGGGCCTCAAGGACATCGCGTTGGCCGAGGGCATTCCCGTCGTTGCCATCGTCGCGGCCGACCGTGAGGGGCTCAAGGCCAAGCGCCTGCGCAACCATCACCTGCGCGGCTCATCGGCCATCAACTACGAGTCCGACATCATCCTGATCCTCAACGACAAGTACAACATCGTCGCCAAGGTCAACATCGAGTTCAACCCGTACCAGGCACAGCGCTATCGTGACTGGGTGGTGGCCAGCGTCGAAAAGAATCGCGGCGGCCAGGACAACATTGATCTCGAATACGAGAAGCTCTTCGAATACAGCTGCTTTGATCCGACGGGTCGGATCACGGCCGAGAAGCTGATCGAAGAGCGGCTCTACAACGACTGAGCTCCGCAGACCGATGGCCGGCCCCGTCTTCGATCCCTACGCGGTTCTCCAGGTGCTCCCGACCGCTGAGCAGGAGGTCGTGCACGGCGCTTTCCGGGCGCTGGCGCTCAAGTACCACCCCGATCGCGATCCCTCGCGCCGCGCCGCCGACAAGATGGGCGATCTTAATCGCGCGTACGCGCTCCTGCGCGATGAGACCGCACGCGCCGCGCATGACCGCAACCGGCGCGCAATGATCGCTGGCATCTCGGTCGCCGCCACGGCCCGAGCATCATCGGCTCCACCGGCGAAGACCGCCGATGGCAGCGTGCTCGCGTTCGGCCGGTACACCGGCTGGAGCCTGCCCGACCTCGCCCGCCAGGACCCGGATTACCTGCGCTGGCTGTCTCGTCACTCGTCCGGGATCCGCTATCGGACCGAGATCTACGGCATCCTGCGCACCATGGGTGTCTCCGCCGCCTGAGCGACCTGCGCTACGCTTGCAAGCCATGAATGACACACACCGGCCACTGAAGGCGGTCTTTCTTGATATCGGCGACACGGTGATGCGACCCAACCCGTCGTGGGAGCACGTCTATGCCCTCGCGTTCGAGGAGTACGGCATCAGCGTCGAGATCAGCGACCTGTACGCGGCTCTCCGGCACGCGTACCGGCACGGCGGATGGGGGATGGAGGCCGGCTTCGACCCGTCCGAGGAGACGAGCTTCCGGCGCACAGTCGAGATCGACGCGGCTGCGATTGCCCAGCTTGGCTTGGAGCCGATGCCTGATGCGTTCTACCGCCGCCTGGCGGAGCTCTTCATGGTCACCAGCCACTGGCACATCTTTCCCGATGCACCCGGCGCGCTGACCGGGCTCAAGGAGCGCGGCCTCACGGTCGGTGCCGTCAGCAATTGGGTCTGGAACCTGCCCGAGCTGCTCCACTCGCTGGAGCTCGTCGGCCATTTCGACTTCATCGCCGCCAGTGCGCGCATCGGCTATGAGAAACCGGATCGGCGCATCTTCCAGTGGGCGCTCGAGCAGGCGGCGGTGGATCCCGGCTCCGTCATCCACGTCGGCGACCATGTCGACGCCGATGTCGAAGGCGCGCGCAACGTGGGCATCGATGGCGTCCTGATCGACCGCGGGGAGCGCTACCGTCCGGACGAGGTTCCCGAGGGCGTGCCGGTCATCAGATCGCTGGAGGAGCTCCTGCCCATCGTGGATGCACGGCTGACCTGACCGATGGACCGGCCGTGGCGCTGCTTCGTGGCTGTCCCGCTCGGTGGGGCCCAGCGCGCGTCCCTGCACGCGTCGTTGGTGTCCTCGCGCGAGCGAGCTGACCTGGCTGACCTGCGCTGGACCGATTCCGACGGCTGGCATGTCACCCTCGCCTTCCTTGGTCCAGTCGAGCCTGATTCTGTTACTGGTTTGATTGAACTCTTGACGTCCGTCGGGAATCAACCAGGGATGAGTGTTCGGACCGCGGGGTTTGGCGCCTTCCCGACGCCGGCCTTCGCGCGGGTCGCCTGGTATGGCGTTGAGGATGCGGACGGTCGGCTGGCGGGACTCGCCTCTGACGTTGCCCGAGCGTTGAGTCTGCGGGTCACGCAACCGTTTCGAGCGCACGTGACGATGGCGCGAGCACCTGGGCGACCGGTGGACCTGCGGTCGTGGCTCGCGTCCGCATCGGCTCCGGAGGGCGTGCTGGAGGTCGACCGGATCGCACTGATGCGGAGCCACGTCGGTGGGGGACCGGGCCGATACGAGACGCTGACGACTATTCCGCTGGGAGTTAGCGACGGTGTCTGAGGTGGCGCGGGAGCGGCGCCCGCCATACGTTGCCGTCATCGGCGACGGAGCGCTGCAGGGTCCGGATGCGCATCGGCTGCTCGAGTGGGCGGGGGAGATCGGCCTCAGCTGGCGCGAGCCGCAGCGACGGTGGTCACCGGTGGTCTGGGTGGCATGATGGAGGCGGCCTCGCGCGGTGAACGTTACTCCATGCGTGTGACCTTGCCAGTCACCTTATGCGTGCCGCGCATGGACTTGGACCCATGACCGAGCGAGTCCTGGTGCTCCCTCGAATCGCCGTGCCGGGCGGCTGCGACTTCCACGGAGTCAGCAAGGCCCATGCCTCCGCCCTGGCCGATCTCCGCGCGGCGGTGGCCACGCATGGCCGCTACCTGGATCGTGCGATCGCTGAAGAAGATGCGAGCCACAAGCAGCTCATCCCGTACGTCATGGTGCGCGATGAAGAGCGTGTCTTTCTCATGCACCGGACGGATGCCGGCGGCGACCCACGTCTCCATGGCAAGGCCAGCATCGGGGTGGGCGGGCACCTGAATCCGGTTGACGAAGGAGCCGATGCACTGATGGCCGGCCTACGTCGCGAATGGGCCGAGGAGCTGGTCGCCGATTGGGAGCCGGAGTTCGAGCTCGTCGGCCTGCTGAACGACGACTCCAATCCGGTCGGCGCGGTCCATCTGGGTGTCGTCTTCACCGTCGATGCCACCGGTCGTACCGTGGATGTTCGTGAGCATGACAAGCTCACCGGCGCCTTCGCCGACCCCGAGCAGCTGTCAAAGAGCTGGCCAAATTTGGAGACGTGGTCCCAACTGGTCGCCGATGCCGTCGGGCTCAGCCGCTCACGCTGAAGCCGATGAGCCCCGCCACGGGGCGGGCTCATCGAGTGTCAGGCGATGAATGCCGGTCAGGGAGAAGGGATCGGCACGATGCCGAACCCGGCCAGGAACTCGATGTCGTCTTCGGTGTCGACCCGGTACGCTCCACCCGTTCCGGTGCAGTTGGGGCTGACCCGAAGGAGGTCACGGCCACGATGATGGTCGTCCCTTCCTCGAAGATCGGTCCGCCCGAGTCACCGAAGTAGGTACCGCCCTGGGCGGACTTCCCGTTGTTGTTCGAGAAGACGACCGATGTGCCAGCCGGCACTCCGAACCCGCTGTTGAGGTTCACGAGCCTCAGCGTCGACTGGCGCCGGGTGTCTCCGCCCTCGACCGCGAACGGCAACACCTTCTCGAGGCCGTACCCGACCGCTGTGAAGCGCTGATCGTTTCGCGGCTGGCGCGCGAACTGGTCGGCCTCGAGCCAGTTGGGATCGGTGTCGAGTGCGGTCGACCAGTGGATGTAGCGCTCGCCGTTCTCATCCCGCCCGTAGGTCGAGCTTGGCGGAAGGATGGAGTATTCGGGAGCTTCACTGAGGTTGAACCAGACGTCGGTGCCGCCTGAGCCGCTTCCGCCATCGGTCGTGGTCGACTCGCCCTCGAGGCCGACTGCGTTAGGTGCAGTGGCCGGCGGTGAGGACCACCGTCGCGCTGACAAGCGTGCCCGAGCAGTTGTACCAGGCGCCCGGATCATCGAACCGCGAGTCCTGGGCGTCCGGCACGTAGAACAGCAGCTGTCCGACGTACGGATGCGCGCCGTTGTCTGGTTGCCCGTTCGTGATCGCGGCTGCCGGCGTGGCGATCGCACGGGTCGCCACCAGCGCGATGAGGATGCTGAGCCGTCTGTACATGTGTCTCCCCAATAGGTCGAGGTGGCGGCGAGGCTCGCGCGCCAGTCACGCCGTGCAGGCTCACAGTGCATGCGTCATTGCCGCCCAGCGCGCTTGATCGGAGGGCGGGCATCCGCACACGACGCCGATATACTCATTCACATGCTTCGTCGTGCGCTGCTCGCGGTGAGCCTGGCGGTGGGGGCGATCGGTCTGGCGGCACCGGCCGCCGCCGACGATCATGCCGTGGCACGCATCGAGCTGACCGGGGTCATTGACCAGGTCAACGCGGCGTACATCGAGGAGGCGTTGCGAGTCGCGGGCGAGGACGGGGCACGCGCCGTGCTGATCGTGATCGACTCGCCGGGCGGCGAGCTGTCGAGCATGGACCGGATCATCAAGGCCATCCTGGCGAGCGAGGTTCCCGTGATTGCTTGGGTCGCGCCGGAGGGCGCGCGGGCCGGATCGGCGGCAACCTTCATCACGCTGGCTGCTGACGTTGCCGCCATGGCGCCGAATACGAACATCGGTGCGGCTTCTGTGGTGGGTGGCGGCGGCGAGGATCTGCCCGAGACGCTCAACGAGAAGGTCACCAACGACGCGGTCGCACGCATCCGATCCCTCGCTGAGGAGCACGGCCGCAACGCCGACTGGGCCGAATCCGCGGTGCGCGACGCGGCGAGCGTCGGCGTCAACGAAGCTTTGAGCATGGACCCGCCCGTGGTCGACCTGCTCGCCGCCGACCTCGATGAACTGTTCGCTGCCATTGACGAAGGCGAACGGGCCGACGGCCGTGCCTACGATTTCAACGGTCAGCCGTTGCCGGCATTGACCGACGCGGAGATCACTGAGCTCGAAATGAACCCCGGTCAGCAGTTCCTCCACCTGCTGAGCGATCCGAACATCGCCTTTCTGCTGTTCACCATCGGCTTCTACGGGATCATTGCCGAGCTGTTCCACCCGAACTTCTTTTCAGGCATCCTCGGCGCCATTGCCATCGTGACCGCACTCATCGGCTCCAATGCGCTGCCGTTGAACGTGGGCGGGCTGCTGTTGGTCGCCATCGGCATCGGTCTGTTCGCGCTCGAGGCGGTCGTGGCCAGCTACGGGCTGCTGACCGTGGGCGGCATCGTGGCCTTCGTGCTCGGTGGCTTCGCCCTGTGGACCGGCGTGCGACCGGGTGAGCTCCAGGTCGATGTGAGCGTGAGCCCGTGGCTGATCCTCATTGTTGCGGCCGTGGGCGTCGTGTACGTCTGGGTGCTGATCCGCGCGCTACTCCAGATGCGGCGCAGCACCGGGGGTCTGTCGAACCAGCCGATCGGGGCGCTGGTGGGTGGCATGGCCACCGCGCAGACCCTCATCGGTCCAACGGGGATCGCCTATGCTGGCGGCGAGAGCTGGTCAGCCCGCAGCACCACCGGTGACATCGGTCCCGGGGTGACCGTCCACGTTGTTGGCGTGGAGGGCTTGGAGCTGATCGTCGAGCCCGCGCCGGCCGGCGACGGGGGACGCACGGAGGAATAGGACACCGTCATGGAAGACTACATCGGTCTCATCTTCATCGTCATCGGTGCCGCGCTGGGGCTGTGGGTGCTGTTCAGCATCGTCCACATCGTGCGCGAATACGAACGCCTGGTGGTCTTCTTCTTCGGTCGCCTCCAGGGCGCGCGTGGTCCGGGCATCGTGCTGCTCATTCCCTTTGTGCAGCAGGCGGTCAAGGTGGACCTGCGCGAGCGTTTCCTCGAAGTGCCGCAGCAGACCTGCATCACGAAGGACAACGCGCCGATCAGCATCGACTTCCTGGTGTATTCGAAGGTCTTTCAGCCCGATGTAACGGTCACCGCCATCACGGACTTCACCGGTGCATCACAGGCGCTGGCGGCGACGACGCTGCGTGCGGTGATCGGTGATATCCCGCTCGACGACGTCCTCGCCAAGCGCGAGGAGATCAACAACGTCCTGCGAGCCAAGCTGGACGAGGTGACCGCTCGTTGGGGAGTGAAGATCACCAGCGTCGAGATCCGCGAGATCGTGCCGCCGCGCGACATCCAGGACGCCATGAACCGCCAGATGAGCGCCGAGCGCAACCGACGCGCGCTCATCACGGAGTCGGAGGGCACGCGCCAGGCCACCATCAACGTGGCCGAGGGCGACAAGCAGTCGAGCATCCTTCGGGCCGAGGGCGAGCGGCAGTCGCAGATCCTGCGCGCCGAGGGCTATGCCAATGCGCTCCAGACGATCTTCAGCGCCGCCCGCGGGATCGACGAGAAGACGATGGCGCTCCAGTACCTGGACGCGCTCAAGGCACTGGCAGATGGCGAGAGCACGAAGTGGATCGTGCCGATGGAGCTGTCCGAGCTCACCCGACCGATCAGCGACGCCATGCGCGCAACACGGCTCGCGGCACCGGCTGGAGCTGCTGACGGCGGATGATCCGTGGAATTCTCCGGGTGGTCGGCCGCGTTGTCGGCCTGCTTACCGGCATCTACCTGGCCGCGGTCGCCGTACGTGGCTCGGGGGTCCTCACGCGCCCGACGATGCGTCCGTTCCTGCCGTTGATCGAGGGAGGGCCGGCCACGCCCGCCGACATCGGGCTGGAGTACGAGCCGGTGCGATTCACCACCGCCGATGGCGTCACGCTCTCGGGTTGGCTGATCCCGGCCGCGCGCGACACCCGCACGGCAGTGGTGGTGCTCCACGGATTCGGTGGTCATCGGCTGCCGGAGCTGGCCGCATTCGTTCCGTGGCTGCACGAACGCCATCACGTGCTCCAGTTCGACTTTCGCGGCCATGGCGAGAGTGATGCTTCACGCGTGACCCTGGGCTCGCATGAGCGGCGCGATGTGGCGGCCGCGGTCCGGTTCCTGGAGAGCCGCGGACTGGGTCCGACCGCGCTGTTCGGGATCAGCATGGGCGCGTCGACGGCCATCGTGTCAGCGCCCGACCTGGCCGTCGCCGCCGTCGTGGCGGATGCGCCCTTCGCGGAGCTGCATCATCCCATCGGCAACCGCATGCGCGAGATCGGCTATCCGCTGGCGCGGGTCGGAGCGCGCCTGATCGTCGGCGCTGCCAAGCTGCGCACGCGCTCGCGCCTACGGGATCCGATCAGCGCCGTCGGTCGGATTGCGCCTCGTGCGTTGCTCGTAATCTCTCCCCAGGGTGACCGGCTCATCAGTCCGGACCAGAGCCTGCGGCTGTACGAGGCGGCGGGTGAGCCCAAGGAGCTGTATGCCGTTCCGGGCGCCGCGCACGCGGAGGCCTATGCGGTCAATTCCGAGGAGTATCGGTCCCGCGTACTCGACTTCCTGGAGCGCCACCTCGGCTGACGGGTTCCAAGGCCACTGGGGAAGTGCTCGTCCCATAGTGGCTGCCGCGTGCTCGGGTCCGGTCTGGCCGATGGGTTGCGAAACTGTCAGCCGATATATCAATAGTGATATAATCGCTGACCTGAAACCGCGACATCGGTCGCTCCGGAGCGTTCGCTGGCCGGCAGAACGGGACCATCGGTGCATGGAAGCACCGCCGTGAGCACGTATAATCCGCTCGACATCAACCACTCCGCCCAGGGGTCTCTCTATGGCTGCCACGAAGGTCCTGGTCGTTGATGACGACCTGAATATTCAGCGCGTCCTGGTCTTCACGCTCAAGCAGGAAGGCTTCGAGGTTCATGTTGCCTCCGACGGCCAGGCCGGGGTCGAGATGGCGGCGGCGCTCAAGCCCGACCTCATCCTCATCGACGTGGCCATGCCGAAGCTGGATGGCTATGCCGCCACCCAGCAGATTCGAGCCGCCGAGCGGGGTCGACGCGCCCCGATCATCATGCTCACCTCTGAGGCGGACGTGGAGCAGCGGGTCAGGGGCCTTCGCGCGGGCGCGGACGACGACATCGTCAAGCCGTTCCATCCGCTGGAGCTCATAGCTCGCATCAAGGCGCTCCTTTCGCGATCCGGGGGCGGGGCACAGCAGCGAAAGCCCGGCACCGAGGCACTCACGCTCGGACGCCTGTGCTGCTTCTACGGCGCCAAGGGCGGCGTGGGCACTACCACCATAGCCATCAACACGGCGATCGCGCTGGCCAGCCGCCTGAAGCGCAAGACAGCGCTGGTCGACGCGAATCTCCAGTTCGGCGACATGCGCGTCTTCCTCGACATGGGCCTCGATGCGCCGTCGATCGTGAACGCCATCTCCGAGGCCGATCTCGACTCAGACCTGCTCAAGAAGCTGATGACAACCCACCACGCCGGCATCGAGCTGCTGCTTGCGCCACCGAATCCCGAATCGGCCGATATCGTGGCCGAGCGCCAGCGGTCCGACCCCGGATCGCTGTCCCGCATTCTCAGCCTAACGCGCAAGGCGTACGACTACACGATGATCGACATGGCCAAGACGATCGACGACTTCAATCTCCAGCTCTTTGACGAGGCCGATGTCATCTTCGTGGTGATGACTGCCGACCTGTCGTGCCTGAAGAACGTGCGTCTCGTGCTTGAGACCATGGACTCGCTGGGCTACGAGCGCGACAAGATCCAACTGGTGCTGAACCGATCCAACGCCTATACCGGCATCAACGTCGACAACGCGGAATCCGCGCTCGGTCGCAAGATCGACTACCAGGTCATCAACGAGTATCGCGGCGCGATCAGCGCCCTCAACTCGGGCGAGCCGTTCATGTCCTCTCGGCCCGATGGTCCCCTGGGTCAGAGCGTGTCGAAATTCGCGCGTGAGATCGACGCGGTGCTGGCCGGTGAGGCTGTCGCCGCCCGGTAAGCAGCCCGTAAGCGGCTGATAAGCGGTCTCCGCGTACGCTGGCGAAGCCGGTCGCCGCTGGTAAGCAGGGAGGCGAGCAGGCGGGCGGCCGGCACCCCCTCCACCAACCCGATGTTCGCCTCCACCGAGGCCATCGCCATGCTCGCGACCGCGCTTAGCGCAGCGATTGTCGGTGTCGACGGTGTTCCGGTTCGCGTCGAGGTCGATGTCTCATTCGGCCTCCCGGGCCTGACCATCGTCGGACTACCCAGTATCGATATATAGTGCTAGACTCCAGTGCATGGCACGAGCACTGATTTACGCCCGCCTCTCGCAGGACCGCACCGGCCAATCGACCTCGACTGCGCGCCAGGTAGCCGCGTGCGAGGCGTGGGCAGCCGCTCGCGGTTGGGAAGTAGCCGGTAAGTACGTCGACGCCGATCTGTCGGCCTTCAAGGGTGTGGCCCGCCCGCAGTACGACGCGATGCTGGAGGCCGTCACTGAAGGAGACGGCGACGTGGTGCTGGCCTGGAAGCTCGACCGCCTCCTGCGTCGTCCTCGGGACTTCGAGCGCCTGTGGGCCATGTGCGAAGACCGTGGCGCGAACATCGCCACAGTCGAAGACGGCATCGACACGTCGGCAGCGTTCGTGGGCAAGCTCCTGCCGCGCCTCATGGCGATCTTCGCCGAGATGGAGTCGGAGTCGATCAGCGTGCGGACCCGCTCGAAGGCCGCCGAGATCGCGAAGGCCGGTCGCCATCACGGCGGTGGGACACGGCCCTTCGGGCTATCGGCTGACTGGTCGGAGATCGTGCAGCCGGAGGCCGACGCACTGCGAGAAGCAGCTGACAGAATCCTGGCGGGCGAGTCGCTGCGCGGGGTTGCAATGGATCTCAATCAACGTGGGATCACGACCTCGACAGGCGGGCTGTGGAAGCCTGAGACGCTTCGTCAGATGTTGGTGTCGCCTCGCGTGGCCGGCCTTCGGACACACCTCGGTGCCGTCGTGGGGCGCGACGGTTATCCGGCCATCCTTGCGGAGGACACATATAGGCGCCTGGACGCCGCACTGCGCCAGGGCAATCGGTCTCGGGGGCCGCAGGCGCGCAAGTACCTGTTGAGCGGCTTCGTGCGCTGCTACGCCTGCGGCAAGCCGATGACCGGCCACCGTGGCTCAAACGGCCGGCCGACGTACATCTGCCAGCCAAAGCCACGAGGCTGCGGCAAGACCAAGATCGGATCTGAGCCGATGGATGAACTCATCCGTGACGCGATGCTCTATCGCCTCGACTCGCCGCAGCTGGCGGATGCTCTACGCGCCCGCTCAGCGCACGATGACTCCGCCGTCCTTCTTGAAGAGCTCCATGCCGACGAGCAGGCGCTCGAGGAGCTTGCCGTGGATCATTACAGTCGGCGGATTATCGGTCGCAGCGAGTACCTCGCAGCTCGACAGGCAATCGAGACGAGACTGACGGCAACGCGCCCCCGATTGGCCCGACGCAACGGCATGGGCATGGTCAGCGCTGCCGGAACGGGCGAGCAGCTCCGAGCAACCTGGGACGACAGGGGGTTGGAGTGGCAGCGCTCACTCGTGGCCGCGATCATCGAAAAGATTGTCATCAATCCTGGCCGTCGCGGGTACAACCGTTTCGATGAGAACCGCGTGGAGGTCGTGTGGCGATGAAGGGCGAGGAACGCAAGGAGATCGTTCAGCATCAACAGCGCGCTGCATGGAAGCGGATGAAGCTCAAGCCGCCGGTTGAATGCCGGACGAGCGGTTGTCGTGATCGACTTTTCTCCGTGGTCGATCACGATGGAAGGCCGGCGATGTACATCCTCGGTGACGTGGATACCCAGTCGTCTACCGATGGCATCGAGACCGCGTGGGTACATGAAGGGGACTTCAGCCAGCCCTTCCCGACGTACTTCTTCCTCGATCAACCGGGGTAGTCTCCCAAGATCGTGGTGTGCGCCCACGGCCACTCAAACGATGTGCGCGAAATCTTGCAACGGGTGTTGAAGGCGCGCTAGAATGTGCGAAGCAGGATTCAACCTGCCGACGACGTAGGCGAGAAGCCAGGTAGTCGCCGAGCGGAGCCCGCTCCGCCTCAGGCGTCCTTGCCTGGCATTTTGTTTGGGTAGAAGCCACCTCTGCTCGGGGAGTACCTCGAAGGAGGTGGCTTTCTTGGTTCTACTCACTCCGGGCCGTGAGCTGAAGGTCGTCATGGCGATGCGCGACCTGTCGGCGCGCACGGTCGCCCAGCGCGTGGGTGTCAGCGAATGGGCTCTGTCGCGCATCCTGAACGACCAACGCCAGACCGATGACCCCGAGCTCATCGCCCGAATCCGAGAGGCGATCTTCGAGGTTAGCGAGCGATGAGCGACATCGCCGCTTTCGTCCGTCGCTCCACGGAGCGCCAGGGCATCCCAGAACGGATCGCAGATCCCGCCGCGATTGCGCGGGTAAGCAGGTTGCTGCGGGTCGTCCCCGCGCAGAGGCCGCCGGCCGAAAGGGTGGCAGCCTGATGCCACCTAATGGCAGAAGCCGCCCTGGCCAGGCGGCTCCACCGAGAATCACGCCCTCGGATGATAACACCCTCCGCGAGCTGCCGATGGCTTTCGTTTGGTCGCGCTGCCCGCGCCATGAGTGGCTCGGTGTCTCTGTGCTGATCGTCAAGGGCTCCGCGCCAGTCTGCTTCCCTCACGATGGGGCGGCGCACCCGATCGATCCCGCCGAGCTGAGAAGGTCGGTGGCGGCATGAGCGCGCAGCCGAGGTACTCCGACCAGGAGTACGCCGCACCGCCCGGCGATCGCGTCATACGCGGACGGTTGCCGTTCTACACGCCGGCCGAGCTGGCAGCCACGACGAGCGCAGAGCCGGAGTGGATCATCGAGGGCTACATCGGCCTTGAGATCGTCACCGAGCTGGATGGCAAGGTGAAGCGATCGGGCAAGACCACCCTCGCACTGGATGCCATCGCCGCCATCCTCGACGGTCGCCCATGGCTGGGACAGCCGACCACGTTCACCAAGGTCATCTATCTCACCGAGCAACAGCGCGGGCCGTTCCTGGCCGCCCTGACGCGTGCAGGCCTTCAGGACCGCGGAGACGAGCTGCTCGTCCTGTTCCGCCATGACTTCGCGGCGCTCAAGTGGGCCGACGTGGTGGCCGAAGTGGCGGCCACCGCCAAGGCGAGCGGCGCGCGGCTTGTCGTCGTTGACACCATCTCGAAGCTCGCCGGCATCCGTGACGAGAACAACACCGCCGACTGGTCTACCGCCCTCGATCCGTTGACCCACGCCGCGCATGACGGTCTGGCATTCCTGCTGTGCAGGCACTCGCGCAAGGGTGACGCCGAGATCGGGGAGTCCGGTCGCGGCAGTTCCGCGGCGTCGGGCGACGTAGACATCATCCTCGACCTTCGACGCCCGACCGGCAATCAACCAGCCACGCGCCGCGTGATCGAGACCATGGGCCGCTACTCCGAGCACACGCCCGAGAAGGTGATCATCGACCTCACCGCCGAGGGCTACATCCTGCTTGGTGACGACGAGGCCGTATCACTCGCCGATGCCGAGAGAATTGTTTCTGCCCTACTAGGGGGGGACTTTGGGCAGAAAGAGAATTGGACCCTCGACGAGCTGATCGATGAGTCCGAAAACCTGCCCGGTGGACCGCTTCATCGAAGTACCTGTCAACGGGTCCTGCGACACATGCGCGACCGCCGCGAAGTGGTCGAGTTTGTCGATGATGGTGGCAAGCCTCGGAGGGGTCATCCTTGGAGGTACGCCCTCCGGGAAAGTGTTTCTGCCCAAAGTCTCAGACTATACGGGCAGAAAGGAATTGGAGCGGAATGATGACCCGCTCCGCCACCCTCGAAGTGGTCGAAGTAGCGGCCGATCATCGGCGCTACATCCTCGACTGCGCCCACGCCACGACAACGGTTGATCTGCTCGGCAGCTATGACGAGGCCACCGTACTCCGCGTGTTGCGCGACAAGCACCGGACCACCTGCGCCTGTGGATGGGTAGTCCGCATGCCCGGCGGTGACTCGTGACCCGCCCGAGCAACGCCGCCACGGCCATCGCCAGCCTGATCAGCGAGCGCGAGTGGCAATCTCAAGTCACCCAGGCCGCCGAAATGCTCGGTTGGTCCTGGGCCCACTTCCGACCGGCGATGACGACCAAGGGTTGGCGCACTCCGGTATCGGGACCGCTGGGCGCTGGCTTCGTGGACCTCGTGATGGTCCGTGGCGATCGCCTGATCATGGCCGAGCTGAAGTCGCAGGCCGGACGACTGACACCGGTCCAGCGCAACGTCCTCGACGTGCTTCGTCCAGCGGCTGAGGTCCATGTGTGGCGACCTGCTGATCTCGAGATCGTCATGGAGGTACTGCGCTGATGGCCCTCCGCCCGTGCCTCACCGCCGGATGCCCGGCTCTCACGTCGAAGACCAGGTGTGCCGAGCATCAGCGGGGACGGGACAGAGCCCGCAACGTGGCACGTGCCGATGAGATGCAGTTCTATTCGACCGCGCACTGGCGACGGCTGCGCGATGAGGTAGTACGGGTCGGCCGCTGCCATTGGTGCGGCGCGACAGACAAGCGTCTGGTCGCTGATCACGTTCGTCCCGTCAGTCGTGGCGGCGCGAGGTTCGACCCGAGCAACCTGGTCGCAAGTTGCTACGGCTGCAACAACACCCGACGCACACGAGACGACGAGCATGGATAGGAAGAACTGCGCACGGTCGTGCGCACTTATCCGACTAGGGCGGACCGTCATCTTCAGCCGCGTCATCCCGATATCCCGTCACAGACTCACGCACGCACGGAAGAGTTATTCAGATTCGGGCGAAACGGAGCCCGGGTCGGAGACTTCGGAGCGTCCGCACCGATATCCCAATCCAGCGTTTTGATTACTTATAACGGGGCGGGTCGTGATCTTCGGAGCACCGCCACCACTATCCACTCCCACCTGTTTCGCATTGTGTACGGGTCTGGGACTTTCAAAAAGTCTGGGAGAACCACCGAATGAGCCTATTTGAGCGTAAATGCACCGTTTGCAAGGGTCCGATCGAGGGCCGAAAGGACCGCAAAACCTGCTCGGATCGGTGCCGAACGGCGCTGAATCGAGCCGAAACGGACGCCGGAGCCGTGACATCGCAGGCCGTAGCCGTGACAGAGACGGGCGGAGCCGTGACAGGCACCGCCTGGGCAGCCGACGAGCTCGAGGACGAACTGGGCCACTGGCAAGCAGAGGAGGAGCCGATATGGCGGTGATCATCGGAGTCGATTGGAGCAAGGTCCCGGCGGAGCCCGACGAAAGGCCGATGCCGCCGCCGCGTGATCGGAGCTATCCGCCACAGCACTCCGTGGACGACGATGACGGCAAGCTTCCCGACCGACTGAATCACTGGGAAGAGGTATGGGTCGAATGGTAAGCCTCGATGCTGCCCTGGCCGACCTCGACGCATCCGAGCTGGAGCTCGTCGGCGAGACGTTCGCGGCGCTGATCCCGTGGGCGCTGGAGCGTGGAACGCCACGCCGTGCGGCTCTGTACGGCGCCCTCGCCGAGCTGGCCGAAGCGGAGCAGAAGCGCCGATCGCGCGTCCTGAGCGAGTGGGCCGTGTCACTCGCCGATGACGGCGACGCCGGCGAGATCGTGACCGACCTGAAGGCCACGATCGAAGAGGCTCGGCGCCAGCTGCGAGAGGGCCAGTGACTACCGCTTCGGAAAACAGAGTGCTACACTCGCCGCAGATTAGTTTCCTGGCCCACAGGGTCCGACGCCGCGCACCCGCACTCGGAGCCTCACGGCAGAAGCGCGACGCCGCGTCACCCGCACTCGCGCCCAGGGTTGGCTCATGACTGTGCCGCGTGGCATGGTCCCGAAGTCGCCACGGGCGCGTTTCTGCGTCCGGGGCGTGGAGACGCATAAAATGAACATCCGTGAACTCCGCGAACGCCGCGCAACGGCGTGGGCGGAGATGCAGAACATAACCATGACGGCCGAGGGCGACAACCGTCGTCTGACCGCCGACGAAATCAAGCGTTGGGACGGATTCGAGCGCGAGTTGACGGACGCCACCGACGAGCTCCATGTCGCGGAGGGCACGCGCGCCTACTCCAGCGGCGGCACAACCACTGCGGTTGACATGGCCGATCCGTCAATGTCCCTCACCGACATGCACACCACGGCCGGTACGCCAGTCCTGCGCAGCGCGCAGCGCCTGAGCAGCCTGCCGCCCTCGGACGGCTCACCCTACGAGCCCTCGGTCGGCCTCGATACCATCGTGCGCGCCGTCATCACAGGCGATTGGTCCAAGGTGCCGCCCGAAGAGCGGGCCATGTCGATCGGGACGCCCTCGGCTGGCGGCTTCGCCGTCCCCGAGGCACTCAGCTCGCGCATCATCGACCGCGCAAGAAATCAGGCCCGCGTGCTCCAGGCCGGTGCGCTCACCGTGCCGATGGAATCCAACACGCTCAAGCTGGCTAGGAGGCTGTGTCGATAATGCCGGCTGCGGTGCGGCGTGGCTTGGGACAATGGATCATGCTGCACAAGACCTTCCGCCCCTACGACCAGCACACCC
>Ga0208612_1000162_pt1 | contig 36042 bp, 41 predicted proteins | sample AntDryMetagUQ889_FD_188089 | JGI IMG/M metagenome (GOLD analysis project Ga0208612, IMG submission 188089) | Polar desert microbial communities from Antarctic Dry Valleys - UQ889 (SPAdes) | ecosystem: Environmental > Terrestrial > Soil > Desert | place: Antarctic Dry Valleys | collected 2008-12-31 | reverse complement strand
TCGTCGAGATCGACCTGCCGCTACCGCGCACCGTAGACACCCGCGAGGAGCCGCGGTACTTCGAGCTCGCGACCCAGCTGCGTGAGCTCCTGCGTGGCCGCACGACCGAGGCAGTCCATTGAGCAGCGTCGTCGTCGCCAATCCCGGGCGGTCGCTCGCTCGTGGCTTCGGCCGCGGCGTCCGCGACTGGATTCCGGCCGTCGTCGTGCTGGTCGGGACGCTGGTCGGGTGGGAGCTGGCGATCGAGGCGTTCGACATCCAGCGCTTCCTCCTCCCGAAGCCCAGTGCGATCGCAGACCGTTTCTGGGCGGAGCGGGAGACGCTCTGGGCGGCAGGCTGGTTCACCTTCCAGGAGGCGCTCTGGGGCTTCGCCGCCGGCTGCTCCGCGGCGATCGCCGCCGCGCTCCTGCTCGCGCGCTTCCGACCGCTCGGGACCGCGCTGATGCCGTACTTCATCGCGGCGAACGCGGTGCCGATCATCGCCTTCGCACCGATCGCCGTCGCGTGGTTCGGGATCGACAAGGGCTCCAAGATCGCGATCTCGGCCGTCCTCTGCTTCTTTCCCGTGCTCGTGAACACGCTGAAGGGGCTCACGTCGGTGAAGCCGGCGCAGATCGAGCTGATGCACTCGTACGCGGCCGGCAACATCCAGATCTTCCGCCGCGTGCGGATTCCCGCCTCGCTGCCGTATCTGTTCGCCTCGCTCAAGGTGGCGAGCGTGCTCGCCATGATCGGGGCGATCGTCGGCGAGTACTTCGGCGGCTCGCTCACCTCACTCGGGATCCAGATCAAGAGCGCGGCGGCGCTCTTCAACTTCGAGACGGCCTGGGCGGCGATCCTCGTCGCCTGCATCCTCGGCATCTCGTTCTACCTCGCGGTCGCGCTCGTCGAGCGGATCGCGATGCGATGGCATCCATCTGCGCGCGAGGCGCAGGTATGACCCGCCCAGCTCGAGAGAGACAACGTCGACACGACAAGGAGGCCCAAATGAAGACAGGCAGGATGGCGGCGCTTGGCGCCGTCGCGCTCGTCACGCTCGCGATGGTTAGCGGGGCGGCAGCTCGAACCGACGTACTCACCTCGCCCGCGGGTGGGGCGACGAAGGTGACGCTCCAGCTGAAGTGGGTGACGCAGGCGCAGTTCGCCGGCTACTACGCGGCGAAGGCCAAGGGCTACTACACCCAGGTCGGCCTCGACGTGAACATCAAGCCCGGCGGCCCCGACATCACTCCAGAGCAGGTCGTCGCCTCCGGCCAAGCCGAATTCGGCCTCGACTGGCTGCCGAGCCTGCTCTCGTCACGCGACAAGGGCAGCGACCTCGTCAACATCGCCCAGGTCTACACGCGCTCGGGGATGACCCAGCTGACCTGGAAGGACTCGGGCATCGACACGATCGCGAAGATGCGCGGCAAGAAGGTCGGCAACTGGCTCTTCGGCAACGAGTTCGAGCTCTTCGCCGCGCTCGTGAAGAACGGGATGGATCCGACGAAGAACAAGGGCGTCACCATCGTCCAGCAGCCGTTCGACATGAACCTCTTCCTGCAGCGGAAGATCGACTCGGCCTCGGCGATGACCTACAACGAGCTCGCGCAGGTACTCGAGACGAAGAACCCGAAGACCGGCAAGCTGTACCAGCTGAAGGACCTGAACGTGATCAAGATGGAGGCCGTCGGCACCGGCATGCTCGAGGACGGGGTCTTCGTCCGCGCGGACTGGATCAAGGAGTCAAAGAACCAGGCGACGGCGAGGAAGTTCCTCGAGGCTTCGTTCCGGGGCTGGATCTACTGCCGTGACCACCTGGCCGAGTGCACCTCGATCGTGCTGAAGAACTCCCCGATCCTCGGCAAGGGCCACCAGACGTGGCAGATGAACGAGGTGAACGCGCTGATCTGGCCGTCGAAGCAGGGGATCGGCATCATGGATCAGAAGGCGTTCACCCGGACGGCGTCGATCTCGCGGCAGTTCGGCGTGATCAAGAAGCTCCCGAGCGGCGCCTTCCGGTCCGACCTGGCCAAGGCCGCCGTCAAGGCGTTGAAGGCCAGGGGGATCGACACCGTCGGCGCCAAGTGGAAGAAGGCGACAGTGAAGGTGACTCCGGGCGGCAAGTAGGCGATGAGAGACCGAGAAGGGAGATCCGCATGTCCGTTCTGATCAAGGGAGGCCGCGTGATCACGGCCGCCGACGACTACGTCGCCGACATCTTCGTCGAGAACGAGCGGATCTCCCTGATCGGGGAGTCGCTGGACCTAGCTGCCGACACCGTCATCGACGCGTCCGGGCGCTACGTGCTCCCGGGCGCGGTCGATCCGCACACTCACCTCGACATGCCGTTTGGCGGCACCACGACGATCGACGACGTCGAGTCGGGGCAACGTGCCGCGGCGCGAGGTGGCACGACGACACACGTCGACTTCTGCATCCAGGCTCCGGGCACGAGCTTCGCTGATGCGCTCGCCGACTGGAAGGGCAAGGCCGAAGGCAAGCAGCTGATCGACATGGGCTATCACATCGCGGTGACCGACCTGAAGGACGGCGGCTCGCTCGAGGAGCTGGCGTCGCTCCCCGATCAGGGCATCACCTCGTACAAGCTCTTCATGGCCTACAAGGGCGCGCTGATGGTCGACGACGAGACCCTGTTCAAGACGATGGAGGTCGCAGCCGAGACGGGCGCGCTCGTGATGGTGCACGCGGAGAACGGTGACGCGATCGACGTCCTCGTCAAGAAGGCGCTCGCGGAGGGCCACACCGAGCCCGTCTGGCATGCGCGGACGCGACCGCCGGAGACCGAGGGCGAGGCGACGAACCGGGCGATCCAGCTTGCGCGCGTCGCCGGCTGCGCGCTCTACGTCGTCCACGTCTCCTGCCGCGAGGCGGTCGAGCCGATCCTGATTGCCCGGGAAAAGGGCTGGGACGTCTGGGGCGAGACGTGCACGCAATACTTCTTCGTCGACGAGTCGTTTCTCGAGCTGCCCGACTTCGAGGGCGCGAAGTACGTCTACACGCCGCCGCCGCGGGACAAGGCGAACCAGAACGTGCTCTGGGACGCGGTTCGCCGAGACACGCTCAGCGCGATCTCGACCGACCACTGCGCCTTCACTTGGAGCGAGCAGAAGGCGATGGGCCGAGACGACTTCTCGAAGATCCCGAACGGCGGACCGGGGCTCGAGAACCGGCTGCACATGATCCACCACTTCGGTGTCCGCGAGGGCCGCATCGGCCTGAACCGGATGGTCGAGCTGCTCTGCACGAACCCGGCGAAGTTGTTCGGCCTCTATCCGCGCAAAGGCACGATCGCCGTCGGTTCCGACGCGGACATCGTCATCTTCGATCCCGAGAAACGGCATCTGATTACCGCCGGCAACCAGCAGTCGAGGTCGGACTACAACCTCTACGAGGGCACCGAGGTCGCCGGCGACGTCGAGACCGTGCTCCTGCGCGGGAACGTCATCGTCGACTTTGGCGAGGTGGTCGGGAGGCCGGGGATCGGCCAGTTCGTCAGGCGGGCGCGCTTCGGCGAGCGGCTCAGCAACAGCAAAAGCAGCGTCTCCGTCGGCTGAGCGACCGTCCGCATGAACGCCTGGGTCGCACCGGAGCCAGGTGGTCGCGCATAGGCTGCGCGCGTGCCGCGGCGCATCCGCCTCATCCCGCCCGCAGAGGCCGGCATAGCAGCTGCGTTCGCCGATCTCCGGGAGAGCCTCGGCGTCTCGATGAACTTCCCTCCGGATGTGTGCGCCGACGCGGAGGAGTCAGTCCTCTCGCCGCGCCTGCCGGAAGCCGACGAGACGGCGATCCCGTTCGTCACGATCGACCCGCCGGAGTCGCTGGACCTCGACCAGGCGCTGCACATAGAGCGTCGCGGCGACGGTTACCGCGTCCACTACGCGATCGCCGACGTTGCCGCGTTCGTCACGCCTGGCGGTGCGATGGACAGGGAGGCGCACGAGCGGGGACAGACCCTGTACGCGCCGGATGGGAACGCCCGGCTGTACCCGCCGCAGCTGTCCGAGGGCGTCGGGAGCCTGCTGCCCGACGAGGTGCACCCCGCTCTCCTGTGGACGATGGACGTCGACGGAACCGGCGAAGGAGTCGAGGTCGACGTTCACCGCGCGCTGGTGCGCAGCCGGCAGAAGCTCGACTACGCGGCGGTGCAGCGCTCGCTCGACAACGGCTCGGCGTCTGAGTCCCTGCAGCTGCTGCGCGAGGTCGGCCGCCTGCGACAGGAGCGCGAGGCACGCCGCGGCGGGATCAATCTGCCGATTCCGGAGCAGGAGATCGAGCGCAGGCCCGCCGGTTACGAATTGTCGTTTCGCGCGCCGCTCCCGGTGGAGGGCTGGAACGCGCAGATCTCCCTGATGACGGGCCAGGCCGCGGCGGAGCTGATGCTCTCCGCGCGGGTCGGCGTGCTGCGAACACTTCCCGTCGCCGATCCGAAGGCGGTCGATCGGCTGAGGAGGACCGCGAAGGCGCTCGGCGTCGGTTGGGGGCCCGAGCTCTCCTACGCCGAGCTCATCCGCACGCTCGATCCGCGTCGGCCCGCGCACGCGGCGCTCCTCTCGGAGTCGACCGTCCTCCTCCGCGGCTCGGGGTACGCGGCCTTCGACGACGAGGTGCCGGAGCAGGCTGCCCACGCCGGCGTGGGGGCGGAGTATGCGCACACGACCGCCCCTCTCCGCAGGCTCGTCGACCGCTACGTCGGAGAGGTCTGTCTCGCTGTGTCGGCCGGTGTCGAGGTGCCCGAGTGGACGCTGGCTGCCTTGCCGCAGCTCCCCGAGACGATGGCGCGGTCGAACCGGAGGGCGCAGCAGTACGAGGCCGGGATCATCTCCACCGTGGAGGCGGCCGTGCTCGAACGCCGAGTCGGCGAGACGTTCAGCGCAGTCGTCGTGGACGTGGACGAAAGTGGCGGCGGCGGGACCGTGCAGCTCGCTGACCCGGCGGTGACCGCCCACTGCGAGGGGACGCTGCCGCTCGGAGAGCGTGTGGAGGTTCGGCTCGAGCTCGCAGACGTCCTGAAGCGGCAGGTTCGCTTCCTGCTTGTCCGCTAGGAGCTGGTGAGGCGGACTGGATCGAGGCGGGCTCGGCGAGCAACTCGCCGCGGCCGGAGCGGAGACCCCGGCCGCGGCGTCATTCGATTAGGCCGTGGCGGCCACGGGGTCCGGCCGGACGACCACGGTGTCGGCGACCGGGATGATCTCGTCGACTGGCAGTCCCGCCGCGTCGGCGTGGCGTCGGATCGCCTCGGGGCTGGATGCCTCGTAGATGCAGACGGTGCCGAGCCCGCCCGCCTCTTCTGAGACCACATAGCTGCGGATCCAGCGGATGTCGTCGGGCATGGCGTCGCCCTCGGCGGTCGACCGGCCCGCAGCCTCCTTGAGGTCGTCTCCCGTCCTCCAGCCGTTGCGGCGCAGGATTGCGTAGAGCTCCATGACTCCTCCTTCGTAGTACGTGCCCATCCTAACGAGTCACCGCGTCTGCGGAAAGCCCAGGTCCACCTTCGACGTCGCCGGATCGGGCCAGCGGGAGGTGACGACCTTGCCGCGGGTGTAGAAGTTGATCCCCTCGGGTCCGTAGATGTGCGTATCGCCGAAGAGCGATGCCTTCCAGCCCCCGAACGAGTAGTAGGCGACGGGAACCGGGATCGGGACGTTGATCCCGACCATGCCCGCCTCGACCTCGAACTGGAACTGCCGGGCGACGCCGCCGTCCCGCGTGAAGATCGCGGTGCCGTTCCCGTAGGGGTTCTCGTTTACGAGTTTCACCGCGTCGGCGTACGTGGCCACGCGAGTGACGCCGAGGACCGGCCCGAAGATCTCGTCGCGGTAGGCGTCCATCTCGGGAGTGACGTCGTCGAGCAGCGAGACGCCGAGGAAGAAGCCGGCGCCCTCGGGTGCAGTCTCACGACCGTCGGCCACGACCGTCGCCCCCTGCTCGCGGGCGCCGTCGATGTAACCCGTCACCTTGTCGCGATGCTCCAGGGTGACGAGCGGGCCCATCTCGACATCGGGCTCGAGCCCGTTACCGACCTTGATCCGGGGCAGCCGCTCCTTGATCGCCGTCACCAGGGCGTCGCCGGCGTCCCCGACCGCCACCACCTGCGAGATTGCCATGCACCGCTCCCCGGCCGAGCCGTAAGCGGCGCTGACCGCGGCGTCGGCGGCCATCTCGATGTCGGCGTCCGGGAGCACGATCATGTGGTTCTTCGCCCCGCCGAGCGCCTGCACACGCTTGCCGTTCTTCGTCCCCGTCTCGTAGATGTAGCGCGCGATCGGCGTGGAGCCGACGAAGCTAACGGCGGCGATGTCCGGGTGCTCGAGGATCGCGTCGACCGCCACCCTGTCGCCGTGGACGACGTTGAAGACGCCGTCAGGGACTCCAGCCTCCTTCAACAGCTCGGCGACCCAGATCGACGCGGAGGGGTCCTTCTCCGACGGCTTCAGCACGAACGTGTTGCCGCACGCGAGCGCCGGCGCCCACATCCACATCGGGACCATCGCGGGAAAGTTGAACGGCGTGATACCGGCGACGACGCCGAGCGGCTGCCGGATCGAATAGACGTCGACGCCGGTCGACGCCTGCTCGCTCATGCCGCCCTTGAGCAGGTGCGGAATCCCGCAGGCGAACTCGATCACCTCGAGCCCGCGGGTGACCTCGCCCATGGCGTCCGAGAGCACCTTGCCGTGCTCGGCGGTAAGGATGCGCGCGACTTCCTCGCGCCGCTCGTGCACGAGCTCACGGATCCTGAACATCAGCTCAGCGCGCTTGGCGAGCGACGTGGCACGCCAGGCGGGGAAGGCCGCCCTCGCCGCCCGCACGCACGCGTCGACCTCCTCGACCGTGGCGAAGTCGACGGCGCCTGTTTGCTCGCCGGTCGCGGGGTTGTAGACGGGGCCGCTGCGGCCCGACTCACCGGCGACGACGCGGCCGCCGATCCAGTGGCTGATGCGCTTCGTCTCTGCGCGAGGCTCGGCAGGTGCGGGGGCGAGCTCGGTCATCCGGAGTACCTCCTGAAGGTGATCACGAGCAGCGTAGCGCTCATCAAGTCATCACATCTAGCGGCGATCATGCAGGACGTGCACCGGCTGCTCCTCGTCGTCGTTCTCCTTCCTCTCGCAGGCTGTGGCGGCTCCGATCCTCCGCCGGAGTGGATCCGTCCTGCGGAGCTCCGGCCGCGCGAGGGAGTGCTCGACGTCGAGGACTTTCGCCGCCATGCGCAGGCGGTCGACGAGGAGTGGGAGCGGGATCCGGCAGCGCTGGCCCGGGAGTACCTGGGCGGCGGCGAGGGCGAGATCTCGGTCGACGGAAGGCAGGTCACGGTGCTGCGCGACGGTCTCGAGGACGACTCGATCAGGGCGGAGCGCTGGGTGCTCGAGCTTGAGCGGGAGGGTGGTGGCTGGGAGCTCGTCGCCGCTCGCTGGGAGCAGCGCTGTCATGTCGGGCGCGGCCACCAGGGGTTCAGCCCGGAGCTCTGCCTCTAGGGCTTGCCCGCCTCAGGGGCAGACGACGACCTTGCCGCGTCTCGCCCAGGCGTCCCCGAGCTCCTCTAAACCGACCCGCTCGACGTCCAGCGCGATCTCACCGGCGAGTGCGTGAACGACGAGCCGGCGGTAGTGCTCGGCGAGGACGTCGGGCGGGACCGCGAAGTTGGAGTAACCGTAGAGCTCGAGCTGCTTGCCGCGGACGGCGGCCGACGGCACGGAGGCCGTCGGGCCGGCAGATTGGCCGAGCTGGACGATCCGAGCGCCGGGCGCAGCGGCGGCGATCGCCCGCTCCAGCGGCTCTCCACAGAGCGGATCGAACACGTAGGTGGGCTCGCCGAAGTCTCCGTCTAGAGTGACCACGTCGTTCGCGCCGAGCGATCGCGTCCGGTCGAGCAGTTCGGGATCGCGTCCCGCAGCGATGACCGTCGCTGCGCCGAGCAGTCTGGCCGCCTGGACGGCGACCTGTCCGGCCACGCCGGTTGCACCCAGCACGAGCACCCGGTCGTCCTTCCGCACGGGGGCCCGCCACGCAACGGGCATCCAGCCGGCAAGCCCGGCGATGCCGAGAGCTGCGGCGAGAGCGGGATCGGCGCCCTCCGGCACCTCCGCGACGACCGATCCCGGTAGCGCCCGCTCGGCCATCGCACCGTCTCGGGCGAGTCCGAGCCCGCCGCCGAACGTCCAGACGACCCGACCGCCCGCCTCCCGGCCGACGCACTCGCAGCCGGGTACGAAGGGCAGCGGTGGGTGACCCCCGTAGAACTGGCCGGAGGCCACCGCTCGGTCGATGGGGTTCAAGGCGGCGGCCAGCACCTCGAGGCTTTCGCCATCCGGCTCGGGCGCCTCCCCCGCCTGGGGAGGGCGCCCGAGCTCGGTGATCAGCACGGCCCGCAAGGAGCCTCTAGAGCTTCTTCTGGTTGCGCCACTTCTGGAAGATCTCCCGGAACTTGCGGTCGTAGGCCCTCGCGGCGTCCTCCGGCGTGCGCTTGTCCTGGGCGACCTCGGCGAACATCTGCGGGATCAGGAACGTGTTGAAGATCTCGTCGATGGCCGCATTCGAGTAGCCCGGCCAGCCGGGGTTGAGGGTGTGCTTGTCCGCGATCTCGCCGAGGATCGTGTACTTCCCGGCCGGTTTCGCCGGATCGCGCTCGAGTCGACGCTTGATGTTCGACACGGAAGCGGGCCACGACGGGAAGTTGTAGAACTTCGAGTTCTCGAAGGCCCCGATGTACTTGGTCTCCAGGTCGACGAGGAACTTCTTGGCCATCCGCTTGTTCTTGGCGAACTTCCAGATCACGTACGCGCCCATGACGTGCTCGAGCCCGAGCTGGCCCCTGGGTCCCTTCGGGATCGGCAGCAGCTCGATCTTGGCTGCGAGCTCGGGATTCAAGAGCTCCGCCGACCGCGTGATCGAGATCGCGTTCATCGCCAACGAAAGCCGTCCCGCCAGGAACGCCTGGTTGTTCGACGCCGGCGTCCACGCGAAGATCTCGTTCGACATCCCCTGGCGGTAGAGCTCCCGCGCGAACTTGAGCACCGCGACCGTTTCCTTGGAGTTCAGGACGACCCGCTGGTCCTTGTTCTGGATGAACGAGCCGAAGCACATCATCATCGCCATCATGGCCATGTTCGAGTCGAGCTCGTTCGACATGCCGATCCCGATCGGGTTGCCCATCGCCCGGAGCTTCGGCGCCGCCTTGAGCACGATGTCCCAGCTCGTCGGCTTGAGCCCGATCTCGCCCCACAGGTCCGTGCGGTAGTTGGCCGGGTCGGGGACGTAGTTGTCCGAGAACGCGAAGTACTTCTTCGTCCGCGGGTTGTACGTCGCCTTGTGAGCCAGGTCCTTCATCTTCCCGCGCTTCTTCGAGACCTGCTGGACGATGTCTTTGTGGTCGATCACCTGATCCTCGTACGCCGCCGGCGGCGAGAGGAAGAAGAAGAGATCGTGCCCGCTCTGGGCGGCCACCTCTGCGGCCGCGCGAGCAGGGATGTCGGTGACATTGATGTGGTCGACGAGCACCTCGGTGTCGTTGGCCTGCCCCCACCGCTTGACGTAGACGTTGTCGAACCATTTGTCATAGGCCGGGACAAAGTGGCTCCACTGGACGATCCGGAGCGTCTCCTTCAGCTGCCTGCCCCGGAACTGGGGCACCGCGGCGGCCGACGTCTTTGCCGTCGCGCCTCCGTAAACGACGAGGAGCGAACCCGCGCCTGCCTTGCGGAGGATCTCGCGCCGCGTGGTACGCCCGCCGGGCACCTCCTCTTCGGGCCGGTCGGTGTGCCTGCTGTCATCCGCCATGCGGATCTCCTTTCCTCGGTGCAGGACTGTGGGTCAACGGAACGCGCCGCCGGTGAAACCCGCGATGAAGCGGTCGAGAAACGTGTTGTAGAGCAGTGCGAGCGGGATCGAGGGGATCAGCGTCGCTGCCATCAGGGCGCCCCAGTAGAATACATCGCCTCGGATCAGCTCCGTGTAGATCCCGGTCGAGACCACCTTCGAGTCCGAACGCGTGATGAACGCGATCGCGTAGACGAACTCATTGACGCAGAGCGAGAAGGTGAAGATGACGACCGTGAGGATCCCCGGCAGCGAGATCGGGAACACGATCCGGATGAGGGCGCGTAGGCGCGAGGCGCCGTCGACGAGCGCCGCCTCCTCGAGCTCGCGCGGGATCGACTTGAAGAACCCCATCAGCAGCCACGTCGCAAACGGGATCGTGAAGCCGGGGTAGACGAGGATCAGAGAGGCGAGCCGGTCCTGCAGGCCGACCTCCGCGATCACGCGCGAGAGGGGCAGGAAGAGCAGCGTCGGCGGAACGAGGTAGACGAGGAAGAGGCCCACCCCGAGGCTCTGCCCCCAGCGGCCCGAGAGCCGGGCGAGGGCGTAGCCGGCCGGCATCGAGACGACGAGCGTGATTGCGACCACCGCGAGCCCCACGAGCACCGTGTTGAGCAGCCACTGCGCGTACTGCGTGTCGCTGAAGAGGAAGCGGTAGTTGTCGAGCGTCGGCGAGCCCTCGCCGAACGAGAAGGGGACGTTCTCGGTGTTGTAGAGGTCGAGCTCGGACTTGAGCGAGGTCTGGAGCATCCAGTAGAACGGGAACGCGAGCACGATCGCGAACGGGCCGACGACGAGCCAGTTGAGCAGGTTGTCGCGCCGGCGCAGGGGCACTAGGTGACCTCGACCCGGCGCGCGAACAGCAGCATCAGCACCGTCACGAGCGCGAGCACGGGCAGCAGGAAGAGGGCGATCGCCGCGCCCGGCCCGAGCGACCCGGCCTGGATGCCGGTCTGGAAGGCCCACATCGGCAGCATCTGGGTCGAGTTGAACGGCCCCCCTCGCGTCAGGATGTAGACGACGGCCATGTCGGTGGCGGTGAAGACGATCCCGAACAGGACAGCGATCGTCGCGATCGGGAGCTGCAGCGGCAAGGTCACGAACCAGAGCTTCTTGAGGCCGGTGGCGCCGTCCACCTTCGCTGCGTCGTCGACCTCCTTCGGGATCGAGGCGAGGCCGGCGATCATGATCACAGTTGCGAACGGGAGTAGTCGCCAGGCATGCACGGTGGTGATCGCCGCGAGCGCTTTGTTCGGCTCGCCGAGCCACTGCGGCGGGTTGAACTGGTCGACGAGCGAGAGCGCCTTCAGCGTCCAGTTCACGACCGAGAAGAGCGAATCGAAGATCCAGAGGAAACCGATCGTCGAGAGCGCGACCGGCGCCGCCCACGGGAGCAGGACCAGGAAGCGCAGGAACCACTTGCCGCGGAACTCGCGCACCAGGAAGTGCGCGAGGATGGACGCCCCAAGGATCACGATCGCGTTTGCGAGCAGTGTGAAGACGATCGTGTTCCTGAACGCGGTTCGGAAGTTCGGGTCATCCCACTGCGACGTGTAGTTGGCGAGGCCGACGAAATCACCCGTCAGCGAGCCGGCCGTGGCGTTCGTCAGCGAGAGGTAGACCGAGAGGCCGAGCGGCGCGCCGACGAGCAAGCCGACGAAGATCACCGCCGGTGCGATCAACGCCGGCGCGAGGAAGCGGCGTTGTTCGAGGAGATCCCGCCTCCTCCGCCGCGGCAGTGCGGCTGCCTCCACGTGTCGATCCTAACGAGTCCTTTTGGTTAGTGTCCGGTGCACGCGTGGCCCAGATCGCCCTCGAGAAGGTGTCGAAGGTCTATCCGGACGGGACGCGCGCGGTCCGAGAGCTCGATCTCGCGATCGACGACGGCGAGCTCGTCGTCTTCGTCGGCCCCTCCGGCTGTGGCAAGACCTCGGCGCTCCGGATGATCGCCGGGCTGGAGGAGATCACGGAGGGGGAGATCAAGGTCGGCGACAGAGTCGTCAACGACCTGCCGCCGAAGGATCGGGACATCGCGATGATCTTCCAGAACTATGCGCTTTACCCGCACATGAACTCGTTCGACAACATGGCCTTCGCGCTCAAGATGCGCGGCCTCGGCAAGCAGGAGATCGACCGGCGGGTGCGGAACGCAGCGAAGGTGCTCGGGCTCGCCGACGTGCTCACCAAGAAGCCGCGGACGCTCTCGGGCGGGCAGCGTCAGCGGGTCGCGATGGGCCGGGCGATCGTGCGCGAGCCGCAGGCTTTCCTGATGGACGAGCCGCTCTCGAACCTCGACGCGAAGCTGCGCGTGCAGATGCGCGCCGAGATCGCGCGGATCCAGCGCGACCTCAGCGTGACGACGATCTACGTCACCCACGACCAGTCGGAGGCGATGACGCTGGGCGACCGGGTCGCCGTGATGCGCAAAGGTGAGCTGCAGCAGCTCGATACGCCGCAGAAGCTCTACCGCCGGCCGGTCAACCTCTTCGTCGCCGAGTTCATCGGCTCGCCGGCGATGAACCTCGTCGAGGCCGAGATCGCGGGCGGCGACGCGCGCTTCGGCGACCACACCCTCCCTCTCGATGGCCGCACCGGCCTCGGCGCCTACGAGGGGCGCAAGGTCGCGCTCGGGATCCGGCCGGAGGATTTGGAGGACGCCGCGCTCACCGAGGCTCCTGCTGCCGCGCGCCTCCCGGTCACCGTCGACCTGCGCGAGGACATGGGTTCGGAGATCTTCTTGCACTTCTCGATCGCCGCGCCCCACGTCGCGACGGAGGACGTCAGGGAGGCGGTGGAGGCCGAGGAGGCCGTGGCGGCGTTCGAGACGCAGGCGGAGCGGTCAGGAACGCCCTTCGTCGCCCGCGTCGGGCGGGAGTCCACCGCGCGCGAGGGCGACCGGATCGAGGTGGCGGTCGACACCCGCATGCTCCACTTCTTCGACCTCGAGACCGGCGAGGCAATCGCGCAGTAGGCTTTCGGCAATGGCCACGATCGAGACGAATCCGCGGCTCGGCGAGCAGATCCGCGCGGACGCGAAGGAGTTCGTGCTCCACTCCTGGTCGGTGCAGGACGCGATCGACCCGATCCCGGTGGCCGGCGCGGAGGGGCGCTACTTCTGGGACTACGAGGGCAAGCGCTACCTCGATTTCGCCTCCCAGCTCGTCAACGTCTCGATCGGGCACCAGCACCCGAAAGTGATCGCGGCGATCAAGGAGCAGGCGGAGAAGCTGTGCACGATCGGCCCACCGATGGCGACGGAGCCGCGCTCGCAGCTCGGGCGACTCTTGGCCGAGGTCACGCCCGGCAACCTGAAGATGTCGTTCTTCACGAACGGCGGCGCGGAGGCGAACGAGAACGCGATCAAGCTCGCCCGCTGGTACACCGGACGGCACAAGGTGATCGCCCGCTACCGCTCCTACCACGGCGCGACGGCCGGCGCGATCACGCTCACCGGCGATCCCCGCCGCTGGCACGCCGAGCCGGGCGTCCCCGGAGTCGTGCGGATGCTCGACCCCTACACCTACCGCTGTCCCGCCGGCCATCCCGATCCGTGCCCCGTCTGCAGCGGCGCGCCGCACCTGGAGGAGATCCTCCAGTACGAAGGCCCGCACACCGTCGCAGCCGTGATCCTGGAGACGGTGGTCGGGACGAACGGGATCATCGTGCCGCCCGATGGCTACCTGCAGTCGATCCGCGAGACCTGCGACCGGCACGGGATCCTGCTCATCTGCGACGAGGTGATGGCCGGCTTCGGGCGCACGGGCAAGTGGTTCGCGTGCGAGCACTGGGACGTTGTCCCGGACATCCTGACCATGGCCAAAGGGATCAACTCGGGCTACGTGCCGATCGGCGCCATGACGGTGTCCGAGCCGGTCTCGGAGTGGATCCGCGACAAGTTCCTGGCGGGGGGGCTCACCTACAGCGGCCATCCGCTCGCGTGCGCGTCCGCCGTCGCCTCGATCGAAGCCTTCCGGGAGGAGAACATCGTCGAGAACGCGGCCGAGCAGGGCGAGTTCCTCGCGCAGGCGCTTCCGGCGCTCGCCGCGCGGCATCCGTCGATCGGCGATGTCCGCGGCCTCGGCCTCTTCTGGGGGCTCGAGCTCGTCAAGTCGCGCGAGTCGCGCGAGCCGCTCGTGCCGTTCAGCGCGACCGGGGAGGCAACGGCGCCCGTCGCGCGCGTCATGAAGGCCGCGCTCGAGTCGGGCCTCTACCTGATGACCCACTGGAACGTCGTCATGATCTGCCCGCCGCTCACGATCACCCGCGAGGAGCTCGAGGAGGGCCTGTCGGCCCTGGACGATGCCCTCGCGATCGCAGACGAATACGCCGCGTAGCTACGCGGCGGGACGATCTTCGTCGCTCGAGATCGAGTCCTTGAACTCGCGCATTCCCCGGCCGAGCGAGCGGCCCATCTCGGGCAGGCGCTTGGGGCCGAATACGAGCAGGACGACGATCCCGAGGACGAGCAGCTCCCAGATTCCGATTCCAAATGGCATGGACCTCATTCGCAGGAGCGACAGGTCCGGTTCGGTCGCGGCCTCCTAGCCGGCGCAGGAGCCGGCGCCGACGCCCGGCAGGCGGCCGAGCAGCTCCGAGAGCTGCGCAAGCTCATCTTCGTCGAGCGCTTCCCGGAAGAGCGACCGCAGCACGCTCGTGTGGTTGACGCCGATGCATTCGATCACCTCGCGGCCGGCGTGGGTGAGCGACGCCCAGGTGACGCGCGCGTCGTCCTCGCAGTGCTTGTTCTCGATCAGCCCGGCGGCCTGCAGGCCGTCGAGCAGGCGCGTCACTCCGGACGGGGTCAGCATCAGGCGATCCACGAGATCGATCCGCCGCAACCGGTTCTCATCGGCTCGAGAGAGGTGCAGCAGTGCCTCGAAGTCGTTGATCGTGAGTCCCCGCGGGGTCAGCACCTCGGCCTCCAGCTCCCGTCGCAGCACCGTATGCGCCCGCATCAAGCGGGCAAAGGTTTGGAGCTCGAGTGCTTGCGCGATCAATACTTGACGAGTCAATATTTTCTCTCTATATTAGTTGCGCACACAAGGATACACGACGAACTAGAGGAGAGCAATGGAGTCGCCGGTGCGCAACAAGCCGGTGGCCGTGCTCTCGTCGAGCACAGGGATGTTCGGCGGCGTCTGGGCGGCCGCCGAGACACGCAAGGTGCTCGGGGCCCTCGGGGCTCGTACGCTCGAGGACACCGTCAGCGTGCCGAAGGCCGATCAGCGGCTCGCGGATGGCATCGACGAGACGCTCCGGGACGAGCTCCGAACGGTGGTCGGCCTAGGAAGCGCTCGATGGCACCGGTGGTGTCGTCGAGCGCGTCCCAGAGCACCGTGTGGCCGGCGGGGATGCGGACGACCTCGAGGAGGTCGCCCAGCGCGGCCGCATGGGGTTCGAGCAGCTCGTCGTAGGGGAGGTACGACGTCGCGCCGAGGACGAGCAAGGTGGGAACGCGGACGTGCTCGAACGGTGGCGGCTCACGCGTCATCTCGCTGTAGGCGGCCACGACCGCGCTCTGGCAGTAGCGATAGCGGTAGCGCCCGTCCTCCGACGGCAGCAGGTGCTCGCGCAGCTCTGCCTCGACCAGGTCGCGCGGCGCTGTCGTGAGCAGGCTCTCCTCGTAGCGGCGGTCGATGCCCTCGTCGAAGGAGCCGTACGAACGGTCGAGCCGGGCGCTCTCCGCCGCGTTGAGGCCGACGTGCGGCGGAAGCCGGATCGCCGGGTCGAGTAGGACGAGCCGCTCGACGCGCTTCGCGGCGGCGGCTGCGACCTCGAACGCGATGCGGCCGCCGAAGGAGTGGCCGAGCCAAACGGCCGGCTCATCCGGCACCGCCCCGAGCGCGTCCTCCACGTATTGCTCGAGATGCCACGGAGGCTCCCAGGTTGAGCCGCCGTGGCCTCTCTGGTCGGGCGCGACGACATGAAAGCGGTCGGCGAGCCGCTCCGCGAGCCGGGCGAAGTGGCGGCCGTGGCTCGTGACCCCGTGCAGGCAGACGAGGAGCGGAGCGCGGGGGCGACCCCACTCGTGGAGCTGGATCACCCGGTCGCTGCGAGGGGCGCGGCGACGATCTCGTCGCGTCTCGTGTCCGCGTCGTTCACGAGTGACCACATGACGGCGCCGCTCTTGTCGATCAGGAAGGTGCCCCGGACCGCCGCGCCCTTCTCCTCGTCGAAGACGCCGTAGGCCCGCGCGGCCTTCCCGTGCGGCCAGAAGTCGGAAGCGACGGTGTAGGTCACGCCCAGCTTCTGCTTCCACGCCTCCCGTGCCGGTGCGGGATCGCAGGAGACGAGGATGACGTCGGTCTCGGCGTGCTCGAAGGCCGGCAGGTTCTCCTGCAGATCGAGCGCCTCCTCGTCGCAGATGGGCGTGAACGCGAACGGATGAAAGACGAGCAGGATGTTCCGCCGTCCGAGGAAATCGCTCAGCCGGACACGGCCGTCACCCATGAGCGCCAGCTCGAACTCAGGCGCTGCCGTGCCCACCTCGACCCCCATCGTCTCCCTCCTCGCCGTTCCCGCTGGGGCGATAGTACCGCCGTCCGCGCAGCTCCTCCGGGAGGTACTCCAGCTCGAAGCCCCCCGGATCGTCGTGCGGAGACACGTACCCTTGGCCGTGCCCGAGCTTCTTCGCGCTCGCATAGTGGGCATCACGCAGCATCGCGGGGGGCCGCAGGTTTCCGGTCTGCTGCACCTCCCGGCGCGCGTTCCAGATCGCCATCGCGCTGGCGTTCGACTTTGGCGCCCGCGCGAGGTAGATGGCGGCCTGGGCGAGGTTCAGCTGCGCCTCCGGCAGGCCCACGTGCTCGAGGGCGTGGGCGGCCGCCACGGCGATCTGCAGGGCGCGCGGATCGGCGTTGCCCACATCCTCCGATGCCAGGATGATCATCCGGCGCGCGATGAAGCGTGGATCCTCGCCGCCCTCGAGCATCGCGGCGAGGTAGTAGACCGCGGCGTCGGGGTCGGACCCGCGCATCGACTTGATGAAGGCCGAGACGAAGTCGTAGTGCTGGTCGGCCCCCTTGTCGTAGCGGAGCGGGCGCTTGCGTGCGGCATCCTCGATGTGTCGCTCCTCGAGCGGGGCGCCCTCCGCCTGGGCCGTCTCCCACGCCAGCTCGATCGTGCTCAGCGCGGTGCGCGCGTCGCCGCCGGCACGGCGGGCGATCGACTGCGCGAGCTCCGGCGGAACCTGGGCGCCGATCGCCGCGGCCCCGCGACGCACCACCTCGAGCAGGTCCTCTTCGCCCAGCGACTCGAGCTCGATCACCTGGCAGCGCGAGAGGAGAGCGGAGTTGACCTCGAAGTAGGGGTTCTCGGTCGTCGCCCCGATCAGTGTCAGCAACCCATCCTCCACGGCCGGCAGGAGCGCGTCCTGCTGGGCCTTGTTGAAGCGATGGATCTCGTCGAGGAAGAGGATCGTGCGCCGACCGTGCCCGCCGAGACGGTCGCGCGCGTCGCGCAGCACGCGGCGCACGTCCTCGACCCGTGCGGAGACGGCGGAGAGCTCCTCGAACGCAGCACCGGTCGTCTCGGCGACGATGCGGGCGAGCGTCGTTTTGCCCACGCCCGGCGGGCCGTACAGGATCAGCGACCGCAGCCGGTCCTCCTCGATCGATCGGCGTAGTGCCGAGCCGGGCCCGAGGACGTGCTGCTGGCCGACGAGCTCGTCCAGCGTGCGCGGGCGGATGCGCTGAGCGAGCGGGGCATGGGCGTACGAGCGCTCGCGTGCCGCGTCGGCGAAGAGATCGCTCATCGAGCCGAAGTATGCTCCGGTGGTGGCGACCCACGAGGCTGAAGACTTCTCGCAGCCGATCCTCGAAGGCGAGGGTGGGAGCGACTACGAGCGCTATCTCCGGACGGATGCGCTGCTCCTCCTGCAGAAGACAGCGGACGAGTGGGTGCATCGGGACGAGCTCCTCTTCCAGACCGTGCATCAGTCGTCCGAGCTCTGGCTCAAGCTCGCCTGGAACGACGTGGAGGAGGCGACCGGGCACCTCGGCGACCGCGAGATCGCGGCCGCGCTCCGGCTGCTCCGCCGCAGCACCCTCTGCCTCCAGTACGCCACGACGCAGCTCGACATGCTCGAGCAGATGTCGCCCTGGGAGTACCAGGAGATCCGCAAGGTGCTGGGGCACGGTAGCGGCTTCGACTCGCCCGGCTGGCGCGAGATCCGCCGCGTGACGCCGCTGCTCGGCCAGGCCTTCCACGCGCTGCGCGAGCAGGCCGGGCTGTCCCTCATTGACGTGTACGTGATGGGGCGCGCGCACGAGGAGCTGTACCAGCTCGCCGAGGCGCTGACCGAATGGGACGAGCGGATCAACTTCTGGCGGATCCGGCACTACAAGGTGGTTTCCCGCGTGATCGGCGACTCCGTCGTGGGAACCCAAGGCACGCCGGTCGAGGTGCTCGGCCGCCTGATCCACCACGTCTTCTTCCCCGAGCTCTGGCGCGTGCGCAACGAGCTCACGGCGCGCTCGCAGGCGGAGTGCTGATGGCGACGATCTCGCTCCGCGACGAATCCGTGCAGCTGCTGCAGCAGCTGCTGCGGCTGAACACTGTCAATCCGCCCGGCAACGAGACCATCGCGGCGGAGGTGCTGCGCGACTACCTGAGCGCGAACGGCGTCGAGTCGGAGCTGTACGCCCGCACCCCGGAGCGCGCCAACCTCGTCGCGCGGTTGCGCGGAGGTGACGGGCCGAGCCTGGCGTTCCTCTGCCACACCGACACCGTCGTGGCCGACCCGGACGAGTGGGAGCGCGACCCGTGGTCGGGCGAGCTCGTCGGCGACGAGGTCTGGGGCCGGGGTGCGCTCGACATGAAGAATCAGGTCGCGGCCGGCGCCGTCGCCCTCGCGTCGCTCGCGCGGGAGGGTTTCCGACCTCCGGGTGACCTCGTCCTGATCGCCGCCGCAGACGAGGAGGTGGGCAAGGCGTTCGGGTTGCAGTGGCTGTGCGAGGAGCACCCAGACGCGGTGCGCGTCGACTTCGCGGTCAACGAAGGGGCCGGCGAGCGGGTTCGGCTCGGGGGCGAGACGTACTACCTGTGCGCGAGCGCCGAGAAGATGTCCACGCCGTTCCGGTTACGCGTCCGCGGCCGCAGCGGCCACGCCTCGATGCCGGGCATTGCGGACAACGCCCTCGTCAAGGCGGCGGGCCTGATCGAGGCGCTGGCGGCCTATCGCCCCGAGCCGGTGATCGGCCCCGAGGTGGCAGGCTTCCTGGAGGCCGTCCTCGGCGAGCGGCCGGAGCCCGGGGAGGTGCTCGAGCGCCTGCGGGGAATCGATCCTCTGGCCGTCGAGCTGATCGAGCCGCTGCTGGCCTTCACGCTCTCGCCGACGATGATCTCCGCCTCGGAGCGCCGGAACGTGATCCCCGGGACCTGTGACGTCGTGGTCGACCGCCGGTTGCTGCCGGGCCAGACGCCCGAGGACGTCGAGCCGATCCTTCGCGAGGTGCTGGGCTCCGGTGAAGTGGGTGGGGACGAGTACGAGTTCGAGACGATCGAGCGCTGGGGCGGCACCCGGTCGCCCATGGACACCCCTCTCTGGAGCGCGATCGAATCGTGGGTCGACGACACCGAGCCCGGCGCGAAGCTCGTGCCCTTCTGCTGCGCCGGCTTCACCGACTCGCACTGGCTCCGCGATGCATTCGGCACGGTGGCCTACGGCTTCTTCCCGCTGAAGACGATGGAGCCGGAGCTCGCCGCCCGCCTCATCCACTCCGCGAACGAGCGCGTGCACGTCGACGACCTCGAGCTCGGAGTCGAGTTCCTGCGCTTCCTCGCTCGCTCCCTGGGATAGCCGTCATGCTCGAGCTCTGGTCGGCGGAGGGAGCGTTCGCGCGAATCGAGGAGTACCTCCGCGGGCAAGGCTTCTTCGCGCCGGGTGGCGAGGCGCTGGAGGCAAGCCTGTACCTCGGCTACGGCCTGTCGGACCGCCTGCGGCGGAGCCCGGCGCCGGCGCCGCCCGAGCCGTGCCGGCTGCCGCTCGTCGCCGTGGCCGTCCGGGACGTGGCTCAGGGACAGTCCCACGGACAAGTCCGGTTCGGACACTGGGAGCGAACGTGGGCTGCCGACGAGTACGCGGCTGCCGTGGAGGCGGTCCGGACGTCGATCGAGCGCGGCGATGTCTACCAGGTCAACCTCGTCCAGCACCTGTCGGCGCCGTTCGCCGGTGACCCCCGAGCACTTGTGCCCCTGCTGGCGCCGTTTCGCCCCGTCAGCCCGTTCTTCGCGGGCGACGGCTGGGCGATCGTCTCGGCCTCACCGGAACTCTTCCTCGGCCGTCGCGACCGGCGTGTCTGGACGATGCCGATCAAGGGCACACGGCCGCTCGGCGAGCATGTGGAAGGCGAGAAGGACGAGTCCGAGCACGTGATGATCGTCGATCTAGAGCGCAACGACCTTTCGCGCATCTGCGAGCCCGGCTCGGTGCGCTGGCCGCAGCTGATGGCTGAGCATGAGCTGGCCGGCGTCACGCACCTCGTCTCGACGGTCGAAGGGACGCTGCGAGCAGACGTCGGACTCGCCGAGCTGCTGGCGGCGACGTTCCCCGGCGGCTCAGTCACCGGAGCGCCGAAGATCGCGGCGCTCGACGAGATCGCACGGTTGGAGCCGGTCGGTCGTGGCGCGTCGATGGGGGCGTTCGGGACGGTTCGTGGGAACGGCGACCTGGAGCTCGCGCTGACGATCCGCACCTTCGCGGTCGTCGACGGCCGCATCCATCTGTGGGTCGGCGGCGGGATCGTCTGGGACTCGAGCCCGGAGGCCGAGATCGAGGAGTCGTGGACGAAAGCGCGTCCGCTGCTCGAGGCAGTCGGAGCACCGCTGGAGTCGAGGGTTTGACCGCGACGCTCGCCGTGGCGGTCGGAGGAAGGGGCGTCGTCGACCCCTCGGAACCGGTGCTGCGCGCAGACGACGAGGCGCTGTTACGCGGGCGGGCGGCCTTCGAGACGCTACGGGTCTACGGGGGAACGCCGTTCCGTCTCGCCGAGCACCTGGACCGTCTCACGCGGTCGTCAGAGGTCATCGGCCTGCCGCCGGTGAACACACTGGCCTTCGAGGAGCTCGCGCAGCAGGCACTCGATGCCGCCGGTGTGCCCGCTGCGGTCCTGCGTCTCTTCTGGACACCGACGCCAATCGCGCTCGCCCTCGTCAGCGAGCTGCCAGACCATCTCGACGGATTGCGCGAGCGCGGGCAGCGCCTGATCTCGCTGCGCGGTGTGCGAGCTGACGAGCCGTGGTTTCTTCCCGGGGTCAAGTCGACGAGCTACGCGGTGAACATGGCCGCGGAGGCGGAAGCGAGAGGCCGCGGCGCCGACGACGCCGTCTTCGTCGACGGTGCAGGCACGGTGCTCGAAGGCCCGACGACGAACCTCTGGTGGCGGCGCGGAGCGACGCTCTACACGCCTGCGCTCGAGCTCGGCATCCTCGCGGGCGTCACGCGGGCCGTGGTGATCGAGCTTGCGGGGGCGCTCGGGTACGAGATCGCCGAGGGCGTGTATCCGCTCTCGCAACTGGCGGAGGCCGAGGAGGCCTTCACGACCTCCTCCGTTCGCGAGGTGATGCCTGTCGTCGAGCTGGACGAAGCGGCACTCACCCGCGGGCCGGCGGCCGACGAGCTCCAGGCGGCGTTCCGTCGAGAGGCTACGTAGGCAAGGGACGCTCCGAAGCTACGCTTCGTTTGTGAGCAAGATCCGCCTGGGGGGCATGGCCCTCTCCAACGGCGTCGTCGTGCACGGCCCGACGGCCTGGGCCGCCGCGGTCCGCACCGAGGCGGGCGAGATCAAGATCGCCTCGGCGCGTAAGAAGGTGCTCGCGCCGCGCGTGCAGCAGCCGTTCCTGCGTGGGCCGCTGCGTCTCCTGGAAGGCTTTGCCTTCCTGCCGGAGCTCCGGCGCCGCCTGCCCGAGGCGCGGCTGCCGTTCGAGCGGCCGGCGGTGCTGGCGGCGACGGCGGCGAGCGCAGTGACCGTGCAGATCGTCCGGCGCACGCCCAATCTGGGCGAGGCGGCCAGGGAGCTGGCGGCCGGTGTGCTCTCCCTCGCGCCGGCCGTGATGGCGCTTCGCGGCGGTGAGCTCGCGTCCTACCACGGCGCCGAGCACGTGACGATCGGGACGTACGAGCACGACGAGCCGCGGACGAAGGAGCACGAACGCTGCGGCTCCCACCTGATCGGCCCGCTGCTCGCCGCCTCCGGAATGGCGAACGCGCTTGCAGCTCGTGCGCCGCGGAACCTGCGGGTGCCGGCGCGCATCGCCGGCTCGGTTGGCGCGATCGGCGCCGCCGTGGAGGTCTTCGGCTGGATGACGCGCAATCCGAGGCACCCCATCGCGCGCGCGCTCGCCCGGCCGGGGCACGAGCTGCAGCACCGTCTGGCGACGGCCGAACCCTCCCCGGATCAGCTCGCGGTCGCCGCGGCAGCGCTCGCGGCCTGTCTGGAGCTCGAGAATGGCAACACGGCAACGGACTGACCGTCTCCTTCCGGAGGTGTTCGAGCTCCCCGTGGAGAAGATGCGGGAGGGTTACTACACCGACGCCTACTTCAACCACACCCGCGCGACGCTGCTCGCCGATGGCCGCCGCCCGAGGGTCGTGATGCAGGTCTTCCAGCGCCAGGCGGCGATGCTCGGCGGCATCGACGAGGCGATCGCGGTCCTCAAGCTCTGCTCCCACGACTGGGATGCCCTCACCGTCCACGCGCTTCACGACGGTGACCGGATCGCACCATGGGAGACGGTGCTCACGGTCGAGGGCGACTACACCCTCTTCGCCCACCTCGAGACCGTCTACCTCGGCGTCCTCACGCGACGGACGCTGATCACGACGAACGTTGCTCGCGTGATCGAGGCCGCGAACGGCAAGCCCATCATCTTCATGCCCGCCCGGCACGACCACCATCGCGTGCAGACCGGCGATGGCTACGCGGCGTACGTGGCGGGAGCGATGGTCGGGGCTCCGATCGGCGTCACCTCGGACGCTCAGGCGTCCTGGTGGGGCGGGCGCGGCGTCGGCACGGTCCCGCACGCCTTGATCGCGTCCTACGGCGGGAACACCGTGCTTGCGGCGACGAAGTTCGCGGACTGGGCGGGTGACGACATGAATATCGTCGTGCTCGTCGACTTCGAGAACGACTCGGTCCGGACCGCGCTCGAGGTCGCTCGCGCACTCGGCCCCAAGCTCTGGGGGGTCCGGCTCGACACGTCCAGCCAGCTCGTCGACCGCTCCCTCTGGCCGGAGATGGGGGACTTCGATCCGCGCGGAGTGAACGAGCGGCTCGTTCGCAAGGTGCGCGACGCTCTCGATCAGGACGGTTTCGAGCAGGTCCGGATCGTCGCCTCGGGCGGCTTCACGGTCGAGAAGATCGAGGCGTTCGAGGCGAAGGGCGTGCCGGTGGACGCGTACGGCATCGGCTCTTCATTGATCCGCGGTGAGAACGACTTCACGGGCGACGTCGTGATGACCGACGGCCGCCCGTCGGCGAAGGTCGGGCGCCGCTACCGCCCGAACCCGCGCCTCGAGCTCGTCACGTGAACATCGAGGTTCATCCCGTGACACCGGAGCGCTGGCCGGAAATGGTCGAGCTGTTCGAGCGGCGGGGGCCGAGGGGCGGCTCGAAGCTGGCGCCCGCCTACGGGTGCTGGTGCATGTACTGGCGGGATCGATCCCTTCCGCACGGGGAACCCAAGAAGCAGGCGATGGAGGCGCTCGTGCGGCGGGGTGGTGAGCCGGGACTTCTCGCGTACGAGGCGGACGCCGCGATCGGCTGGGTCTCGGCGGCGCCACGCGAGCAGTTTCCGCACATCCTCCGCTCGCCGCAGTACCGCCCGCGCGACGAAGGCGGCGGGTCGGCGGTGTGGTCGATCGTCTGCTTCGCCCTCGATCGCGACTATCGGAACCGGGGTATCGCGGCCTCGCTGCTCGAGGGAGCCGTGGCGCATGCCTTCGCGCACGGTGCGACATCGGTGGAGGCCTACCCGCACGTCTCGCAGCCCCACGACTACATGGGTACCGTCGAGCTCTACCGTCGCGCAGGTTTCGAGCACGTGCGTGAGGCGAAGAAGCGCGCGATCGTCCGGCTCGAGCCTGGTTGCTGACGGCAACCAGGTCGTTCTGAGCGTTTCTCCGGCCTGCCGAGTCAGCCGAGCGTCTCGCCGACGACGCCGGGCCAGCTTGCCAGGGGCTCGGTCGAGCGGATGACGTGCGCCCCCGACCCTGCGAAGCGGGCGAAGGCGGCATCCGCCTCGTCGGTGTAGTCGACGACGCCCGGCACGACGACCGACGAGGTGCAGTCCTCCAGGAGATAGACCTTCTCCTCCAGTCGCCGGTCTCGCACGGTCGGGTCGTCGAGCAGGTCCTGGATCGTCCAGGCGACGCAGTGGCTCTTCGCCTGGCCGGCGATCACGACGGCGTCGTAGCGGAGCAGCTCCTCGATCAGCGGCTGGTTGCGGCGTCCGAGCGGCTCCCCCTCCTGATCCTCGTCGACCTCGGGCCCCAGCATCGAATAGTGCTCCGTGAGCGGGTTGTCTCCCTTGGGCTGGTAGCCGGCGGGGGCATAGCGTGCGATCGAGTGGAAGAAGATCGCCTCCTCGACCGCCGAGACGAGCGCGTAGCCGATCCCACCGCGCATGGCATGGAAGGGCCAGATCGTCAGGTTGTACTTGCCGCCGTGCTCGAGCGCGCGGGTGTAGTAGCGCAGGTGCTCCTCTGCGTACGCCGGATCGAGGCCGAGCCCGTCAGCGGCGGCCGGGTTCATCCGCCAGCGGCCAGCGGCCACGTCCTCGGCGCTCACGATCGTGAACGGCTCCGGATGGTTGCCCGCCTCGTTCACGAGCAGCACGGGATGGAAGATCTGCAGCGCCCCGTGGGTGTCGAGCGTCGGGAAGACCTGGGTGATCGAGCCGAGGTTCCGGTAGACGAACTCGCACAGGCGGAGCGAGTCGTCGAGCGCTCCCTGCCCCGAGCGGCCGGCGACGAAGAGCTCGAAACCAGGCGTGCAGAAGGTGTTCTGGACATCGACGACGACGAGCGCGACTCGGAAGCGGTCTCGAGCAGCCGGCTCGAGCGCGTGTTCCTCACGCCAACGCGTGGCACCCTCCAGTCGCGCTGAGTAGTCCACACGCCAGACCTCGCCCATGAGGTCCGGATTCCAGTGCGGGGGCAACGGGAGCGGCGGCACGGCGACTAGTCTAGGCGGCCATGATCCCGCCTCCGGTCGTCGAGCGGGCGCTCGCCCTCGCGGAGGAGCAGCGCTTCGCGCGCTCGTGTATCGGGGAGGTGGGCCAGCTGCTCCACGTACTCGCGAGCTCGCGCGGTCGCGAGCGCGTCGCGGAGATCGGAACCGGCTGCGGGGTCGGCACCGCCTGGATCGCGTCCGCCCTGCCACCCGGTGTGCCGCTCTTTACAGCCGAGCTGGATGAGGAGCGCGCCGCCGTCGCCGCCGAGCTCTTCCGCGCCGACCCGGACGTCCACGTGCTCTCCGGAGACTGGCGCGAGCTGCTTCCTCCGCAGGCGCCGTTCGATCTCGTCTTCTTCGACGCGGCGAAGCAGCTCCGCCCGCAGGAGGACGGCGAGCTCGTCGTCGGGTTGCTCGCACCGGGTGGCCTCGCCGTGCTGGACGATCTGACGCCGGGCCGCTCGGGCCCCGATCCCGTCCGCGAGTTCTGGCTCGAGCACACGCAGCTGGCGGCCGTCGAGCTCTTGACGACGCCGGTCACGGCGGCCATCCTCGCCGTCCGGCGATAGTCCTTCAGGACGGGCTCGGGCCTGCCGATAGCCGGACAGATGCCGGACGTGGGGAACTTTCTGCACGAGCTCGGTCAGTACTCGCTGACCTGGCTGCCGATCGTCTTCTTCGGGCTGATCATCTATCTCCTCTGGCGCACTCTGCAGTACATGCCTCGGGTCAAGCCGCAGAGCGTGGAGGCGAGCTCGGGCTCGTCGGTCACCTGGGACGACGTCGCGGGGGTCGAGGAGGCAAAGGCCGAGCTGCAGGAGGTAGTGGACTTCCTCCGGCACCCGAAGCGGTTCCAGAGGCTCGGCGCACGCGTCCCCAAGGGGATGCTCCTCTACGGCCCCCCCGGCACGGGTAAGACGCTGCTCGCCAAGGCCGTCGCCCACGAGTCCGGCGCCAAGTTCTACTCGCAGAGCGCGTCGGCGTTCGTGGAGATGTTCGCGGGCCTCGGCGCGTCGCGCATTCGCAAGCTCTTTCAGGAGGCGCGCAAGAACGCGCCGGCGATCGTCTTCATCGACGAGCTGGACGCAGTCGGAACCGCCCGTCAAGGCGGGGGTTTCCACCGCGAGCACGACCAGACCCTGAACCAGCTGCTCGTCGAGCTCGACGGCTTCGACGAGAGCGCCCAGGTCGTCGTGATGGGTGCGTCGAACCGGCTCCAGGACCTTGACCCCGCCCTCCTCCGTCCCGGCCGCTTCGACCGCCAGGTGCTCGTCGGCCCGCCTGACCTGATCGGGCGCGAGGCGATCCTCCGCGTGCACACGCGCGGGAAGCCGTTGGCGAACGACGTCGACCTGAGCCTGATCGCGCGCCAGACCGCCGGACTCACCGGCGCTGATCTTGCCAACATCTGCAACGAGGCCGCCATCTTCGCCGGCCGCCAGGAGCTGCACACGATCGGGATGGAGCAGTTCGAAGCCGCGATGGAGCGCGTCGTGGCCGGCCTCCAGCAGCGTCGTGTCGTGACCGAGAAGGAGAAGCGCATCCTGGCCCACCACGAGGCCGGGCACGCCCTGCTGGCCCATCTCATGGGCGACCTGATGCCAATCCAGAAGGTGACGATCGTCGCCCGCGGAGAGGCGCTCGGGTACGCCTACTTCCTCCCGCTCGAGGAGCGCTACCTGCACACCAAGGAGGAGTTCCTCGACGTGATGAAGGTCGCGCTCGGCGGTCGCGCGGCGGAGGAGATCGTCTTCGGCCGGGTGACGAACGGGGCGTCGAACGACCTGGAGAAGGTGACCGACATCGCGCGTTCGATGGTGTTCGAGTTCGGCATGTCCGAAGTCGCTCCCTCGCGCACGATGCGCGCCGACAACTACGCCCTCTCCGAGGAGACGAAGCGGATGCGCGACTCGGAACAGGCGCGCCTGACCGACAACGCGTACGAGGAGGCGAAGCGGCTGCTCGTCAAGCACCGCGTCTCACTCGACCGCCTCGCAGGCGCGCTGATCGAGAAGGAGACGTTGAGTCGCGAGGAGCTGTTGCTGATGCTCGGAGCGATCGAACCCGAGTCCCGCGCCTCCGAGACCGTCGGCACCGTACGAGCACTCCCCGCGGCAGACGGCTAGCCACTAGTAGCATCGCGCGCAGTGCGCGCCCGCGGCATCCATCATCTCGGCGTCGCCGTGCACGACTTGGAGCAGGCGCTGGAGACGTACACGGAGCTGCTCGGCGCCGAGCTCGAGCACCGTGACACGCTGCCCGCCCAGGGTGTCGACGCGGCCGCGGTGCTGATGGGCGCCGGGCGGGTCGAGCTGCTCGCGGCCCTGGGGGCGGAGACCCCGGTCGGAAAGTTCCTCGCCAAGCGCGGGCCCGGCATGCACCACGTCGCCTACGAGGTCGATGATGTCGAGGCGGCGCTTGGCGAGCTCTCCGCCGCGGGTGCCGAGCTGATCGACGAGGAACCGAGGCAGGGCCTCTTCGGCCTCCAGGTCGCATTCGTCCATCCCGACGCCCTTCACGGCGTCCTCTCGGAGGTGGTTTCCGTTGGCTGAACCCGCATCGGACTCGGTCCGCGTCGAGCTCGCCTTCGACGGCGGGCAGATCCTGAGCGCGATCCTGACCACGAAGGGAGCCGACGAGCTCGAGCGTCAGCTCTCGTCCGCTGCCGAAGGCACGTTCGCGCTCGATGCGAGCGACGGTCGGTACACGGTCGCGCTCAAGCGAGTCGTCTACGTCAAGCGCTACGCACGCGAGTCGCGCGTCGGGTTCGGCATCTGACGGCCTGGGCACGATTCCGGGCATGACCGAGACTGCCCAGACGAGCACGTCCGGCGCGGAGGTGCGCAAGCTCGTCGAGCGCGCCCAGAACGGCGAGCGGGAGGCGCTCGAAGAGTTGTACCTGATCCACTTCGATCGGATCTACAGCTATCTCCACATGACCGTCGGGAACCGGCATGACGCGGAGGATCTGACGACGCAGACGTTCCTGCGCATGCTCGAGTCGATCGGCGGGTTCCGCTTCCAGTCGGCCCCGTTCTCCGCCTGGCTCTTCCGCATTGCGCACAACCTGTCGATGGATCACTTCCGCGCGAATCGCCGCTGGCAGCCGGAGGAGGACGTGCCGGAGACTCCCGGCGCCGAGGAGCGCTCGGCCGAGGAGGAGGCCTTTCAGGCGATCGGCCGGCGGTCGATGCTGGAGCTGATCGAGGGCCTTTCGCAGGAGCAGCAGCAGGTGCTGACGCTGAAGTTCGTCTTCAACTTCTCGAACGGTGAGGCGGCGACGATCCTCGGGAAGACAGAGGGTGCCGTCAAGAGCCTGCAGCATCGCGCGCTCGTCTCGCTGCAGAAGCAGGTCACGCCGTCGTCTAACGACGACGGTTAGATGGCGCTAGGGGTAGGGATCGTTGGGCTCCCGGGCTCCGGGAAGACGACGCTCTTCACCGCGCTCACCCGCACGAGCGGCGGCGGTTTCGGCAAGGAGAACGTCGGCATGGCGTCTATCCCGGACGAGCGGCTGTGGCCGCTGGCGCAGCTCGTCGAGGCGCACAAGGTGACTCCCGCGACGATCCGGGTGGTCGACGTGCCGGGCACCGGGCCGGCGCTCCTCGGCGGGCTCCGCCAGGTCGACGCGATCCTGGCCGTCGCGGACGGCTTCTCGCCCGACGCCGATCCCGCCCGCGACCTCGAGACGCTCGAGCTCGAGCTGCTCGTCGCAGATCGGGATCACGTCGAGCGGCGGCTCGAGCGGGTCGAGAAGCAGGCGAAGTCGGGCGATCCTTCCCTGCGGAAGGAGGCTCAGGGGCTGACGGAGCTCCTCGCGCACCTGGAAGCGGGGAGCACGCTCCGGAACTTCCCGGGGGACTTGCCGCCGGAACTCGAGCCGCTGACGACGAAACCGCTGATCGCGGTCGAGAACGGCCCAGCGGGGATCGACTTGCAACTGGAGGCCGAGCTCGCCGAGCTGCCCGAGGAGGAGGCTTCCTCCTTCCGTGAGGGGCCGTCGGCGCTCGACGAGATCGTGCGGCGCCTCACCGCCGCACTTGGCCTGGTCACGTTCTTCACTGCGGGCGACAAGGAAACGCGTGCCTGGACGCTGCGTCAGGGTCAGACCGCGCTCGAAGCAGCGGGGACGATCCACTCCGACATCGCTCGCGGCTTCATCCGCTGCGAGACGATCACGTGGAGCGACCTGCTCGATGCCGGCTCTCATGCGGAGGCATCGAAGCGCGGCACGCAGCGGCTAGAAGGCAAGACCTACATCGTCCAGGACGGCGATGTCCTGAACCTCCGTTTCAACGTTTGAGCTCTACAGGAGCCGCTCGACGAGGTAGGCGAGTCCGAGTGGATAGCGGTATTCGATCTGGGCGTGTGTCGCGTCGAAGAGCTCGACGTGGAGGTTGGTGACGCCGAGCTTGCCGACCTCGCGACGCAACCACTCTGCCGTCAGGTCGAGGAACCACTCGTCCCGCGATCCCGCGTCGATCCAGATCGCCCGCAGTCCGCGGATCGCGTCTGCGCGCTGCGGCAGGAGCGTCGGCCAGTCCCAGGCGAGCCAGCTGTTCCATAGCTCGGGAAGCACCTCGGCCGTCGAGGTGTCGTATGGGAGCCTGATCTCGCCGTCCGTCGAGTAGGCGGCCGAGAAGCCGTACTGGAGCAGCAGGTGGATGTCGTTCGGCCGACTGAAGGCGGCGCGCGAGCGGAAGTCGGCAAGCCATGTTTCGATGGATCCTTCGTAGAGGTCGCGGAGAGTTCGCACTGCCTCACGGAAGAAGGGTCGGATCGACACGTCGAAGAGACCGCCACCGGCGTGGCTTGCGGCGCCGCCGAACAGATCCGGACGAAGCATCGCCGTGAGCAGCGCGCCATAGCCGCCGGACGACTTCCCCTGGATTCCGCGGTGTGCAGGCGCCGCAAGCGTTCGGTAGCGCGCGTCGACCCACGGCACGAGCTCGTCGCAGAGGTAGGTGTGGTAGCGGCCGGTGGCGGGCGAGTCGACGAACTGCGAGCCGCCCACCGACGTCCAGGTATCGACGAAAGAGACCACGCACTCCGGCGCCAGATCGTCGAGCAGCTCCGGGTAGGTACGGCGGAAGGCTGAGCGGTTGCGCCACATGTCCACCTGCCCCGTGTAACCCTGGATCACGTAGACGGATGGGTAGCGGCGCTCGGGCTCGTCGTCGTACCCTGGCGGCGTCCAGACCCACAACGGCCGGAGGTGCGGGTCGCCGAGCGGGTTGCCGCGCAACACCTTGCTCTCGACGGTGTGCTCGTCGAGGCGGCCGCGGAACGGCGTTGGCCACGGTGCTCGCACAAGAGGATCTTGTCTTAGCGGTCGGTGTTGGCGCGCGCGCGGTCGCCGTCGAGCCGGAATGCGCTCCGCGGCCGGCGACCGGTCGCCCTCGGGTCGATCGTCAGATGACGCTGCCGCGCACCTTGGCGGGTCAGCTGCAGATCTTGAGCAAGGTCGGTCCACGAGGCGCCGCCGAGGCGCGCACTTCGGACGAGCTGCCCCTCGAGGATCACGAGAGTGCGCCGGGCCGCGACGAGCTCCCGCAGCGCCAGCCGCGCGGGCGGAAGCCAACGAGCTGCTTCCTCCAGATTCACGGACGCATCCTCTCGTAGCCGGTCGCCGTTGCGAAAGTCGCCGCTTCGACCACGTCCGGAACAGCCTCGCGATCGAGCTGACAACCGCGCTGAACAGGGACAGTCCCTGACAACGCGGTTTGCCCCTCGCCCGTGGCGCTCGCTGCGCGCTTGACGAAGTATCGACGTTCATCTATATATCGATAAGCGTCGATATGACAGAGCTGACCCTGACATCCGCACCCGACACGGCGCCCATCGCCTGTTGCGCTCCCATCGCTGCTCCGACCCTTACGAGGGCCGAGGCGGAGGCGACGGCGGTGCTCTTTCGCGCTCTCGGCGATCCCGCCCGCGTCAGGCTGCTGAACCTTCTCTCTGCCCGCGCCGAGGTCTGCGTGTGCGAGTTGACGGAGCCGCTCGGCCTCTCGCAGCCCACCGTCAGTCACCACCTGAAGACGTTGACGGACGCGGGGCTGCTCGGGCGCGAGCAGCGGGGCAGGTGGGCCTACTTCTCGATCAAGCCAGACGCCATGGCCCGGCTCGCCGGCCTCGCCGACCTCACCAGGAAAGGATGTTGCTGATGAGCACGACAACCGACGACCTGCGCGAAGAGGTGCGCCGCCGCTACGCGGACGCCGCGCTCGCCGCCGAGGCGGGCGGCTGTGGCTGTACCGACAGCGGCGGTTGCTGCGGAAACGTCTCGTGCGACGGCCAGGAGTCCGCGTTCGGCGAGGCCCTCTACGACGTGAAGCAGCGCCAGGAGCTTCCGGACACCGCGGTCCTCGCGAGCCTCGGCTGCGGCAATCCCACCGCCGTCGCTGAGCTCCGCGAGGGGGAGACCGTGCTCGACCTGGGCTCAGGCGGCGGCATCGACGTGCTCCTCTCGGCACGGCGCGTCGGTCCCAGCGGCCGTGCATATGGACTCGACATGACCGACGAGATGCTTGCGCTCGCCCAGCGGAACGCCACGGAAGCGGGCGTGACGAACGCGGTCTTTCTCAAGGGAGTGATCGAGGCAATACCGTTGCCGGCCGAATCCGTCGACGTCGTGATCTCGAACTGCGTGATCAATCTCTCCGTCGACAAGCCCGCCGTGCTGGCGGAGATCGCACGGGTGCTGAGGCCGGGCGGCCGGATCGGCATCAGTGACGTCGTCGCAGAAGACCGGCTCAGCCCGGCAGATCGGGCCGAGCGCGGGAGCTTCGTGGGCTGCATCGCGGGCGCGCTCTCGCAGAGCGAGTATGTCGCCGGGCTCGAGGCCGCCGGACTCGAAGAGATCAGCGTCACCTTCACCCATGAGGCCGCGGACGGGCTGCACGGAGCGATCGTGAAAGCGACGAAGCGGGCGTGATCGAACCGCTCGTGCCGGAGCACTGGGACGACGTCGCCCGCATCTACGCCGAGGGGATCGCGACGCGGCTGGCGACCTTCGAGACGGAGGTGCCGAGCTGGGAGGCATGGGATCGCTCCCACCTCGAGCAGCATCGGTTCGTCGCCACCAACAACGGCGCCGTCCTCGGGTGGGCAGCGCTAGCACCTGTCTCCGATCGCTGCGTCTACGGCGGCGTTGCAGAGAACAGCGTCTACGTCGCCGAGGCCGCGCGCGGGCAAGGAGTCGGGCGCGGACTCCTTGATGCGCTCGTCGCCTCGTCCGAGCAGGCCGGGATCTGGACGATCCAGACCGGTGTCTTCCCGGAGAACGAGGCGAGCGTCAGGCTGCACGAAAGCGTTGGCTTTCGCGTCGTCGGGCGCCGCGAGCGTCTCGGCAAGCTCGACGGCGTCTGGCGCGACGTGCTCCTGCTCGAGCGACGGAGCCCCGTCGTGGATTAGCCGGCCGTGATCAACGCCGCGCCCGCGAGGACAGCGGCGGCACCTGTCAGCTGCGCTCCGGCCAAGCGCTCCCGGAGCACCACCGCCGCGAGGGCGACCGTGATTGCCGGATAGAGCGAGGTCAGCACCGAGACGACGCTGACCAGGCCGCGCGTCGTCGCCAGCGCGAAGAGGACGTTGGCGGCCGTGTCGCACAAGCCGACCGCGATCACCGCCGGCATGAGGCGTCGCGTCGGCAGGATCGCGATCCCGATCGTCAGCACCACAGCCACCGCCAAGGCCGACGAGGTCAGCCGAGCGGTCAACACGGCCCACGGCACGCTGTCGTGTGCGGCGATGTCGAGGAAGACGAAGTACAGGCCGAAGCCGAGCGCGGCGAGGAGTGCGAGCCCGACTCCGGCAGCGACGCCGCCACTGCGGCCTGCGGGGCTGCGGGAGACCATGGCCAGGCCGCCCAGAGCGACGACGGCACCGAGTACCTGGAGTGTGGAAGGACGCTCGCCCTGCGCGATCCCGACGCCGAACGGGATCGCCGCTGCGATGCTCGAGATCGGCGCCACGACCCCCATCGCTCCGATCGCCATCCCGCGGTAGAGCGCGGCGAGCCCCACCGCCCCGCAGAGCCCGGCCGCCATCGCGGCCAGCGCAGCCGTGCTGTCCAGAAACGGCTCGCGAGCGAGCGCTACCCAGACGGCGACCGCCGCGGCTCCGACGAGTTGGGAGAGCGCGAGCACGGTGAGGACGTGCGCACGGCGGGAGCTCAGCCCGCCAAGGAAGTCGCCGATGCCGTAGGAGACCGCGGCGCCGAGCGCGAGGGCGATCGCGAGCATGGGCGCGGGTCAGTCGCCGACCGGGCGTGTGGCGGCGACGGCGTCGAGCTGGTTCGCGTGATAGAGCACGGCAGCTTCGGCCGTCCGCGCGGCGTTCCGGTCGTGGTGGACGGCGACCGCGTGCAGGAGCTCTGCTCGGGCCTCGGCATCCAGCGCCCCGGCGCGCTCCTCGATCAGGCGCAGTCCCAGATGGACGTGGCCCAGCAGGCGCCCCTCCTCCGTCGGCCGAAACGTCGGTGCGCCGCGAAGCTCGCGGATCCGGCCGACATCGTGCAGGAGCGCGGCGGCGAGCAGCAGGTCGGATCGAAGCCGGGGGTGCAGCTGCGCGGTCTCGCGCGCGAGCGTCGCGACGCCCACGGTGTGCTCGAGCAGCCCGCCCGCGTAGGAGTGATGGCTCTCTGCCGCGGGAAGAGATCGCAGTGCGGCGCGCACCTCGCGGTCGTTGAGGAACCGCAGCGCGACGCCGGCGAGGCCGGCATGCGAGATCTCCCCGGCGAGGAACTCGAGGAACCCGTCGAGCTCGTCCGCGTCGCGCCGCAGGCCGGGCGTGAGCTCGGCCGGGTCCGCCTCTGCCGTCTCGACCGATCGCACTTCGAGCTGCAGCCGCTCGCCGAAGCGCGAGACGCGCCCGAGCACACGCACGGCGTCGCCTTCGGCGAAGCGCGCGTCGAGCAGCTCGACGTCGTTCCAGATGCGCGCGTCGATCCGCCCGGTCGCGTCGACGAGCTCGAGTGAGAGGTAGGCGGCACCCTTCTTCGTGCGTAATCGCTGCTTGCGTGCGACCGCGTAGATCCCCTCGACCACTCGATCCTCCGTCAGCTCCGCGATGCTGCTCACGAGCGGAGTCTAGGCCGTTGCTAGGCTCGGCTGGTGGCCGTGGTCAAGCCCTTTCGCGCGCTGCGCTACGACGCGGGGAGGGCAGGGTCGCTGGAGACGCTGGTCGCACCGCCCTACGACGTGATAGAGGACGAGGAGCGTGTGGCACTCAGGGGGCGGAGCCCGTTCAACGTCGTGCGGCTGACGTTGCCGGACTCGGAGGAGGAGGCCGCCCGCACGCTCGAGGAATGGCGGGGGGACGGCATCCTCGTCGAGGAGCCACCGGCGGTCTGGGCACTCTCGCAGGTGTATGTCGGCCCGGACGGCGTCACGCGCCGGCGGGACGGCATCGTCGCGTCGCTCAAGGTTGAGCGCTATGAGACGAAGACGGTCCTGCCTCACGAGCGCACGCACCGAGGCCCGCTCGAGGGGCGCCTGCGCCTGCTGCGAGCCACTCGGACGCAGCTCGAGCCGATCTTCCTGCTCTACGACGGGCCGCCGCCCGTAGGGCCTCCCGAGCGCGAACCCGACCTGGAGGTCGAAGGCGCGCGGCTCTGGCGCCTCGACGACCCCACGCTCGTGCGCGCATTCGACGACAAGCAGCTGCTGATCGCGGACGGCCACCACCGCTACGAGACGGCTGTTGCCTTCCACGAGGAGGAGGGGACGCCGGAGACCGCGCAGATGCTCGTGGTGCTCGTGTCGACCCACGACGAGGGGCTGGAGATCTTCCCCACGCACCGCCTCTTCGCCTCGCCGAGGCGGCTCGAGGGCGAGCGCGAGCCGGTCGAGGGCGATCCGCGCGCCGCACTTGACCGCGGCATCGTGGAGGTGACCGCGGACGGCGCGACAGTGGTACGCGTCCCGCACGGCACGCTCGACGTCGAGCTCGTCGACACGCTCGGCCACGACGGCATCGCCTACACGGCCGACGCGGATGAGGCCGTCCGGCGCGTGCGCGACGGAGAGGCAGCTGCGGCGTACCTCGTCCGTCCCGCGCGCATCGAGGACGTCTTCGAGCGGGCGCGCCGCGGTAAGGTGTTGCCGCAGAAGACGACGTATTTCTTCCCGAAGCTGATCTCCGGCATGCTCTTCCAACCGCTGTGAGTCCCTGGCTCGGCGCTTGCCGCCAGTCGGTGGCGGACATCAAGGGCGTGCTGGCGGAGCTGCCGACCCGGGTGGAGCGGGAGCCGGTCGCGAGACTGGGCGAGGGCGGAGACGACACGACCGCGATCGATGCCGCGGCGGAGGCCGCCGTCGTGGCGCGGCTCGCGCGGCTCGACGAGAGCTTCACGCTGATCTCGGAGGAGCTCGGTGAGGCGAGCTTCGGCGCCGGCGGGCCCTGGCGGGTCGTGCTCGACCCGATCGACGGCTCGCTGAACGCGAAGCGCGACATCCCGTTCTTCTCGCTCTCGCTCGCCGTTGCAGACGGGGAGACGATGGGAGACGTCGTCTTCGGCTACGTCTACGACTTCGGCTCGGGCGAGGAGTGGACGGCCACGCGGGGAGGCGGGGCGCAGCTGAACGGGAAGCCGCTTGGTGCCGTCAGGCCGAAGGACGAGATCGAGATTCTCTCTTTCGAGGCGACCACCACAGCCGAGGTGGCCGACAAGGCGGCCGCGGTGACCGGAGTGGCGCACCGCCTGCGGATCATGGGGTCGCTCGCGATCTCGCTCTGTCACCTGGCAGCGGGTCGCGTCGACGGCGTCTGCTCGCTCAAGCCCGCGCGCTCGGTCGACATCGCCGCAGCTCAGCTGCTCGTGCGGGAGGTCGGCCTCGCGATCGACCTGTGGGAAGCACCCCCCTTCGAGGCTGCACCCCTCGATCTCGTGGGACGTTCACGCGTCGTCGCCGCGGGAACCCCTGAGCTCTGCGCCTTGCTCGCCGCCGCTCTCGCCTAGGGGCCTGTCCAAGAAGGCGGTCTGAGTTCCACCGCGCGGCTCAGTTGAGCGAGATCGCGTAGTCCCAGGCGCAGGGAGTAGCGGCGAGGAGTTCGG
>Ga0208612_1000161_pt1 | contig 36082 bp, 34 predicted proteins | sample AntDryMetagUQ889_FD_188089 | JGI IMG/M metagenome (GOLD analysis project Ga0208612, IMG submission 188089) | Polar desert microbial communities from Antarctic Dry Valleys - UQ889 (SPAdes) | ecosystem: Environmental > Terrestrial > Soil > Desert | place: Antarctic Dry Valleys | collected 2008-12-31 | reverse complement strand
AGTCGAACGAACCCGAGCTCAGACGTCGTGGGTTGCACCCGATGGCACCCGGGACGGTGGAGCGGCGGCTCCTTCGCCTTTGGTCGCACCGGGTGCAACCACCGGGGGCGAGGTAAGCGCATCGGCCAAAGAGTGACTAGCCGTGCGTGGGGTGGAAGTCACCCGGAAGTCGTGGAGGAGATCTCGGCAGTTGAGCGAGCCGCCGTGGATGGTCGGCCTGAGGCAAGCGCGCGGTCGAGCTCTGCTATGTCGGCGCTTGCTCGCAGGTCCTCGAGGAGCGAACGGGAGCGCTCCGCCAATTCCCGCAGCGTCGCGGCGTCGGGAAGGAGGGCGATTGCGTCGATCGCCATCAGCGCCGCAAGGTAGGCCTGTTCGAGCGAGGCCAGCCGTGCCTGGACTGCCGTGAAGTCCGCGACGGCGGCATCGGTCCGTCCGTCGATCGCGGCGAGCGCCGCTCGCGCCTGCTGGCGTCGGACCTCGGTCATCACCCCCGATCTCTGGAGCTCGGCGACGAGGCCGGCCGCTCTTCGGATCCCATCCAGATTCTGCCCGCGCATGGCCGCCCGCAACGCCACTTCTGTGGCTACGGCAGGCTCCTGGTACTGGAGGTCGAAGGCTTCGATGGCCCGCTGGTATGCCGCGTCATGGGCACCACGGCGAAGCTCGACCTCCGCCCGCACCATGAAGAGCGCGAACCGTGCCTCGACGCCGGCCTGGCCGTCCGCGAGGTCCTCGATCTCTCGATGGAACGCGTCGAGCCGCTCACCACGCGCCGACTCCATGAGGCCGATGAAGATGCGCAGTCGGATCCGATCGTTTCGGAGCGCCGAGGTCTCATACGCGTCCTTCATGGCCACGAGATACTCGTCCCAATCGCGGCCCATCTCTATGTGCGCCGCCGCTGCTTGGCTGAGCTGGAAGTAGTAGATCCAGCGGTCCCCGATGTCGCGCGCAATGGCCGCACTCTCGACGAGCATTCGGGCAGACCCCGCGGGGTCGTCATCGGCCATGACCGACGCGCGGTTGTTCCGGATGCGGAGCTCCAGGCTGCGCTCGCCGAGCTTCCGTGCCAGCGAGAGGGCCATCGCGTGCAGGGCGGAACTCTCGCGGCGTCGACCGGCGATGCTGAGTGCGGCCGCCTTGTTATTGAGCGCTTCGGCGATGACCGGCTCGAGGTTCAGGCGCTCCGCCAGGGCCAGTGCTCGGTCCGCTGCGGCGATGGCGCGGTCCGTATCCGCAACACGCATGTACACGCGCGCGAGGTTCGCCAGGATGGCGGCGAGCGGCGACTTGTCATCGAGCACTTCGGCCTCCGCCAGGCCGGCTTCGAGGACCTCGCGCGCGCGATCGAGCTCACTCGCTTCGGTCAGCACGCGGCCAAGGCGTGCGGTGGCCGTCGCGACGGCTACGCGGTCGCCCACTTCGCGGTACGCCTCGACCGCTGCATGGCCATAGCGGGGCGCGTCCTCACGTGCGGCAGCCACGGCCGAAATTGCCGCCCGGTCCAGCAATGGGGCACGGTCAGCCGCATCAGTCGTGACGTCGAGGGCCTGCTCGAGGTACGCGATCGCCTGGTCGTGCGATCCGAGCGATGCCGCGCGACCCGCCGCGGCCCCGAGTGCGAGCCGCGCCTGGACCGCAATGGCATCGGACTCTTCACCAGCGTCGGATGCCTGGTGAGCGGCGACGTAGTGCGAGGCGAGCGCGCCGGCGAGCTCGTCCTCGCCGATGGCCTCGTAGTGGCGCGCGACCGCGAGGTGACGGGTTCGCCGGTCGCGGCGGGCCAGGGTGCCGTAGGCCACCTCGCGGATGAGCGATTGCACGAACCGGAACTGCCCGCGCTCCGGCGAGCGGGGATCCGTCTCCACGTCGAGCAGCTCGCGTCGCACCATGTCCCGCAGCCGTGGCTCGACGATGGCGAGGTCGGCGCCGGTGACGGCAGCCAGGGATTCGGCGCTGAAGACCTGCCCAAGGACCGATGCGTCCTGGAGCAGACCCCGATCGGCCACATCGAGGGCATCGAGTCGCGAAGCGATCAACGACCGGAGCGAGTCTGGCACGCGCAACTGCGAGAGGTCGCCGACGACTGCGTAGGCCTCGCCTTCGCGCTCGATCAGGCCATCGGCCAGGAGGCCACGCACCGTCTCGACGGCGTACAGCGGAATGCCCTCGGCGCGACCGACGATCGCGGCCAGCGCATCGGCGGGAAGGCCCGGCACGAGGCCTTCGAGAAGCTGGCGCACGGCCTCATCGGTCAGTGGCTCGAGCGCCAGCGCGGTGAGGTGACGGCGGCCGGAGCCCCAGTCGGGGCGCGTGTCGAACAGCTCCGGGCGCGCCAGGGTGAGCACCATGATGGGCAGTCCGCGCGACCAATCGAGCAGGTGGTCGATGAAGTCGAGCATGCCGCTATCGGCCCATTGGAGGTCCTCGAAGACCAGGACGGTCGTGCCCTTCTCCGCGATCCGCTCGAAGAAGAGGCGCCAGGCCGGGAAGAGCGCGTCGCGACCACCGGCGGGGGCTTCCTCCACCCCCAGGAGCGTGAGCAACGCCGGACCGATGCGCTCGCGTTCGCTCGCGTCGGGCACGTACTCTTCCAGGGTTGTTGTGATGCGCTCGCGCGTGGTGGCCTCGTCGTCGTCCTCGGTCAGACGGGCGCGTCTGCGGACCATCTCGCCCAGCGCCCAGAACGCGATGCCCTCCCCGTACGACGGCGAGCGACCGCGATGCCAGTAGATGATCTCCGCCACCCCGTCGACGTACTTCTCAAGCTCCCACACCAGGCGGCTCTTGCCGATGCCGCCCGGCCCGGTGATCGAGACGAGGCGCGGACGTCGCTCACGACCGACGGCATGCAGCACGTCCTTGAGCTGGCGGAGCTCCTCGTCGCGGCCGACGAACGGCGGCTCCAAGCCGTCAGCCCGACCCTGGCCGCCGCGCTGGGCGACGACGCGGAGGGCACGCCATGCCGGCACGGGGCTCGTCTTGCCCTTGAGCGACTGGTCGCCCAGCGGCTCGAAAACGATCGCGCGCTCGGCGGCGCGCCTCGTTGTCTCACCAACGAGCACGGTCCCGGCCTCGGCCACGCCCTGGAGGCGTGCGGCTGTGTTCACGAGGTCGCCGGCGACCATGCCCTGGTTCGTGGCGCCCAGCGTCACTGCCACCTCGCCGGTCAGGACGCCGCCGCGGGCCTGAAGCCCGGGATGGAGGGCGGCCACCGCGTCGACCAGCACGAGAGCGGCCCGGACGGCCCGCTCGGCATCGTCCTCGTGGGCTACGGGTGTTCCCCAGACCGCCATCACGGCATCGCCGATGAACTTCTCCACAGTGCCTCCATGGAGCTGGACGATCTCGGTGGCGGTGTCGAAGTAGCGCGACAGCAGCTCGCGGACCGCCTCGGGGTCACGATCCTCCGCGATGGTCGTGAAGCCGACGAGATCCGTGAACAGGACGCTGACGAGGCGCCGTTCCGCCGTGGCCGGTTGCGTTGCTGCGGCGGCAGGCGCGGCGGCAGGTGCACCAACCGTAAGCGTCGCACCGCAGCTGGCGCAGAAACGCGCGTCGGATCGGTTCGGTTCTCCGCACGCCGGGCAGTTCGACGCGAGCGGGGCACCGCAGTTATCGCAGAATCGACTACCGGTGCGGTTCTCGGTTCCGCACGTCGCGCATGGCACGCGATCCATCCTCCGTGAGTGGCCCCGAGCGTACCCGATGCTGGCAAGGCCGGAACCGCTCTCGTACCCGGGTTGCGGACCGGCCGCGGGTTGCACGGGGCGACACTAAAGCCGAACGAAGGTGAGCTCACACGTCGTGGGTTGCACCGGATGACACAGGGGACGGTGGAGCGGCGGCTCCTTCGCCTTTAGTCGCGCCGGGTGCAACCGCGGGGGTCGCGGGGGTGGCGGCTCCGGCTCCCGACAACCGCCGGAGGAGGACGATACCGTCGCCGCCGGGATCCCGTCCTGCCGCCAGGGCCGCCAGCATGGCGCGCTGCGGAATCGGGAACGACCGTCTCGGCTCAAGAACCGCCGCCGCGAGGGCGCGACGGTTCGTCCTCGTGTCCTCGAGGAGCAGGAGCAATCGGTCTGCACCCAGGTCACGCTGCTTGGCTCGGGCGGCGCGCGACTGTGCCTGGTAGTCGCTGAAACGACGGAATGCCTCCACCATCAATCGGCAGCCGGGAATGGTTGAGACCTGATCGGCCGCACGAAGGTCGCCGGGCTTGGGCATCAGTACCTCGTGCTCCGAATGCCAGCGCGGACTCATGCGCGCATTGAGACCGGCAAGGAGTTCAACCTGACCAATATCGCGCAGGGCTGCTCCGAGAGGGTAGAGCTTGAGATAAGGACGAAGGCCGACAACGGCTGCGAAGGCAGTGATGTCGGCGAGCGTGACGCAAGGGCTCAACCCGCGCTCGATTCGACTGATCTTGCTCTTCGACCAACCCAACCGATCGGCGGCCTGCTGCATCGTCGCGCCCGCGTTGTGGCGCGCAAGGCGGAGCTCCCCTCCCACTTCAGAACGAAGCCATCCGAGGAAGCGCTCCGCCTCGGCCAGAACATGCGTACGCGGTGGCATGGACTGATACTGCGCTGCGACCGCTTACTGCGCCGTTACCGCCGGCTTACGACAAGGGTTGCACCCCGCGACACTAAAGCCGAAGGAAGCCGAGCTCCACCGTCCTGGGTTGCACCCGGCGAGACACAGGACGTGCCAGCCGCCCTTCGTTCGGCCTTAGTCGCACCGGGTGCAACTGGCGGCGGCGGGCCTGCGCTCCGACCGCTTACTGCGCCGTTACCGCCGGCTTACGACAAGGGTTGCACCCCGCGACACTAAAGCCGAAGGAAGCCGAGCTCCAACGTCCTGGGTTGCACCCGGCGAGACACAGGACGTGCCAGCTGCCCTTCGTTCGGCCTTAGTCGCACCGGGTGCAACTCGCGCGACTCGACGCGCCTCGCGCGCCTCGCGCGACTCGCGCGACTCGACGCGCCGCGGTTCGACGCGGAGGTCCGGATTGGGCAGCGGGACGTTGATCTACGACGGACGCTCGCGCGTACTCCACCCGTATGCAATCCACCAAAGTCGCGGTCGTTGGTGCCGGCATCAGCGGCCTGACGGCAGCCTACGCCCTGAACGCGGCCGGCCACGAGGTCCGACTGTTCGAGCGCGAGCAGCGAGCGGGCGGGCACGCGAACACCGTGAACGTGGGAGGCGTGAAGGTCGACATCGGCTTCATCGTCTACAACGATCGAACCTACCCGCGTTTCGTGGGGCTCCTAGATGAGCTCAACGTGAAGACGCAGAAGAGCGACATGTCGATGTCCGCCGCCTGCGGCTCGTGCGACGTCGAGTACAGCACGCGCGGGCTCTCCGGCATTTTCGCGCAACGGCGCTCGCTGGCTCGACCGAGCCACTACCGCATGCTCAACGACCTGTTCCGGTTCTACCGCGACGCGCGCGCCACGATCGACACGGCCCAGCTGACCGGCATGAGCCTGGACGAGTACCTCGACGATCGTCGGCTGGGCATGGGCTTTGCCAACCACTTCCTCATCCCGCTCACCGCGGCGGTGTGGTCGACCGCGCCGGACAGCATCGGCGCCTTCCCGGTCGACTACCTGCTGCGCTTCCTTGATCACCACGGGCTCATCGGGTACCAGAAGTCGCTGCAGTGGCGCACCGTGACCGGAGGCTCGGAGGCCTACGTGCGGCGTATCCTGGATCGGCTGCCGGCAGATGCCGTCGAAACCAGCAACCCGGTGCGGACCGTGACGCGGGATGCCATGGGCGTGACCATCGAGACCTTCCACGGCGCACCCGAGCGCTTCGACGCCGTCGTCATGGCCACCCATGCCGATGACGCCCTGCGCCTCCTGCGCGACGCCGACCCGGCCGAAACGGCGGCCCTGGACGGCTTCGAATACTCCGACAACCGGGTGGTGCTGCACACCGATGCCGCTCTCCTCCCCGGCCGGCACAACGCGCGGGCCAGCTGGAACATCGACATGGGCAACTGCGCCGATCCGGGGCAGGCGCTGACCATGACCTATCACATGAATCGCCTCCAGGCGCTCGACTCCAGCGAGGACTACTGCGTCAGCGTCAACCCCGGGCCGGGCCTGCGTCGTGAGTTCGTGATCACCGAGCGCGCGTTCAGTCATCCGCTCTACACCTTCCAAACGCTCGGAGCGCAGGGCAGACTGCGCGGCCTCCAAGGCCATCGCGACACGTGGTACGCGGGCGCGCACCTGGGCTACGGCTTCCACGAGGACGGGTGCCGCTCCGGCTACGAAGCAGCCGAGGCCATCGCGGCCGCGGCAGAGACCGGTGAGACCGATGAGGTGGCGGCGTGAGGTCGCACCTGGTGGAGGGCAAGGTTCGGCATCGGCGCACGAGCCCTTTCGCCTATGAGCTTGAGCACGACGTCTATTACGCGGCGCTGGAGCTGGGCGAGCTGGACGAGGTCGCGCGGCGGCATCGGCTCATCAGCCGCAATGGTCGCAATGTGCTGGTTTTCCGTGACAGCGACCACTGGGAGCCGGCGGCGGTCGACCTGAACGCAACCGTGCGCGATCACCTGCGCGCCGAAGGCTTCACCGATGCCGATGCGTGGTCCATTACGCTGATCTCCAACCTGCGCGTCGCCGGCTACGTCTTCAACCCTGCCAGCTTCTACCTGTGCCGGGATGCGGCCGGCGAACTGCGCGTGGTGCTTGTCGAGGTCCACAACACCCATCTCGAGCGCAAGGTCTACACGTTACGGCCGGAAGTTCGCGGCAATTCCCACGTTGCGTCGATGGACAAGGAGCACTACGTCAGCCCCTTCATCGACATGAACGCGCGCTACACGGTGCGCGTCCGCGACCAGGCGGATCGGCTGATGGTCGTCATCGACGAGACCGAGAACGGCGCGCCGCTGTTCCAGGCCAGCATGGTGCTTCGAAGGAAGCCGATGACAGATCGGTCCCTCCTTCGTATGCTGCTGCGACATCCTTTCATGACGCAGCGGACGATGGGTCTCATTCACTGGCACGCGTTACGCCTGTGGCGGCGCGGCGCGAAGTTCCACCCACATGGAGCCGCACCCCGATGACCTCGCGATCCATCGGCGCCCCATTCGCACTCCCCGTCCTGGCCGATGTCGCCCAGCGCGTCCTGCTGGGCGCCGCTCGACGCATCCGCGGCGGGTCGCTGACCATCGTTCTGCCCGACGGCGCGCGCCACTCGTTCGGTGACGCCGCGTCTGCCGTGCGCGGGGAGATCGTGGTGCACGACCGCGCGGCGCTGGCACGACTGCTGGTCGACGGCGAAACCGGTACCGGCGAGTCGTACATGGACGGCCAGTGGTCGTCGCCGGACCTCGCCGCACTGCTCCTGCTGGCGGCGCTGAACCGCCAGGCGCTGGCATTGACATCGGGCTGGTGGCGTGCACCGACCCAGGTGCTGCGCAGCGTGGCGCATCGGCTCAACCGCAATACGCCGAACCAGGCACGCAAGAACATCTCGTCGCATTACGACCTGTCCAACGAGCTGTACGCGCTGTTCCTGGACGAGACGATGACGTATTCGTCGGCCGTCTTTGCCTCCGAGGGGCAGTCATTGGCCGATGCACAGCGCACGAAGTACGCGCGCATGGCATCCCTGGCCGGGCTGCGCGGCGGCGAGCACGTGCTGGAGATCGGCTCGGGTTGGGGCGGCTTCGCGTTGTTTGCCGCCGGCGAGCTGGGCTGCAGGGTCACGACCATCACCATCTCGCGCGCCCAGTTGTCGCTTGCGCGTTCGCGGGTGGCAGAGGCCGGGCTTTCGCACCTGGTGGACGTGCAGATGCGCGATTACCGAGAGGTTGAGGGCCAGTTCGACGCGATCGTATCGATCGAGATGCTCGAGGCGGTCGGCCACGAGTACTTCGACACCTTCTTCGAGACCTGCGACCGGGTGCTTCGGCCGGGCGGTCGGTTGAGTCTCCAGTCCATCACCTATCCCGACGCGCACTACGAGCAGCAGCGTCGCGGCGCCAACTGGATCCAGAAGTACATCTTCCCCGGGGGTCTGCTGCCGTCACTGTCGGTCATCGAGCGTTCAACCCGCCGCACGTCGCTGCTGCTGACCGACGCCGAGGACATCGCGCCGCACTACGCTCGGACGTTGCGGGCCTGGCGCGAGCGGTTCCTCTCGAACCTGGATGCCGTGCGAGCCCTCGGCTTCGACGAGCGGTTCATCCGCATGTGGGACTACTACCTCGCCCTGTGCCAGGCAGGATTCTCGACCGGCATCTTCCAGGACATGCAGCTCGCCTTCGAGAAGCGCAACGGAGTGCGGGCCTAAGCTGCGCGGGTGCCGAGTTGCTCGCGCGCCGGGGCGGAATTGCTCGCGCGCCAGCCAGTTGCACCGGGCGACACTAAAGGCGAGGGAGGCCCGGCTCGCTCGTCGCCTGTCGCACCGGGTGCAACCGGGGACGAGTGAGCTCCCGTTCGTTCGGCTTTAGTCACACCGGGTGCAACCGAGCGCGTGCGGGCACCGGGCGCTCCGCGGACGCCGTCAGTCCGAGCCGTGCTCCTCGATCTCCTCGAGGCGTCCGGACAGGACCGCCACGATGGTGGCCCCGAAAAGGGCGATGACGCCGACGACGAATGCCCACGTGGCGAGCAGTGCGACACCCGCCAGCGCGCCGTATGGCGTCTCGAACGTTCCGGCGTCGGCCATCACGCCCATCACCGCCTGCGAGATACGGATGCCGATGGTGGCCACCACGGCACCAATGAGAGCACGGCCCCAGGACACATCGTCCTCGGGCAACGATATGTAGGCGATGTACAGGAAGATCACCAACAGCACGCTCGGCAGGAGCTGCCAGTCCAGGAGCCAGATCTGGTCGGAGTCCGTGCCGGCGTCAGAGGCCAGGCCAATCGCGAACTCCCCGAGCGAGGCGACCACCAGGAGCAGGAGCGACACACCCAACATCCACGCACGCATGGCCTGGAGTCGCCAGAAGCTCACCCTGTGGGACTGGCGCCACATGACGTTGACGCCCCCGCTCAATGCCGCGAACGCGCGTGAGCCGGAGAAGAGCAGAAAGCCCAGCGCAGCGACGGCCGTGGCGATCGTGCCACCGGCGTCACCTTCGAATACGCCGGCAAGAAGGTCTTCCTGGGCCGGCACGAACTTCGTGGCCTGCTCCAGGACGAATCGCTCCGCTTCACGCTCGGTGAAGATCACCTGGCTTCCCAACGCCGATGCCACCATCAGCGGCGGCACGGACAGGAAGAGGTAGAGCCCCACGGCCCCACCCCACGACAGGCCCTCGGTGCGGTTGAAGAAACGCAGCGAGTCCCAGGTCACCCGCACGACCTGGGTCGCCACCTTTGAAATCTGCATGGACTGACCGATGGCGCACGGACCATGCCAGCAATGTCAGTATTCGCGGCTCTCCACGTCCTCGACGATCCGCGCTCGGGTCGGCGGTTGCACCGGGTGAAACTAAACCGAAGAAGCGCGAGCTCACTCGTCCCCGGTTGCACCCGATGACACAGGGGACGGCCGAGCGGCCGCTCGTTCGCCTTTAGTCGCGTCGGGTGCAACGGGATGGGTAGCGGTGCGTCAACGTTGGGGAATGCCCAGCAGGGCTTCGATCCGATGCGCCGCTGGATCGTCGAGCGCGCGAAGAGCCTGCAGCTCCCACCATGGCGCGCCGTGCTCGCGGGCCAGCTCGAGGGCAAGGCGGGCGGATGACGCCGATCCGCTGACCCACGCGTCAAGCAGCGCGGCCGTGACACGCACTAGGCGCGTGGGATCCGGTTCGGCCGCGAACTCCGCAGAACGGGCCGCGCCAAGCGCCGCGAGATCCAACCGACCGGCGTCGAGCCAGGCGCGCACGACGGTCTCAACGGCGCCGATGAAGTGCGGATTGCCCATCGCGATGACCGCATCGGTCAGGTCATCCGGCGGCGGTTCGACCGGGCGTCCGGTGGCCTGCGCAATCCATACCGCGATCGCTCCATGCAACATCTGACCGTACGGCGACATGGTGGCCGAGGACGGGCTCATCTCGGTGGCCCACCGTTGGACCCAGTGCTCGGCAAGCCCCTCGTCACGGCGAGCAGCAGCCATCGGCAGGAGCACGACCCAGGTCCTGAAGCCGAGACGCTGATAGGCGTTGCGCTCGGCCAGATCGATCACGCCGCGACCGACCTCGATGGCCTCGTCCCAATCCCCCACCACCCAGAGCATCTCGCAGCGTGAATAGTTGATCCACCCAGCCTGCTCGGTAAGCCCATGCGCCGATGCGACCTCGCCCACCGCCCGCAACTTCGCCAACGCCGCACGAGGATCGGTATCGGCCTGCATGACCGCCTGCACTCGTCCGCCAACAGCCACCTGGTGCCAGCGGCCGATGGCGAGTGCCTTGTCGGCGAGGAGCGCCCAGTGTGCCTCGGAGGCCTCGCCGATCTCGTCGCGCGCGCCGTTGACATGCTCCAGCACATCAAGCTCAAGCGCCGCATCGCCCGACGTCTGCGCAGCGGCCCACGCAAGCTCAGCTTCATCCTCGACGCCGTCGGATCGGCCCTGAGCCCCGATGGACCATGCGTGGAGTGCGTGGAGTCGCGCCAACCGGGTGGGAGGCTCGCCCGACAGCCGTGCCAGTGTAGTGGCGGTGAGGAATTCAGCCTCCGGGAAGCGGATCTGCTGCATGTAGGCGCGCGCGAGGGCGTAGGCGGCATCGGCGACACCCTGCGCGTCATCCCCGAACCCGGCCAGCGCGGCCTCCATCTCGCCGATGCCGGCGGCCATGTCGGCGCTGGCGGCCAGGATCTCGCCAAGACGCAGCCGGCGGCGCGCGAGGTCAAGCGGTGCCCGCGCATCGGTCAGCTCAATGGAACGCGCAAACAGGCGTTGCGCGGCTTCGTGAGCAGAGAGGCGAAGCGCGGCCTGCGCGGCGCGCTCGTACCAGGCGGAGGCCTCGTGCATCAGAGTCGCGCGATCAGGGAGGTCGCCGCCGACGAGCGCCGAGAGGCTGTCAATCGCGCTGGCGTAATGCTCGGCCACGCCCTCCGCCACGACGTCGGTGTGCTCCGTCGCGATCTCTGCCAGCCAGCGAGCCATGGCAACGTGCAGCCGACCGCGCTCCGCTCGGGCCAGCGAGGCGTACCCCGCATCACGCAGGAGGGCGTGACGATAGGCGTAGGCCTCACCGCTGATCGGGTCGTCGAATGGGCCTGCGACGAAGGCCCGCCGGTGCAGGACATCCATGCCCGCGCGTTGATCCTCCAGCTCCAACGATTTCAGCGCGGCCATGGGCAAGCGCCGACCGGCGACGGCACCGCGACGCGCCACCATCCGGGCGTCCGGCGGCAGGTCATCAAGCTGCGCCGCGTAGATCGCCTGCACCGTCTGCGGGATCACGACCGACTCCGGCTGCACCGCGAGAAGCCACGCATCACCGTCATGGACCAGCGTGCCGACGCTGGCCCAGGTGCGCAACAGCTCCTCGATGAACAGCGGCGTGCCATCGGATCGTTCAACCACCGCGGCCACCAGCTCGTCGGGGAGGGCGTTGCCAACCAGGGCGTGGACCAGCTCCGCGGCGTCGGTCGGCGGGAGCGGCGCCAGGTCGATGCGCGTGCCCTCGCACCACGCCGGCGCGGTGTCGAGCAGGCTCGGGCGCGCCGTGGCAACGACCAGGCGGCCGTGGCGCGCGGGCGCCCGACCCGCGTGATCAAGGAAGGCCAACAGATCGCCCCCCGCCCAATGCACGTCCTCGATCAGCCAGACCGACGCGCCGGTACTCAACGCGTCGAGCGCGGTGATCCACGCCTCGAAACGGGCCTCCCGCTCGGCCGAAAGGTCGCCGGTCCCGTGGGCCGCTCCCGGCACTGGCTCCCGGAGGCGCGCCACCTCCTGTCGGATCACTGACGCGCGAGCATCCGGCACGCCGGCATCGGCCAGTGCGCTCGCGAGATCAGCAGGCTCCGCCGTCACCAGCAACTGGGCAACCGTCTCGTACGGCGCGGTCGCCTGTGGTCGGACGCGTGCGCGCAGGACCGTTGCGTCGGTCGAGGCGGCCAGCTCGGCCAACAATCGGCTCTTGCCGACGCCGGGGGGCGCAATGATCACGATGCGATCGGCATCGGATCGGCCCACGGCCTCATGCAGCGTCCGAAGCTCCTCCCCGCGGCCGAGCATCGGCGCCTTCAATGCCCCCAGCGCTTCCTCGCGCGAAGGCTGCGAGCGAGCACCTCGTGCCTCCCAGACGCGAGCTGGCTCGGCCTTGCCCTTGAGCTCGACCGTCCCGATCGGCTCGGTCTCGATGGCTTCGGCCACCGTCAGCGCCGTCAGCTCTCCCATCAACACGGCCCCCGGTCGTGCGGCGGCCTGGAGGCGAGCCGCGGTATTCACGGTGTCGCCGGTCACGCGTCCGGCATCCGGACCTTCGGTGGCATGCACGACCTCGCCCGTGTTGACGCCGACCCGCAGCTGGAGCGTCTGCGGAGCCATCCCCAATCGAGCCTCCAGCTGCTCGAGCGCGCCGATCAACGCCAGCCCCGCCCGCACTGCGCGCTCCGCGTCGTCATCGCGTGCCCGAGGCGCGCCGAATACCGCCATGGCTGCATCGCCGATAAACTTTTCGAGCACCCCGCCGTACCGCTGCACCGTCTCGCGAGTCGCAGCGAAGTAGGCGTCCTGCACCGTGGCCACGTCCTCGGCGTCAAGCCGCTCGGACAATGGCGTGAAGCCGACGAGGTCGGCAAACAGCACGCTGACAATTCGTCGCTCGACCGGGGCAGCCTCGACCGGGTGCTCGGGCACGGTCATGGGGGAAGCGTAGCGAGGGGACGCAACCCCGATGCAGCGATTGCCACGGGCGAGCGGTTTGCACGGGGTGACACTAAAGCCGAAGGAGCGCGAGCTCACACGTCGTAGGTTGCACCCGATGGCACAGGGGACGGTGGAGCGGAGGCTCGTTCGACTTTAGTCGCATCGGGTACAACAGAACGGTAGCGGCAGAGGAGTTGGGCCCGTCGGGGCGGGAACCGGCGATGACGCCGCCCAACCGTATCGCCAAGGGACAGCCGGAGCAGGCCTACGCGCTTCCGCCCGCTCCCGGCGACGAGCCGGCGCCGGAGGATCCCGACGCCGTCTAAAGGCGCGTCGAACCTGTCCGGGCTGGCTGCGCTTCGCTCACATGAATCGGCGTGAGGTCGGTCGGTCGTCGAGCGTCAGCGTCCGTCGTATCGAAGACGGCGTCCGGCGCTACGTCGCCATCGTCAAGCTCCTGGCGAACCTCCAGCATGACGGCGTGCAAGTCCGGGTAGGGACTCACCTCATGCTCGAGCGATTGCAGGATCGAGCGCGCTCGGTGGCGGAACTCATCCATGATCGAGGCATCCTGACGTCGCAGCTCCGAGCGATATGTCACCCGCAGGATTCGGAGCTGGTACTCAATTCGGCGCCGGTCCATTACATCCCCGCTAATCCGGCCGCCATTGCAAGCCTCGTGCCGGGAAGGGAGGGGCCGTTGTCGACTTCGTCGGCGGACGACGGTCGTTCAGCTGAACTGCGCAGAGTCGGCCATGTCCGGCAGAGCCAGGGCGTGTTCGACGGCGTGCTCCAGCTGCGCCACTTTGAACGGCTTCAGGACCACTTTGACCGCGTTGGCCGCCAGCCAGCCTTCCTGCTCACGGACCCAGTTGGTGGCCGCACTGCACACGACGACCGGGATGTCCTCGGTGGCTGAGGTCATCCTGATCTTTTGCAGGAGCGCCCAGCCCTGGAGCTCGGTCGGGCCCAGCATGAGGTCGAGGATGATGAGATCCGGCTTGATCTCTGTGACAGTGGCCAGATCGTCCGGCGAGAAGCTCCAGGCGGTCATCCGATGGCCCATGTTCTCGAGGATGTCTCGAAAGAGATCGAGAATCTCCTCGGTGTCGTTCACGACGAGAACGTGCTTGCTATTCGACGTTTGGTTCGGCATGGTCGCTCGCAACGGATCAGGACGGGAACCGACGAGGGGCAAGTATGCGCCCACGTCGGGTCAATTGACCAGAGGCAGGCGGGGGTCGGGCTCCATCGAGCTCCATGCATCCATCACGGAGCCGAGGCTCGGGTCGAACGAGCAGGCCATGGTGCGATGGTCGCCGGCAAGGGCGTTGAGGTAGTAGGCGTCGTCGCCGTGGGTGGCGACGAAGGGGTGGTAGCCATCGGCCACGACCACCGATTCGCCGTCGCGCACCGCGTACAGCGCATCAACCGAACCGCCGTACAGGCGCTGCACGCCCCACGCCTCGGGCCGGCGGAAGCGGTACGAGTAGACCTCCTCGAGAATGGCCTCGTTGGGCATGTCATCGGTGTCGTGCTTGTGCGGTGGCCAGCTGCTCCAGTTGCCTGACGGGGTGTAGACCTCGACCATTTCGAGCCGATCGGCCGGGAAGCCCGGCGAGATGATGTGGTTGATCTGGCGGGTCGCATTGCCTGCGCCACGAATCTCCACGCGCACATCCTCCGGGCCGATGCGCACCGGCGCATCCGCGGTGGCCCGCCCCGACGACGGCGCGCTGGCGACCGCCACCGTGAGCGATCCTCGCCCGGGGGTGATCGATGCCACGACGCCGGGCGGGAGGTAGGCGGCGGAAGGCAGCCCCTCCCAGACCGATGCGCGTCCGGGCAGCTCAAGGTCGCCGATCCGCCCTCCCCCACCGCCGAGAATCACGACTGCCGTCTCGAAGTCATGGCCGCCGACCTCCATCGGTCCAGTGAGGTCGTGCACCGCGAAGGACAGGAAGTGCCAGCCGGCGCGCTCGGGCGTGACCGGCTCGCCCGGCGCGAGTTTCACGAGTCCGGGTTCGGCAGCATGGCGTCCGAAACCATGTGCAGCAGCTCGTGATACGACGCGATGAACGCTCGCAGCGTGCGCACCGTCGGCCCCCAGGTGTCGAACTCGGCGAGCGACAGGCCATCGGGCTCATAGGCGCGCGCGAAGTCGGGCAGCCGGCCGAGCTCGTCCAGATACGGAACCGGGTCGCCGATGCGCGACCGAACCTCGACCGACGAGGCGTTGAAGCGCTTCTGCCACGAGGACGGCATGGTGATCACCACGTCGCCGCCGATGAGCTCCGACCAGTGCAGCTGATGACGGATGGCGGCGCCCAGCAGTCGCGCTCTGAAGCCGTGGTGCTGCCACTCGCCGTACGCGCGCTTGAAGACCGCCACTCCGGACCACGCCAGTGCCGCTGGATCCAGGATGAGCCCCTCGCGCTCGGAGACGACGCGCAGCCAATCCTCGGTGCGGCCCATCATGATCGTGATCACCGGGCCCATGTCCGAGGTGTCGTGGCCATCCGCCTCGCGACGTTCGATGCCACGCTGCACGGCTTCGGCCGCGGCCAATGCCTGCGCCACGCTGAAGCTCACCGTGGCATTCACGCTGATGCCCTGGTAGGACGCCTCCTCCATGGCCGCCACGCCCGCCGCGGTCGTTGGGAACTTGACGATGATGTTCGGCGCCAGCCCGCTGAAGCCGAACGCCTGCGTCACCATGGCAGGGGCGTCGCGATACAGCGTCGGATCCGTCTGGACCGACAGCCTGCCGACGCGCGCCCCCGACGCCTTGAAGGCCGGAAGCAGCAATGGCGCGGCACGCACGCTCATCTCGGCCACGATCCCCCACGCCAGCTCACGCTCCGAAAAGCTCGGCTCGGCGATGGCCAGCTCGCGAACGCGGCCGACCCAGCGGGCGGGATCGGCCTTCCAGTTGTCGACCACGATGGTCGGGTTGGCCGTGGCGCCGACCGCTCCGAAGGCGACCGCGTACTCGAGCTCGTCGAGGGCGCAACTGTCGTTCCAGATGTCGGTCGCGGTCTCGGCGATCATGCGGCCCAAAGGCGTATCGGTCGATGTCGTGGACACGGAGTTGATGCTCGTGATGTAATCGATTGCATGGTAGCCCAGCGCCTGACCGGCGCCGAGATCATCGTCGAGTATCTCGTCAAGTCCGGCGTTCGCTACGCGGCCGGCATCCCCGGTCATGGCGCCTGGACCCTGACCGATGCGCTCCTTGACCGATCCGACGAGATCCGCAGCGTCCAGGTCATGCACGAACAGTCCGCCGTGCACCTGGCCGACGGCTACTACCGCGCCAGTGGGGAGCCGATGCTGGCCTTTACCTCCATCGGTCCGGGAGCCACCAACGCCGTCATCGGCATGGCCACGGCCTATGTCGACTCCACGGCGGTCGCGCTCTTCACGGGCTCGACCCATAGCTCGATGCGCGGACACGGTGTTCTCCAGGAGCTCGAGCAGCGGCACCACGCCGACAACCCGCGCATCTTCGAGCCGATCGTCAAAGAGTGGTGGCAGCCATCGCGCGTTGACGAGCTGCCGTTCGTCATGCACCGCGCCTGGAACGCGATGCGCAGCGGCCGTCCCGGCCCGGTCCTGCTGGATGTGCCGATGGACATCCAGGCCGAAGCCGCCGAAGTCAGCATCCCCGATCCGGCCGAACGCGAGGCGCGCGGGCGCACGCGTCCGGACGCGACGCTGGTGGACCGCGCGGCGCGGTTGCTGGCCGGCGCGAAGCGACCGGTGATCGTTGCCGGCGGCGGCGTCATCAGCGCCGATGCCACGGCCGACCTGCTGAACCTTGCCGAGCGACTTGGCGCGCCGGTGGTCACCACCTGGAACGGGAAGGGCGCGATCGACGAGACGCATGCCCTGGCCGGACAGACGATCGGCGATACCGGATCCACCATCGGCAACGCGCTGAGCGCATCGGCCGACGTGCTGCTCAGCGTCGGGTGCCGCTTCGTCGACTGGTCGGCGTCCTCGTGGCGCAAGGGTGTGACGTTCGCCATCCCGCCGACGCAGCTCATCCAGCTCGAGATCGACGAGCGCGAGATCGGCAAGAATTACCCCGTCGCGGTGCCGCTCGTGGGTGATGCACGGGCCGGACTCGCCGACCTGCTCGACGCGCTGGGCCCCGGTGCAGCATCCACCTCGTATGGCGAGGAGATCGCGACCTTGCGGCGCGCGTGGGAGCAACAGGTCGAGGTCAAATCCGGCTCCGAGGCGACGCCGATGACCATGGCCCGGGCAGTTCGCGAAGTCCAGGCTGCAACGCTCCCGGACGCGATCGTGGTCACCGGGGCCGGCCTGCCGCAGGGCATGGTGAAGCAGCGCTGGGTGACCCGCGAGCCGCGCACCCACATCACCAGCGGCGGGTTCAGCACCATGGGCTTCACGCTGCCGGCGGCGATCGGTGCCCAACTGGCACGTCCGAACGCGCAGGTGCTGGCGGTGTGCGGCGATGGCGACTTCCTACAGACCATGCAGGAGCTCGCTGCTGCGGCGATCCTGGGCACGCCGGTCTGCACCATCGTCCTCGACAATTCCGGCTGGATCAGCATCAAGGGCGGCCAGCAGACCCACTTCGGACGCCCAGCCATGACCGATTTCATGCGCGACGACGCGCCATACTCGCCCGACTTCGCCGCCATCGGCCGCGCCTTCGACGTTCACACCGAGTTCGCCGCTGCTGCAAGCGCGGTGCGTCCGGCCGTCGAGCGCGCGTTGGCATCCGGTGGTCCATCTCTCGTGCACGTGCGCGTCGACCGCGATCTCGCCGTGGCCGGGCCGGACAAGACCGGCTGGTGGGACGTGCCGGTGCCAGAGGGGCGTCCTGCCTACGACGACCAGGCGCGCGGTCGCGCAGAAGAGCAGCACAGATGAGCCTGCGTGACGCGTCGATCGGTTACGTGCCGATCACGTGGAACAACGCCGACCTGTTCGACCTCGCGCCCGAGACGGCGGCGGTCACGGTGCTCGACGAGATCGCGCGGCTCGGCTACGCGGGCACTCAGTTCGGACGCGGCTTCCCGGAGGGCGACGAGCTGCGCGCAACCCTCGCCGACCGCCGGCTGCGCTTCGCTGAGCTCTACTCGGCGCTGGATGCCGGACCCGACGGCCTGGGTCCCGACGCGGCCGAGAAGGCGCACCGGGACCTGCAGCGGCTGGTGGATGGCGGCGGCGAGGTGCTGGTCGTGGCGGTAGAAGGCGGGGGTGAGCGCGACGCGTGGAGCGGGCGAGTCACCGATGGCGCCCCACAGTGGAAGGCGGCGGCATTCCAGGGGTTGGCAGAGCTGCTCGGCGAACTCGTGGCCGCGGCGCCCGACAGCGTGCGGATCGCCTTCCATCCCCACACCGCGACCTGGGTCGAGTCACCGGACGAGGTGGAAGCGCTTGCCGCACGACTGCCCGAGACCGGCGCCGGCCTATGCCTGGATGTTGGCCATTACCTGGTCGGTGGCGGTGAGCCGGCTCGGGCCATTCGCCACTACGGAACGCTTGTTACGCACGTGCACCTGAAGGACGTGGACGCGTCCGTCCTGGCGTGCCTGCGCTCGCGCGAGATCGCTGGCTTCGGCGCCGCGGTGCGCGAACGCATCTTCACCGAGCTCGGCAACGGCGCGCTCGACCTGCATGGCGTGCTCACCACCCTGGATGCCGTCAACTACTCGGGCTGGCTGATGGTCGAGCAGGATTCTTCATGGCTGGCCCCTGCTGAAGCGGCCGTCGTCGGCGGACGGGTCCTGCGCTACGCGCTGCGCGAGCTGGACCGATGAGAGTCGCCGTCATCGGTGCCGGAAGCATGGGCGGCATGCACGCCGATCTGCTGGGCGACATAGAAGGGGTGGAGCGGCTGTTCGTCGTTGACCCCGATGCCGCACGGGCCGAGGAGGTCGCTCGGCGCGCCGGCGCCACGGTAGTGACGTTCGAGCAGGCGGTCGACGCGGCCGAGGCGCTCATCATCGCCACCCCACCGGAGCTGCACCGCCCCGCCGTCGAAGCGGCGCTGGATGCCGGCCGCCACGTCCTGTGCGAGAAGCCGCTGACCGATTCCCTTGGCTCGACCATCGCGCTCACTCGACGCATCGAAGGCGCCGGTGCGCATCTGGAGCTCGGCTTCCAGCGTCGCCACGATGCAGGCTTCCTCGCCGCGCGCACGTCCGCGGCGGGCCGGATCCACCTGGTTCGCCTGACGGCGCACGACCCGCTGGTGCAGGCGCGTCCGGCGCCATCGGGTCCCCCGCCAGAGGTCGCTCCGATCTTCCGTGACTCCTCGATCCACGATTTCGACGTCGTGCGCTGGCTCACTGGCCAGGAGGTGGTCGAGGTCGCCGTCGAGGCAGGTCGTCGCGACGGCAGCCGTCCCGTCGATCCGCGCGACATCGAGAGCGCCATCGTGACCATGCGCCTCTCCGGTGGCACCCTGGCTGTGCTCGAGGCCAGCTGGCTGCATCCGGCCGGCTACGACATCCGCATCGAACTCATCTCGGAGACGGGCGCCATCAGCGCCGGCCTGTCCCCTCGCACGCCATCCCGCCACGCCGACTGGACCGATACGTCCGGCACGACCGATGGTTGGTCCGGCTACCTCGAGCGTTTCGAGGCGGCGTACCGCGATGAGCTGGTCGCATTCCTCGACGCCTGTCGCGGAATGCGGCCGTCGAGCAGCAGCGCCCGTGACGGCCTCGAAGCGATGCGGATCGCCGTCGCCGCCACCCGCTCACACGTCGAGGGGCGGGGCGTGCACCTCGACGAGATCGCCGGTCTGGCGAGAGCGGTGGTGGCCTGATGCGAGTGGCACAGCTCGGCGCAGGTAGGATCGGCGCCATGCACGCCGAGATCCTCAACAGCATCCTCGAGCCAGGCTCGCTGTTGGTGGCCGACATGGATCCGTCACTAGCTCGAGCGGTGGCGGACGCGGTCGGTGCCGAGGCGCTGGAGATCGGTCCAGCCATCGAGGCGGCTGATGCGTTGGTCATCGCGGCCAGCAGCACCGCCCACCCGGAGCTGATCCGCGCCGGCATCGAACGCCGGATTCCGGTCTTCTGCGAGAAGCCGCTCGCAGCTGGCCTCGAGGCCACGAAGCTCCTGGTCGACGAGATCGAGGCGTCCGGGATTCCATTCCAACTCGGGTTCCAGCGCCGCTTCGACGCCGCGTATCGCGAGGCGCGCCGGCTCGTGGTGGACGGCTCGCTCGGCCAGCTTTATGTCGTGCGCCTGGCCGGGCACGACCCGGCTCCGCCGCACGAGGCCTATATCCCGCTCTCGGGCGGCATCTTCAACGACTTCAGTGCCCACGATTTCGACGTCACCCGCTGGCTGACCGGCCAGGAGGTCGAAGAGGTCTACGCCGATGGCGCCGTCCTCGGATTCCCGATGTTCGCCACATACGACGACGTCGATACCGCGGTCGCGACGCTGCGGCTGTCCGGCGGCACCCGCGCCATCCTGTCTGTCACGCGGCATGACCCGCTCGGCTACGACATCCGGACTGAGCTGTTCGGGTCGGGCGACAGCGTCAGCATCGGGCTTGGCCCGCGGACGCCGATACGCTCGTTGGAGCCCGGCGTTCCGCCACCTGCCGGCCCGGTGTGGGCCATGTTCATTGACCGCTTCAGAGATGCCTACGAAGCGGAGCTGCGAGCGTTCCTGCGGGTCGCGCGCGGCGAGGAGGAGAGCGCCTGTACGGCGCGCGATGGGCTGGAGGCGGTGCGCGTGGCGATCGCGGCGACGCGATCCATGCGCGCGCACCGACCGGTATTGATCGCGGAGGTGGCGTGACGACAATCAACCGATTGGCGAACGACCAATGGCAAGAGAATCGGAGGAGACAACCCATGGGTTTCACGAAGGTGACAGCAGCACTGGCAGCCATGATCCTGGTGCTCGCCGCGTGCGGGCAGCAGGCGGGCAGCCCGTCAGCCGGCGATGGCGGCGATGGCGGCGACAGCGGTCGCGGCGACATCACGATCGAGGTCGTGGTCCACGGCCAGGCATCTGACCCGTTCTGGTCGGTCGTGGCCAACGGCGTCGAGCAGGCGGGCCAGGATCTCGGCATCACGGTCAACTACCGCGCGCCACAGTCGGACACGCTCGACGTCGTGGCAATGGCGCAGCTCATCGATACGGCCGTCGCGGCCGAGCCTGACGGGATCATCGTCTCGATCCCCGACGCCGACGCGCTCAGCGGGCCGATCGAGGCCGCCATTGCGGCGGGCATCCCGGTCCTGTCCATCAACTCCGGCAGCGACGTCTTCAAGGATCTCGGACTCCTGACTCACGTGGGACAGACCGAGTTCGAGGCGGGCGTCGGCGCCGGCGAGCGAATGGCCGCCGAGGCAGGCGTGACGAACACGATCTGCGTCAACCAGGAAGTCGGCAACGGCGCACTGGACCTGCGCTGCGAGGGCTTCGCCGAGGGCCTGGGTGGGGTGCCATCCGAGGTGGTGGCCGTCGAACTGTCGGATCCGACGGGCGCACAGGCCACCATCGAGGCGGCACTCTCGGCCGATCCGAGCATTGACGGCATCCTGACCCTGGGCCCGACTGGCGCCGCTCCCGCGCTGCTGGCGCTCGAGGGCAACGACGCGGTCGCGCTGGCCACGTTCGACCTCTCACCGGAGGTGCTGACCGCCATTGACGACGGCACCATGCTCTTCGCCATCGATCAGCAGCAGTACCTGCAGGGCTACATGGGCGTGAGCATCATGACCCAGTTCGTGCAGTACGGCCTGCTCCTCGGCGGCGGCGACGTGGTCCGCACCGGTCCCGGCTTCGTGACCGGCGACACGGCGGCCCAGGTCATCGAGCTGAGCGCGGACGGCATCCGCTGACACTGAGCGCTGGGGCCGGCGCGTCCGGCTCCAGCGCCCTCGCACGGAAAGGTTGATCGCCATGTCCAGCGCTCAAGCGCCCGCGGACGAACGCGTCCGCAAAATCGGACTCGCCAGCATTCTTCTCGCGCGCCCGGAGATCGGCGCCGTCGTCGGCGCGGTCCTCGTGTTCGTCATCTTCGCGGTGTGGGCCGGCGGCAACGGCTTCCTCTCGCTCGCGGGCACGGCCTCCTATCTCGAGGTGGCGGCGCAAGTCGGCATCGTGGCGTCGGCCGTCGCCCTGCTCATGATCGCCGGCGAGTTCGACCTCTCGGTCGGCTCCGTCGTCGGCGCCGCCGGCATGGTCGTCGCCATCAGCATCGGCATCATCGGCCTGCCGGTCTGGCTGTCGGTGATCCTCGCCTTCGCCTTCGCGCTCGTCATCGGCTTCATCAACGGCTACCTCGTGGTCAAGACCCGGCTGCCATCGTTCATCGTGACGCTCGGGATGCTCTTCATCCTGCGTGGATTGACGATCGGCATCACCCGCGCGGTGACCGGTCGCACGCAGGTCGGCGGGCTGGCCGCAGCGACCGAGGGTGATCCGATCGCGACGATCTTCACCGCCAACATCGGTCCGTTCTCGATCTCCATCCTGTGGTGGATCGGGCTTGCCCTGGTCGCCACCTTCATCCTGCTGCGAACGTCGTTCGGCAACTGGATTTTCGGCGTCGGCGGATCGGCCATCGCCGCGCGCAACGTCGGCGTGCCGGTCAATCGGGTGAAGATCATCCTGTTCATGGCCACGGCCGCCTCGGCTGCGCTGCTGGCCGTCATCCAGGTGCTCAGCGTCGGCAGCGGGGATGTGCTGCGCGGTGGCAGCAAGGAGTTCGAGGCAATCATCACTGCCGTGATCGGTGGCACGCTCCTGACCGGCGGCTACGGCTCCGCCATCGGTGCCGTGTTCGGCGCCCTGACGCTCGGCATGACGCAGCAGGGCATCGTCTTCGCCGGCATCCCCGGCGACTGGTACCAGGCATTCCTCGGCGTGCTGCTGCTGGCCGCCGTCATCGTCAACAACTACATCCGCCAGCGCGCCACCATGACGCGGCACTAGCCAGGAGCGACCGATGACCGCCTCCACCCCCAGCGACGCCCCGCTCATCGAGGCCCGCGATCTTACCAAGTACTTCGGCAGTGTCGTCGCGCTGCACGACGTCTCGCTCTCCGTTCGGGCCGGCGAGGTGCTGTGTCTCCTCGGCGACAACGGCGCCGGCAAGTCGACGCTCATCAAGATCCTGTCGGGCGTGCATCCGCCGGACAGCGGCCAGATCCTGGTCGATGGCGAAGCGGTCGCATTCGGCTCGCCGCGTGACGCGCTCCAGCGTGGCATCGCCACCGTCTACCAGGACCTGGCGATGATTCCGCTCATGAGCATCAGCCGTAACTTCTTCTTGGGTGCGGAGCCGGTATCCGGTTTTGGACCGATGAAGACGCTCAACATCAAGGAGGCCGACCGCGTGACACGGACGGCGCTCAAGCAGATGGGGATCGACCTGCGTGACACATCGCAGCCTGTCGGCACGCTGTCCGGCGGCGAGCGCCAGTCGGTGGCCATCGCGCGCGCCATCCACTTCGGAGCGAAGGTCGTGATCCTGGATGAGCCCACCTCTGCCCTGGGGGTGAAGGAGGCCGCGGTGGTCCTTCGCTTCATCGCGCAGGCGCGGGAGCAGGGCATCGGCGTGATCCTCATCACCCACAACATCAACCACGCCTTCCCGATCGGCGACCGCTTCACCATCCTCGACCGCGGAACCTGCACCGGCACCTTCGACAAGGCCAACATGACCCCGACCCAGTTGCTTGAGCACATGGGCGGCGGCGCGGAGCTCGCTGAGATCGAGCACGAGCTCGAGAAACCGATCCCGGCCGCCTGAGCCTCGTGGGCGCGACGATCGCCGATGTGGCGACGCGTTCCGGCGTCTCGACCTCGACGGTAGCCTCGTGCTGTCGGGCAGCCAGGCCGGCCGGCAGCGTGGTTGCACCGGGTGAAACTCAAGTCGAAGGAGTCGACGCTGCTTCGTCACCTGTCGCGCCGGATGCAAACCACGACGTGTGAGCCCGGGTTCGTTCGGCTTTAGTCGCACCCCGTGGAACAAGGCGACTGGACCGTGACCAACGGCTATGGCGCGGTGAAAAGGAGCGCGTCGGTCTCGCCGACGACGAACGTGCCCAGCGTCGTGCCGCGGACGGCCTGGACGCGCACCGCATACGTGCTGCCGGAATGGAGCGCATCTGTCTCGAGCTCCGTCGTGGCCTGCGCGGAGATGCTCGTCAGTAGCGTGGAGGCGACGCCCGCGGTGCCATAGAGGACCCGATAGGAGCTGAAGCACCTCGCGTCACCGGCGTATGCCTCCCAAGCCATGGCGGTTCGGCCATCGGCGTCGCTGGCGAGAGTGAGCGGACCAAGATCATCGACCTCGCTCATCTGCGCGGATTGGACCGATGACGCGCTCACGACGCGACCGTCGACATCGTAGGCCATCACCCGGTAGTGCCAGAGCGTGTCGGTCGGGATGATGATGGCGTCCACAGCCGATGTCACGAAGGGATCGGTGGCATACGTGTCGCCCCAATCTACCGCCGGCGCGATCGGCGGGTAGTCGGGCTTGATCTCCGCCTCCGGGCTGCGCAGCGCGACGTAGTGGTGGAAGTCCGGATGGGTGCTGGGTGACCAGCGCAGCACGACGCCGCCGTCACAGCCGATCACCTCCAACGCAATCACGCCCGGGTCCGGCGTGGCGGTTGGCGGTGGCACCACGGTTGGACTGGCGCTCGCGGTCACGCTGACGGTCGCCGTCTCGCGTGCGATCGGCGTCACGTCGGGCGAGGGCGTTGTCACCAGTGGAACGCTCGGGACCGCGGCGGCGGCACAACCGCCGAGCAGCAGGGCCGCCAGAGCAGGGACGAGACGCTCGAGCATCGGTCTGACCCTAGCACGTGAGCGGTTGGCTGCTGCCTACTCCGAAGTAACGCCGCCGAAGCGCAGCCATCCGGGTTCCACCTCGGCCAGGAGGCGTCGCGCGAGCCGCGGAAAGTCGTCGCGGATGTCGCGATCGGTCACCTCGCGCCACCAGGCCGTCTTGATCTCGGCTTCGGTCGGACCCGGCTCGGCCGGGTTGACCAGCGCCGCGGTCTCGAAGATGCCCATCGGTCTCGCCTGCGCCTCGGCGTAAGTGGCGTAGAAGTCCGGGATCGGCTGCTGACCATCGGGCGCATCGGCATCACGACCGGTCAGCAGCGCGCGGAAGGAGCCGTCGACGGGCATCTCGTTCTCGCCCCATGGATACTCGATGCCCCAGTGGTACACGCTCATGCCGACCCAGTCGACCGCTTCCGCCCCCGGCCAGAATGGCGCGTACGGGTCATCCGCGCCGCTGATCTGACCATCGCCATTGGTGTCAAGCATCGCGTCATCGCCGAGGTAATCGCCTGCGGGGAACGGATAGCCCGAACCCTCGTTAGGGGCCCAGGCCATGGCCGATGCCGGAGCACCCGCATGAACGGCGTCAGCAACCATTCGGAATGCTTCGACGTAGGCTTCGGGCTGCTGCCCCCACGGGTACCACGACCCGTTCATCTCGTGCGCGAACCGCACGATCGTCGGCGTGCCGTGCACCCGCCAATAGCCGTCCAGCAGGCGTGCCAGCTCCTCGGCCGCCTCGGGCGTAACCGTCTCGAGGCCACCACGAGGCTCCAGCGTGATGAGCCCGATCCCGTCGACGGCCGCGATCTGCTCGACGAACGTATCCAGGTTCGCCCGACCTGCGTCATCGAGCGGGAAGGCGGCGAACTGCACCCATACCGATGGCGTCACGCCCAGGCGCTCCGACACGCCCGCCACCGAATCGTTGGCCCAGTCCAGGTTCATGCCGAACCACGCCGTACCGGCTTCGGCACGAGATTCTGAACCCGAGCAGGAATGGTGGTTCCGGCCATGTCAGTGGTGGTTGGTGACGACCCGAGCGGGGCGGCGGCGCAACCGGCGAGGAGCAGGGGCAGAGCGATCGTGAGGCGCATGGACGACCATGGTGGCCGGGGTTGCTTCCCTGCACCACTGACCGATGGTCCTGCATCAGCAGGCGTGGCAGAAGCACGTCCCCGGTTGCACCGGGTAATACAGGGACTGCCGAGCGGCGCTTCTTCGCATTTGGTCGCACCGGTGCAAACGGCCGTATGACGTAGGACAAACTGGCCGGTCGGCCGTATCGGTCGAGAGCTTCTGACGCGATCGTTGGCGTATTGAGTCGGCGCGGGGAAGCTCTCCCTCGCGCATCCCTTTCATCACCGGGAGATCGCATCGCATGTTCAGACGTCTCGCTCGGGCCACCGTGCTGGCCTCCGTCCTGGTCGCCGTCACGGCAAGCGCCACGCTCGCACACGAGTGCTACAACGCCTCGCGCTCGGAGAGGGGCAACGCGGGAGCCTCACACTCCCCCAACTGGTCCACGGAAGCGGTGGCAGAGCTGTTCGCGGTGCTGCACTTCTTCGGGATTCCGGGCGTCATTGAGGAGCTCACGCCCGCACAGCAGGAAGTCGCGTTCGAGGCCGCCCTGGAGATGGGCGTTCCCGCCGAGGTGACCATCTTCGTCGGGAAGCACACCATCGGCGCCAATGGCAACGCCTTCATGACCGGCGGCAAGGCGGCCGACGGGAAGGGCATCGACCACTTCTTTGTCGCCCACGGAGAGGCGATCGTTACTGCCTACTTCATCGGGCTGGGCTCCGCCGAAAGGTAGGTTCCGTGTGGGGCCGGCCCCAACGCCGGCCCCAACAACCCGACACCGTGCCACGTGACGTGGCTGGCACTGAGCTCGGCCAAGCGTCCTATTCTGCATGCATGACCGACCGTCTCCAAGCCGACCACGAAGATCGGCCAGGCCGCCAGTGATCCAGCATCCGCGCGCGAGCGTATTGGGATCGTGACCGAGTTCATCGGCTGGCCGGGCGTCCCGGTTGTGGCCCTGAGCGCGGTGCTGACGATGGGGACGCTCCTCTGGCTCCTCAGCCTGCGGCTGGGCGACGCGAGCATCGTCGACACCTTCTGGGGCCCGTTCTTCCTCCTCCAGGCCGCGATCTACGCGGCGCTGCGGCCGGACGGGTTTGAGGGCCGCCAACTGCTGGTCCTCGCGCTGGTCTCCGTCTGGTCAATCCGGCTCGCAACGCACATCAGCGCGCGTCACGCCGGCAAGGGCGAGGACAGCCGGTACGCGAAGTGGCGTGAGCAGCATGGCGACGCCTGGCCCGTGCGCAGCCTATTCCAGGTGTTCACGCTCCAGGCGCTGCTGGCGTGGATCATCGGCGCGCCAATCCTGGCAGCCATCAGCTCCCCGGCGGGCTGGGGGGTGCTGGACGTGATCGGCCTGGCGCTGTGGGTCATCGGCTTCGTATTCGAAGCGGTCGGCGACTATCAGCTGACCGCCTTCACGCGCGACCCGAGCAACAAGGGTCAGACCATGCACTTCGGACTGTGGCGCTTCACGCGTCACCCGAATTACTTCGGCGACGCGGCGCAATGGTGGGGATTGTGGCTGATCGCCGTCTCCGCGGGCGGGGCGTGGACCATCTTTGCGCCGGCGATCATGACCTTCCTGCTCGTGCGCGTGTCCGGGATCGGCCTGCTCGAGCGCACAATCGCACGGCGACGCGCCGGGTACGACGAGTACATGCGCACGACCTCGGCCTTCATTCCCCTGCCTCCAAAGGACCGATAAACTTCGCGCGTGACCCTTGCGCCGCTGGATGTGCTCCTGGTCCGACACGCCGAGCCCATCCCTGTCGGAACGCCCGATGTGTCTGACGACGACCGCCCCCTGACCGATGCCGGCCGCGCCGCGGCCGCGGATCTGGCAGCCGAGCTGGATGGCTACGAGCTGACGGCCATCTACTCTTCTCCGTATGCCCGCGCGGCCGAGACCGTCGCGGTGGTGGCCAAGCGTCGCGGACTGCCGGTGCAGACACTTGACGACCTGCGCGAGCGACGGCTGTCCGGAGAGCTGCTCGGCGATTCCTGGCCGGAACACCTGGAGGCGGCCTGGGTCGATGCGTCGGCTGTCCTGCCCGGCGGCGAATCCGGCCGCGACGCGCAGCGCCGCGCCATCGGCATCCTGGACCTGCTGCGCGCACGGCATCCCGATGGCGGCCGGGTCGTGATCGGCAGTCACGGCAATCTCATCAGCCTGATGCTCCAGGCGTTCGATCCCGCCGTTGATTTCGCGTTCCACATGGCCATGCCCATGCCAGCGTTGTATCGGCTCACCCACGACGGCCTGCGCTGGCGAATCATGGGTGGCCACGGCTTCGCACCGGTCGACGACGGTGACGCGTAACGTCACTCGCGTCCGCGTTCCTCTCATATGCCAACGTTATCGGCACTAGCCAGGTGGTGTCGCATCCGATCACGAAATCGCGATGACTCACGATGGGCCGGCGTGGTCTGGCATCGGGCTTGCTCATCGCTCCAGCATGTCAACGTATCAATCTCCGCTGACGGTGATCGTCAAGGGTGCCCTGGCCGGGGCCGCAGGAACGGCCGTGATGGGCGCGTTCGCGGAGCGCGCGCCGCAGTGGCTCGAGCTGGTTGGCGTGCGCATGCCCGAGGGACCGCCGGGGCCGACCGCACCCGATACCCCGACCGAGGCAGTCGCGGAGCGGTTGGCTGAAGGTGTCGCGAAGGAGCCGATCGATCAGCAGGCGAAGGAGACCGGTGGCCAGGCGGTGCACTGGGCGTATGGAGCCGGCTGGGGCGCATTCTTCGGCGTCATGCAGTCCACGCTGAAGCTTCCGCACCTCGTCCATGGCACCGCGTTCGGAATCCTCGCCGGAATCGTGGCCGACACGGTCATGCCGCGCCTGAGGCTTCAGGTACCTCCGTCACGCAATCCCACCGGAGTCAACGTGATGCACATGGCCGCGCACCTCGTCTTCGGCTGGACGACCGCCATGGTCTACGGGATCCTGAACCTCGGCCGCCGCGGCTAGATCTATCCGGTTATCTTCGTCTCAGGAGCTTGACGACGATGCCAGTGGATCGACTCTTCGACCTTGTCGATCGCGGCTGATCCTCTATCGTCTCGTCATGCCACCAGTCGTCCAGATGCGCCTCGTGCGCTCGTGGAAGCCGGAGCCGAGCTGATGGCGCCGCCAGTCGAGACCCCCTGGCGATCCCTCAACTCGCGCCTGGCCGCCCCCGCGGGCCTCCAGATCACCCTGTTCCAGGAACTCGACGATGGGACGGGATGACCGTCCCACGGGTCATCTGCTGCTGACAACCATCCAGTGAATCGGCTGTTCGACCTTGTCCGTGCGGCAGCTGATGGCCCGCGCGGGCGAAGCGGACTCCGCCCGGAGCTCGAACCGATGCGTCTCGCCTGCTCGGGTGGCGAGGGTGACCACCGCGTCTGATTCATCGACCTCCGCCGTCACCAGCGTCAGATCCGTGAGCCCGTGCAGGCGCAGGCGCGTGCGCAATGCAACCTCCGCAACCTGCGCCGGCGCAGGCCACGCGGAACGACCGCGCAGCAGCCGCGGATCGAGGTGGCCGGCCAGATATGCGTCAGCCAGGCGAGGGCCGTCAGCAGCACCAACGCGCCCGTAGATCAACCCGTGAGGCAGACACACCAGGTTGCCGGCGAACCGATGGCCGCCAAGGTGCGTGCACTCCCACACGCGCTCCGCGTGATCCGCGCCCAGCACACCCACCAGCGCACGTCCCCGAAGTGCGCAGCACGCGTCGCGCTTTCCGTTGGTGCACACCAGGAAGATGGGGTCGGTGAGCGGCGCGCCGAAGTCGGCCAGCGGAACGTCAAGCAATCCAGCCAGCTGAACGACATCGGCCACCGAGCGGACGGCCATGGCACCGGCGTGGGTATCAACCAGGATCGCGCGCCGGGAGGCATCCGATGCCGGGTCGCCCTCGCGCCGGCGGATGAGCAGCGCACGCATGCTTCGCGCCTTGATCGCAGCGGCCAGGTCGGGACCCAGCACGTCGGCCACGGCGGAGTGACCCCAGGCGCTGCGATCCTCGACCAACAGCCAGCGCACCCGGTGGTCGACCGAGCCGATCATCGGCTCATCCAGCTGCTCGGCGAGCGCGGAGCAGCGCATCGGTGCCCGAAGGGTCATCGGGCCTAGCGGACGCGCGCCATCGTCAGGCCGTCAGCCACGGGCAGCAACACGTGATCCACCCGCTCGTCCGCGGCAATCTTCGCGTTGAGAGCGCGGATCGCGGCGACATTGTCATCGGCCTGGGTCTCGTCGGTCACGCGGCCGGCCTGGAGGACATTGTCGATCAGGATCAGTCCCCCGCGGCGCACCACGCGCAGACAGCCTTCGTAATAGGCGTCGTAGCCGGTCTTGTCGGCATCGATGAACGCGAGGTCGAAGCTGTCATTCTCCAGCGTCGTCAGTGTCTCTGTGGCAGGGCCAAGGCGCAGGTCGACCTGGTCGGCGACGCCGGCATCGGTCCATGCGCGGCGCGCTAGATCGGTCCATTCGCGGCTGACGTCGCAGCATGTGATCCTGCCGTCGGAGGGCAGGGCCAGCGCCATGGCGGTCGAGCTGTAGCCGGTGAAGGTGCCGATCTCCAGGATGTCGCGGACGTACATCAGGCGCACGAGAAGGGCCATGAAGGCGCCCTGCTCGGGGGCGATCTGCATGCTGTGCTCGGGCATGTTGGCCGTGGATTGGCGCAACGCGGCCAGCACAGGATGCTCGCGCACGCCGACGGTGCGCACGTAGGTGACGAGGTCATCGGTCAGGTTCAGGGTTCGGTTCGACATGGCCGCCCGATGGTACGCGGTTCGCGCCGGGGACGAAATTGTATGTCTACCCCTGGGCGGCATGATTGACAGGTTCATCGGAGCCGACATCGTCAAATACCCACCCGCGGAAGCACCCCTGACGTTTCCGGCGACTAGTCTCCGAGCAGCGACGCCTCACGCAGCGACGGAGCCACGTCCTGGCCATCGAGCCAGCGCAGGACGAAGTACTCGCTGTCGATCGCACGGTCCGCCAGGTCGGAAGGCAGATCCAACAACCAGCCAAGATCCTGCGCCTGGGTCTTATGACAGGCCATGCTGCGACGCTTGGCGTCGAGGAAGCCTGACACGTCCACGCGGGTCGTGACCTCGGCATCGGCCCGGCCAAACTCGATCGCGTCGCTTTCGTGCGCCTCGATCGCTTCCCCAACCTGCGCCAATGCGGCGGCATTCGAGGGATTGAGCTCGTCCGCGGCCGGCCCGGGCACCCGGTCCTCCAAGTCCCAAGGCAGCGAGATCCCTCGCTCCTTCATGGCCCCCATGAGCTCGAACCAGCGCTCGCGCACGAAGGCCACCTCGTGGAAGCGGGAGACCGCCCACGGCTCCCCAGCCGACGCGAGATACGCATCGCGGGCGATCCGGGCGGCGTTGATGTGGTCGGGATGGCCATAGTTGCCGTTCTCGTCATAGCTCACGATGACCGACGGCCGCACCTCACGAACGATCTCCAGCAGCCGCCCCGTCGCCGCAACAACATCGGCCTGCCAGAAGCAGTCGGGGTGGGCGTTCGCATCGGTCCCGATCATGCCGGAGTCACGGTAGCCCAGCAGGTGCTGGTGAATGGCGCCCGACCCGAGGGCAGCGACCGAGCACGCCAGTTCCTGCGCGCGGATCTGCGCCAGCCGCGGTCGAGCTTCGTCGGCGTCAAGGGTCGGGTCATGGATCTCGCCTTCGGCGCCATCGGTGCAGGTCACGAGGTCAACGCGCACACCCTCGGACACCAGGCGCGCCATGGTGCCGCCGGTGCCCATGGACTCATCGTCGGGATGGGCGTGCACGAACAGGACGCCACCGTCAGGCTGCATGGACCGATACCTCGCTGCGTTCGGGCTGACCGTAGCTGGTGATCGCCATCCGTGTGTCGCGCTCGCCGATTGCGATGGCCGGACCGATCCGCCCAAACTGAAGCGCATTCATCCGTCCCAGCCGCGGCACGATGAGCAGGTCGGGAGGCTCGTCCACGACCGGATCGGCCCAGCGAACGGCAACCAGGGCCATGAAGCGACGGGCGCGGCCGCCATGCCGGCACCGATGATGGCTCCCATGCTGGTACCGACAATTCGTCGCGGCCGCAGGTTGTGCGCTTCCAGCGCGCGCGCGACGCCGATGTGCGCCCATCCTCGCGCTCCTCCGCCTCCGAGCGCCAGCGTGAACCCGCGGTCGAAGGTCATGGCGCGGCGTGCTCGATGCATTCGCACATCTCGCGCAGCTTGGTGTACGTGAATAACCCGGTGTCATGTCCATCGGCCCAGATGGGAGCCAGCGCGTAGCGGCCGATCCAGCGAACTTCGTTCAGCTTCGTCTCCTGCTCGTTGAAGGCGGTCTCGAGCGTGACCACGCCCGGGAGGTTGCCCTCGCCGGAGCAGAGCGCGCAGGGGCAGGCGCGGCGCAGGGCAGGCCACGACCAATCGCCGAGATGACCGTCGTCCCAGCGGATCCGCATGCGCCGAGCGGTCTCGTCAAGCTCCACGCCGATCGGGTTCACGATGTCAGGCCTTGGCATCGGTCTATTCCCCGCGCCAGAGAGGCTGGCCGCCGAGCCATTCGGCGCCGAACGCGGCACCGGTCGAGGTGAGTTGCATGGGTGCATCATCGTCGACGAGGTCCCACAGGAACAGATCCTGGAGGACGCCGCCGGCGGCGGCCGAGCGGCCCAACGTGAACGTCATCCGCTCGCCATCGGGCGACCAGCGCAGGTGGCTCACCCGACCGGCGATCGTCGTTTCGGCCACGGTCTCGCCATCCGCGTCGACGAGCGTCAACGTCGTCGTGCCATCTTCAGACCCCGCTCCGACACGGCGCGAGCCGTCGGGCGCCCACAGCCTCGGCAGCGCTTCGTCGAGCTCGGTGACGTCACCGCTGGCGACCTCGATATCCCAGGTGCCCGCGTCGAGCGCCCAGAGTCGCAATGCACCACCTTCCATGTAGAAGAGGCGAATCGGCCCTCCGTCATCGGTAAACTGGGCCTCGGCGATCACCTCCTGCGTACCGGGATCGGGCCGCGCGAAGGTAACGCTCGCGAGCTCGGTCGTATCCGCCGAGCCGAAGTCGATGCTGAGCACGGTGGCGACATCGTTGGCCCCATCCTGAGTCACGCGCACCGCGTAGATGGTGGAGGCGTCCGCGCCGAAGGTTATGGTCGTGATTCCATCGCCGAGCCGGCGCTTCTCCTTGCCGGGCTCGATCGACACGAGCACATCGGCAAGTAGTCCGGCGCCGGCAGTCCCGTCCGGGGACCAGGCAAATCGCCGCACGTCGATGCTCGCGTCCTGGGCCATGACGTCGGGCTCGGCATCGCTGGTGAAGTCGTGCCGAAGCAGGTAGATGGGCGCGAGCGCCGCCGACCTGCCCTGATAGACCATCTCGAGCGGCCCGAACGCGGACGGGGGAACCGGGGATGGCGTTGGCTCGAGCGTCGGGGTAGCAGTCGGGCTGACGGACGGGCTGACGGACGGGCTGACGGACGGGCTGACGGACGGTCGCGGGCTGGGCGTTGCCGCCACACGTTGCTCAGCCGATGTGCTCGGGACAACCGCCGATACAGAAGCCGACGGACTGGCACCCAGCGCGCCAAGCGATTCCGGTCCGGCAAAGATCAGAGCGAGCAGCACGATCACCATCCCCGCCAGTAGCAGGATGACGCCGATGAGCCACGGCACCGCCTGTTCAGCGGTCGATGGGCGCTCATCCGGTGCATCATCGGTCTCGATGACGCTGTCGCCCATCGACGTGCGAACGGCGGCGCTCGATGGAGCCAGCTCCTCCGACGTCGTCGTCGTCGTCGTCGTCGAAGGGACCCAGGACCTCGGCAGCACCTGCGTCGAATCGCGACGATCCCACGGGTCGTCAATCGTCGCGGGCGGCAGGTCCGGCTCCGACGCGATCTCGGGTTCAGGCTGCGGCTGTGGTTCGGGCTCCGGTTGCGGATCGGGCTCCGAGTGCGGATCAGGCGCCCGTTGCGGATCAGGCGTCGGCGCGGGCTCGGCCATCCAATCGGGAAGCTCTCCGCTCTCCGAGGGCACGAACCGCGGTTCGTCGGCGTCCCGGGCCGAAGCCGGATCTCCCCACGGATCACGATCCGGCATCCATGGCTCGGCGCGACTCCGCGGTTCATCGGCGATCGGCGCACGTTCCCATGACCGCGGTTGCACTGGCACCTCGGGCGCGCGATCCCAGGACCGGGCGGAGGGCAGCGCAGGCGAGGGATCGTCATCGGTCCACGACTCGGCCCATGGATCGCTCGATGGCAGCGGCGGTTCTTCGACGACAACGTCATCGACGGGCGCAGCGGGGGCCGACCAATCGTCCCATGCCGGTGATGCCCAATCAGTGCGCTGGGTCGCGTCAGAGGAATCAGGGCCAGGGGTGTCGCGATCCTCGGAGGGCCATTCCTCTTCGGAATCCGAAGACGACGGCCGGTCCCAGGGTCCGCTCATTTGCGGGCCTCGGCGGGTGCACGGCTCACCCCGGAATCATAGCGAAGGCTGACGACGATGATCCCGACCAGCACGAGCGCGGTACCGATGGCGAGACGCACGTCCATCAGCTCGCCCAGCAACAGCACGCCGATGGCGACGCCAACGACCGGGAAGATGTACGTGACCATTGACGCCATGGTCGCACCCAGGTGCTCGATGAGGAAGAAGAACAGCAGATACGCGATGAACGATCCAAGGACGCCGAGCCACGCCACCGCGATGATCGTATCGAGCTGCGCGGGCACAATCACGCCGCCGTCCACCACCAGCGCCAACGCCCACATGTCGAGTGCGGCGAACAGGAGCGTGCCTCCGGCGACCACATACCGATGCGTCCGCTGGATCCGGTGGCGGGCGAACGAAGCTCCGACCGCGTACGAGATTGCAGCGAGGACCACCGCCAATGCACCGATGAGGCCGGAAGCATCGGCCCGAAGCTCGAACTCCCGGCTGGCCAGGAGTGCCGTTCCGCCGAATCCGAGCACGAGGCCGATGACGCGCAGGGCGGTCACCGGCTCGGTCTTGAGCGTCACGCCTGCGATGACGAGGCTGAAGATCGGCACCAGCGAGTTGAGCACGGCAGCCGTGCCGGAGTCGATGAACTGCTCGCCCCAGCTGATGAGGAAAATCGGAATCGCGGCGTTCACCGCGCCGAGCACGACGAGCGGCACCCACTCGCCCCAGCCGCGAGGCCATCGCACGCGCATCAAGGCCAGCATCCCGAGCATGGCAACGGCGCCGAGCGTCATCCGCCAGGCGACCAGGGTCGCGGGCGGAATCTCCTCGACAGCAATCTTGATCCAGGCGAACGACGAACCCCAGATCAGACCGAGCAGCACAAAGGCGGCGGGCAGCAACCAGCGGGAACGAGCGACCATGACGAGGAAGGCTACCCGACGCGTCTATCGAGCGCTTCAAACCGGTCATGCGCCGCACTCTCGTGGGATGGGCGCATCGGCCACTGAGTGGGCGGAATCCCGTGGGGTGGAACGCCACCGAGGTGCCGTCAGTCGGAGGCGGCCCACATGATCAGGCCAACCGTGAAGACGCCCGTCACCAGGCCGATGAATGCCGCCGTTCCCTCCGGGCCCTCGCCACCAATGGTGGGCAGGATGGCATTGAGGACAGGCAAGCCGATGGCCATGTAGGCCAGCCACGCGACGGTCGCGATGGCGGCAATGAGGCTGCGTCGACTGCGATCTCGGACCATTCTGCGGCGAATCCTAACAGACCGATTCAGCGCGTCGCAGCCAGGCGGGCACGCTCGGGCACACGGTGGAACAGCGCCTGGTCGGCGCGCCCGGGGAGCATCCTCAGCTTGGCAGCGGCCACGAGACCCATGGTCAGCTCGTGCCCGTCATCGGCTCCGCCGGCGACACGACGCAGGGTCATGGTGCCGATGTGCTCGGCCACGTCGATGACCTCGAAGACGTGTCCTGGACGCACGCCGTTTTCCTGGAGGAAGGTGAGGAGGCGCGCGTCCTCCTCGGCCTCCTCGGTGACGCGCAGAATCGTGACGTCATCACCGGCTCGCGCTTCCGACAGCGCGACTCCGGCCGGTCGCTCCGGCGTGTGCCCATCACGCGGAATCGGGTTGCCGTGCGGGCAGGTCGGTGGGTGTCCGAGCAGCTCGTCGATCTTGTCGGTGACGCGGTCGCTGAACGCGTGCTGGAGATGATGGGCCTCTTCATCGGCCTCCGCCCAGCCTAGGCCGATGACCTCGGTCAGAAGCCATTCGGACAACGCGTGTCGGCGGAACGTCCGCTCAGCTGCCGTGCGGCCGTGATCCGTCAGGTTGAGCTGGCGCGTATCGGCGTCCACGTCCAGCAGACCCTCGCGGACGAGGCGCGTGATCATCTCG
>Ga0208612_1000160_pt1 | contig 36189 bp, 32 predicted proteins | sample AntDryMetagUQ889_FD_188089 | JGI IMG/M metagenome (GOLD analysis project Ga0208612, IMG submission 188089) | Polar desert microbial communities from Antarctic Dry Valleys - UQ889 (SPAdes) | ecosystem: Environmental > Terrestrial > Soil > Desert | place: Antarctic Dry Valleys | collected 2008-12-31 | reverse complement strand
AGGGCCTCCAGCAGGATCACGTCGGTGCCCAGGCGCCCGAAGGCCGAGGCCACCTCGGTGCCCGAGGCGCCGGCGCCTATCACGGCCAGGCGCCTGGGCTGCTCGGCGGTCAGCCACATCTGGGCGGTGTCCACGATCCGGCCGCCGAACTTCAGGCCGCCGACCGGTCGCGCGATCGAGCCGGTGGCCAGGATCACCGTGCCGGCCTCGATCTCGTTTCCGTCGAAGGAGCCGCCGACCTTCACGTTGCCGTCGTCGGTCACCGCGCCCTGGCCCTCGATCACGTCGATCTTGTTCTTGTCGAACAGCATCGCGACGCCGCCGGTAAGGGTCTTGACCACCTTGTCGCGGTGCTTGGTCGCACCGGAGAAGTCGAAGTCCACGTCGCCGGTGGTGATGCCGAAGGACTTGGCTCCCTGGACCTCCTTCATCGCGTCGGCCACGCGCAGGATGGCCTTGGCGGGGATGCACGCCTCGTTGAGGCAGCGGCCCCCGACGGTGTCGGCCTTCTCCACCACGGCGGTCTTCATGCCCAGCTGGGCTGCGCGGATCGCGGCCACGTAGCCACCGGGTCCGGAGCCGATGACGATGCAGTCGTACTTCGATTCGGCCATCGCGGGCGAGACTACCCGACCGGGTCTGGGCAACCGGCGCGTGGCGCTGTCGCTGGGCGGCGCTAACGCGCCCCCGGCCGCTCGGGCATCTGGATCCGGGCCATCGCCTTGACCAGGAACCAGAACAGGGCGCCCCCGCCGATGACGATCGCCAACGCGAACACCGCCGTCCCCGGGCTCGCGGCGGTCACGAGTGCCAGCGAGGCCAGCAGCACGGATATGGCCAGCAGCGCCTGCATTCCCAGCACCGCCCAGTAGCGCGCCCGCCACATGCCCGCGGCCATGACCGCCAGGAGCACGCAGCCGATGATCGTGGAAGTGCTCTGACGCCCGTTCCCGTCGCTGAAGTTGAGGATCAGCGCGACGAGGTTGGCGATAAAGGCGACGAGGGCCACCACGAAGGCCACCGTCACGGCCGTGGGCCGCTCGCCCGGTGCCAGCGGGACCAGCGCCGCCCGCGCCTCCTCGTCCTTGGCCCGGCCGCGGGCGTAGCCGCGCGCCATCCGGTCGGCGTCGCTCTCGTGCGGGGCCGGCGCCGGCTGCCCGGACTCGCTCTCGTGCGCGGCCGACGCCGGCTGCTCGGCCGCCTCGGTGGATGCAGCGGGAGCGACCGGCCGGTCCGCGCGCCGGCGCTGCTTTCGCCGCTTGCGGCTACCGCGCTGTGCCAACGGTGCTCCCCTCCAGCGCGGCGCACAGGCGTGAAGCCGCCGCGCCGGGGTCGGGCGCGTCGCGCACGGCGCGCACCACGACGATCCGCTGCGCTCCGGCGGCCACCACGTCCCTCACGTTCGCCTCATCGATCCCGCCGATGGCAAACCACGGCACCGGAGGCTTGCGCTTCGATGCGAGGCGCACGTAGTGAAGCCCGGCCGCCGGTCGCCCGGGCTTGGTCGGGGTCTCCCACACCGGGCCCACGCTCAACTGGTCGGCGCCGGACTCGATCCCGGCCTCGAGCTGGTCGGGCGTGTGCGTGGACAGACCGATCAGCACGTCGTCCCCGAGCTGTCGGCGTGCCTGGGCCACCGGCATGTCGTCCTGGCCCAGGTGGACGCCGTCGGCGCCGGCCCCCAGCGCCAGGTCGGGGCGGTCGTTGATCCACAGCAGCGCGCCGTGGTCGTCGCACGCGGCGCGCAGGCGAGCGGCCACCTCGATCAGCACGTCATCCGCCAGGAGCGGGTCGCGCAGCTGGACCATGTCCACCCCAGCCGCCAGCGCAGACCGCACGGCGCTCTCGGTCATCGCCCCGTCGGTGACCAGGTACAGACGCGCGGCGGCAAGGCGCGCGCGTCTGTCGGCTCCGCGGCTCACAGCGTGAATCGTGGCACAGCCACCCGGGTAGGATGGGAACAGCAACGGGAGCCGGGCAGATCCGGCTGAGAGGGCGATGTACGAACACGAGACCGGCGCCTGCCGGCCTCGTGGCGGGGTCGCCGACCGTGGAACCTGATCCGGATAATGCCGGCGGAGGGAGAACGATGTCCCCCACAGCGCCAGAGCGCAGCGAGTACGACCTCGTGGTCGTCGGGGCCGGAGTCATCGGCCTGGCCTGTGCCTGGCGCGCCGCCCGCGCGGGCCTCTCGGTGCTCGTGGTCGACCGCGACCACCCGGGATCGGGCGCATCCGGGGTCGCGGCGGGCATGCTCGCGCCGGTCACCGAGGCCGACTTCGGCGAGGAGGAGCTGCTGGCCCTGAACCTCGAGGGCCGGGCCATGTGGGATGCGTTTGCCACCGAGCTCGAGGAGGCCGGCGGCCTCACTTTGGGTTACGTGGACTTGGGCTGCCTGGTGGTGGCGGCCGACCGCGACGACGTCGAGGAGCTGAGGCGCCTGCACGCCCTGCACGAGACGCTCGGTCTCGATTCCGAGTGGCTGGCGCCGCGCGCCGCGCGCCGGCTCGAGCCGGGCTTGTCGCCCCGGATTGCCGGGGCGATCTCGATACCCCGGGATGGACTGGTCGATCCCCGCGCGGTGGTCGCCGCCCTTCTCGCCGCCCTGGCGCGGGAGGGCGGCGAAGTGGTCTCGGGTGCCGAGGTCACCGAGCTGCTCGGCGACTCCGAGCGGGTAACGGGCGTGCGCACGGCCGGCGGCGGGGAGGTCGGGGCCGCGAACGTGCTCGTGGCCGCCGGCGCATGGTCGTGCGTGGGCGCGCTCGAGGAGGCCGGGCCGCCGGTGCGCCCGGTGAAGGGGCAGCTGATCGAGCTGAAGGTCCGCGACGGGCGCCCGGCGCTCATCACCCGCCTCGTGCGCACCCCGCGCTGCTACGTGGTGGGCCGGGCCGACGGCCGCGTGGTGATCGGCGCCACCACCGAGGACCAGGGCTTCGACACCACGGTCACCGCCGACGGCGTCTTTCGCCTGCTGGAGGCCGCGATGGAGGTGCTGCCCGACGTGGCCGAGCTGGAGCTCGTGGCCGCTCGCGCAGGCCTCCGTCCCGGGACTCCCGACGGGCGCCCGGTGATCGGGTCGGGCGATCGCGACGGCCTGCTGTGGGCCACCGGGCACGGACGCAACGGCGTGCTGCTGGCCCCGCTCACCGCCGCGCGCGTGCTGGACCTCCTACGCGAACCGCCGTCGGGGGTACCGCGGCCGGCAGGGGAGCCGATCGCGTCGGGAGCTTCCGGGGTCTCCTGATGCCGCGCGTGGTGCTCAACGGCGACGATCGCGCGCTCCCCGAAGGAGCGACCGTGGCCGACGCGGTGCGCGAGACGGGCGCCGCCCCCGACGGCCGCGGCATGGCCGTGGCGCTCGGCGGCGAAGTGGTTCCGCGTGGGAAGTGGCAGGTCAGAGAGCTACGAGAGGGCGAGCAGGTCGAGGTGCTGCACGCCGTTCAGGGAGGATGAAGGGACCGATGCCCCAAGGTCTCGAGATAGCCGGCCGCGGCTTTGGCTCGCGGCTGATAATCGGCACGGGGGGCTTTCGCAGCCTGGAGGCGGTGGGCCGCGCGGTGGCCGCCTCGGGTGCCGAGATGGCCACGGTGGCTATGCGCCGCGTCGATCCCTCGACGCGGGGCTCTCTGCTCGGCGTGCTCGAGGAGCACGGCTGCTTCGTGCTGCCCAACACCGCCGGCTGCTTCACCGCCCGCGACGCCGTGACCACCGCCCGCCTGGCCCGCGAGGCGCTCGGTACCGAGTGGGTCAAGCTGGAGGTGATCGGCGACGACCGCACCCTGCTTCCCGACGCCTCCGAGCTGCTGGAGGCCGCCGAGGAGCTGGTCGCCGACGGCTTCACCGTCCTGCCCTACACCACCGACGACCCGGTGCTGGCGCGGCGCCTGGAGGATGCGGGCTGCGCGGCGGTCATGCCGCTCGGCTCCCCGATCGGAAGCGGGCAGGGAATCCTCAACCCCTACAACCTGCGCCTGATCGTGGAGCAGGCCCGCGTGCCGGTGATCCTCGATGCGGGCATCGGGACGGCGTCCGACGCGGCGCTGGCCATGGAGGCCGGCTGCGACGGCGTCCTGCTCGCCAGCGCGATCGCTCGCGCCGAGAATTCGGCCGCCATGGGCACTGCCATGCGCAAGGCGGTGGAGGCGGGCTACGAGGCGCGCCGGGCGGGGCGAATCCCGCGGCGGCTCTACGGCGAGGCGTCCAGCCCCACCGAGGGCGTGGCCGAGCTCACGTGAGCACCGGCACCGACCTGGAGCGGGGGGCGCTCGACTCCCTGGCCGAGCGCTGGCTGGAGGCCTGGCTGGGGAAGGCGTCGTTCGCGGAATGCTGCACGGGCGACCTCAGCTACGAGGACCCCCTGACGCCGGTGCCCCTCACGGGTCCGGGAGCGATGGAAGGCCACGCCTCCACCATGAGGCGGGTCTTTCCCGACGCCCGGATGGAGCGCACGGCGGCGGCGCTGGAGCGGGGGGGCCACGCGTGCTTTCCGTGGCGCCTGGACGGGACCCACCTGGGCGACTACGGCCCGCTGCCGGCCACGGAGAAGGGGCTATCGCTGCATGGACTGCACTACGTGGAGCTCTCCGACGGGCTGGTGCGCCGCGCGCGCGGCTTCTTCGACCTCTACGAGGGCTCGATCCAGCTGGGCCTGCTTCCCCAGCGCGGCGGTCTGGGCGAGGCCGCCATGTTCCTCCTGCGCGGCTTCGGCCTGCGGCGGTGAGGCCCGGCCTCGGTCGCCGGCTCCGCCGTGCCGCGCGCCCGTCCCTGGGGCTGGCGCTGACCGGCGCCGGTGCGCTCATAGCCGTCGTGGCCATCGCCTCCGGCCTCGGCGACGAGAACGACCGCGCGACGGGCCCGCCCGTGAGGGTGTGCCGCTCAGAGACGATCCGGACCACCGTGGCGCGCCGCGCCAAGGCACGCGAGACGGTGACCAGGCGCCGGCCGATCAGCGCCGGCGCCACGGTCACCGCAAGGGAGGCGTTCCCCGATGGCGGTGCAAGCGTGGCGGTCACCGCGAGCGCCACCGCCCGCCGCACGCTGGTGGTCACCGCACGTGTGTCGGCGGTCGGGCGCGGATCGGTCACCGTGCCCGCCCGAGCACGGGCGTGTGCCCGCGACCCGAACCGGGACGAGGCGGGCTTTCGAGCGTCATTGCGGGCCAAGCAGCGTGCGCAGGCCAGGGCTCAGCGGATCGGCGCGCCGCGGGCCCTGGCCGCCGCCCGGCGGGACGCAACCGACAGGGCCCGAGACGACGGCGGGCGCCAAGCGCAGTCGCGCCTGAGATCGGCCGCGGCCGAGCAGCAGCCCGAGCTCGAGCGCCAAGCCACCGACGACGCCCGCCTCAAGGCCAGGGCCAATGCGCAGGCCCGAGCGCTTACCTCACCGTGACGGAGCCGGTCTGGTTGGGGTGGATCGTGCACACGTAGTCGAACTTGCCCGCCGAGTCGAAGGTGTGCTTGTAGGTGGCCCCGCCGTCGAGGTTGGAGGACTTGAAGTCCGCCCCGGGACCGTTCTCCTTCGTCACGTTGTGGGGAACGGAGTCCGAGTTGGTCCAGGTCACGGTCTGGCCTTTCTTCACAGTGATGTCCATCGGCGCGAACTGGATGTCCTTCATGTCCACCTGCGTACCCGCATCGGACGAGCCCTTCGAGCCGCTGTCCCCGGAGGCCGGCTGCTTGTCGCTCCCGCCGCTGTCGCTGCCGCCACAACCCGCCACGGCCAGGACGAGCGCGGTGCCGAGGCAGGCGAGCAGGCGGTCCACGAACGGCAGGCTAGCTGGCCGTGGCCAGCATCTCCATCAGCGCCTTCTGTGCGTGCAGCCGGTTCTCGGCCTGGTCCCATACGGCCGAGCGATCCCCGTAGAGCACGCCCTCGGTGATCTCCTCGCCCGGGTGGGCGGGCAGGCAGTGAAGCGCCACGGCGTCGGGGCGGGCAAGCTCGAGCAGCGCCTCGTCCAGCCGGTAGGGCTCGAGCACGCGCCGGCGCGCCTCCGCGTCATCGTCGCCCATGCTCACCCACACGTCCGCGTAGACCGCGGCCGCGCCTTGCGCGGCGGTGGCCGGATCGCCGGTCAGCGTCACCACCCCCGAGCCCTCCGCACTCGCGCCGGCCACCTGACCCACGAGCGGATGGGGCGCAAGCTCGGGCGGCGTGGCCACGGCCACCTCCATGCCGGCCTTCGCTCCCAGCACCATCAGCGAGTGGGCCACGTTGTTGCCGTCGCCGACGTAGGCGAGCTTGAGCCCATCCAGGTCCCCGAAGCGCTCACGCAGCGTCAGCAGATCGGCCAGCGCCTGGCAGGGGTGGTGGTCGCGGGTGAGCATGTTGACCACCGGGATCGAGGCGTGCTCGGCGAGCTCGGCCAACACCTCCTGCGGTCCCGTGCGCACGCCGACCATGTGCACGAAGCGGGAAAGGACCAGGGCTGTGTCGCGGACGGACTCGCCGCGGGAGATCTGCATCTCGTCCTGGCGGAGGATGACCGCGTGTCCACCCAGCTCGAAGACGCCGACCTCGAAGGACACCCGCGTGCGCGTGGACGGGCGCTCGAAGATCAGCGCCACGCTCTTGCCGGCCAGGGCGCCGGAGGCATGGCGGTCGGCCTTCAGCTCCTCCGCGCGGGCGAGCAGGCTCGTCAGCTCGGCGCCCGTAAGCTCCTCTCCGGTCAGAAGATGGCGAGTCACCCCGGCATCGTAGATATAGAGCCGGCAGGGATGCCGGATCTATCGGAGGCATCCCATCCGGCAGGCACGCCGGGATCCTTCACCGCCGTCACGTGGAACCTCTTTCACGGGCGCGACTTCCCGCCCGACCCGGCGCTCTTCACCTGGCGCTCGCGGCTGCTTCGCCGCACGGAGCGAAACGCCACCCACATCCAGGTCAACCGCCCGCTGCCGGACGCCTTCGCCCGCACGCTGGACGCCCTGGACTGGCAGGTGGCGCTCTTGCAGGAGGCGCCCCCGCGGTGGCTGGCCCGGCTCGGAAGGAGCTGCCGGGCCAGCGGCGCCCTGGCTCTGACCTCGCGCAACGAGCTCCCGGCCCTGCGCGCCGCGGCGGCAGCGCTCAACCCGGACCTGATCGCCTCGAACGAGGGCGGTTCGAACATGCTGCTCGTCCGGGCTCCCGGCCGGGTGGACCACGTGGAGCGCGTGCGGCTCGCCACCCACCCGGAGCGCCGCACCCTCCTGCTGGCCCGCGTCTTGCTCCCGGACGGGGCGCCCCTCGCGGTCGCGTGCATGCACCTGTCGGTCGATTCGACCGGTCAGGGGCAGGCCGAGGCCGAGCGTTCAGCCGAGCTGGCCACCAGGTTCGCGGGCGCGACGCCGTTGCTGTTCGGCGGGGACCTGAACCTGCGCCCGCGCGATCATCCCGCCACCTTCGCGTCGCTGCGCGACTCCTTCGGGCTCGTCGCGCCCACCTCGCCCGGGGCGATCGACCACCTCCTGACGGCGGGCGCACAGGCCCTCTCGCCGCCGCTGGCGCTCGAGCCCTCGGCGCGAGAGCTGCACGTCGAGCCGGGTCGCCGGTTGCGGCTCTCCGACCACGCCCCCGTCGCGGGGAGCTTCGAGGTGCGATAGTCCGCATAGGTTCACTCACCAGGGAGGAAAGGTCGATGGCCCAGCAACGACGGAGTCAGTCCACGAGCGGTTCTGGTTCAGGCGGCGCACGAAAGTCCGGCTCGAGTCCGACGAACGCGAAGTCCTCCTCTCGGGCCAAGGGCTCTTCGCCGCGCTCCGAGTCGTCGAGCAAGCCGAAGGCCGCGTCGCGCTCGACCGCCGCCAAGAAGTCGGCCGAGACCCGAAAGGCCAACCAGCGCAAGCGCTCGGCGGCGGCCAAGAAGGGCGCGCGCACGCGCGCCGCCCAGGGCAAGTCCTCTGGCGCCTCCAGCCAGGCTCGGAAGGCCGGGGCCCAAACCGCCGAGATGTCCGCCAAGAGCGCGGCCGAGGTGCGCGAGGCGCTCTCCAAGAGCCTCGTCGACCCGATGGGCCTGCTGATGCTCACGCGCGAGTACATCGAGGAGGCGGTCAACGACGCCGTCAGTCGGGGACGCGTGACCGCGGATGACGCCCAGGACCTGATCACCCGGCTGGTCGAGCGCGGGCGCAAGCAGACCAACGACGTCATGGCCGACCTCGAGCATCTACTCGGCCGTGGCCGCGGTCAGATCGAGGATCGCACCGAGACCGCACGCAAGTCCGGGTCGACCGCCGCACGCCGGGCGCGCAAGCAGGTGGAGGACGCCACCAGCAGGGCCCGCGAGCAGGCCGATCCCGTGCTCGCCCAGGCCGACCGGGCCCGCCGCGCTGCCGGACTCGGTCCGAGCTTCCCCATCACCGGCTACGACGAGCTGACCGTGGCCCAGGTCCAGGCCCGGCTGGCCGACCTGAGCCCGGCAGAGCTGCGCAAGGTGCGCGACTACGAGCGTCGGCACGCGAACCGCAAGACGGTTCTGGACGGGATCGGCGACAAGCTCGACTAGCTCTGGCCGGGGGCCCCTGCCCGCTTGCCTGCCACCATGGACCGCCCATGCCGGATGCCCCAGCAGCCGCGAAGCGCGTTCGCCCGAAGAAGGGTGAGCAAGTCGAGGTCACGATCGACTCCCTCGCCCACGGCGGCGCGGGCATCGGCCGTGCGGAGGCCGGCTTCGTGGTCTTCGTGCGCGGGGTGGTGCCCGGCGACCGCGTCCGCGCTCGAATCGACAAGGCCAAGCGCTCGTTCGCCGAGGCTCGCCTGACCGAGCTGATCGCCCCCAGCCCCGACCGGCGCGAGGTGGAGGTCGCACACCCCGGCGCTCCCTGGCAGGTCATGCCGTACGAGATGCAGCTGGCCGAGAAGCAGCAGCAGGTCTACGACGCCCTCACCCGCCTCGGGGGGTTCGACGACCCGCCGGTCGAGCCGATCATCCCCGCCGTCGAGCAGTGGCGTTATCGCAACAAGGTCGAGTACTCCTTTGGCATGGCGGACGCCCCGGACGGAACCGGCGTCCATGCCGGTTCCGCGGGGGATGCCGGCGACGGAACCGGCGTCCATGCCGGTTCCGCGGGGGATGCCGGCGACGGAACCGGCGTCCATGCCGGTTCCGTAAATGGTGCGGCCGGGTCGCTGATCCTCGGCTTTCACCATCCCGGCCGCTGGGACCTGATCGACCGCGTCGAGCGCGACATCCTCGCCTCCGAGCGCGTGGACCAGGTGCGTGAGGAGGTGCTCGAATGGTGCGTGGCGGAAGGCCTGCCGGCCTACGACCGCCGCGAGCACACCGGCTTCCTGCGCAACCTCGTGGTCCGGGAGGGCCGGCGCACGGGGCAGCTTCAGATCCGGCTGGTAACCAGCAAGGGCCCCTTCCGCCACGACGAGTTCGCCGCCGCGGTGTCCGCCGACTCCGTCCTGTGGACCCAGGCCGAGGGCGTCGCCGAGACCACGCGAGGGGGCAAGACCAAGAAGCTCAAGGGCGACGCCATGCTGGCGGAGGAGCTGCAGATCGGCGGCGAGCCGCTGCGCTTTTCCATCTCCCCCGACGCCTTCTTCCAGACCAACACCGAGATGGCGGAGCGCCTGTACGCCGAGGCGGTGCGCGCCGCGGGTCTGGGCGGCGGCGAGCGGGTGTTCGACCTGTACTGCGGCATCGGCACGATCGCGCTGGCGCTCGCGCTGGACTCGGCCGAGGTGATCGGGGTCGAGAGCGTCGAGCGCGCCGTGGCCGACGCGATCGCCAACGCACGGGCCAACGGGGTGGACAACGCCCGCTTCTACGCTGGGGACGTGCGCACCGCCATGCGCCCGCTGTTGGAAGAGGAGGGGTCCGCCGACGTGGTGGTGATCGATCCGCCACGAGCCGGCCTGTCGCAGAAGGTGGTCAGGCGCGTGCTCGAGGTTGGAGCCGAGAAGATCGTCTACGTCTCCTGCAACCCCACCACCCTGGCCCCCAACGCGCGTCAGATGGTCGATGCGGGATACCAGCTGCGCACCGTTGCACCCGTCGACATGTTCCCGCAGACCCCCCACATCGAGTGCGTCGCGCTGCTCTCCCGCGACTAGCCCCGCTTCTCGCCGTGCTGGGGCTGGCGCTGATCGCACCGGGATCGGCCCCCGCGGCGAGCGAGAGGCCCCCGGTGGTGATGATCGTGCTGGACGAGTTCCCGGTCGCCGACATCATGCGCCCCGATGGCGCCATCGACGCGCGGCGCTTCCCCGGCTTCGCATCGCTCGCGCGCGGCTCGACCTGGTTTCCCAACGCCCACACGGTCTACGACAGCACCCACGAGGCGATGCCGGCGATTCTCGACGGGCGGCTGCCGGGCCCCGGAAGGGACGCCGGCTTTCGCTCCCACCCCCGGTCGATCTTCACGCTGATGGCCGGCCTGCGCTACCGGATCCGGGCCCGCGAGGAGGCCACCACCGTTTGCCCACCGCGTCTGTGCCGGCGGGTGGACCACTACGGGAACCCGAAGTACAACGTCCTCAACCGCCGCCGTGAGCGGCTGGAGGACACGATCGCGTCGCTCGGGCCTACGAAGCGGCCGACCTTCACCTTCCACCACTCGACCCTGCCCCACGTGCCCTGGACCTACCTGCCCTCGGGGCGGGCGCGGACCGGATACCGCCCGGGCACCCTGCCCGACTTCTCCTCGCCCGCCGGCTTCGGCGACCCCTTTCTGACGCAGCACAACGAGCAGCGCCACCTGCTGCAGGCCGGCTTCGTGGATCGGGAGGTCGGCCGCCTGGTGCGCCGGCTGAAGCGGACGCGGCAGTGGAGGCGCGCGCTGGTGGTGGTCACCGCCGATCACGGCATCTCCTTCCAGGTCGGCTCGACCGACCGGCGCCAGGTGAGCGAAGCGAACGTGCACGAGGTGGCCCCCGTCCCCCTGTTCGTCAAACGGCCGGGACAGACGCGCGGAGTCGTGTCACGAGCCTACGCCCGTACGGTCGACGTCCTGCCCACCGTGGCCCACCTGCTCCACGCCCGGCTCGGGTTCGAGGTCGACGGCCGGCAGGTGTTCGGCAAAGCGGTGCGTGCCCGGACGGGGCTCGCGATCGAGCGTCGTGACCTGAGCGGGGAGATCGTGGTGGGAGCCCGGGACATCGAGGCCCGGCGCCGGGCCGACCGCGACCGCCGCGCCCGGGTGTTCGGCACCGGGTCGTGGTCGCGCGTGTACCGCATAGGGCCCAACCGCCGGCTGCTGGGACGAGCTCAGAAGCCCCCCACCTCCTCCTCCAAGGCCATCGCGCCGCCGGTCGCGCGCTTCGCCGTGCCCCGCGCCCTCGACGACGTCAGGCCGGCGGGTTCCACGATCCCCACCCTGGCCGCCGGTCGCATCGTAGGCGGGAGGGCGACCGGCAATCGCGACCTGGCTCTGGCCGTGAACGGCCGGATCGCCGCCGTGGGCCGTTCCTTCCATCTGGCCGGCGACCCGACCGAGTGGTTCTCCCTCAACCTGCCGGAGTCACGGCTGCGCAAGGGGCGCAACCGGATGGTCCTCTACGAGGTGAGAACGGGGGCGAAGCTCAAGCTGATCGGCCAGGTCCGCTGACGTCGTGCGCACGAGCTGGTCGGCCAGGTCGGTTGACGTCTTACGAAACGGGCATGGATGCCCGTTTCGTCCACGGCATCAGAAACGGGCATGGATGCCCGTTTCGTCGACAGCATCAGTAAGGCGGAAAGTCCGCGTACCACTCCCCGAGTGACCGGAAGGCCCGCCAGAAGGTGCGCTTGGAGGCCTCGTCGTCCAGCGAAGCGTCGATGTCGGGCACGTACAGCGCGTCGCAGCTGGGAGTGAGCTTCTGGATGGCGCCCGGATCGGCAGCGACCGAGGCGGCCAGGGGGATGCCCAGCCCGTTCAGCTCGTCCAGCGCCTCCTGCCCCATGACGACCACTATCCGTGGCGCCACCACCGTGAGCTCATCCAGCACGCGCGCCCGGCACTCGGGCGCCGCCAGATCGGTATCCGGCACCGGGCACTTCACCGACACGGTGCCGTAGACGGCCAGCGGGTCGATGCCGAGCCGCTTGAAGCTCTTCATCAGCGCGCTGCCCGCTCGGCCGTAGAAGGCCACTCCCTCCTCGATCTCAGAGGCCCGGGGGGCGAACTTGAGCATGAACACGTCGGCCTGGGGGTGCCCCGACCCCAGCACGGGCATCATGCCGCCGCGCGGGCAGAGCTCGCACTCCTGGACCGCGCGGGTGAGCCCGTTCAGCTCCCGGATGGCGCGCTCGAGGTACTTCTCGCGGATCTCGTCGTCAGTGGCGGGCACCTGGACGGGGTGATTGCACGAGGCCGCCGAGGTTCCTTTCGCTGCATCAGTCCTTGCCTTCATCTGCCTGCCCCATCTGCCTGTTTGGCCTACTCGCCCACCCCGGCCCGGGACTGCCCGGCGCCGGGTCGGGCGGTGCGCCTCCGGGCCTGCTCGGGGGTCGCCTTGGTCTGGATGAACTTGAGTGCCTGGACGTAGAGCAGGCTGGTCTTCTTGCGGATGATGTCGGCGTCGCGCAGCGACTCGAGGAACTCCGCGGGTCCGTCGAAGTCCCGCATCCGGATCTTGACCGAGCCCAGGCCCGCCGCGACGTGGCTGTCCGAGCCCGCGCCGGCCGCGATCCGGTACTTGGCGGCGAAGCGCTCGGCCTCCTCGTTGAAGGCCGTGAAGGCCACGCGCGGGTTGAAGACCTCGATCGCGTCGATCTCCTCCACCACCTCGAGCAGGTGCTCGTAGTCGGGCACGGAGTGCATGCGATCGAAGGGGTGGGGCACATAGACCAGCCCGCCCTGGTCGCGGATGGCGGTGATCGTCTCGCGCAGGGTCAGCCCGCGGGGGATCTTCTCCTCGATGAACAGGCCGATCACCTCGCCCTGGTCGGCCGTCTTGACCTCCTCCGCCACGATCACCTTGACCCCGTACTCCTCCGATCGCTCACGCGCCTCGTGGGCGCCCGACACCTCGTTGTGGTCGGTCACCGCGATGGCGCCGAGGCCGGCGTCGCGCGCGGCCTCCAGCAACGTCTGCACCGGGGTCGCGCAATCCGGGGAGTGGTCGGTGTGCATGTGCAGGTCGACCGAGACCAGCTCCCGGTCGGCCAGGCGCGCTCGCACCGCCGGCACGCCGTTCGGATCGTGGCGGCGCCCGGTGATGCCGCGGTAGAGATCCTCGAAGCCGTCGGCCGCGTGGCTCCAGGCCAAGGTCGGCCTGATCTCGCCGATCCGGTCGCTCAGGGTCCGGCGCAGCGACTCGTCGCCCACCAGGCGATCCAGCTGCGCCGCGAGCGTGAGCGCGTCCCGCGGCTCGAACAGCAACCCGAGGTTGCCGTCGTCCAGCGACTCCTCGTAGCGGGGCAGGCGCGAGGCGACGGGAATGGCGCCGGCCCCGAGCGCCCGCAACACGAGTTGGGGCGTCGGCGCCGTCCCTGCCGACGCGGCCACCACCACGTCGGCGCCGGCCAGGTGCTCGGCCTCGCTGCCCTCGATCGGGCCCGCGAACCGGACGCGGTCGCGCAGCCGGCGCGGCAGGGCGGGGGGAGCGGCCACCGCCGCGGGATCGGGGAGCCAGACGGTGGCCGACCAGTCGCGCTCGGTGTCCATCCTGCGCACCGCGCGCAGGAATATACGCAGCGCGCCCCTCTCCTCCCGGGCCGGGAAGAGGATCCGCGGCGACTCGCCGGGCGGCTCATGCTCCAGCAGGTCGGCTCCCGGCCGGATCACGTCATAGCCCCCCGGGAAGAAGCGCTCGACGAGCTCTCGGGTAGCGGTGAAGGAGGCGCTGCGCCCGTCCAGGCGCCCGAACAGCAGCTCGACCAGGGGGCGGGCCATCTGGGTGGAGACGAAGCGCTCGGTCGGGGAGTGGAAGGTGGCGACGTTCAGCGCCCGGGAGTGGCGCAGCGCGGCGGAGGAAGTGCTGGGCGCGAAGGGCTCGTGGATGTGCACGACGTCCAGGGCCGCGTTCTCCAGCAGGTCCTCGAGCGTGCGCGTCACGTCCACCGGCAGCGACACCGATCCGCCGCGGCGAAATGGCAGCGACTGGCCGACGGCCAGCACGTCGCCTTCGAACAACGCCCCGGACCGGCCGTCCTTCAGCGCCTTCACGCGCCGGCGGCCGTCCTTGATCAGCTCGCGCGAGTCCGAAGGCGCGATCACCACCACCCGGTGCCCGCGGGTGCGCAGCTCTGAGGCCAGGCGCTCCACGAAGTGGTTGACCTCGTGCTGCTGCTCCCAGGGGTACGGCGTGACCTGGGCGATCGACAGGGGCTCCAGCGGCACGATCGCAGCATACGATGGCGACTGTGAGCACCGAGCCCGACGCGGTCGAGGTCAGAGTCCTGGGCGCCCTGCTGGAGAAGCAGCGTACGACCCCCGAGGCCTACCCCCTGAGCGTGAACGCGCTGCGCCTGGCCTGCAACCAGTCGACCAACCGGGATCCGGTCGTGGACCTGGAGGGGCGCACGGTCCTGGACGCGCTGGAGCGACTCAGCCGCCGGCGCTGGGTACGCCTAGCCAGCGGCGCCGGGAGCCGGGCCCGCAAGTACCGCCACCTGCTGGGGGAGGCGCTGTCGGTCGGCGAGCCGCAGCTGGCGCTGCTGTGCGTGTTGATGCTTCGGGGTCCGCAGACGCCGGGCGAGCTCAAGCAGCGGACCGAGCGGTTGCACCCGTTCGCGGACCCGGCAGCGGTCGAGGAGACGCTGGAAGGCTTGACCGAGCGCGGCCTGGCCGCCCGACTGGAGCGCCGCCCCGGTCAGAAGGAACAGCGCTATCGGCAGCTGGTCGGGGAGCCAGACGACGAACAGGCCGCGTCTCGCTCCGCGCACCCGATACCGCCCTCAGAGAGCAGCGGTGACGAGGGGATCGAGGTCACGCAGCCTTCGCCGTCCCCGGACGAGGACCGTCTGGATCGCCTGGAGGCCGAGGTGGCAGACCTGCGCGCCCAGCTGGCCGAGCTGCGCCGCGAGCTCGGAGCCTAGGTCTGCTCCTCGACCTTCACCCGCGCAGCCCCGCCCGGCAGCTTGGGCGCCCCGCCGTGCTCGGCGATGAACTCCTCGGTGTCCAGGCGCGCGACGGAGTCCGGCACCTGGACCGGCGGTGACTTCATCAGGTAGGAGCTGGGAGCCTCGAGCGGACCCGACAGGCCCTTGTTCAGCGCGAGCTTGCAGCAGCGCACCGCGTCGGTGACGATGCCGGCGGAGTTGGGGGAGTCCCATACCTCGAGCTTCATCTCGGCGCTCAGCGGAACGTCGCCGAAGGCCTGGCCCTCGAGTCGGATGTGGGCCCACTTGCGGTCGGTGAGCCACGGCACGTAGTCCGAGGGGCCCACGTGCACGTCGCTGGCGGGCATGTCGTGATCCACGATCGAGGTGACCGCGTTGGTCTTGGAGATCTTCTTCGACTCCAACCGCTCGCGCTCGAGCATGTTGTAGAAGTCCATGTTGCCGCCCACGTTGAGCTGGGAGGTGTGCACCAGCTTCACGCCCCGCTCGCCGAACAGGCGCGCCAGCTGGCGGTGCACGATGGTGGCCCCGACCTGCGACTTGATGTCGTCGCCGACGATCGGCAGCCCGGCCTTGCGGAAGCGGTTGCCCCAGTAGTCCTCACGGGCGATGAACACGGGGATGCAATTGACGAACCCGCAGCCAGCCTCGAGCACCTGCTCCACGTACCACTTGGTCGCGTTCTCGGAGCCCACCGGCAGGTAGGACACGACCACATCGGTCTTGGTGTCCTTGAGGATCTGGACGATGTCGGCGGTCTCGCCCGGCGCCTTGGTGATCTTCTCCTTGAGGTACTTGCCCAGGCCGTCGTGGGTCATGCCGCGGTACACGGGCACGTCGAGCTTGGGGACGTCGGCGAACTTGATCGTGTTGTTCTGGCCCGACCAGATCGCCTCGGAGAGGTCCTTGCCCACCTTCTCGGCGTCGATGTCGAAGGCGGCGGTGAACTCGATGTCGCCCACGTGGTAGCCGCCGAGGTCGACGTGCATCAGTCCCGGCACGTCCTGCGTGGGATCGGCGTCGGCGTAGTACTGGACGCCCTGCACGAACGAGGAGGCGCAGTTGCCCACGCCCACGATGGCCACGCGCACCTTCTCGCTCTGGTAGCGAGATGCGCCATTGGTCGAATGGTTCTCTGACACGAAGGATCCTCCTGGAAGTCTCATGAAAAGCGGCGCCGGAGGGCGCCGCGTCGTCGGCTGAAAGAACCCGAGCGGGGGCTCGGGGTTACTTGCGCGGGTGCGTGCCGAAGGCGTGCCGCGGGACCGCCCAGCCTAGCGCCGCGCTCGGAGGAGCGCGGCGGAGCGTCGGTCCGGCGGGCCCGGAGCGATTCCTCAGGCGGTGGCCGCGGCGTTCAGCTCGCGCCGGACGTGGGCCATGCGCTGAAAGGTGGTGAAGATCGTGAGCGCAGCCAGCACGTAGACCGCCGGCTCGAGCAGGTCCAGATCCACCACGTTCGCACCCTTGGCCAGGAGCAGGCCGGCCGCGATGATCGCCACGCGGACCGCCCGGGTGGCCAGTCCCACCTTGCACTCCACGCCCAGCGCCTCGGCCCGGGCGCGCGTGTAGGACACCATCAGGCTGAAGAGCACGGCCAGGACCACCGCGGCGACGGCGAGGTCGTCTCCCACCTTGGCGAAGTAAGCCCCCACGGCGGCCAGCACGATGCCCTCCTCGACGCGGTCCAGGCTGGAGTCCAGAAAGGCCCCGAACGGTGTCCCCTTGCCCGACATGCGCGAGTAGCGCCCGTCCAGGGTGTCCATGACCGAGCCGATCACGAACGCGATCCCCGCCAGGAAGAACTCCTCCTGGGTCACCAGCGCGGCGGCGATGAGGTTGCCCACCAGGCCGGTCATGGAGATGGCGTTGGGGGTCAGGCGCGACTCGATCAACCGGTCGCGGGCCAGCTCCCGCCGCGCTCCCCGGGGCGCACCCTCCGTTCGCGCTGGCCCGGCCACGCCGGTCAGGCCACCGCTTCGGCTGGCCCCGTGCGCCAGCCCCACGCTTCCGGGCGAGCCCTCGCGAGGGCGAACGACGCCCCCGTGGCGGACACGGCGGCGACCAGCGCGCCCAGGGCGGCGTCCAGCCAGAAGTGGTTGGCGGTCACCACGACCACGAAGGTCACGATCGCGGGATAGGTCAGCCACAGGCCCTTCAGCGCCCGGTGCCTGACGATGCGGCTGGCCGGCACGGCGATCATCAGGGCAAAGGCCACGTGCATGCTCGGTACGGCGGCGAACGGGTTGTAGAGCACGTTGGCGCTCTGGTCGGCCTTCTCGCCGACGAAGGAGGCGACCGTATCGGTGAAGCCCCACTCGGGCATGAAGCGGGGCGGTGCGGCCGGGTAGATCGCGTAGCCCACGATCGCCAGGAACATGGCGATCATGAACATGTTGCGCACGTAGTAGAAGGAGCCGTTGCGCAGGACGTAGAGCCAGATCAAGAACGTCGTCGTGATCGCGAAGTGCGAGTTCACGTACATGAAGCTTGCGCTGTCGAGGATCCAGGTCTGACCCTGGGCCCAGCTTTGGAGGCCGGGCTCGAAGAACAGGCCGATGGCCCGCTCGGCGTCCACCAGCGTGCGTGCGTTCTCGAAGGCGAGGGCGGCCTGCCCATCGACCAGGCCGCGCACCAGGCGGTACGCGTAGTAGGCGCCGGCGAAGAGCGTCAGCTGGCGTAGGGCATCGAGCCAACCCTGGGGAAGCCAGCGCTGAGTCATGTTCCAGTAGCGCCGGAACTGGGCGAAGAAGTCCTGGGCCACCTGGTTCACGACCGGGAGCGTAGAGCCTTGGCCGGGAAGGGCATCCGTGCCCTTCCCGGAAACGTCAACGGACCTTGCCCTGGAGCCTCAGCCCGTGTTACAGCGCTTGCCGCGCTGCAGGACGCGCTCGGGCCCGAAGCGCGTGACCAGCTTCAGGAAGCCGGTGCGGCGGGCCGTTACCCGTGTCCAGTCCCCGTCACGCTCCACGCACCCGCCCTTGGCCAGCCAGTACTGGGTCCAGCGAACGCGGACGAGCGCCGACCCGGGCTTGCGCACGCGCAGCAGCACTTGGTCGGAGCCCAACTGCTCCAGCTCGATGTTCGCGCCGCCGCTCGAGATCACCATGGGGGTGGGCAACGTGACCTCGTAGATGCGCCAGTGCTCGAACTTCGCGCGCAGCCGCAGGTAGGGCAGTCCGCTCTCGATCAGCGCGCGCTCCTGGTAGGCGCTCTTGTCGGGCTTGGCGTCGGGCAGAGCCACATAGCGGACGGCGTTCTCGGACAGCCAGTTAGCGTAGTTCAGCTCGTTGAGCGGGCCCTTGTAGAAGATCGGGTTGCGGCCGGTGTCCAACTGGCGCAGCCAGCCGCGGGCCAGCGGCACCTCTGAGGCCACCTCGGCTCCCTCCCAGTGTCCCAGGGTGAAGGGGATCTCCAGCCGCCGCTGATCGGGCAGCAGCTTCATGTACTCGCGCACCGGGTCGAAGTAGGACGCCTTGGCCACCGGATCGGAGCTCGCCTTGTAGATGTCTCGCGCCGCGGCCGACCACTGCCACACCATCAGCGCGGCCAGCATCACGACGATCGGCACCACCGGCTTGCGGATGCGGCCCGACAGCGCGCACGCCACGAGCGGGCCGCCCATCAGGGCGCCGAGTCGGACCGCGTTCCCGCCCATGGCCGTATTGACGACGAGGGCGGCCGTGGCTCCGACGACGTAGAGCACCACAGCGACCCGCAGGGTGTGCTCCCCGCGCGGGAGCACGAGGAAGGCGAGCGCGCAGAAAGCCGGGATGGCCACGTAGGCGCTGAAGGGGAAGGGCGCGTAGCCGCCCTCGGTGAAGGCGACGGTGAGCAGCACGGGGGGCGCCAGTCCCGCGGTGGCGAGCGCCGCCCCGTCGATCCTCTTGACCGGCACGCCCTCCCCCCGGGCCGCGAGCCCATAGGCCACGCCGCCCATCGCCACGAACAGGCCGGCGACCGGGCTCGAGATCGCCGCAAGGACGCCAAGGAGCGGAGCGAGCAGCCGTCGGTCGCGCTGCAACGCCAGGCACGCCGCCAGGCCGAAGGCCACGCCCAGGGCGAAGGGCAGCCGGTTGGTGGCCATGAGCGTCGCCGAGCCCAGCCCGAACCAGAGCGCGCCCCAGCGGTAGCGGTGAACGCCGAAGTGGTTGCGCACCAGCTCGGTGAAGCCCGCGGTCGCCGCGATGGAGGCAAGCCCGCCCGTGACCTGGGGGCCCAGCAGCCAGACCAGCGGCGGCGACAGGACCGAGTAGGCGAGCGTGTGGTGCCCCCCGTACCACTGGCCGTTCCAGATCGTGAACCCCTCCCGGCTGAACAGCTCGGCGCGGAAGATGTGCGCCGCCAGGTCGGGCGTGCGCGGCTGGACCACGACATAGACCAGGGCGAGGGCGAACGTGACCAGGGTGGGCGCCACCCGCCAGGGGTCGATGCCCCCCATCCGCCCACGGGGGCGCGCTCCCTCCGGCGTGGTCTCCTCGGCCGCTGCGGGTGCCGCCTCGGTACGCCGGCGGGCCGGCGCCGCGACTGAGAACGCTGGGCGCGACACCGGGTCAGGCTAGCGGCTGGCCGGGGGCGCTCACGACTCGAGGCTCCGCTCGCTCGGCGGCGAAGCGGGCCTTCGCCTTGGCCAGCCTCTCGCCTTCGTAGAAGCGGCGCGCCCAGCGGGAGTCGGGGCGGCCCAGGCGCACCGCGCCGATCAGGGCGACGAGGGGCACGAACACGCCCACGATGGCGGCAAAGCGCTTGCCCTTGTACAGACAAGCCGCGGCCAGGAGCGCGCCGGCCACCTGGACGGGAGCGAGGATCGCGGTGCTCTCGGTGGGGTCGAGCCGCACCCCCCCGATTCCCGCGGTGGTCAAGAGGGCCTGGGTGACATCGATCCAGAAGGGCAGGCCGATCAACGTCACGGCGAGCAGCGTGGCGGTCACGACCACCGCATCGATCGACTGGCGCCCCTTCTGCTGCCAGTAGACATCCTCCAGGTTCAGCCACAGCGCGAACTCGTCCAGCGTCAGGCCCATTCCGATCCCGAAGGCGATCGCCGTCAGCTCGCGCCACGGGCTGTCGGGCTGCAATGACAGTCCCAGGTAGCCGGCGACCATCAGCGTCAGGATCCCCCACACCATGTGGTGGATGTGGGTCCCGCCCTTGGTCTCGACGTTGCCCGGCCACCACGAGACCTGCGCCCGGATCATGTGGGCGCTGGTGCGGATGAAGCCAAAGGACAGCAGGAAGGCGGTGAGGATCAGGAAGTGCACCTCCTTGCCGGGCGCCTGGATGCCGCTGTCATAGGCGCTGGCCAGCTTGTCCCAGAGCTCGTCCACCCCCATCGAGCCTAATGCGGCTCGCCGTCCCTCACGTCAAAAAGCCGGCCACGCGCTCCACCACCGCAGGGTCGTCCAGCCACGGCCAGTGGCCGGCGCCCGAGACCACGTCCACCTGCTCTTGACCTCCCAGCGCTCCGGCGTACTTGTGGGCGAACCGCTCGGGCAGGTAGGGGTCGGAGGCCCCCCAGACCACCAGCGCCGGGCAGCGCAACTCCCCGAGCCGGGCGCCCGCCGCCTCCAGAGCCGGCTCGGGCGCCGAGCGATACAGCCGCAGGATCGCCCGCTGCGTGCCGTGGTCGAAGTGGCGCCAGGCCTCGTCGAGCTCGTTCTCGGGGTACGGCCGGCCGTCGGGCAGGGCCAGCAGCCGGCGGGTGGCGAACTTGGTGGTGAAGCCCATGGCCATCTCGCCGGCCAGCGGGCGCCGCCACAGCCGCGCGATGCGGTGCCAGCGATAGCCGGGCAGGAGTGGTACGGCATCCAGGAGCACGAGCCGCTCGAGCCGCTGCGGGTGGGCCTGGGCCAGCGCCAGCGCGGCCGCCCCCCAGTCGTGGACCACCAGCCGGAACGCTTCGACGCCGCGGTCGTCGAGGAAGGCGGACAGCCAGGCCGAGTAACCCTCGATGGAGTAGTCGAAGTCGTTGGGCTTGCCCGACTGGCCGAAGCCGGGCAGGTCGGGGGCGAGGCCGCCGGTCCGCTCCAAGAAGGCGTGCCAGAGACGGCCCGTGTTGGGTACGCCGTGGACGTAGAGGATGGGGACGCCATCACCCGGGGCCTCGAACCACCGGGTGTCGAGGCCGGCGATGCTTGCGCGACGTTCTTCCATCGGGGGCATGCTCGCTCATCTACGCTCGAGGGGTGGACCAGGTCGTGCAGATCGTCGGCGCCCTGCTCATCCTGATCGCCTTCACGGGAGTCCAGTTCGGGCGCGTGGACCCGCTCTCGCTCACGTACCTGTGGCTCAACCTGGTGGGCTCGGCCATTCTGGCCGCGCTGGCGTACGTCGAGTCGCAGTGGGGCTTCGTCCTGCTGGAGACCGTCTGGGCGATCGTGTCGGCTCACGGGCTGAGCCGGGCTTCCCGCGGCCGGACGCCGGGCGGGGCGCACTGAGAACCGTCGCGCTCGCCCGGTGGAGGCGCCCGGCGCCCCGGCGTCTGCACGTCATCCTCGAGCGGCTGGCGGCCACCTTTGGCCACACACACGGCGAGCCCCACCACGCGCCGATCGACGAGCTGGTGCTCACCGTGCTGTCCCAGAACACCAACGACCGCAACCGCGATGTGGCCTATGCGCGCCTGCGTCAGCGCTTCGAGACGTGGGACGACGTGCGCGACGCGCCGCCGGAGGAGGTGGTCGAGGCGATCCGGCCCGGGGGCCTCGCGGTCACCAAGGCGCCCCGGATCCAGGACATCCTGCGCGCGGTAGGAGGCGACGATCTCTCGCGCATGGAGCACGAGCCGCTGGAACAGGCGCGGGCCGAGCTGTGCGAGCTGCCGGGCGTGGGTCGCAAGACCGCGGCGTGCGTGCTGCTGTTCGCCTTCGCCCGCCACGAGGTGCCCGTGGACACCCACGTCCACCGCGTGGGCACGCGGCTGGGCCTGTTCCGCCCGGGGGCGTCGCTGGACGAGGCCCACGACGAGATGCTGCGCCTCTCGGCACGCGAAGACCCGTATGAGTCGCACATGGCGTTGATCCGCCACGGCCGGCGCACGTGCACCGCGCGTGCGCCGCGCTGCGGTGACTGCCCGCTTCGGCGCATGTGCCCCTATGCGCGCGGCGAGCTGTGAGCGCTGCCGCGGTCACCCCCGACCGCCACACGGCCGGCGCCGAGCTGGCGCTGGTCGCCGTCGCGGCGGTGTGGGGTCTCACCTTCGTGATGGTCCAGGACGCGATCGCGCTGTTGCCCACCATGGCCTTCCTTGGATACCGGTTCGCCTCCGCCGGGGCCATTGTTGCCCTGGTCTTTCGTCGCCGCCTTCGTTCCCTGGGCCGGGCGGGCTGGCGCGCGGGCGTGCTCATGGGCCTGTTTCTGACCGCCGGCTACGTCTTCCAGACACTCGGGCTTGAAGACACCACCGCGTCCAACGCCGGCTTCATCACCGGCCTGATGGTGGTCCTAACGCCGGTGCTGGGCGCGGTCTTCCTGCGCCAGCGCGTACCTGCTTTGGCGTGGGCGGCGGCGGGGGTCTCGGCGGTCGGGCTGTACCTGCTCTCGGGAGCCGGCGGCGGCTTGGCCCTGCGCGGTGACGGTCTGGTGCTGTTGTGCGCCTTTGCGTTTGCCGCACACATCCTGGTCACCGCCCGTGGCGTGGCCGACCACGACGCAGGCGCCCTGCTGGTGGTGCAGCTCTGCGTTTGCGGGCTGGTCTGCCTGGCCATCGCGGTGATGGCCGGCGACCTCGAGCTGCCCCGAGGGGCGACGGTGTGGTCGGCGCTGCTGATCACGTCGCTGGTTGCCAGCGCGCTCGGCTTCTTCGTGCAGACCTACGCACAGCGACACGCGCCACCTGCCCGCACAGCCCTGATCTTGACCAGCGAACCGGTCTTCGCCGGCCTGTTCGGGTGGCTGCTGGCCGGCGAGAGGCTGTCGATCGTGGCGCTGCTCGGCGCCGCTCTGATTCTCGCGGCGATCGTCTCGATGGAGCTCCTGCCTCGGATACGCCCGCCGCGTCCGCTGCCCGAGGGTTAGCCAGGCGGATCTGGCACTCCTAAGAGGCGACAGACGTTTGCGGGCGGTTGTGAGAGGAATCTCACGATGTCGTGCCACCGGCGCCCGAGCGCCGGACCGTGAGTTCTTCCATATCGCATGGCGCCCGCCCTGCCTGTGCAGGACACAGTCGTACCGCCTCAGGTGGCGCTCGAGGTCTCGAGTCTTCACGATGTCAAGCTTCGGTTACGCGCGCGCCCACGCGGACCAAAGGGATGCTGAAGCGTGTAATGAAGTTGGATCGTGTGTCCCTGTGACTTCAGGGGAGCCGCCTTCCGCACAGCGCGGGTGCTGAGAAGCCCCTCATCGCGAAGCGTTCTCAAGCCGCGACCCAAGGAGTCCGCGCTGATGCCGTACCACTCCGGAGCTCGTTCTTGAAGCAGATAGAAGTCGTCCGAGAGGCTCAAGGCGATGAGGAGGACCGCCTTTGCCGGAAGGCTCAGTCGCTGATGCCACCGCTCGGTCCAGAACGCGGTGGGAAGTTGGAGGTAGTTGCCCTCGGCCTGACTCTGGCCTGGCACCTTGCTTCCGGGGTGGTGGTATGGCTGTCCGGAACCGTCCTCCCGCAACAGAGTGATCCTCCCGATCCGTCTACTTCGGTCTACATAGACCAGTTTCTCCTTCTCTAGCCAGTCAAGATTGCGATAGACGCGCGTGGCAGCGCTGGATCCCCCCGCGTTGAGGGCCCTCGCCCATGCACCTGCGCTTGCTGTCCCATGAGCGACAGCTGATGCCCGGTACCTTTCTCGTATGGCTTCCGCTGCCTCCATGAGCCTTACGGCAGTTTTTGAACCAGTAGAGGGCGGTTGGACGCAGGCGCGTTTCGAGGAATTGCCCGAAGTCGTAACGGCCGGCGAAACGCTCGACGAGGCGCGGGCCCTCTTGGGCGACGCGTTACGGGAGTACCTGCTCTCTCTCTCGCAGGACGCTCGTCCGTTGCCACTGCCTGAGGACGCGATCCGAGAGCGGTTCGACCTAGAGTTGGCTGGCCTACGCGGCAAGTCTCCTTCCTAGCACCGTCGCCGAGCGTCCCTAGGCGCCCTCCCAAGCCTGCGAACTCGTGGGGACCCGGCTGCGCTGTGCTTGTCAGCTCAGCAGCATCGAATCGATCAGGGTGTCTCATAGCGATCTGCCATACTCGCGCTTAGATTTTCTGTTGAACGCAGGACGAGGCAAAGGAGACCCGCGATGGGCAAGACCATCGGAATCGATCTGGGCACGACCAACTCGTGCATGGCCGTGCTCGAGGGCGGTGAGCCCACCGTCGTCGAGAACGTCGAGGGTGCCCGTACCACGCCTTCGGTCGTGGCCTTCACCGAAGGCGGCGAGCGCCTGGTGGGAGCCCCCGCCAAGCGCCAGGCCGTGACCAACCCCGAGAACACCATCTTCTCGATCAAGCGCTTCATGGGACGCAAGGAGGCCGAGGTCAAGGAGGAGGAGACCATCGTCCCCTACTCCGTGGTCCGCGGCCCAAACGGCGACGCGCAGGTGAAGGTGGGCGACAAGAGCTACGCGCCGCCGGAGATCAGCGCCATGACGCTGCAGAAGCTCAAGGCCGACGCCGAGGCGTACCTGGGCGACACCGTCGACAGCGCGGTGATCACCGTTCCGGCCTACTTCAACGACGACCAGCGCCAGGCCACCAAGGATGCGGGCAAGGTCGCCGGGCTGGACGTCAAGCGCATCATCAACGAGCCCACCGCGGCCGCCCTGGCCTACGGGCTCGACAAGGAGCAGACGGATCAGACGATCCTCGTCTTCGATCTTGGCGGCGGCACGTTCGACGTGTCGGTGCTCGAGATCGGCGACGGCGTGTTCGAGGTCAAGGCCACCGCGGGTGACAACCACCTGGGCGGCGACAACTTCGACAAGGCGATCGTCGACTGGCTCGTCGACGAGTTCAAGCAGGCCGAGGGCCAGGATCTCTCGCAGGACAAGATGGCCCTGCAGCGCCTCTACCAGGAGGCCGAGAAGGCCAAGGCCGAGCTGTCCTCCGCCCAGGAGACCCAAATCAACCTGCCGTTCATCACGGCTGTCGACTCAGTACCCAAGCACCTGAACCAGCGACTGACCCGTGCGAAGCTCAACGAGCTGGTCGGGGAACTGCTCAAGCGCGTGGAAGGCCCGACAAAGCAAGCCCTGAAGGACTCCGGCGCGACCATCGACCACGTGGTGATGGTGGGCGGCATGACGCGAATGCCGGCCGTGCAGGAGAAGGTCAAGCAGCTCACCGGCAAGGACCCGCATCGCGGTGTGAACCCGGACGAGGTCGTCGCCGTGGGCGCCGCCATCCAGGCGGGCGTCCTGGCGGGCGACGTCAAGGACGTGCTGCTGCTTGACATCACCCCGCTCACCCTGGGCATCGAGACCAAGGGCGGCGTGATGACCAAGCTGATCGAACGCAACACCACCATCCCCACGCGCAAGTCGGAGGTGTTCTCCACGGCGGAGGACAACCAGACGAGCGTCGAGGTGCACGTGCTGCAGGGCGAGCGCGAGATGGCCACCTACAACAAGTCGCTCGGCAAGTTCCAGCTCACCGGCATTCCGCCGGCGCCGCGAGGCGTTCCGCAGGTCGAGGTCGGCTTCGACATCGACGCCAACGGCATCCTCAACGTGTCCGCCAAGGACCTGGGCACGGGCAAGGAGCAGAAGATCGAGATCAAGGCGGGCTCCGGTCTCGAGGACGCCGAGGTCGAGCGGATGGTCAAGGACGCCGAGACCCACGCCGACGACGACCGTCGCCAGCGCGAGCTGGTGGAGGCGCGCAACAACGCGGAGAACGTCGCGTACCAGGCCGAGAAGCAGCTCGAGGAGCTGGGCGACTCGGTGGACGAGTCCTCCAAGCAGGAGATCACGGCGGCCATCGCCGAGGTGCGCGGGTCGCTGGAGTCCGAGGATCCGGCCGAGATCAACGCCAAGGCGGAGGCGCTGCAGACCTCCTTCCACAAGGTGTCGGAGGCCATGTACGCCAACGCCGCCGCGCAGCAGCAGGCAGGGGCCGAGAACGGCGCCGCCGACGGCACGGCGAGCGATGGATCCGCCGACGAGGAAGAGGTCGTCGACGCCGAAGTGGTGGACGACCAGCAGGGCCGCTGATGGCACGCGAGGACGAAGGCCAGAGGCAGGGCAGCGAGCGGGTCGTTCCCTCCGGAGGGGGCAAGGATGCCCGCTCCGGCGAAGGGCATTGGCACGGTGAGGGCGTGCCCGACGTCGATGCCCTCACCGGAGAGCCGGTGGAGCGGCCCTCCTCGGATCCAGGCGAGGAGACCGGGAGGATCGCGGTCGCGCGGCCCGAGGATCTCGCGGCCGAGGCCGAGGAGGCCGCGGGTGAGGATGAGGGCGAGCCCGAGCCCGCGCCAGAGTCCGAGCTGGACACCGCCCTGCGCGAGCGCGGGGAGTACCTGAGTCTCGCTCAGCGCACGCAGGCGGACTTCGAGAACTTCCGCAAGCGGGCCACGCGCGACACCGCGGCGGCGGGCGAGAGGGCCCGCGGCGGGGTAGTCAAGGAGCTCCTCCCGGTGGTGGACAACCTCGAGCGGGCGCTTGCCTCGGCCAACCCCGAGGAGGGCCACTTGGCGGGCGGCGTGAAGCTGGTGCACTCCGAGCTGATCGGCGTGCTGTCGCGAAGCGGCGTCGAGCAGTTCGACCCCGTGGGCGAGAGGTTCGACCCCGCCGAGCACGAGGCCCTCACGGTCCGCGCCCAGGAGGGCACGGATCCCGGCGTCGTGCTCGACGTGGTGGAGAAGGGCTACCGCGCCGGCGAGGCGGTACTTCGTCCTGCTCGCGTGGTCGTATCGGGTTAGGAGCCGCTCATGCCCGCTGTGAAGAACCCCTACGAGGCGCTGGGCGTCGATCGCAAGGCCTCCGACGAAACGATCAAGAAGGCCTACCGCAAGCTCGCGCGTCAGTACCACCCGGATCACAACCCGGGTGACACGGCCGCCGAGGAGCGCTTCAAGGAGATCCAGGGCGCATACGCCATCCTCTCCGACCCCGAGAAGAAGCGGCAGTACGACTCCGGCGGTGGCGTCTTCGGCGGCGGCGGCTTTGACCCCGGCTCCTTCCGCACCGGGGCCCCGGGCGGCTTCGGCGGTGGAATCAGCGACATCCTCTCCGACCTGTTCGCGGGCGCCGGTGGGGCCCGCGGCGGGCCTGGCACCCGCCCCGAGCGGGGCAGCGATCTCGAGACAGAGGTGCATATCTCCTTCGACCAGGCCATGGAGGGAGCCCAGGTGTCGGTCAGCGTGCCGCTGTCGGCTCCGTGCCCGACCTGTCACGGCACCGGCGCCAAGCCCGGGACTACGCCGAAGGTGTGCTCCCGCTGTCAAGGGCGAGGCGTCGAGGCCGAGTCCCAGGGCCTGTTCTCCATCTCCCAGCCGTGTCAGAAGTGCGGCGGCACGGGAACCGAGATCACCGACCCCTGCCCGACCTGCCACGGGGCCGGCTACACGCGCCAGGTCAAGCGCTACAAGGTGAACATCCCAGCCGGGGTGCGCGACGGCAGCCGCGTGCGACTGGCCGGCAAGGGCGAGGCCGGGCGCCGCGGCGGGCCCCAGGGTGACCTGTACGTGATCACTCGGGTGGCCGAGTCCAAGCTGTTCAGGCGCAGGGGCGACAACCTCGAGCTGGAGGTGCCGGTCACGATTCCCGAGGCCATCCGGGGCGCCACCATCGAGGTGCCGACGCTCAACGGGTCCAAGCGCATCCGGGTATCTCCCGGCACCCAGCACGGCACCGTGCAGCGCCTCCGTGCCGAGGGCCCACCCAAGCTTCACGGTCGCGGTCGCGGCGACATCCACTACCGCCTGACCATCGACGTGCCGAGCTCGCTCTCGCGCGAGCAGCGCGAGGTGGTCGACGAGCTGGCCGCGGTCATGGACGAGAACCCGCGCGAGCGGATCCTCGGGCAGAGGGCCGACTGATGCCCGACGAACGGCACGAACGGGGCGTGTACATGATCTCGGTGGCCGCCGAGCTGGCCGGCATGCACCCCCAAACGCTTCGCATCTATGAGGCAAGGGGGCTGATCCAGCCCAAGCGCTCGCCCAAGAACACCCGCCTCTACTCCGACGAGGACGTGGAGCGCCTGCGTCGCATCCAGGCGCTCACCACCGAGCTGGGCATGAACCTGGCCGGGGTCGAGCGCGTGTTTCAGCTGGAGCAGGAGGTCGCGCGCATGCGCCGCCGCCTGACCAACATCGAGCGCGCCGCAGAGCGCGCCCAGGAGGAGCTGCAGGCGGAGATCCGGCGGGTGCGCAGGTCGGTCAAGGCCGAGCTGGTGCCCTACGAGCCGCCGGGTCAGGCGCTGGTGGGGCCGGCGCGCAGAAGCGGTTCCGTGCGGGTGCGCATAGTCCGGCCTTCACGCTGAGGCGATGGCCGGCTGGGCCGCGGCGTCTGGCTCGCGCAGGCGGCGGTCGATGATGCGTGCGGCCCGCCGCCCGTCGGCGATCGCGTTGACGATCAGCGACTGGCCCATGCGGGCGTCACCGGCGGCGTAGACGCCGTCCCGTGAGGTGGCGAACAGGGGAGCGCTCACGTTTCCGCGCGCGTCCGTGTCCACAGCGAGCCCGGCCACCACGTCGCCGTGCTCGGGGTGCTCGAAGCCGATCGCCACCAGGCACAGGTCGGCCTCCTCCACGAACTCCGAGCCCGGCACCGGCTTGAGGTCGCGCGAGGACTTGCCCTCCACCTGACGCCCGTGCACGCGCACCACGTGGCCGTTCACGCCCTCGATCTCGGTGATCTGGCAGCCGAAGCGCCTTTCGCCGCCCTCGTCGAGCGCGTAGGTGGTCGAGGTCCGGCGCGGCGCCTCGGGCCACGGGCTCTCCGCGTACCGCCCGGAGTCGGGCAGCGGCCGGTACACGTCGAGCATCAGGGCGCTCACGGCGCCTTCGCGGTTGGCGCTGGAGAGGCAGTCCATGCCGGTGTCGCCGCCCCCGATCACCACGACCCGCCTTCCCGCGGCCGTGATCTCCTTGTCGGGCACGGGGGCGTCGCGGCCCTCGTCGCGGGCCACCGCGCGGTTGCGCTGGTAGAGGTAGCCCATCGCGAAGTGCACTCCGGCCAGCTCCGAGCCGGGGATGCCCAGCTCGCGCTCCACCCGCGAGCCGATGCACACGACGACCGCGTCGTGCTCTTCGGCCAGGGCCTCGGCGTCGATGTCACGCCCGACGGTCACCCCGTAGCGGAACTCGATCCCCTCCTGCTCGAGCACCTTCACGCGGCGGTCGATGATCCATTTCTCCAGCTTGGCGTCCGGAACGCCGAAGCGCATGAGGCCGCCCGGACCCTCGTCGCGCTCGTAGACGGTGACGGCGTGGCCGACCGCGTTCAGCTCGGCGGCGGCGGCCAGCCCCGAGGGACCGGAGCCCACGACCGCGACCGTCTGGCCGGTGCGCTCCTGTGGCGGCCTTGGAACCACCCAGCCCTCGGCGAACGCGCGCTCGATGATCGAGTACTCGATCTGCTTGATCATCACGGGGTCGCCGGAGATGTCCAGCACGCAGGCCGACTCACACGGGGCGGGACAGACCAGGCCCGTGAACTCGGGAAAGTTGTTCGTGGCGTGCAGCTGGTCGATCGCCTCTCGCCAGCGGCCCTGGCGCACCAGGTCGTTCCAGTCGGGGATCAGGTTGCCCAGCGGGCAGCCGTTGTTGCAGAAGGGAACGCCGCAGTCCATGCACCGGCGGCCCTGCTCGCGCAACTCGGGCTCGGGCAGCACGCCGAAGATCTCTTGCGAGTCGCGTACGCGCTCGGCCGGATCGCGCTCGGGCATCGGCACGCGGTGGACTTCCAGGAAGCCACGCGGGTCGGCCATCAGGCGGCCGCTCCCTGGGCGCGGTGCTGATCCTTGGCTGCCCGCTCCAGCGCGGCCCGGTAGTCGCGTGGCATGACCCGCACCAGGCGAGTGGCCCACGACCCCTCGTCGTCCAGGAGCTGCTTGGCGTGCGTGGACCCCGTGCGGGCATGATGCTCGGCCAGCAGGTCGCGCAGGTCGGTGGCATCCTCGGACGCCGGAGGCTCGAGATCGACCATCTCCTGGTTGCAGCGACCGCCGAACAGGCCACTGTCGTCGAGTACCCAGGCGATGCCGCCACTCATGCCCGCGGCGAAGTTGATCCCGGTGGGACCGAGCACCACAACGCGGCCGCCGGTCATGTACTCGCAGCCGTGGTCTCCGACCCCTTCGACCACCGCGCGGGCGCCGGAGTTGCGCACGGCGAAGCGCTCGCCGGCCAGCCCGCGGAAGAAGGCGCGACCGCTGGTGGCGCCGTACAGGGCCACGTTGCCGGCGATCACGTTCTCATCGGGATCGAAGTGGCTCTCGCGTGACGGACGCACGGCCATCACGCCGCCCGACAGGCCCTTGCCGGCGTAGTCGTTCACCGTGCCCTCCACGGTCAGCGTCACCCCGGGGGCCAGCCAGGCCGCGAAGCTCTGGCCCGCCGAGCCCTCGAACACCACGTCGATGGTGCCCTCCGGCAGGCCCTCGGGACCGCGTCGGCGCACGATCTCGCCGGACAGAAGGCCGCCGACCGTGCGGTCCACGTTGGCGATGCTGCGGCTTAGGCGCACCGGCTCGTCGCTCTGGATGGCGTGGACCGCGGCCGGCAGCAGCTGGAGGTGGTCCACCGAGTTGTCCAGCACCGGCGTGGGCGGATCCTCGTGCCGGCGTGGGCGGTCGCCCGCCCCGTCGGGGAAGCTGAGGATCTCCGACAGATCCACGCCCTCGGCCTTCCAGTGGTCCAGGGCGTCCTCGGTCTCCAGCAGCTCCACGCGACCGACCATGTCCTCGTAGCGGGTGAAGCCCAGGCCGGCCATCAGCTGGCGGACCTCCTCGGCCACCGCCAGCAGGTAGCGCACCACGTGCTCGGGGCGGCCTGCGAAGCGCTTGCGCAGCTCGGGATCCTGGGTCGCGATTCCCACCGGGCAGGTGTTCAGGTGACAGACGCGCATCATCACGCAGCCCGCGGCCACCAGCGGAGCGGTGGAGAGCCCAACCTCATCCGCGCCCAGCAGCGCCGCCACCACCACGTCGCGGCCCGTGCGCATCTGACCGTCGGCCTGGAGCATCACGCGCGACCGCAGGTCGTTGCGGATCAGCGTCTGCTGGGCCTCGGCCAGGCCGATCTCCCATGGCACTCCCGCCGAGTGGATCGAGGACAGCGCCGCTGCACCGGTGCCGCCGTCGTGGCCCGCGATCACGATGTGGTCGGCGTTGGCCTTGACCACGCCGGCGGCGACCGTGCCGACTCCCACCTCGGCGGCCAGCTTGACCGAGACCGAGGCGCGCGGGTTCGCGCAGCGCAGGTCGTAGATCAGCTGCTTGAGGTCCTCGATCGAGTAGATGTCGTGGTGCGGGGGCGGCGAGATCAGCTCGACGCCGGGCGTGGAGTGGCGCAGGCGGCCGATCTCGGCCGTGATCTTGTGGCCGGGCAGTTGGCCGCCCTCGCCCGGCTTGGCCCCCTGGGCGACCTTGATCTGCAACTGATCGGCGTTGACCAGGTAGTCCGTGGTCACGCCGAAGCGACCGGAGGCCACCTGCTTGATCGCCGACCGGCGCAGGTCGCCGTTGGGGTCGGGCGCGAAGCGGCGCGGGTCCTCACCGCCCTCGCCGGTGTTGGAGCGCCCGCCCAGGCGGTTCATCGCCACGGCCAGCGTCTCGTGAGCCTCCGAGGAGAGCGAGCCCAGGCTCATCGCCCCGGTGGTGAAGCGCTTGACGATCTCGGCGGCCGGCTCCACGTCGGACAGCGAAACCTGCTCCTGATCGGTGCGCAGCCGCATCAGGCCGCGCAGCATCCCGTGGGAGGCGTTCTCCTCGTTCACCCTGCGGGCGAACTCCTCATAGGCCTCGGGTCCCGCGCCCCGCGCCACCTGCTGGAGGCCCGTGATGGTGGCCGGATCCCACATGTGGCGCTCGCCGTCACGGCGCCACTGGTACTGGCCGCCCTGGGGCAGCAGCCGGGCGGAGGCGGCGGGAAGCAGTGCGTCCTCCACGTGATCGGGCAGCGCCTCGCCGTGCTCGTGGGGCCAGGCCCGGGCGTGGCGGTCCAGCGCCTCGCGGGCCAGGCCCTCCAGGCCGATGCCGCCGATCCGCGAAGGAGTGCCGCAGAAATGGCGGTCGACCAGATCGCGGTCCAGGCCGACGGCCTCGAAGACCTGCGCCCCGCTATAGGAGCGAATCGTCGAGATGCCCATCTTGGAGATGACCTTGAGCAGCGACTTGCCCAGCGAGGCGATCACCTTGTCCTGGGCGTCCCCCACCGACTCCAGCATCAGGTAGGGGTTCACCGCGGCCGCTCCGTAGCCGATCAGGGCGGCGATGTGGTGTGGCTCCCGCGGCTCGCCGGACTCGACCACGAGGCCCGCGCGCGTGCGGGTGCCCGTGCGTACGAGATGATGGTGCACCGCCGACAGCGCGAGCAGCGACGGCACCGCCGCGCGCTCGGAGCTGAGCGCCCGGTCGCTGACGATCAGTACGCCGGAGCCGTGCTCGAGCGCGGCGTCGGCCCCGGCGCAGAGCGCGTCGAGCGCCGTGGACAGACCTGCCTCGCGCTCCTTCACGGGCCAGGTGGCGTCCAGGGTGCGCGACGTCAGCGGCGCGGCCTCGACCGCGCGCAGCCGGGCCAGGTCCTCGTCGGTCATGATCGGCTGCTCCAGCACCAGCCGGCGGGCCTGCTCCTCGGTCTCCTCGAACAGGTCGCCCTCGGGACCCACGATCGTGCGCAGGCTCATCACGACCTTCTCGCGTACGGGGTCGATGGCCGGGTTGGTCACCTGGGCGAACAGCTGCTTGAAGTAGGAGAACAACGGCGGCTCGTGCTGCGAGAGGGCGGCCAGCGCAGAGTCGTTGCCCATCGACCCGACCTGCTCGGCGCCCTTCTCGGCCATGGGCGCCAGCACGGTCTTCAGATCCTCCTGGGTCCAGCCAAAGCCCAGATGCCGCTCGCGAAGGCCCACCAGCGGTCGCTCCTGCGGGCGTCCCGCGGGGAGATCCTCCACGTGAAGGGAGTGCTCGCCAAACCAGGCTCCGTAGGGCTTGGAGCGGGCCACCTCGAGCTCGGCCTCGCGCTCCTCGAGCAGGCCCCCGCGCTCGGGGTCGACCACCAGCAGGCGCCCGGGCAGCAGCCGGCCCACGCGCTCGACATCCTCGGGGGGCACGTGGAAGGCGCCGGCCTCCGACGCCAGGGCGAACCAGCCGTCGCGGGTGACCACCCACCGGCCCGGACGAAGGCCGTTGCGGTCCAGCGTGGCGCCCAGGATGCGACCGTCGGTGAAGGTCACCGACGCCGGGCCATCCCAGGGCTCCATCAGCATCGAGCCGTAGTCGTAGAAGTCGGTCAGCGCCTCGGGCATGTCCGGACGGCCCTCGTGGGCCTCCGGAGTCATGAGCATCACCGCGTGGGGAAGCGAGCGCCCGCCCTGGACCAGGAGCTCGAGCACCGCGTCGAAGGCGGCGGAGTCCGAGAGGCCGGGACCGATGGCGGGCAGCGTCCGGGACACCCGATCGCCCAAGGGGCCCGCGGCCAGGCGCGCCTCGCGCGCCCGCATCCAGCTCACGTTGCCCAGCAGCGTGTTGAACTCGCCGTTGTGCGCGCTCATGTGGTAGGGGTGCGCCAGCGCCCAGCTGGGGAAGGTGTTGGTCGAGAAGCGCGAGTGGACGATGGCCAGTGCGCTGGTCACCCTGGCGTCGGCCAAGTCGGGGTAGAAGCGCGACAGCTGCGGCGCCGAGAGCATCCCCTTGTAGACGATCGTGCGCGCGGAGCAGCTGGGCAGGTACAGCTCGCCGCCGGACTCCCTCTCGGCCTGCTTGCGCATGACGTAGAGCCGGCGTTCGAGATCGTCCGATGCCCCCGACCCGGCCGGAATCGTGTCGGCCGCGGATGCCCTCGACTCGGCCGACATCGTGTCGGCCTCGTAGCCGGCGGCGGCGTCTGGCGCCGGCTTCAAGAAGACCTGGCGGAAGTACGGCGCGACCGCGCGCGAGCGCTCGCCCGCCTCCTGCGCCGCGATCGGCACGTCGCGCCAGCCGATCACGTTCAGGTCCTCCTTGCGGGCCGTCGCCTCCAGAAGCTCCTCCATCGAGGCGCGCCGGCCGTCGTCCTGGGGCAGGAAGCACGTGGCCACGCCGTACGCGCCCGCGGGTGGGAGATCGAACGGGACCTCGGCCCGCAGGAAGGCGTCCGGGATCTGCATCAGGATGCCGGCACCGTCACCCGTCGAGGGGTCGGCCCCCTCGGCTCCGCGGTGCTCGAGGTTCACCAGTGCTTCGATGGCCCGCTCGACCGTCTCGCGGGTGGCCGCGCCGTCGAGGCGGGCCAGACAGGCCACGCCGCAACCGTCACGTTCGTTGCGGGGGTCGTACAGACCACCCGCCGCCGGGAGCCCGTTTACGGCAAGGGGATGTCCGCCGGTCACGCCGTCCACCGACAGAAGGGTACGGGGGTAAAGGCCAAATGGCGATCTCCCCGTGTTCAGGGTGGTTTGTACAAACGGCCGGGTGTGCGGCAGGAGACTGGCGCCTGGTCACGAATCACCTGGGCTTTCGATCTGTCTGGACGCTTGTGTGGGCGATCTCTAACCTAAGTCCCCGAGACTTAGATCTGTGCCACCCCAACCACCCCGGAGAAGCCATGCAGGCAGACAGATTCACCGTGAAGTCCCAGGAGGCGATCGCCGCCGCCCAGCGCCTGACGGCAGCCCGGAGCCACGCCCGAACGGAGCCCCACCACCTGCTCGGCGTCTTGCTGGAGCAGGAGGGAGGCATCGTGGCTCCCGTGCTGGAGCGCGCCGGGGCCGATCTGGCGGCGATCCGGACGCGGACCAACTCCGCACTCGATGCTCTTCCCACCATCACGGGCGACGCAACCGAGTCGCCCTCGCTGGCCTCGGAGACGATCGAGCTGCTCCGGAGCGCCGAGGACGAGGCCCGCAAGCTGGGCGACGAGTACGTGTCCACCGAGCACCTGCTGCTCGCCCTCGCCGCCGACCCGAAGGTCGATGTCGGCGCCACCCGCGATCAGCTCATCGAGGCCGTCAACCAGGTCCGTGGACCGCATCGCGTGACCGACCAGAACCCCGAGGACCGCTACCAGGCGCTCGAGCGCTTCGGCCGCGACCTGACCGAGGCCGCCGAGCAGGGCAAGCTCGACCCGGTGATCGGGCGCGACGACGAGATCCGGCGCGTGATCCAGGTGCTCTCCCGCCGGACCAAGAACAACCCCGTCCTGATAGGCGAGCCGGGCGTGGGCAAGACCGCCATCGCCGAGGGCCTGGCCCAGCGCGTCGTGTCGGGCGACATCCCCGACTCGCTGCGCGACCGACGCGTGATCGCGCTGGACATCGGCTCGCTGATCGCCGGCGCCAAGTATCGCGGCGAGTTCGAGGACCGGCTGAAGGCCGTGCTCAAGGAGATCTCCGACTCCGACGGACAGGTGATCCTGTTCATGGACGAGCTGCACACGATCGTCGGCGCCGGTGCCGCGGAGGGCGCCGTGGACGCCGCCAACCTGCTCAAGCCGATGCTGGCCCGCGGCGAGCTGCGGGCCGTGGGCGCGACCACCCTGGACGAGTACCGCAAGCACATCGAGAAGGACGCCGCCCTGGAGCGCCGCTTTCAGCCCGTGCTCGTGGGCGAGCCCACCGTGGAGGCCACGATCGCCATCCTGCGCGGGCTCAAGGAGCGCTACGAGGTCCACCACGGGGTGCGCGTGCAGGACGCGGCGATCGTCGCGGCGGCGACCCTGTCGCAGCGCTACATCGCCGATCGCTTCCTGCCCGACAAGGCGATCGACCTGATCGACGAGGCCGCCTCCCGGCTGCGGATCGAGATCGACTCGATGCCCGAGGAGATAGAGGTCGTGGAGCGTCGCATCCAGCAGCTCGAGATCGAGCAGCAGGCGCTCAAGAAGGAGACCGACGAGGCGAGCGTCGCGCGGCGCGAGTCGATCGAGCGCGAGCTGGCCGACCTGCGTGAGCAGAGCAACGAGAAGAAGGCCCACTGGAAGGGAGAGAAGGAGGCGATCGACGCAATCCGCGCGGCCAAGGAGAGCCTGGAGCAGGCACACCGTGACGCCGAGCGCGCCGAGCGCGAGTCCGACCTGCAGCGGGCGGCGGAGCTTCGCTACGGCGAGATCCCGCGGCTGGAGCAGGTGGGTAGGGACACCGAGGCCCGGCTGCGCGAGCTGCAC
>Ga0208612_1000158_pt1 | contig 37007 bp, 37 predicted proteins | sample AntDryMetagUQ889_FD_188089 | JGI IMG/M metagenome (GOLD analysis project Ga0208612, IMG submission 188089) | Polar desert microbial communities from Antarctic Dry Valleys - UQ889 (SPAdes) | ecosystem: Environmental > Terrestrial > Soil > Desert | place: Antarctic Dry Valleys | collected 2008-12-31 | reverse complement strand
TTTAACGAGAAAGGCCCGCGTTTGCGGGCCTTTCGTGAGTAGCGGGGGCGGGATTCGAACCCGCGACCTTCGGGTTATGAGCCCGACGAGCTACCTGACTGCTCCACCCCGCGTCGCGACCTAGCAATGTACCAACGGCGGCCTGGGATCGTCAAAGTCCTCCGTCGCCCTTCTCCGTCGCCCTTCTCCGCCGGCCGGCGCGCTCATGCCGCTGAGCTCCCGATAGCTTCTCCGCGGTGACCCAGGAGCGGCGCATCGCGGTGGTGGACCTGGGCACGAACTCCACGCGACTCCTGATAGCCGAGCTGAGCGAGGCCGGCGCGGTGGAGACCTTGGTCCGGCGCAGCGAGGTCACGCGGCTGGGGGACGGGGTCGACGCGAGCGGGCGCCTGTCCGACGCCGCCATCGAGCGCGTGTACGACGTGCTGGCCACCTACCGCGAGCTGGCCGACGAGCACGGAGTCGCCGACTCGATCGCGGTGGCCACCAGCGCCGTGCGCGACGCTGAGAACGGTCCCGAGCTCCAGGACGCGGTGCGCGAGCGCTTCGGCTTCGACATCCGGATCATCAGCGGCGGAGAGGAGGCGCGCTTGACCTTTCTGGGCGCCACCTCGGGCCGCGACGACTCAGCCCCCACGTTGGTGGTGGACATCGGCGGAGGAAGCACCGAGTACGTGATCGGCACGCCGGACTCGCAGCCGGACTTCCACGTGTCCACCCACCTGGGATCGGTGCGCCAGTCCGAGCGCCACCTCGCCTCCGACCCGCCCGAGCGTCACGAGACCGACGCCCTGCGCGCCGCGGCACGGGAAATCATCGCCGAGGGCGTACCGGCGAAGCGAAGGAGGGAAGTGCGAGCCGGCATCGCCGTGGCCGGCACGGCGACCCAGTTGGCTTCGGTCGCCCAGGCGCTGGAGCCCTACGAGCCGGCAAGGGTGGAGGGCTACGACCTGATGCTGGACGATTGTGAGCGCATGCTGGCGATGCTCGCCTCGCTGTCGCTGGCCGAACGCAAGCAGGTAGCGGGCATGCATCCCGACCGGGCGGCCACGATCGTCGCCGGTGCCGCCATCCTGATCGAGTCCATGCGCGCCTTCGGACTCGAGCGCGTGGAGGTCAGCGAGGCGGACATCCTCCACGGCGCCGCGCTGGAAGCCTTGGCACAAGGGGGCGGAGGTTAGGCCCGGGTTAGACGAATTATTGGTTGCGGTTCACCCGAGGGGTGAGCTATCATCGAACGCGCTGGGCCCGGGGTACCTTCCGGCACGCTGGAAGGGCCTCCATAACGGCTCGGTACATAGGTCCGGGCGAAGAGCCGCATCGTATCGGCGCCTCCCGCCGCTCGGACCGCAAGGCTCTTTCACGGCATGTACCCCTGCCCGTCCTGATTGAGCCGTCGAGACGGCCCCGGATTCCGGGGTCGTCTCATTTTCTGGGCCGGACGGACTGAGGCCCGCATGAGCGAGTCCCCTCCCCACGTGCCTACGCGAGGTTCGACTTGCGCGGGTAGGCCACGGAAGGATCGGTCAGCACGTTGACCAGCGCCGGCTTGCCGCTGGAGAACGCCCGATCCAGCGCCCGGCGCAGCTCGGCCGGCTCGCGCACCAGCTCGCCGTGGCCGCCCAGGGCCTCGACCACCTGGTCGTACCTGCACTCGGGCTGCAGGTCGGCGGCCACCGAGTAGCCGTAGAGGTACTCCATCGGGTGCTTCTCCAGCCCCCAGATGCCGTTGTTTCCCATCACCGCCACCACCGGCACGTCGTGACGTACGAGGGTGTCGAACTCCATGCCGGAGAAGCCGAAGGCCCCGTCGCCGAGCAGCAGGCAGACCTGACGGCCGGGGTCGGCCACCTTGGCGGCCAGCGCGTAGCCCGGACCGGCGCCCAGGCAGCCGAAGGGCCCCGGGTCCATCCAGCAGCCCGGCTCGTAGGTGTCGATGATGCGCCCGGCGTAGGACACGAAGTCGCCACCGTCGCCGATCACCACCGCGTTGCGGTCGAGCACCGACTTGAGCTCGTGGTACAGGCGCAGCGGGTGCAGCGGCGCGCGGTCGTCGGTCAGCTCCTCGTGCTCGCCGGCGCGGCGGTCCTGCTCGAGCCCGCGCAGCGACGCGACCCAGCCGCGGCGGTCGGGCCGGCCGCCTCCACCGGGTCCGCCGCCGCCGGCTGCCCCCTCGCGCAGCGCATCCAAGCTCGCCGGTATCCCGCCGTAGAGCTCGACGGCGGCCTCACGCGGGGGGCGGCGGTCGGTCCGAGCGGAGTCCAGCACCACGATCTCGGTGTCCTCGCCAAAGGACTGGCCGAAGCCCAGCCGGAAGTCCATCGGCACGCCGACCACCAGCGCCACGTCGGCCTCCTCGAGACCCTTTCCGCGCGCGCGGGAGAAGAAGAGCTCGTGATCGGCGGGCATGCAGCCCCGGCCCAGCCCGTTCACGAACACCGGCACTTCGGCCTCCTCGGCCAGCGCGCGCAGGGCGTCCTCGCCGTGGGCCCAGTACAGCCCGGTCCCCGCCATGATCACCGGCCGCCGGGCGCCGCGCAGAAGCTCGATGCCCCGCTCGATGCCCTCGGCCGCGGGCAGGGAGCGGTGGTCGACCGCTCGCGCCGGCGAGTCGGCGTCCACGTCGGACTCCATGAACACGTGGTCGAGCGGGAAGTCCACGAAGGCCGGCCCCGAGGGCGGGCCAAGTGCGGCGGCGAAGGCCGCGTCCATCGCGCGCGGGATTTCCGCGGTCGACTCCACGGTGTGGGCAAAGCGGGTGACCGGCGAGACGAAGGGCACGTGATCGATCTCCTGGAGCGAGCCCTGGCCCCAGCGCATCGCCGGCGCCCGGCCGCCCAGCGTCACCACCGGCGAGCCGTTCTGCAGCGAGGAGGCCAGGGCGCTCATCGCGTTGGTGACCCCCGGCCCTGCGGTGAGGGCGGCCACGCCCGGCTGGCGCGTGGCCTTGGCCCAGCCCTCCGTGGCGAAGGCGGCGGTCTGCTCGTGGCGGGTGTCGATGATCTCGATGCCCTCCTCGCGACAGCCGTCGTAGATGGAGAAGATGTGCCCGCCCGACAGGGTGAAGAGCTTGGACACGCCGTGGGCCACCAGGCGCTTGGCCACCAGCCGGCCGCCGTGAAGGCCGCCGGCCTGGCCGGTGTCCTCGTCGGTCGCCATGCGCCTCAGGCCTTGTGCATCAGGGGGTGGGAGGCCGGCTGCCTGCAGCGTCCTGCGGCGGGGACTTGACCGGCGCGTTGCCCTTGCGCTGGAAGTTGTACTTCTTGCCGCTGTACAGGGAGGGCGGTGCCACGAAGCAGGGCGGGCGCTTGGAGGTGTCGAGCGGTGAGGTGCCGTCCACGGGGTCGGTTAAAGACTGCTCAACACTTGCCGGAGCGCCCGCAGGCACACCGCGCCGGGCGGATCAGGCCAGCACGAGGATCAGCAGCACCACGACCACCAGCGCGATCGCCGCCGCCGCGAAGCTCACCGGGCGGTGGCTCAGCCAGAAGTCCGGGTCGGCCCGGTCGCGCGTGTAATGGCCTTCCGGCGGCTCCCCCACCCAGTCGTCATCGTCGTCATAGCGATCGGTCATCCAGTCCTCCTGGTGGGGCTGTTGGGGCGTTGCCCGGTGGAAGAACCCTATGCCCGGGGTGGGAGTCGAACCCACAAGCCCCGAAGGGCTGGGGCTTTTAAGGCCCCTCTGTCTACCATTCCAGCACCCGGGCCCCTGGCCAGTCTAGGTCTGGGGCAGGAAGGCAGCCCCGACCGAGATGCCCGGCCGAGGCCCTCCCCCCGCAACTTTGCCGTTGCTAGCGTGTCTGACGGTCAGGGAACGCGCTCTCCCAGGATTCCGCGTGGAAGCTTCCGCTCTCAGACAACAGCCCGCGCTGCCCCATCTCGGGGGCCGGTCGCCTCTTCTTCGGCTCCAGAGCGACGAGAAGCTCGTAGCCATGATCCGACACGGCAACTCGGGCGCGTTCGATGCCCTGGTGCAGCGCTACCAGCCCCGCCTGCTGGCGTTCTGCCGTCACATGCTCTCTTCGCAGGAGGACGCGGAAGACGTGCTGCAGGAGGTGTTCGCGGCCTCCTACAACGCGCTGCTGGCCGATGAGCGGCCGATCAACGCGCGCCCCTGGCTGTATCGGATCGCGCGCAACCGATGCCTGAACCACCTGCGCCGCCCCCGCGCCGCGGGCCAGGACTCGATGGACATCTTCGAGATCGAGAACGGCGCCACCACCGCCGAGACCGTGCACCAGCGGGAGGAGTTCCGCCAGATCGTCGCGGACGTGCAGGAGCTCCCCGAGACCCAGCGCACGGCGCTCCTGCTTCGCGAGATCGACGCGCTCTCCTACGACCAGATAGCGGAGGCGATGGACACCACGGTGCCCAGCGTCAAGTCGCTGCTGGTGCGCGCCCGGGTCGGCCTGGCCGAGGCCTCCGAGGCCCGCCTGCTCACCTGTGACGACGTGCGCACGAACCTGGGAGAGGTGGCCGAGGGCCTCAACCGGACCACGGCACCGGTGCGCCGCCACCTGAAGGCGTGTGAGCGCTGCCGTATCTTCCGCGTCGAGCTGCGCAGCACCAGCAAGGCGCTGGCCGCGGTCTTCCCCATCACCCCGCTGATCCTGCTCAAGAAGTTCGGCATCGCCAAGCTGGGGCTTGGCGGAGGCGCCGCCGCAGGTTCGGCCGCCGGATCGGCCGCGGCCGGCGGAGCCGGGCTGGCCGCCGGAGGCGCCGCCACCGCCGCGGGTGGGGCCGCCGGAGGAGCCATCTCTGCGGGCGTCGGCACCCTGGCCTCCAAGGCAGCGGCGGGCATGGCCGCCGCGGTGATCGTCACCGCGGGCGCCGTGGAGGTCAACCACGCCACCCAGCGCCAGCGCGATGCCGCTCCGCCCGCCGCCGTGGCCGCCGCGCCCACGCGGGTGACCCCGCCCGCCCCCAAGGTCCAGCCCGCACCGGCGCCGCGACCCCTCAGGGCCGAGGTGGCCAAGGAGCCGGTCGCGACCAAGGCGAAGGTCAAGGCCGAGCCACCACAGCCGCCGCCCACTCCGGCCGCTGCTCCGGCGCCCGCGACGCCGCCCGCGGCGGCTCCCGCGCCTCCCCCGGCGCCGCCTCCCACCCAGGAGGACCAGGGCACCTCGACGCTCCCTCCCCGGACCACGCCGGTCACCCCGGCCCCCGTCCCTCCGACAGGCAACGGGCAGCAGCCCTCCGCGCAGCAGCCCCCTGCGCAGCAGCCTTCCGAGCAGCCGCCGCCTCAGCCGGTGCAGCTCACCACCCCCCTGCCCTAGCGGGTGATCCTGCTCCAGGCCGCATCGGAGGTCCCCCTGGCCGCCCGGATGCTCTAAGGGTCGGCTCGCTGCATCACGGCCCCGGCTCGGCGTTGGCCGAGACCGTCACGGTGCCCTGCGGCCCCGCGAGCTTGAGTGACTTGCCCGGGCGCAGGCCGTCGAAGCTGGAGGAGGCACGCCCTCCGCGACCCTTGGCCTGCAGACTCCTGCCCTGGCCGCGGAGCGTGTAGGCGCCGCCGTCTGCCGAGCGCAGGACAACGCGGATGGCGATGAACGGCGGGACGCTGATCGCGGACGGAGAGAGCTTCCCCCCTTGCCCGGTCACCAGCGCCTGGGTGGCGTTGGGCACCTCGTCGCCCGCTCCACCCCGCTGCTTCTCGGGTGACTTGGTGCCGCCGTTGTCCTGTGCGGTCGTGCTCGGCACCGTCTCGGTCTGCTCGGGCACGGTCTGTGGGTCGGTGGCCACGTCGGCGGGCACCGTCCCGCGGGTGCCGCTGCTCTCGCTGCGGGCCTTGTCGGTCCCGGACTTCTCGTCGTCGCCGCCGCAACCGGCGGTCACCAGAGCCAGCGCGGCGAGGAGGGCGGCCAGGGCCGACCGGAGACTCACGGCTCAGCTCCCTCCGAGCTTGGACCCCAGGAAGTCGACGGTGCGCTGCCAGGACTTCTGGGCCGCGCCCTCGTCGTAGGTGCCCAGACGGTTCGTGTCGTTGAAGAACGCGTGGCCCGCCCCCTCGTAGTACTCGAACTCGACCGGCTGGCCGGTGGCCTCGGATATCTCCTTCTCCAGGCCCTGGGCGTCGTCCACCGAGACCATCTCGTCGGCGGTACCGAAGTGGCCGAGCACGGGGGCGTCGATCTTGGAGAGGTCGGGCTTGCCGTGGGGCATGACGTAGTAGTAGGTGACCACCGCGTCGACCTTCGGGTTGACCGTCGCCGCCCACACCGCCAGCCCGCCGCCCAGGCAGAAGCCGACGGCCCCCACGCCGTCACCGGTCACGCCGTCCCGGGAGGCGAGGTAGTCCACCGCGCCGCGCATGTCCTTCTCGGCCTGATCCATGCTCATGGCCATCATCTTCTGCTCGGCCTCGTCGGGCTGCTCGGTGGTCTCGCCCCGGTAGAGGTCGGGCGCCAGCGCGAAGAAGCCCTCGGCGGCGAAGCGGTCGCATATGTCCCTGATGTGGTCCTCGAGGCCCCACCACTCCTGGAGCACGACCACGCCCGGCCCGCTGCCGGACTCGGGGTTCGCCAGATAGCCCGGAGCAGTGCCTCCGTTGGCCTGGAACTCGACGTCGGGCATTGCGGCTCTCCTCGGATCGTTGGCGGGGCTGCGGGCGCGAGCGTATCCCCTTCGACGGGATCGGCATCGCGCCGATCCGTACACGGGATCTACTGGGCCCCGCCGGTGCTCTCGCCCTCCCGTGGGCCATCTCCTTCCTCGGGGGGGCCGAGCTCCCGGGCCAGCTCCCAGCCAACGGCCACGCCCACGAGCATCCCCACCCGGGTCTCCTCGGCCAGCAGCGTGCGCACCGCCGTGAGGCGCTCGGCATCGTCCTCGACGCTCGCGGCCTTGCGGATCTGGGAGTCGTGGGCCTCGTCGAACCAACCACCGGACTGGAGCGCCTCGCCGAGGATGCGCTGCAGCGCGGGGGCCATGCCGGCCACCCGGGCCTCGGCTTCCTCGAAGCGGCCGGGCTCGGTGAGGGCCGCGATGGCACGCTCGACCTGCGCGTCGGTGAACGACGCCTGGCTCATCGGCCGCGGGAGACGAGCGGCAGCGTCAGCCCCAGCAGCGCGCCGGCTAGGGCACCCACCAGACCGGCCACCGGGTCCGCTTCGGCCACGGCCAGCGGCATCAGCGCCAGAACGGCGGCGAACACCGCGACCCCGATGAGGTCGTTGCCGCGCTGCTCGCCCCGCCGCTCGGCCCGCCGGTCGTCCACCAGCCAGGCCGTGAGCATTCCCAGCGCGGCGCCGTTGGCGCCCAAGATCACCAGCCCGTTGGATCCCAGGGCGTCCCACACCGGGCTCGACCCCGCCACGGGCCCGATCTGGGCAGCCGCGGCAGCACCGGCCGCGCCGGCGGCGAGGAGGACGAAGATCGGGGCGAACCAGCCGAAGCGGCGCTCGAGCATCGTCCCGAACACCCCCACGGCCGCCAGTGTCACGAACTGGTAGGCGAGGCTGTCGTGCACGAACGGGGTGGTGAAGTAGCGCCAGGGCTGGTCCTCGAAGGGCACCACCAAGCCGCCCACGTCCTCCAGCCCCAGTCCACCGGCGGACAGCACGATCGTCACGAGCAGCGAGACGCCGATCAGGGCGAGCGTGGCCGTCGGGCGCGAGTCGGGCGCGATGCCCTCGATCTCGGAAGGGCGCAGGCGCGGGAGGGTGGGCAGCCGCGACCGCCGCGTCTTGGCCCGCGGCTCGGAGCCGGCGTCGTCGCGCTCGAGCTTGGGCGCGCGCTTTCGTACCCGCTGCCCGCAATAGGGGCACTCGGTGACGTAGGGGCTGACCTCGGACCCGCAGTTCTTGCAGACGACGAAGAGGTCGGGAGCGCTCACCTCCCTCAGGGTAATGCCCCCACGAAGCGGGCATCCATGCCCGCTTCGTAAACGGCGCCGATCCGTGGCCGGCCACCTGAGGGCCAGGCGGCTACGTATCGCCAGGCTGCCAGCCCGGTGACGGGGCGTTTACCGAATCGGCATGGATGCCGACTCGGTCGAGGGCATCGTTTACCGAATCGGCATGGATGCCGATTCGGTCGAGGGCATCAATTCAGTCGAGGGCATCTGTCGCGTCCGGCGAGGTCTTCTCCACTATCTCCGAGACGACCTCGCGCAGGTCGTGGTTGGCCTCATAGACCACCAGCTGGCGCGACCCGCCGTTGCCGCGCTCCACCAGATCGTGGACGGCGTCCAGCTCGTTCGCCGAGCCCAGGTCCTGGGCGTGCTCGCGCAGCCGATCGACCAGCCGCCGGGCCAGGTCGCGGGTGGATACGCGTTCCTTGGTGGGCAGGTCCACGAGCTCCCCTTCCAGCCCGTGGCGGGCGGCAAGCCACTTGTTCTCGTCGAGCATCTCGTACGGGTAGCGCGACAGCTCCTCGCCCGACTCGAAGTGCTCGGCCAGCTCCTTGACCATCGCCTGCGCCAGGGCGGCCAGGCCGACGGTGTGCTCCAGGCGCGTCTGTGAGTCCATCACCCGGATCTCCACCGTTCCGAACTGGGGGTGCGGGCGTACGTCGTACCAGAGGTAGGTGTAGTCGCTGATCACGCGCGAGTCGACCATGAACTCGATCCGGCGCGACCAGTCCGCGTAGTCCTCGTAGCGAGGCGGGATGCCCACGCGCGGGAACGCCCGGAAGATCGGCGTGCGCGCCGACAGCATCCCCGTGGACTGGCCCCGCCAGAAGGGTGAGTTGGCCGACAGGGCGAGCAGGACGGGCAGGTGCACCCGCATCCCGTTCACGACGTGGATGGCCTTGTCGGGATCGTCGAGGCCGACGTGCACGTGGATGCCGAAGATCAGCTCTTGGCGGGCCACGAACTGCAGGCCGGCGATCAGGTCCCGGTAGCGGGGGCGCCTGACTATCCGCTGGTCCTCCCACATCGCGAAGGGGTGCGTCCCGGCGGCACCGATGGCCAACCCGCGGGCCTCGGCCACCTCGGCCACCGTGGAGCGCAGCTCGGCCAGCTGGGTGCGGGCCTCGGCGGCGTCGCGACAGGGCGAGGTGGCGATCTCGCAGACGGACTCCATCAGCTCGGGCTTGACGTCGCCCGCCGCGCCGGTCTCCTGGAGAGCGGGCAGCATCTCTTCGATCGAGTTCGTCAGATCGAGCGTCTCGGAGTCCACGATCATGAGCTCCTCCTCGACCCCCAAGGTGTAGGAGGGCCCCGTGAACCGGTGCTCCATTCGGGAGAGCGTACATAGGGCCCCGGTCACGGCCTGTCGTTGGTCAGGACGTAAAAAGGCGCCCGAAGAGTCTCCCTCTACCCGAGCCGCTGGTCGCCGGGCAGTTCAGGCCTCTGCAGGATTTCCGCCATTGCTAGGGTCTGCACCGGCTTATGCGGATGAGGCAGTCACTCGCGCAGTTCGAGGCGGATTTCCGGGAGGAGGCCGCCGACTCCGTCGAGCGTCGCGAGCACCTGCGGCGCAACGCCGCGCACCGCTCTCGCGCCCGTCGCGTCGAGCGGGTGCACAAGGCCGGCACCACCCGCTTTGCGCTGCTGTGCCTGACCATCCTGGCCACCACCGTGATCGTGACGCTGGTGATGTTCCAGGCGCTGGCCTACATCGCCGACTGAGGGCAGCCCGCGAGGGCAGCCCGCCCTCCCGTCCGAGACCGCGGTGCCATCCACGCACCAAGAGCGGTCCGGCTTCGCCGGACCTCCTACTCGGAGGACTTCAGCCCGTCCAGGGCGTCTTGCACGGCCGCAGCGTCCGCCTCGCTGTCGGCGTTGTCACCCGCGGCGCGGTCGCGCTGGATCTCCAGCCAGACCTCCTGCCTGAAGACCGGCACCGACCGGGGCGCCTCGATGCCGATGCGCACCTTCTCGCCCATCACGGCGAGAACCGAGATCTGGATCCCGTCGCCGATCATGATGCTCTGGTTTGCCTTGCGGGTCAGTACCAGCACTCAGGGGCCTCCCTCCCTGGGGCTTCGCGGCCCGCCTCCAGGACGAGGCCGCGTATAGGGGAGAACTCAGTATGACCCTTACCCATTGATCTGACACCTCAGTCGCGGCTCGGCACAACTGGGCGTCGGGGCAGCATCTTGCGTTGGTAGTCTGCGCGCCTCTTGCCACGCAAATCCCTCAAACCACAGCTCAACCAGATCCGCACCTGGGTGCGGCAAGGCCGGACGGACGCCTGGATCGCCCACCAGCTCGACGCGTCGGTCAAGGAGATATCGGCGTTGAAGTCCGAGCACGACCTCGCACCTGGCGAAGGGACGGCCTCGGCCGAATCCGATGTCTTCGGACCTCGCATCGACGAGGACGAGCCCGACCTCCGCGCCGAGGACGAGGCCGCCGTGGCGGCCGCCCTGGAGGCCGAGGCCGACGAGCCGCCCGAAAATGACGCCGGCTCTGACCCGGACTCCGAGCCGGAGGCCGGCGATGGGGATGCCGACGAAGGCTCGGGCAATCGCCGGCGCCGCCGTGGTAGACGAGGTGGCCGCGGCCGCGGCCGCCAGCGCAAGGCGCTGGAGGGGTCCTTCGACCACGGGGAGGAGGGCTACGGGCTGTGGCTCGACCCCTCCGTCAAGGACGACCCAACCTATGCGGAGCACTGGGCCGGCCACCGGCCGGTCACCGTCACGGTCGAGGCCGACCGGATCGTGATCGAGCGGGCCGGCGACTCGTCGGACGACTAGCTCGCGCGCCGGCCGGTTGCCGGGGCCGCTGGTTGGCTAGCTTTGGAGTCGGTGCACCCGGCGCTGGACAACGCGATGTTCCAGTGGCGCGATGGTGAGCAGCGCCTCCGCAGCGCAGAGCTCGCCGATCAGGCGTACCTGGAGTCGGCCGTCTGGGAGGTGTTGAAGGAGATCCGGCGTCGGCTCGGGTCGAGCTTCGAGATCGGTGAGCTTGCCGAGCTGTACGCCGCCGGGACCGACTGGGCCGAGGACATCGCCCAGTCGCGAGCGGGCACGGAGACCGTGGCGGCGGTCGACGCGGCCTTCGCCCGCTACTCCCGTGAGGCCTCCGACTACGCCGGCGGCCGCATGCACTTTCGCGCCTGACCCCCGGCCGGCGACCTGCTAGCGCCGCTCGATCACGTACGAGCGCTCGCCCTCGCGCACCATTCCCAGACGTCGCGCCTCGGCCTCCAGCGCGGCGGGATCCTTGAGCGTGGCGACCCGCCGCTCGAGCTTGGTGTTCTCCCGTGTGAGGTCATGGAGCTGCCGGGTCTGGTCTCGGGCCGTGGCCGACTGCTCGAACCAGTGCTTGGCGGGCGAGATGTAGAGCAGCAGGATCACCCCGAGGGTGCCCAGCAGGGCGAGGCGGCTGACCTTGTCCCAGCGGACGCCGGAACGCCTCGAGCGGGCGCGCGGCCGGCGCGCGGAGGCAGTGGTGGAGGCGGCGGCCACGGCAGCATCTTCGCGGGGGCTCCGGCCGTTCCTGCCGACTCTGCTGCGTGAGCCACCGCGCCCGCGAGCCCCGGAGACTCGATCAGGCCCTGAACGCGTCCCGCCCCGGATAGCTGGCGCCGTCGCCCAGCGCCTCCTCGATCCGCAGCAGCTGGTTGTACTTCGCGACCCGGTCCGAGCGCGAGGGCGCGCCCGTCTTTATCTGGCCACAACCCGTTGCCACGGCCAGATCGGCGATCGTGGTGTCCTCGGTCTCGCCCGAGCGGTGCGACATCACCGCGGTGTAGCCCGCCGCGCGGGCCATGGAGATCGCCTCGAGCGTCTCGGTGAGAGTCCCGATCTGGTTGACCTTGATCAGGATCGAGTTGGCCACCCCCAATTCGATTCCCTTGGCCAGGCGCTCGGTGTTGGTCACGAACAGGTCGTCGCCCACCAGCTGGACCCTCCCGCCCAGGTCCTCGGTCAGGGCCCTCCAGCCCTCCCAATCCTCCTCGTCCATGCCGTCCTCGATCGACAGGATCGGGTAGCGCTCGCTGATGTCGGCCCAGTAGGCGGCCATCTGATCGGGCGACAGCTCGCGGCCCTCGTGCTCCAGCCGGTAGACGCCGTCGGCGTAGATCTCGCTCGTCGCGGGGTCCAGGGCTATCCCCACGTCCTCGCCCGGCGTGTGGCCCGCGGCCTCGATGCCCTCAATCAACGCCTGGAGCGCCTCCTCGTTGGAGCCCAGGTCGGGGGCGAAGCCGCCCTCGTCGCCGACCGCGGTGCCCAGGCCGCGGGCGCCCAGCGTCTTCTTGAGCGCGTGGAAGACCTCGGCGCCGGTGCGCAGCGCCTCGGCGAAGGTCAGGGCACCCGAGGGCACCACCATGAACTCCTGGAAGTCCACCTTGTTGTCGGCGTGCGCGCCACCGTTCAGCACGTTCATCATCGGCACGGGCAGCACGTGGGCGTCCTCGCCGCCCAGGTGGCGCCACAACGGCAGGCCGGCGTCGGCGGCGGCGGCCTTGGCGCTCGCCAGCGAGACACCCAGGATCGCGTTGGCCCCGAGCCGACCCTTGTTGTCGGATCCGTCGAGGTCGATCATCGCGCGGTCCAGCGCGGCCTGGTCGGCGGCGTCGAGTCCCTTGACCGTCCCGGCTATCTCACCGTTCACGTTGCCCACCGCGGCGGTCACCCCCTTGCCGCCCCAGGCGTCGCCGCCGTCGCGCAGCTCGACGGCCTCGAACTCGCCGGTCGAGGCGCCCGAGGGCACGGCCGCGCGTCCGAAGGCCCCCGAGTGAAGCGTCACCTCGACCTCCACCGTGGGGTTCCCGCGGCTGTCGACGATGGACCGGGCGTGTATCTGCGCGATCTCTCTCACTGGTCGGTCTCGGCCTCCTCGATATCGCTCTTGACCTTCTCGCTGTGCACCCTGAGGGCCACCTCGGGATCCACCTCGAGCGCTCGCGCAGCTTCTACCACGCCGTAGAGCAGCGTGCCTATCTCGGCGAAGCGCTGCTCCCCGGTCCATCCCGGCGCGAGCAATAGCCCGGCGGCTCCGCGCACGTCGCCCAGGGCCTCCCCTGCGTGACGCTCCGGGTAGCCGGCGCGCTGGGCCCGGCGCTGGACCTTGCCGGCGTGAAGGAGGGCCGGCAGGTTCTCGGGAAGGTCGCCGAACAGGCCGCCGCCCTCGTTGCCCGCCTTGATCGCATCCCAGTTGCGCTTGACGTCGGCTTCTGTCACGGCCTCCGCATCGCCGAAGACATGAGGATGGCGGCGGACCAGCTTGGCCACCAGGTCCTCGGCTACCCGGCCGAGGTCACCGGCGCCGCGCTCCTCCAGCAACAGCGCGAGGAAGTAGACACAGAACAGCACGTCGCCCAGCTCGTCCGCGAGCTTTGCGTCATCCCCCGCGTGCGCGGCGTCGGCCAGCTCGTAGGCCTCCTCGACGGTGTGCGGCACGATGGTGCGCTCGTCCTGCTCGCGGTCCCACGGGCACTCGACGCGCAGGCGCCGCGTGATCGCGTCCAGCCGCGCCAGCGCCTCCGCGGAATCGGCCACTTCGACCTATCCGCGGAGGGGGCGCAAGCGGGACGGTGCTACGGCGTCGGGCTGCTGGGAGTCGACGGTGCCGCGCCGCTGCCCTGGGGCGCCTGGGTCGGTGGTGCGGCGCCCTGCGGGGCCGCCTGACCGCCTGCGCCAGGAGGCGCCTGCTGGGGCGCGCCTGCGCCCGGAGGCGCCTGCTGCGGAGCGCCTGCGCCCGGAGGCGCTTGCTGGGGCGCTCCCCCCGGAGGGGCCTGCTGCGGAGCGCCGCCGCCGGGAGGGGCCTGCCCCGGCGCGCCACCCGGGGCCGAGTTGGTGGACTGCTTGGGGGCGTTCTTGCACTCGGCCACGCGGTAGTCGCTGGCGCATTTGGTCTTGTCCTTGTACTTCTTGCGGAAGTCCTTGACGAAGGAGTTGAGCGCCTTCTGCTGGCGCTGGGAGCGCAGGAGGTTGCGGATGGTGTCGCGGGCCTCGCTCAAGGTCTGCTGGGAGGCCGGCTTGGTCTTTGCCACCTCGAAGACGTAGTAGCCGAACTGGGTCTTGACCGGTCCCTCGAGCTTGCCCTTCTTGGCGGCAAAGGCGGCCTTGTCCAGAGCGGGGTCCTGCTTGCCCTTGACCAGGTCGGGCAGCTTGCCGCCCTGGCCCTTGGAGGCCTGGTCGATCGACAGCTTCTTCGACACCGTCTTGAAGCTCTTGCCGTCGTCCAGCTGCTTCTTGGCCGTCTCGGCCTTGGCCTTTGTCTTGGTGAGCACTACGTTCAGGTCGCGCCGCGTGGGCTGGGCGAAGCGCTTCTTGTTCTTCTTGTAGTAGCCCTCGATATCGGCGTCGGTGATCTTGACCTTGTCCTTGGTCACCTTCTGGGTGAGCTTGGTCTGGAGCTGGTCGAGCTTGACCCGGAAGAGGATGTCGTCCTCGGTCATGCCCGAGTCCGCGAGGAACTTCTTGTAGTCGGCCGGCTTGGGAAAAGCCTTCTTCCTCTGATCATCGAAGGACTTCTTGACCTCGGCGTCGGAGACCTCGACATCGCGCTCCCCGGCCTCCTGCTGGACCCACTGGGACTGGATCAGGAACTGCATGACCTCACCCTTGAGCGAGTCGAACTGCTGCTTGCACTGCTTCTTCAGCGCGGCGTCGGACTGCTTGGGAGCGCCCTTCTGTCCGGCGGCCTGCTTCTTCAGCGCGGCCGTGCACTTCTTGAACTCCGGGGCGTCGGGCACAACGGCGGTCCCGCCCTGCGACTGCCCGGAGGCCGCGTTCTTGAGCCAGCGGTTGAACTCTTCCTTGGTGATGTTCGAATCGCCCACCTTGGCCACGCTGTTGGCCGGCACGTCGCCGCCGCAGCCGGCGGCGACGGCGGCGCAGGCGGTGGCCAGTGCGACGGACGCGAGTGAACGTGAAGGCGTGAATCGAGGCAAGGTCATTTCCCGGTGTCTAGGACTGAAGTCTCAAGCGCGCCTCAAGATCTGGTCGCCGAACGGGCTCAAGCGGCGGTGGCGCGGCAACGGCGCATGGTAGCGAGTGTTCCCGGGCAGAGGGCGAGGTTTTCCCCGTGCGTCAAACATCGGGCGCGGAAGCCGCTTCCAGGATCGCCTCTGCCGCCGTGACCACAGCCCGGAAGCGCAGCTCGGCCTCCTCGGGCACCCGCACGCGGACGGTGCTGCGGCCCGACTCGTACATGGCCTCCGGGATGCGCTCGCGCAGCACCTTCACTTGCCGGGAGTCCAGGTCGACCGGCGCCACCGACAGCCGCCCTCCGGCGAAGTCCACCGTGCGGGCGCCTGCGCGACCCAGCTTGATGCGGGCGTCTTGGAGGCGGATCAGGTTGTCCAGCGGCTCGGGCACCGGCCCGAAGCGATCGTCGAGCTCCTCGCGCAGGAGGATCAGGTCCGCCACTTCCTTTGCCCCCGACACGCGGCGGTGGATCTCGATCTTGGCCGCCTCGTAGGGCACGTAGTCGCCAGGGACGTAGACGTCCACCGGCACGTCCACCCGGACGGGCTCCGGCGCCTCCTCGGCGGAGTCGGCCGCGAGCGCCGCGACGGCGTCGTCGAGCATCGACACGTACAGCTCGAAGCCCACCGCGGCCACGTGGCCGGACTGCTCGTCGCCCAGCAGGTTGCCCGCGCCGCGGATCTCCAGGTCGCGCATGGCGATCTTGAAGCCCGACCCCAGCTCGGTGTAGTCGGAGAGCGTGGCCAGGCGGGCCGAGGCCTCTCCGGTCAGCGCGGCCATCGACGGGTAGAGCAGGTAGGCGTGGGCCCGCTCCTTGGATCGCCCGACGCGCCCCCTGATCTGGTAGAGCTGACTCAGGCCAAGCTCGTCGGCGCGCTCCACGATCAGCGTGTTGGCGGAGGAGATGTCAAGCCCCGACTCGATGATCGTGGTGCACACCAGCACGTCGGCCTCACCGCGCAGGAAGGTGAGCATCACCTGCTCGAGCTGCTTCTCCTCCATCTGGCCGTGGGCCACGATCACCCGCGCCTCGGGGACCATCGCCCGCACCCGCTCGGCGGTCTCCTCGATCGACTCCACGCGGTTGTGCAGGAAGTAGGCCTGGCCCTTGCGATCCAGCTCGCGCTTCACGGCCTGGCTCACCAGCTCCTCCTCGTACTCCCCCACGTAGGTGCGCACGGGGCGCCGTCCCTCGGGCGGGGTCTCGATCACCGAGATGTCGCGCAGCCCGGCCAGCGACATCTGCAGCGTGCGTGGGATCGGCGTGGCCGACAGCGAGATCACGTCCACGCGCAGCCGCAGCTGGCGCAGCATCTCCTTCTGCTTCACGCCGAAGCGCTGCTCCTCGTCGAGGATCAGCAGGCCCAGGTCCTTGGGGCGCACGTCACGCGAAAGCAGGCGGTGGGTGCCCACCAGGATGTCGACCTTGCCCGCCTCGAAGTCCTTGAGCACCGCGCGCGTCTGGGCCGCGGACTGAAAGCGCGAGGCGACCTCGATCCGGAAGGGGTAGTCGCGCAGCCGCTCGGTGAAGGTGCCGAAGTGCTGCTGGGCCAGCACGGTGGTGGGCACCAGGAACATGACCTGCTTGGAGTCGGCAGCGGACTTGAACGCCGCCCGCAGGGCGACTTCGGTCTTGCCATAGCCCACGTCACCGCAGATCAGGCGGTCCATGGGCCGCGCCTCCTCCATGTCCGAGCGCACGGCCTCGATCGCGTCCAGCTGGTCGGGCGTCTCGCGGTAGGGGAAGGCACCCTCGAACTCCAGCTGCCACTCGGAGTCGGTGGGGAAGGCATAGCCGGCGCGGCGCTTGCGCTCGGCGTAGAGGTTGATCAGCTCGCCGGCCAGCGCCTCGGCCGCGCGGCGGGCGCGAAGCTTCTGCTGCTCCCACTGCTTGCCGCCCAGCTTGGAGAGCTGGGGGTTGGCCGCGTCGGCGCCGACGTAGCGGGAGATCTTGTGTATCTGGTCGGAGGGGACGAAGACGCGATCCTCGTCGCGGAACTCCAGCTCGAGGTAGTCACGCGTAGTGCCGCCCACGGTCTTTGTCTCGAACTTCGTGAACCGCCCAACTCCGTGGTCCTCGTGGACCACGATCGAGCCCGCGCGCAGGTCGGTGAAGGAGGCCATCGCTCCAGCGCCCGTGCGCGGGCCGGCCGGCTGCTCGGCCCGGCGCCGGCGCAGCAGCCGGTGCTCGGGGATGATCGCCAGCTTGAGCTGGGGCGAGAGGAAGCCCTCGCGCAGGCTCGAGGCGGCAAAGGACAGGCCCGGCTCGTGGGGCGCCTCCTTGCCGTCCAGGAACGCGGCCTTGACCCGGTCCAGGTTGTAGGCCGCGCGCTCGGCCTCTCCCTTGCGGGCCCAGGCCACCACCGTGCGGTAGCCCGACCGGATCAGCTTCTCCAGCTCGGGCTCGGCGGCGCGAAGCGAGCGAGCGGCCGTGTCGGCGGCCTGAGCGCGAAAGGAGTGGGGCTGGTCGCCGGAGATGCTCGACATGACGATCGAGGCCCGGGCGGTGAGGGCCTGCTGCAGGCGCTCGGGCTCCACGTAGAGGTGGTGGGCGTCGCGGTCGTGGAACGAGGCGGTCACGTCGTCCCAGTAGTCGCGCAGCGAGGGCGCCAGCTCCTCCTCGGCGGCCACCGCCACCAGACCGGTCTCGGGGATCAGGGAGAGCACCTCGCCGAACCGGTCGACCGGCAGCACGTCGGCGACGTCGGGGCGCCGAGGGGGCTCCGCCCCCTCACTGCTCGCCCTTCGGGCTGCGCCCTCCCCCAGATACTCGCCTAGCGCGATCTCCGCGAGCTCGCGATGCTCGGGCGCCAGCTCGGCCGCCGGCTCGATCGCCACCGACTCGACCTCCTCCAGCGAGCGCTGGGTGAAGGTGGAGAAGAAGGTGAGGCGCTCGACCTCCACGTCGAAGAGCTCGCAGCGCACCGCCCGCTCCTCGGTGGCGGGGTAGACGTCGAGGATGTCGCCGCGCAGGGCGAACTGCCCGCGCTCCTCCACCTGGTCCACGCGGTGGTAGCCGCAGGCCACCAGCCGGGCGGAGGTCTCGTCCAGATCCAGCAGCTCGCCCTTCTCGACGTGGAAGCCGTGGGGGCGCAGCGCGGGGTCGGGCACCTTCTCGGCCAGCGCGACCGCGCCGGCCACCACAACGGCTGCGCCCCCGTCGGAGCTGCCTTGATCCAGCAGCGCGTCCAGCGCGGCGATCCGCAGGCCCACCAGGTGGGGGGGCGGCGCCAGGTGCGACTCGTAGCGCACCCCCCGCGACGGGTAGAGCCGCACGGGCCGGGGATGGAGGAACTGCTTGAGATCGGCGGCCAGGTCCCGGGCCTGGCGGTCGTCCCCGGCGACGATCAGCGCCGGCCGCGAAGGGTCCGCGTCGGCCAGGGCGGCCAGCAGGTAAGGACGCAGGCTCGAGGAGACGAACGCCCGCTGGGGCTGGCCGCGCGCGGCCTCGGCCAGCGCGTCGAGCGCGGGATCCTCTTGGGCGTAGGTGAGGAGTTGGCGAAGGGACATCGGCACGCGCAGCGGCCGCCCGGCAGCGCCGCGCGGCTCTCCGCCGAGTCTATTTGCCGCTGCCGCGCCACCGGTCGCCGGACGGCTAGCCTGCGCCGCGGATGAGTCCTCCCGTGCCCGATCTCTCGTCGGCGGCCGCCCTGCGCGAGCTGCTGGAGAAGGCCAACTACTCCACCGGCGGCCTGATGGTGGCGCTCGGAGGCGATCTGGACACCAACCCGGGCATCGCACCCGTGCAGTCGCGCACGCTGGGCGAGGACGACCTGGCCGTGCTGGCCCGCCTGTTCCTCCTGGACGTATCGGTCAAGACGCCCCGGGCGGCCGAGGCGCTTGCTCCCCTCTCGGTGGACGAGCTGACTGCGACAGGATGGCTCTGCGCCGAGGACGAGGGGGTCCGCTCACCGGTGCAGATCACGCCCTTCCAGGGAATGCTGCTGGTCCACGACCCGCTGGCGATGGAGCTCCCCTACGACGATGTCGTCCTGGGCCTGAGCTCGGCCACCCGCACCTTGGCCGCGCTGACTCCCCGCCGCCCGGTGGCCACCGCCCTCGACGTGGGCACCGGCTGCGGGGTGCACGCCCTGCTGGCCGCCGAGCACGCCGACCGGGTAGTGGCCACCGACGTCAATCCGCGCGCCCTGGCCTACACCCGGCTGTCAGCAGCGCTCAGCGGGATCGAGAACGTGGAGGTGCGGAAGGGAAGCTTCTTCGAGCCCGTGGGGGACGAGCGCTTCGACCTCGTTGTCTGCAACCCCCCGTTCGCCATCTCGCCCGAGGTCAAGCTGACCTACCGCGACGGCGAGCTGGGACGCGACGAGGTATCGCGCATGGCGCTGACCGGTGCGGCCGGAGCGCTCGCCCCGGGCGGCGTGGCCCAGCTGCTGGTCAACTGGATCCACCAGCCGTTCGAGTCGTGGGCGGCGCCGCTTGCGAGCTGGCTCGCCGATTGCGGCTGCGACGCTCTGCTGCTGCACCACGTGACCGAGACCCCGCTGGAGTACGCGGCCAAGTGGAACGCCTTCCTACGTGACGATCCCGACGCCCACGGCCGCGCGCTCGACCGCTGGACCGGGCATTTCGCGCAGGAGGGGATCGTATCGCTGGCCACGGGCGCCGTGACCCTGCGCCGGACGGACCGCATCCCGCCGCGGATGGTCCACCACGAGATGGCCTCGGGGCCCCGCGGCGCGGCGGGGGAGCACGTGCTGCGCCTGCTAGACGCCCCCGAGTGGCTGGCCGAGTGCAGCGACGAGCAGCTGCTCCGGACTCCGCTGGAGATCGTGGACGGGCACAGCGTGGTCAGCGAGCGCGTGCACTCCGACGGCGACTACGCGGACGACTCGGTCTCGGTGACCCTGGACGACAGCGTCGGGTTGAGCGACACGATCGGCCCGGCCGCCATCGCCGTTCTGATGGGCCTGCGGGGCGGGCGCACGCCGGCGGACGCCCTGCCCGGCCTGGCCGCGGCCGTGGAGTCCAGTGCCACGGACCCGCGAGAGCTGGTCGCCGAGATGACCCGGGCCCTGGTGAGCCGCGGCGTGCTCGTGCGGACTGAAGAGCCGCGGGGATGAGATCCTCGTTGCGGTGCTCGCCGGAGGAGATCGTCGGCCGACCCGGCTGCGCTCCTGCCGCGAGGGCGATCAGTCGCTCGCGGGGGCGATCAGTCGCTCGACCGCTTCCGCCGCCGCCTCCACGAGCCCGCGGACCTCGTCCCGGGGCTCACTGAAGCGACCCAGCACATAGGCCGAGACGATCTCGGGGTCCGTCGTGTCGGGCCGCCCCACCCCGACCCGCACGCGGTGAAAGTCGGGGCTTCCCAGTCCCCCCTTCAGCGACTTGAGGCCGTTGTGCCCCGCCAGCCCGCCGCCGAGGCGCGCCTCGATCCGCCCGAACGGGAGATCGATCTCGTCGTGCACGGCCACGATCCGATCGAGGTCCACGCCCAGGGCGCCGCGCGCCGGGCCCACCGAGCTCCCGGCCTCGTTCATGAAGGTCTGGGGCATGAGCAGCCCGACCCGTGGGCCACCCGGCCCTGTGCGCCCGTCGGTGTAGAGGCCCGCGTAGCGCTTCTTGGCCCTGGGAAGCGCCCAGCGCTCGGCCAGCAGCGCAACCACCTCGAAGCCGACGTTGTGACGGGTTCGCTCGTACCGGGCGCCCGGATTGCCCAGGCCGGCGATCAGCCAGTCGACCCGGCTCGCAGACCCCCGGTCGCCCCGGAGTGCCACGGAGAGCTACTCGGCGCCGGAGTCGCCGGAGCCCGCGCGGGGCTCCCCGGAGGCCTCGGCGGCCTCCCCGCCCTCGGCCTGCTCGTCGTCCTCGCCGACCAGCCCGGTCTCCTCCTCGATCCCGGGCTCCTCCTCCACGGTGGGGAGGATCACGGTGGCCACCACAGTCTCCTCGGGATCGTCGAGGAACTCGACTCCCTCGGGCGGCGTCACGGCGGACAGCAGGAGCGTGGCGCCCATCTCCATGTGCGAGACGTCGACGGTGATGCTCTCGGGGATGGCGGTGGGCAGCGCCTCGATGTTGAGCTCGCGCGCGGCCAGGTCGAGCACGCCGCCCTCGGTCACCCCCGGGGCGTCATCGGCACCCGTCAGCTCCACCGCCACGGTCGACTGGATCTTCTCGTCCAGCCGGACCTCGAGGAAGTCGACGTGCATCACGTCGCCCCGGACCGGATGGTCCTGGCGGTCCTTGAGGATGACCGGCACCGACCGGTCGCTGCCGATCTTCACATCGAACAGGGCGGCGCCCTCGGCCAGCAGGCGGCGCAGCTCGAGCACGCCGACCTTCAGCGAGACGGGATCGGGATGGCTCGCCCCGTACAGCACGCCCGGCACGAAGCCGTCACGGCGCAGGCGCCTCGACTCGCGGGACCCGCGCTCGGGACGCTCCTGGACGGAGAGTGAGGGACGGTCGGCCATGCGACGGGCCAGTCTAAAGGGTCAGGAACTGTCCGGGCTGAGCGACGCTTATCGCGCCGGTCAGCTCAAAAGAGCTGGTTCTCTCCCTGGAAGATCTCCGAGACCGAGTCGTCGGTGAAGATCCGCCGCACCGAGTCCGTGAGGATGTCGGCGGTGGTCAGGACCTGGATGTGCTCCGGGGCGCCGGTGGCCAGCGGAACCGTGTCGGTGACCGTGATGCTGGCCAGCGGCGAGGCGCCCAAAGTCTCGAAGGCGTGGCCCGAGAACACGCCGTGGGTGGCGATGGCGTGCACCTCCTGGGCGCCTTCGTCGAGCACGGTCTGGGCGGAGGCGCTGAGCGTGCCCCCGGTGTCGATGATGTCGTCCACGATCAGCGCGACCTTGCCCTTCACGTCGCCGATCACGTAGCCGATCTCGGCCACCTGCTGGGCGGGGCGCTCCTTCTCGAGCAGGGCGTAGGGCGCTCCCACCTTCTGGGCGAACTTGCGCACCAGCTTCACCCGGCCGGCATCGGGAGCGACGATCACCAGGTTCTCGCCGGCCAGGTGGTCCTGCACGTACTGGGTGAGGATGGGCATGGCGGTCATGTGGTCGACCGGCCTGGAGAAGAAGCCCTGCACCTGGCCGGCGTGCAGGTCCATGGTGACCACGCGATCCACGCCGGCCGTCTCCAGCAGCTCGGCCACCAGGCGGGCGGTGATGGGCTCGCGCGGGGCGGACTTCTTGTCCTGGCGCGAGTAGCCGTACCACGGGGTCACGGCGATGATCCGGTGCGCGGAGGCGTGCTTGGCCGCGTGGACCATGACCATCAGCTCCATGATCGCGTCGTTGACCGTCAGCCCCTGCGCCTCGGAGCCGCAGGTGGACTGGACTATGAACAGGTCGGCGCCCCGGATCGAGTCGGCGTAGCGGCAGTAGACCTCGCCGTCGGAGAAGGTCTTCAGCCCGGCATCCGTGAGTTCCACGCCGAGGCGGTCGGCGATCCGCGCGCCGAGGTCGAGGCTGGCCCGCCCGGCGGCGATCATCAGCCGCTTGTCGTAGCCGGCCGGGATGAAGGAGCCCGGTGCAGGTGCCGACTGGGTGTCCACGCTGCTCAATCCCGCTCCTCGTCCTTGCGGTTGCCGCGATCGTCGCGGTCGGCGAAGCCCTCGATGTTGGTCTGCTTGGAGCGGGCCATGCCCAGCGCGCCCTCCGGCACGTCCTCGGTTATTACCGAACCGGCGCCAGTGTATGCGCCGTCCCCGATGTCCACGGGGGCGACGAAGGCCGTGTCGACCCCCGTGCGCACCCCGGTCCCGATCGTGGTGCGGTGCTTATGGCGCCCGTCGTAGTTGGCGGTGATGTTGCCCGCGCCGATGTTCGCGCTCTCGCCGATGTCGGCGTCGCCGATGTAGGACAGGTGGGGCACCTTCGCCCCCGCGCCGATCTCTGCGTTCTTGACCTCGACGAAGGTACCGATCTTGGCTCCCGGGCCCACGTGCGCGCCGGGACGCAGGTAGGCGAAGGGGCCGAGGCTGGCGCCCTGCTCGACCCTTGCCTCGACCAAGAAGGAGTGGGGCACGCTTATGTCATCGGCCAGCTGCGAGTCCGTGATGGTCGTGGCCGGTCCGATCGTGCAGCCGTTCCCGATCGCCGTCGCGCCGCGCAGCGTGGTGGCGGCACCCACGGTGGTGTCCTCGCCGATCGTCACCCCCGCTTCCACGACGACCGAGGCGGGGGCCCTGAACGTCACGCCGTTGCGGGCGTGGGCGATCAGGATCTGGTGCTGGGCGATGGATTCGACCTCCATCAGGGCCGCGCGGTCGTTGACGCCCATGGCGCTGCGAATGTCGTCGGTCAAGTGCGAGCTCACGGGCAGTCCACGCCGCTTGAGCACCGGCAGGGCTCCGGTGAGGTAGACCTCGCCGTGCTCGGTGTCGACCTCGTCCAGGGCGGTCCACAGCTCGGCGGCGGCGAAGGCGTAGGTGCCGATGTTGATCTCGCGGATAGCCAGCTGCTCGGCCGGGACGCCGTCGATGTGCTTGGTCTCGACGATTTGCTGCACCGATCCGTCGGCGGCGCGGACAATCCGCCCGTAGCCGCTGGGGTCAAGGCCCTCCGTGGTCAGCAGGGTGGCGGCCGCCCGCTGGGATCGGTGGGCGGAGACCAGGTCGGCGATCAGCTCGGGCGACTGGAGCGGCACGTCCCCGGACAGCACCACAACCTCGCCTTCGTCGCCGACGGCCTCGCGCGCGGACAGCACGGCGGCCCCCGTGCCCTCCCCCACGCGCTGCTCGGCGATCGTCACCGACCCGGGCAGGCCCTCGGCCACCCCGTCGCCGGGCCGGACGATGCACACGACGTCGTCGGCGCCTGCGGCGCGCGCGGCCTCGATCACCCACTCCACCATCGGCTTGCCGCAGACGGGGTGCAGGACCTTGGGCAGCGAGGAGCACATGCGAGTGCCGCGCCCGGCCGCCATCACGAGCACGGTTAGCCGCTCGGACATGGAGCGGGCAGGGTACTCCTTCGCCGGACCGGACATCCCTGTCCGACCCGGAAACGGCCCCTTCGCCGGACCGGACATCCCCGTCCGATCCGGAAACGGCCCCTTCGCCGGACCGGACATCCCCTGTCCGATCCGGAAACGGCCCCTTCGCCGGACCGGACATCCCTGTCCGACCCGGAAACGGCCCCCCTCACCCGAAGCGTGGGTCAGGTCGGGCTGTGGCTCACCGCTTCGACGTTGTTGCCGTCGGGATCGAGAACGAATGCTCCGTAGTAGCTCGGGTGGTAGATCTCGCGCACGCCGGGCCCGCCGTTGTCGGTCGCCCCGGCATCCAGGGCGGCGGCGTGAAACGCATCGACGATCCCGCGCGATCCGGCCGCGAAGGCCACGCTCGACGCCCTGGGCGGCCGCGACTGCTGCGTGGCCGCCGAGGGTAGGAGCGGCCCTGTGACCGGATCGCGGTCGCAGAGCATTCGGGCCTCTAGAAGAGGCCGCCGATGAGCTCGCCGAGACTTGGTCCCGGAGCAGGAGCGGGCTCGGGCTCCGGTGCGGGCTCCGCGTCCTCGGCCGGCTCCTCGCACAGGCCCTGACCCTGGTACTCCGGGTGCAGGGTCTGCTCGGTGCAGCCGTCCTGCTCGGGCTGCGCGTACTGCGCCTACGCGGGGCCGGCTCCCAAGGCGAGGGAGCAGATGACACAGGCCGCGGCCACGACGAAGCGCAGGTCGAGGACGCGGGCGGCGATGGGACTCAAGGTGCTCATGGTGACTCCTCCGATCGATGGCTGTGAGCACGAGTTCGCCTCCGCCTGGGCAGAGGGTTCATTTGTCCGGCGGATGTCAGCGAGGCTGATCACGCCTGCGTCGTATCCTCGCCTCGTCGGCCTCTGGGGGGTCGTCTAATGGCAAGACACCAGGTTTTGGTCCTGGGTATGGAGGTTCGATTCCTCCCCCCCCAGCTGGCGCGTGGGCTAGCGGTCCTTCTCCTCGCGCGGCACGCGTCCCGCCTCGGTCCCGGCCTCGTAGGCAGGACCGCCGGGCGGCACGATCCCCAGCACCCGCATCGACTTCAGCCCCAGGCTCAGCCGTTCGCGCCCGTCGCTGGAGCTCACGTCCAAGCCGCTGAGCTCGCGCACGCGGTCGAGGCGATAGCGGATGGTGTGGCGGTGGGTGAACAGGCGCTCGGCGGTCCTGGCCACGTTGCCGTCGGCGTCCAGGAAGGTCTCGAGCGTGCGGACCAGCTCGGTCTCGTACTGGTTGTCGTAGTCCACCAGCGGAGCCACGGTCTCCTGGTGGAAGCGCTGCAGCTCGCCCGCGTCCTCGCTCATCGCTGGCAGCAGCAGCCGGTAGGCGCCCGTCTCGTCGAAGGACAGGCGGTCGACGCCGCGGGCCTCCGCCACGTTTGCGGCCAGCAGCGCCTCGGCGCCGGCGCGGTGCAGGTCGCCCGGATCCGCGGCCGGGCGGCTCGAGGCGACCACCAGCCCGAAATGGGCCAGCCCGAGCTCGAGCTCGTCGTGCACCGCCTCGGCCGCCCGGGCGACCACGTCGGGCCCCGAGCCGGGGACCAGGATCGTCAGCTCGCGCTCGGGGCGCAGGGTGCGGGCCTCTGCGCCGCTGCCGCGTGGGCGGGCGGGGCCCAGCTCGACCGCCGCCGCCAGGCAGGTGCGATCGACGGCCCGGGCCCCCCGCTGGGCCACGGTCAGGGCTCGGGCGCGCCAGTCGCCCTCCTCGGCCTGGCGGGGGCGGGCGCGGGCGACGATCACGCTGGCGCCCGCGGTCAGGTCGCAGCCCAGCTCCTCTGCGCGCGCGACGATATTGGCGCGGTCGGTCACCCGCCGGCCCAGCAGGTCGCCCACGAAGTCGGCCACCGCGGCTTCGCTGGCGCGCTCCGGGGCGCGGGCTCTGTCGACCTCCTGGGCGATCAGCGTGGTCACCATCCGCAACAGCACGGGAGCGGGCGGCGTTCCCCGCGGGCGCCAGCGCAGCTCACCCACCGGCGCGTCGGCCACTCGCAGCACCGCAACCCCGGCGGAGCCCTCGCCGGCGAGCACCGCCCGCTCGTCCTCGGGGGACTGGCAGGCGACGGCGAGAATGCTCGAGCGGCCGTCGAGGACGACCACGCTCGCCTCCAGCGCATGGGCCGCCGCGCGGGCCACCGCGGGCAGGCCGGAGCCGGATTCGACGGCCTCGGAGACCTCTTCGAAGGCGCTCAGCAGCGGGCTCGCGGCCACCGGGTCCTGCTTGGGGTGCGCGGCAGCCATGGCGCGGATTCTACGGTCGCACCCCAAACCCGCTCGGCCGGGGCCAAGCTGCCCGCGCTACCCGTAGCGGTCGTAGGACCAGACCACGGCCAGGCCCAGCGCCGCCCCGGTCCCGACCAGCGTCCCGAGGATGAACAGGGTCAGAAAGCCCGCGGCCAGGCGCTCCCACAGGCGCCCGTAGGCGGCGATGGCGGGCACGAGGATGAAGGCGATGTAGCCCGCGCCGACGATGCCGGCCGCGACGGCGATCGCCACTTCGGTGGTGGTGAGGTCGAAGGTCACGTGGCTTGGCTCGGGGATCCGTGCTCGGACCCATTGTTGCGTATGTGGTCGACGATCAGGGCGATCGCCGCGCACGCGCCCAGTGCGCCGGCCCCCAGTGCCCAGCCGGCGGCCACGTCCGACCAGTAGTGAACGTGCAGGTAGATGCGCGACAAGCCGACGACCGCGCAGACCATCAGGCCCGCGCCGACCAGGACCGCCCGGCCGGCCAGGCCCGGCAGCGCGCGGGCCGCCACCACGGCGACCGCGACCCAGACGGTTGAGTAGGCGGCATGGCCGCTGGGAAAGCTCGAGTCCTGCGCCGCGACCAGGGGCATCGGCGGACGTGGCCGGTCCACCCCCGCCTTGGCCAGCTGGACTCCCAGGAAGAGGAGCAGCGCCCCCATCACGAGCGCCGAGAGCTCGGTGAAGTGCCCACGCGCCGCGAGCGCGATGCACGTGATCATCAGCAGGGCGGCCACGATCGGGGATGCACCGAGCTCTGTCACGACCTTCAGCACGTCCACCGCCACCGGCGCATGGAGCCGATCGGCCAGGTCCAGCAGGCCTTGGTCGGCGGGCGTGAAGGGGGTGCCGCTGCGGATCACATCGGTGTAGAGCGTGAAGGCGTAGAGCCCGACGCCCGCCACCGCCGCCGTGGTGACGAGCTCCAGGCCGAAGTCGCCGGGGACCAGCCGCCCCCACAGGAAGCGCAGCCGGGGGGCGAAGGCACCGACCACCGGCCTGCCGATGCCGCGCCAGGCCTTTCCTGCCCCTGCGTAGAAGGGGTGCAGGGCCGGGCGCCGACCTTGCCGCTCGATCCATCCGGCCAGGCGGCGGCGTTCCTCGGGCCGGCGCAGGCGCCGGTAGGCGAGCACCACGCCCGCCAGCACGAAGACGACGATCGCGAAGGCGAGTGTCGCCTTGCCCACTATGGAGGCCACCTGGTCGAACGAACGCCAGAAGATGTAGCCGAGCACGCAGTACAGCGTGCCCCACAGCCCGCACCCGATGATGCTGAAGGGGATGAAGCGGCGGTACGGGAAGCCCGACGAGCCGGCCACGAACGGAGCCAGGGCGCGGATCAGCCCGACGAACCGGCCGATCAGGATCGTCTTGCCGCCGTGACGCTCGAAGTAGGCCTCTACGGATGAGAGCCGCTCCTCGGTGATCTTGACCTTCGGCCCGTGGCGCAGGATGAACTCGCGCCCCAGCCGGCGGCCGATGAAGAAGCTCATGGTGTCGCCGGCTACGGCACAGATCCACACCAGGCCGATCAGAGGCATGAGCGAGATCTCGCCCTGTCCCGCGATCACTCCGCCCACCATCACCGAGGTCTCGCCGGGCGCGATCAACCCAACAAACGCGCCGGTCTCCAAGAAGGCGAGCAGGCCGACCAGCGCGTAGGTCCACGGCCCCAGCGTGCTCGCCAGGCCCTCGATCGCCTTCTTGGGATCGGGAATCCGCGGAATCACCCCGGCCACGTAGAGCGCGGCCACCATGAGCACCGCGATCGCGGCGGCGATCGTCGTGCGGTGACGCTTGACCACCCTCATAGGACGTCGGTGACCAGGGCACCGGAGATCTCCTGCGCGGCGGCCACAGCACGCTCTGAGTCCTCGAACAGGCCGAGCACGGTCGGCCCCGAGCCCGAGACGAGCGCCCCCAGGGCGCCCTGCTCGCGGACGGCGTCGAGTCGCTTCGCCAGGCCGGGGCGCAGCGACAGCGCCGGCAGTTGCAGGTCGTTCTCCAACCGCGTGGCCAGGTGGGCCGGCGGACGGCCGGCCAGGCGCCGAAGCGGGCCCGGGTCAAGCCCGGCCGGCGCGGGAGCCTCCCCGCCTGCGCGCATCCGGTCGAGCTGGGCGTAGACGGCGCCGGTGGAGAGCCCCTCGGTGTCCGGGACTAGGACGACGGCCATCGGGTCAAGTTCGACCGGCTCCACGCGCTCGCCCGCTCCCGAGACCACCGCGTGGCCGGGGGCCAGCTGGCTGGGGACGTCGCTTCCCAGATTGCGGGCCAGCTCGTGGAGGGCGCAGCGGTCCAGCGGGTCCCCGGCCAGGGCGTTGGCGGCGCGCAGGACGGCGGCGGCGTCGGCGCTGCCCCCACCCAGGCCGGCGGCCACGGGTATCCGCTTGACGATCCTCACCCGCAAGGGGGGTATCACCTCCGGCCCGGCGGCCGCGCGCAGGGCGCGTACCGCCCGGCCGGCCAGGTTGTCGCCCTCCACGCCGGGACAGACCACCTCGTCGCGCGCCGCCTCGGCCACCGTGACCTCGTCGGCCAGCGCGATGCGTGCGAACAGCGAGCACAGCGGATGCAGGCCGCCGGGACCGGGCTCGCCCACGCGGAGCACCAGGTTGACCTTGGCGGGTGCCGTCTCGGTGATGCTCATGGCGGGCTGCCGCTCGGGCGAAGCGCGACGAGGTCCTCCTCGCCGATCAGCTCGGCCAGCGCCCGGAACCCGTCGGGGCTCAGGCGCTCGGCGCGGGCGTCCGCCGGCTGGCCGAGCTCGGCGAGCGCCGACCGGATCCGGTCGCGGATGCCGGCCGGGGCGCCCGGGGCCAGGGCCAGCGACCCCGCCAGTGCCTTGCGCCGATGGGCGAACGCTGCGTGCACGAGCGCAGAGAGGGCAGGCGAGGCCGCGGGACCGGTCCGCGTGATCGCGACGAGGGCGGACTCGACGTTGGGCGCAGGATGAAAGACCGTCCGCGGCACCCGGCGCAGGAAGCTGACGTCGCCGGCCAGCTGTGCGAGCACCGAGGTGGCCCCATAGACCTTCGACCCGGGCGAGGCCGCCAAGCGACCGGCAACCTCGCGCTGGACCATGGCCACCCAGCGCACGGCCGCGGGCAGCTCCTCCAGCGTGCGCAGGAGCACCTTGGCCGCGACCCCGTAGGGCAGGTTGGCCACGACCTTCGTCGGAGGCGGGTCGAGTGCCTCCAGATCGATCCGCACGGCGTCGGCCAGATGCAGCGTCGAGTTGGCGAAGGGCTCCAGCGCCTCGCGCAGGGGCTCCTCGAGCTTGGGATCGATCTCCACCACGTGCAGGTGGCCGACGCGGGGGGCCAGGTGCTCGGACAGGACCCCCAGCCCTCCGCCGACCTCCAGCACCACGTCGCCGGGGCCCAGGTCCGCCGCCCGGGCGATCACCCCCAGGACGTTGTCGTCGATCAGGAAGCTCTGGCCCAGCTCGCGGTTGGGGCGTACGCCGAACCGGCGCAGGCGGTTGAGGCTGGCCTGGCGCGGCAGCCCGCCCGGCGCGCTCACCACCGAAACAGGCGTCGGGCGTTCTCCTCCACCACGCGCTCGAGCTCCGCATAGGTCACCCCGCGCAGGCCGGCGACGAGCTCGGCGGTCTTGACCACGTTGGCCGGCTCGTTGGGCTTGCCGCGCACCGGCTGCGGGCTCAGGTAGGGCGCATCGGTCTCCACCAGGATGCGATCGGCCGGCAGCTCGCGCGCCGCGTCCTGCAGGTCCTGGTTCTTGGGATAGGTCACGTTTCCGGCGAACGAGCAGTAGTAGCCGCGCTCGACGCACTCGGCGGCGCGGTCGGGCGCAGAGAAGCAGTGCAGGATGACGGCCAGCGAAGCGGCGCGCTCGGCCAGGATCGCGAAGGTGTCCTCCTCGGCCGCCCGGGTGTGGATGACCACCGGCAGGCCCGTCCGCTCAGCGATGTCCAGCTGGGCCTCGAATGCATTGCGCTGGTCGTCGCGGGGGGCGTGGTCGCGAAAGTAGTCCAGCCCGGTCTCGCCGATCGCGCGCACGAGCGGGTCCGCCGCTGCGCGCTCGATCTCCTCGGCCGCGGCCGGGCCGAAGCCCGCGGCCTCGTGCGGATGGCGCCCCGCCACCACGACGACCTCCTCGTGCGCGCGCGCCGTGGCCAGCGCCGCCTGGGTGGTGGGGCCGTCCATGCCGATCGTGGCCAGGCGGGTGACCCCCGCGGCCACCGCTCGCTGCACGAGGTCCGAGTCGGAGTCCCGGCAGGAGCCGAGGTGGCAGTGGGTGTCGACCATGTCCCGGGCGCCGCCTACGCGGCCTCGACCGGAGGCTCGATCCTCGGAAACAGCTGCCCGAGCTCGCCTGCCGGCGTGCCGCCCCGGTGGGCCCCAAGGCGGGCGCAGTGAAGCGACCGGTCCTCGCTGCCCAGCGCGGTCAGCAGGCGCTCGGCGGTGTCGGGCATCCACGGCAGCACCAGCACGCTGACCACCCGCAGGCCCTCCGCCACGCCATACAGGATCTGATCCAGTTCGGCCTCGGTGCCCTCCTGCTTGGCCAGCTTCCACGGCTCGTGGTCCTGCACGAAGCGGTTGAGCGCTCGCACGCGCCGCCAGATCTGCTCCAGCGCCGCGCTGACCTCGACCCGGTCCAGGCAGGAGGCCACGCTCTCGGCCAGGCCCTCGAACGCCTCGCCCAGCTCGGCGGGCGGGTCTGACTGCGGGATGCGACCGTCGCGGTAGCGGCCGATCATGGCCAGCGTGCGGCTGGCCAGGTTGCCGTACTCGTTGGCCAGCTCGGTGGTGTAGCGCTTCTCGAAGCCTTCGGGCGAGATCGATCCGTCCTGGCCGAAAGCCACTTCGCGCAACAGGTAGTACCGCAGGGCATCGGTGCCGTAGACGTCCATGACCTCGAACGGATCGAGCACGTTGCCCAGCGACTTGGACATCTTGTGCTCGTCCATCAGGAGGTAGCCGTGGCTGAAGACCCGCCGGGGGAGCTCGAGGCCGGCGGCCATCAACAGCGCCGGCCAGAACACGGCGTGGAACTTGAGGATGTCCTTGGCGATCAGGTGCACCGAGGCCGGCCAGTAGCGCTCGGTCAAGTCCTCTCCCTCCCGGGCGTAGGACAGAGCGGAGTAGTAGTTGAAGAGCGCGTCCACCCATACGTAGACGACCTGCTCGGGATCCCACGGGACCGGGACACCCCAGGAGAGGCGGGCTCGGCTGAGCGAGAAGTCCCGCAGACCGCTCTTGATGAAGGCCAGCGCCTCGTTGTGGCGCTCGGGGGGGCCCACGAACTCGGGTTGCTCGGCGTACAGCTGCTCGAGCTTCTCCTGGAAGGCCGAGAGGCGGAAGAACCAGTTGTCCTCCTTCTCCTTCTCCAGCACGATCAGGTGGATCGCGCAGCGATCGCCCTCCAGCAGCTCGGCGTCGGTCTTGAAGTCGGCGCAGCGCGGGCAGTACCAGCCTTCGTAGGTGCCCTCATAGACGAAGCCGTTGTCCTTGAGCCGGGTGACCACCTTGGCAACCACGGCGCCGTGCTCGGGGTCGCTGGTGCGGATGAAGAAGTCGTTGGTGGCGTTCACGCGCTCGGCGACCCGCCGGAAGCGCTCGGCGTGCTTGTCGGCCAGCTCGCGCGGGGTGATGCCCTGGCGCTCGGCCGCCTGGGCGACCGGCTCGCCGTGCTCGTCGGTGCCGGTGAGGAAGAAGACATCCTCCCCGCGCTGTCGCATGTGGCGGGCCAGCACGTCGGCGGCGACCGTGGTGTAGACGTGCCCCAGGTGGGGCTCGCCGTTGACGTAGTAGATGGGCGTGGTCAGGTAGTAGGACACGACTGGCAGCCAGGAGCTTCGACGGTCGGCGCCTGCCGGTCGAGGGCCGGCGCTCTGTCGATGCTACTTGCGTGCGCTGCGCGTCAGCAGAGGCCGCACCAGCGCGCGCAGGTCCAGCGTTCCTCGGGCGCTCGTCGACTTCCCGCCCCCCGGTCGCCCCAGGCACGCGGCTGCCGCCAGCAGCCCGAGGCAGGCGAGGGCCCATCCCAGATCGGGGCCGGAGCTCGAACCGCTCGCCCGGGGCTCGGCTGCCTGCGGGCTGGGATGGGCCGACGCCGGGTGGGGCAGTGAAGCGGCCCGGGGTCCGGCCTCCGGCACGCGCGCCCCCTCTGCGCCACGCGCCCCCTGCGATCCACGCGCCCGCAGGCGCGCCGTGGGAACCAGCGGGCGGACCGCCACCGGCGCCCCCGGCGGTCGCACGAGCGCCGGACGGCCGGCGTGGCGGCCGGCGGGGACGCGCACGCGGCGAGCGACCGGCACGCGCAGGGGGCGAAAGGCGGGCACACGGCCGCGAACCCGGGCGCGACCGGGGACCCGGACGCGACCGGGCGCTCGCACGGGCTTGGGCGCCACCGCCACCGGTCGCGGGACCGTGACGGGCACCGGCGCGCCCCGCGGAGCCTCCCGGGGCGTGGTGGGTGGTGGGGGCAGGAAGTCCATCGGGTCGTGGTAGGCGTGGCGGCTCCCCGCCTCTCGCACGCCGAAGTGCAGGTGGGGCGCGGTCGCCGATCGCCTGCCGCTGGTGCCCACCGCGCCGACCCGCTGGCCGCCCGCCACGCGCTGGCCCTCCCGCACGGAGGTGGAGGAGAGGTGCAGGTACGAGGTGTCATAGCGGCCGTCGGCCGTGCGCACCGAGACCGTGAGTCCCGAGCTCCCCGCGACACCCGCGAAGCGCACCGTGCCGGGCGTGGCGGCAACGACCTCGGCCCCCGTCTCTGCGGCGATGTCTATCCCGCGGTGCTGGGCGCCCGCGTAGGGGTCGCTTCCGTTGCGATACGCCGTGATCAGCTCGCCCCGCAGCGGCCACTGCCACCCCTCGGCGGCCGTGGCGACACCGGGCAGGCAGGCCAGTAGGACCAGGGACAGGATCGCGACGCGGAATGGCATGCGGCGAAGCTAGACCGGCGCGCCTGGTCGTGGGCCAAGCCGTGCGATAACCGTGACCGGCCGGTGAGAAGCGTGACGATCAGTGCCATAGCGTCACCCACGGAGACCGAGGCGTCACCCGGTCAACGCGCGATACAGCTCGTTGGCGCCGGCACCGGTGAGCTCGGCGACCGCCGCGGCCGCCGGACGCGGCTTGGCTCCCGCCTCGACCAGCCGCCGCAGCTGCTCGAGCCCCTCGGGGTCGCCTGCCCCGACCGCCTCCTCGGTCGCCGGCCCGATGACCAGGACCACCTCCCCCTTGAGAGGAGCGTCGGAGAAGCGGTCGGCCAGCTCGCGCGCCGTTCCGCGCGCCACCTCCTCGTGCGCCTTGGTCAGCTCCCGGCAGACGGCCACCCCGCGACCGGCGTCCAGCTCGGCGAGCAGGGCCAGCGTGGCCGGGGCGCGGCGCGGCGACTCGAACGCGACCAGCGTCCCGCCGGGCTCGGACAGCACCCGGCGAAGCTCGCCCTTCTTGCGCGGCAGAAAGCCCGCGAAGCGCCAGCGGTCGACCGGAAGCGCCGAGGCCACGAGCGCCGCCAGCACGGCGGAGGGCCCCGGCAGCACCTCCACACCGATGCCCGCGGCGGCGCAGGCGCGGACGAGCAGGTAGCCGGGGTCGGAGACCAGGGGCATGCCCGCGTCAGAAACCAGGGCGACGGTGTCTCCCTCCTGCATCCGCTCCACGAGCTCCGCCGACCGGCGCTCCTCGTTGTGCTCGTGGTAGCTCACCAGGCGGGCCGTGACGCCGTAACGGTCGAGCAGAGTGCGGGTGCGGCGGGTGTCCTCGCAGGCCACCACGTCGGCCTCACGCAGAGCGGAGAGCACCCGAAGCGTCACGTCCTCCAGGTTGCCGATCGGGGTCGGACACACCACGAGGGACATCAGCCGAGCTCCTCCATCGCCAGCAGGGCCGCGCCGAGCATGCCCGCCTCCTCGCCGAAGCGGGCCGGCACGACCCGCACCACCGCGGCCACCGGCGGCAGCGCCCGCGCCGCCACCACCCTGCGCGCCGGCTCGAGCAGCAGATCTCCGGCGGCCACGGCCCCGCCGCCGATCACCACGACCTCGGGGTCCAGCGCGTTGACCAGGCCGGTCAGCCCTGCCCCCAGCCGCTCGCCGACCTCGGCCAGGACCGCGAGGGCCTGCTCGTCGCCCGCGTGCGCGAGCTCGGTGACGGCGACTCCCAGGAGCGCTCCGGCGTCAGCCATGCGGCGCCCGAGCACCGAGTCGGGCTGAGCGCGGGCCACCCGCTCGGCAGCCACGCCGATCGCCCGGCCCGAGGCCAGCGCCTCCAGGCACCCGCGGCCCGGACAGGCGCCCGGGCAGTCCGCCCCGTCGTGGTCGACCACCACGTGGCCGATCTCGCCCGCGAAGCCACGCGCGCCCCGGTAGAGCCGGCCGTCGAGCACCAGCGCGCCCCCGATCCCCGTACCCAGCGCGACCAGGACAGCGTGATCGCAGCCGCGGGCCGCGCCCAGGCGGTGCTCGGCCAGCGCGGCGACGTTCGCGTCGTTGTCGACCACCACAGCCATGCCCAGGCGGTCGGCCATGGCCGCGCGGAAGCCCACATCGTCCAGGGCCAGGTGGTTAGACCAGCGCGAGACGCCGGTCTCCCACTCGACCAGCGACGGTAGGCCGAAGCCCACCGCTTCGACGTCGGGAGCCGCCGCCCGGACCTCCTGAACCGCGTCCGCGATCACGTCGAGGGCGCTGTCGGGGCCCGACTCCTGCCAGGTGCGGCGCACCCGGTGATGAACCCCCAGCCCGTCGTCGACCACGCCGCCGAGCAGCTTGGTGCCCCCGGCGTCGATCCCGATCACGCGCCCAGACGACATTGCCGGACGATATACAGAGGGCCGTGAGCGACTCAGGCCAGCAGGGGGACCGACCCGAGTACAAGGTCTACCGCTCGCGCCGCGGGCTGGGCGGCGGAGGCGGCGCGTCAGGGCTCGAGGCCCTGCGCGAGCGAGTGCGCCCGGACAAGGATCCCGACCACGGCCCGGCTCCCGGGCGCCGGCGGGGCGGGCTCACGCCCGGCCGGGTCTTCAAGTGGATCGCCCTGGCCGTGATGGCCTGGCTGCTCTTCTCGTTCCTGGTCTTCATCGTCAGCGCCCAGACCCAGACCGGAGTGTCCGACAACGCGAAGGAGGCCCTCTCGGGCGGGGGCAACAGCCTGATGACCGGCAGCAACATCCTGGTGCTGGGCTCCGACAGCCGCGCCGGCGCCTCGATCGACAAGAGCCAGGCGGGACCGGGCCGGGCCGACAGCATCCTGGTGCTGCACGCCGCCTTCGGAAGCGTGCGCAAGCTCTCCATCCCGCGCGACTCGCTGGCCCAGATCCCGGGCCACGACGCCCAGAAGATCAACGCGGCCTACGCCCTGGGCGGCACCGCCCTGATGGTCGACACGGTCGAGTCCTTTCTGGGCAACGACATCCGGGTCAACCACGTGGTGGAGGTCGACTTCCAGGACTTTCCCGACCTGATCGACGCCCTGGGCGGGGTCACGGTGGAGAACAAGACGCGTATCTGCGCGCCCGAGTTCGACAACTTCTACAAGGGCTTCAACCTGGGCAAGGGCGAGCAGAAGCTCGACGGGCGCAAGGCACTGGGCTTTGCCCGCGTACGCAAGAACCCCTGCGCTCCGGGCGAGAACGACCTGGACCGGGCGGCCCGCCAGCAGCAGGTCGTCTCGGGCATGCGCGGCAGCCTGCTCTCGCCGGTGTCCTTCGTTCGCCTGCCCGCGATCTCCTGGCGGGCGCCCAAGGCGATCAAGTCAGACATGCACGGCCCCGGCCTGCTGGGGCTGTTCACGGACCTGGTGACGGGCAACTCGGACGAGACCAACGTGCTCAAGCCGTCGTGCCTGGGCTGCGGGCCCGGCGGGAGCCTGGTGGTCTCGGACGAGGAGAAGCGGGCTTCGGTGAAGCGGCTGGAGGGGCGGTGAGCCGGGTCAGCCGTCGGACTTGGCCGGCGTCTTGGCCGCGCCGTCCGAGGACGACTTCGAGCCGGACTTCTCCGATGGGGAGCTCGAGCCCTCCGAGGTGGACTTGGAGGCCGAGTCCGAGGAGCCCGAGTCCGAGGAGCCTGACTCCGAGGAGCCCGAGTCCGAGGAGCCTGAGTCCGAGGAGCCCGAGTCCGAGGAGCCTGAGTCCGAACCCGAGCCCGAGTTGGCGCTTTCGCTCTCGGCCTTCTGGCGGTTGGCCTTCTGCTTGCCGTAGTCGGTGTTGTAGAAGCCCGAGCCCTTGAAGTGGATGGCGGGGGCGTGCAGCACGCGCGTCACCGGGACACCGCTCTGGGGATCCTCGGTGAACGCGTCGTCGAAGATGGACTGCATCACGTCGAAAGTGGAGCCGTCTGCACGGCGGTACTCGTAGATCGGCACGGCTAGCGAGTATACGAACGGCGCTGGGCAGCCTCACCGAGCACGGCGGCCCAGGCGCGCCAGGCTGCCCAGAGCAAGGCCGCCGAGAAGGGCGAAGACGCCCAGCGCCACCACCGTCGCCCAGGGAAGGCCCGCGCTGACCGAGTCCTCGCCACGGGACGCGAGGTCCACCCCGCCGAGCCGAGCCGGGGCCTCCCCCGCGGGAGGGGGCTCGTCAGAGCCCACGCTGCCCTCCGGGATCAGTCGTCCCGTGTAGTCGCGCGAGGAGGGCTGCGCCCGCCCGCCGACGTCGATTCGCAGCGACACGGGGATCTGGACCGCCGCGGTCTCGTCGTCCTCGAACAGGGGGTCGGTCGAGACGCCCAGGTAGTAGACCCCGGGGCCGTTGAAGTCGTCGTCGGTGTAGGCGGAGAGCACGTCCTCGTAGCCCAGGGCGAGCTTGCCCCGCACCGACACGCGCTTGACATCGGTACCGCCGGTCTGCTCGTCCTCGTCGTCGATCAGCGCCTGGCGCAGGGGGCTGTAGATCTTCACGTCGTACAGCACCCGGCCAATGCTCCTGACGTAGCCCGGGCTGCTGGGGTCGGTCTCGAAGCCACTGGCGTCGAGGACCGCGCTGGCGGACAGCCGCTGGCCCTTCTTGATCGCGACGCGGTAGT
>Ga0208612_1000156_pt1 | contig 37241 bp, 35 predicted proteins | sample AntDryMetagUQ889_FD_188089 | JGI IMG/M metagenome (GOLD analysis project Ga0208612, IMG submission 188089) | Polar desert microbial communities from Antarctic Dry Valleys - UQ889 (SPAdes) | ecosystem: Environmental > Terrestrial > Soil > Desert | place: Antarctic Dry Valleys | collected 2008-12-31 | reverse complement strand
GGCGACGGCCGAGGAGTTCACCTTTGCCTACTGGGTGCGCATGCTCGAGGACGACCCGGGACAGCGGTACGTCTCGGACGGAGACCCGCGCACCGTCACAGTACGCCGGGGCGTGCGGGGCGACGTGGCGGCGCGCTTCCGCACCCGCGTCGTCATCGGCGACTGACCTTCGACGTCTGCGTCTGGCGGTGAGCCGACGACGCATGGTTGCGTGCCCTGACCACCCGTGGCCTAGCGTTCCCGTAATCGACAAGCTGGGGGTCACTGGTTCGATCCCAGTGCCGCCCACAGCTCGGCGAGCCGCAGGGGGTATGTTGCCCGATGACCCTGTGCCCTGCCCGCGAGCGGGTCAGCAACGGGTCAGCGAACTACGGGAAACGGCGGGAAAAGGGGGGAAGAGATGGGAACGCTGTTTGGCTCAACCAAGCCCAATCGGAACACTCGAGAACGCATTTCGAGTATTTGCCATGCAGAAGGTCGTGGGTTCGAGCCCCATCATCCGCTTCGCGAAGCCCCCGGAGACGGGGGCTTTTTCGTTTGCTCGGATGGCGACGATCGGTCGGGACATTAGCGCTACGCGCTCGCGACCACCTCGCGCACCTCGGCGCTTTCGAGCTTGACCCCCTGAGGTATGTCAGCGCCGATTCGCTCTGCCACCCTCCGAGCGGCGTCCTCCGACTCGAACACAAGCATCGATTGCCCGTTGCTTCTGTCTTCAGAACGAGTCCAGTAGCCTGCAACGAAGCCCGGCGCCTGCGAGACGCGCGGCGCAACTACCTCCTCCAACCCTTTCTGCGCACTCTCAGCGTCGCTGATCGAGACCCTTACGACCACTGCATGCATCGTGCTCCTCCAGTCAAAGATGGGGAGCCTCGAGCCTACGTGGTACGGCGCCTGCAGACAAGCTCGTCGGGCCTGGCGCGTGGTCGCTGCGCGCACTGGCCGCCTTCGAGCTCGTCGGCGTAGGGCGGCGCTCCTGGCTGGACTAACCACACACCTGCGAGACGACTGATTGCGTCCGAGGGGTCGGGGCCGAGCGCGTTCCGTGCTCGCGTGAGCATGAGGGCCCGGCAGAGCCGGGCCCTCTGCGAAGCGTTTCGGGTCGAACTACGCCTTGACGCCGTTACTCTGAACGATGACGTGCCCGCTGGTGATCTTGGGCTCGTTGGGGATCAGCGTCGTGAGGTTCTCGTCACGAATCCACGTCGCGGCGACCTTCGTCGACTCGATGCTCTGCTCCGGCGTCTCGAAGAGACCGAGCGAGCTGAAGACGCCGTTGTCGGCCTCGATCAGGTAGTAGCCGACGAAGCCCGGCATCTTGCTCAGCTTGGGGACGAGCGTCTCCTTGACCTTGGTGGTCAGCTCGACCGAGCGATTGTTGTCCACACCGTCGTAACGGCGAATGGTCGCATGCATGTGATGCTCCTTGTGTTCATCGTTCAGGGCAGGAGAATCCAAGACGAACTCCCTGCGTGCGCTAGGGCCTGGGTGTGACACCCGAGGAGACCGAAGCCCCCTCGGCGTCTGCAAAGACCAACGCGCTTCGACCACCCTAGCTGCGATCACGGCGCGCCGTCGGCCACGAGGCAAACGACGAGGGAGGCCCTTCCCGGCCTCCCTCGTCACTTCCCCCTCCACCGCACCCCGCCGCGGGGCGCCTAACTCTCGACGCCGCAGACTTACGACTTCTGCTTGGCGTGCTTGGAGACGCACTTGCCGTGCGCGTTCTTCTTGTTCTTGTTCGTTCCGTATTTCGCCTCGAACGCTGCGATGCTCGCCGCGCTCGTTCCGCGCTCGGCCTTGCACTTCTGGGAAGCATTCATCTCGTTCTTGTTCTTGTCCTCGTCTGCCTCGTCCTCGTCGTCGTCCTTGGACTTCGAGGAGACGCACTTGCCGAAGGCGTTCTTCCTGTTCTTGTTCGTTCCGTACTTCTCGTTGAACGCCGCGGCACTCTGTGCCGTGGTGCCGCGCTCGGCCTTGCAGGCCTTCTCCGCCTTCGTCTCGACAGGCGATGTCTGCGACGGGGCCGCAAGCGCCGCCGACGCAGCGAGAACGAGAGAGAGCAGAGCAGCGATCATGAGCAGTCTCTTCATGAGGATTCTCCGAAGGGTCGATTTTTGCGCGGCTATGAGGTAGACGCGCGGGCGGGGCGCTTCTTGCGTCCAAAAATGTTAGGGATTTGTGAGGAGGGTTGTGCGGAGTAGGGCCATTGAGCCACGGTTCTATCCATGGCCGTCACCGAGACCGGTCACGCTGCCGCCCGCGAGATCGACGACCTATATCGCCGGCACGGCGGCGAGGTCTATCGGTACGCCCTCGCCGTGCTCGGCAACCACGCTGACGCGGAAGACGTCACGCAGACGACGTTTCTCAACGCGTACCGCTCGCTCGAGCAAGGGGTGCACCCGCGCAAGCCGTCCAACTGGCTCCTGACGATCGCCTCGAACGCGATCAAGCAGCGCTTCCGACAAGAGCAGGCGCGCCCGAAGCAGGTCGAGCTGGACGACCGGATCGCGGACCGGGGCTCGGAATCGACCGGACCGACGGTCGGCGAGGTCCTGACCGCGCTCTCACACATCGCGCCCCAGCAACGCCAGGCGATCGTCCTGCGCGAGTTCGAAGGCCGCTCCTACAAGGAGATCGCCGAGATCCTGAACGTCACGGTGTCGGCGCTCGAGACGCTGCTCTTCCGGGCGAGGCGGTCGCTCGCCGAGGAGCTCGAGCACCAGCTCACGTGCACGGAGGCGCAGTTCGCGGTCTCGCAGGCCGCAGACGGACGCCTCGGCCGCAAGGAGCGCCGCCGGCTACGCGTGCACCTGGGGGAATGCCCCGATTGCGCGCAGTTCGCACAGGCGCAGAAGCGCCACCGGCGAGCTCTGCGCGGCCTCGTGCTGGTCCCGATACCGGTCTCCCTCACGCTCTTCAAGGGCTTCGAAGGCTCGGCGTCGGCCGCGACGCTTCCGGCGATCGGTGCAGGAACTGCAGTCGCTGTGGGCTCCGGCAGCGCGGCGGGCGTGGTGGGCGGAGGCACCCTCGCCGGCGGGGTGGCGCTCAAGGCCGCGGCGGTCGTCACGGCTGCGGGTGTCGCGGGAGGGGTCGGGGTCGTCGGTGCCACCGAGATCGAGTCCAAGGTCAAGAGCAAGCCTCCCGCCCAGGTCGAGAAGCCCGGGAAGCGGCTCGGTCAGACGGCTCCTCGGGGCGTGCTTGTCCCGGGGCGAGGGGTCGCCCGCGGAAAGGCAGACGCACCGGGTCAGACGAGGACCGGCACGCATCGAGCGGAGCGTGGCAACTCCTCGAGTGCCGGCGTCCGGGGCAAGAGCGCGGACGCCAAGGCGCAGGCGCCGGGCAAGAGCGTTCGAACGGTAAAGCCGACGAAGAAAGCCACCGGGCGGGATCGCTCCTCTGAGCGAGCTACTCTCTCGCCGAACCGGGTTCGGCCGAGTCTTGCCCCGGACAAGATTCGGGAGAAAGGGACGGGCCCGCGGAAGACTCCCCCTAGCCGAAGCGGTAAACGGTGATGGTGACGACGCTCCCCTTCGGCACGCTCGAACCGCCAGCGGGATCCTGATCGAGGACGATGCCGTCCTCATCGACGATCTCGGTCGGCTCGTCGACGACCTGAACGTCGAACCCGGCCGCCTCGAGCTCCTGGCGGGCGGACGCCTCGTCCAACCCGACGACGTCCGGGACGGACACTCGCGCAGGCCCGGTGGAGACCGTGAGAAGCACAGCCTGGCCCTTTCGCAGCGCCGTTCCCGGACCGGGTGACTGCCGGACGACCGTGCCCTTCGGCTGCGTGGACTCGACCGGTCGCTGGGTAGAGCGCAAGCCGAGCGCCCGCAGCTGTCGTCGCGCCTCGGCCGCTCTCAGGCCGACGAGGCGTGGAACCTCGATCGTGATCGGCGCGGGCGGCGGGTCTGCTACCTCCAGCAAGACGATGGTTCTCGGAAGGACTTCCTCGTCCGGTTCGGGATCCTGGCTGACGACCGTTCCCTCGGGCTGCGACGAGCGCACGGTCCGGATCTCCACGTCGAGTCCCGCCTGGCGCAGGAGCGAAGTCGCCTCGCTCGTCAGCAGTCCCTCGACGCGCGGCACCGTTACCCGTTCCGGGACCGAGGCTCGTGAGACGGTGAGAACGACGACGGTGTCCGCCGAGAGCCGCTCGCCGGATGCGGGCGATTGCTCGAGCACTTCGCCGACGGGAGCGTCCGAGTCGATGCGTCGTACGCGCACGCGAACGTTCTCCCGCTCGAGAAGCGCTCGCGCCTCGTCGAGAGTGAGGCCGGTGAGTTCGGGCACCGTGGTCGCGGCGGGACTCGTCGACGTCTGCGTCGTCTGCGTGGTCGTCGTCGCGGTCGTCGTTCCGACGGTGTCGGTCGGCGGAGAGGCGGCGGGCTCGTCGTCGTCCCGCCCCGCGAGCCAGATCCCGGCCGGAACGAGCACGGCAATGAGTAGGACGCCGAGCAGCGCGAGCAAGAGCCCCGGCCCGAGATCGGGAGGGAAGCGACGAACGGTGCCCTGCGGGACGTTGTCCTGCTGGATGACGATCGTGTCGTCGTCCTCCGCGGCCGGCTGAGGGCGCGGGCGCGGCTCGACGCGATACTGCTCGGCGACTGGCCACTCCTCGTCCGCGATGGTGACGTCGTCGCTGTCGTCAGGCTCGGGTGGATCCGGAGGCAGTGCCATGGTCGGGCGGGATCATGCCCGCCGACGCGCGTTCGAAAACGCCTGCTGCTGCGACTTGCACTCTCCCGTCTCGCCTTCACAGCACCCGATCTTGAACCTGCATCGCGGGCACTGGAAGGTCGCGTGTCGCCACTCCATCGCCGCACCGCAACGCAGGCAGATCTCGACGTGCGGCGGAGCAGGCACGGTGCTCATCGCGCCAACGTACTTCCGGGAGAGGACGGCTACGATTCGCCGCGATTGGCGCCGTGGCCGAGTGGTTAGGCAGAGGCCTGCAAAGCCTCGTACAGCGGTTCGAGTCCGCTCGGCGCCTCTGCTCCGCCGTCTATCCGGAAAGGGGACCCCATGGCCGACTACTCGATCGCCAATCTCCGCTCGGACGTGGAGGACTCAGCCCAGAAGTTCGGCTTTTCACCCACGCTCGAAGCGCGGTTCGGGAAGAAGGATCTCGACTCGGAGCGGCTCAGCGTGAGCTACCAGCGCGTTGCCCCCAACCAGGCTTCGCCGTTCGCTCATCGCCACAAGGAGCAGGCCGAGGAGATCTACGTCGTCGTGGAGGGGGCAGGGCGGGTGCACCTCGACGGCGAGGCTCACGACCTCGAGGAGTGGGACGCCGTCCGTGTGGCCGGGCCAGTCGTTCGCTCGTTCGAGGCGGGCTCCGAGGGCTTGGCCATTCTCGCGTTCGGCGAGATCAGCCCGGCGAACGACGCCGAGATCATCCCGTCCAGCACTGATCAGGCCGATGCCCAGGGCGGCTAGGAAGCCTAGGCGACGATTCTGAGCGGCGTCCCCGCAGGAGTGAGTCTCTTGAGCACGAGTGCAGCCGCGTTCGACATGCGGACGCAACCGTGCGACACGGCCTTGCCGAGAAGGCTCGGCATCGACGTCCCGTGAAGACCGACGACACCGCCGCCTGGCCACTCCGAGAGCTTGGAATAGGCGCTTGTCTCGAAGGCAAACGCCCCGAGGAAGCGCTCGGTGGGCTTGAACGTGGCCGTGAGGTAGAAGCGGCTTCCGGTCGGCGTCTCCATCCCCCGTCGCCCGACGGCGACGCGTGTCGTGAAGCGCGTCTTGCCGTTCTCGAGCACCCGAAGTCTTCGTGAGGAGAGGTCGACGACGATGCTGCGACGCACGGGACGTGTCTGCACGCCCGCTGCCTTCACCCAACCCGTTCGCCCGTTCGGCCGCATCGGCATCGAGACCTTCAGCCAGCGCGTGCCTTTCGCGTCCTTGGCTTCGCCGAGGACGAGAAGCGTCGTGGGACGAAAATCGCTCCGAAACTGCGGGAACACCTTGATGACGGCGGACGCGACCGAGGGACCCGCGTGTGCCGCGAGTCTCGTTCTGAGAATGACGCCGGCTTTCGGGAAAGCGGTAGAGCTCGCCTTCGCTGCCGGCGCTGCGGCGCGTGATGCCGGGCTCGCGGAGCCCACGGCCGTCATGAATCCTCCAACGCAGACGATGACCACGAGGAGTGACACCTTGGCGTGGAATTGTCGTGTTCTGTTCTCGGTGAGAGGCATAGCAAGTCTCCTCGTTGGATTGGTCGGACAGACGCCCGGCGCCCGTGAGGACGGCCGGGCGTCTGTCGTGTCGTCTTCAGCCTGTGAGGTTGGCTCCGGACCTGCTCGGGGAAGCCACGCCGATGCGCTTCACGACGCGGCCGCCGTCTGCACGGACGGTGATGATCCCCTTCTTCTTCGCCTTGATCTTCAGCTTCGCCTTGCCTGCCTTGTTGCTCTTCGTCGACTCGTTGACGCCCGCCCCGGTAGCCGTCACGACGGTGTTCGGCGTCGTGTCGATCACGATCGTCTCGGGCTGATCGGGCTGCGTGCTCGACGGTGGGCTTCCGCCGTCATCGGGCGGAGTCGAGCGACGGCATCCGCCGGTCGGACCCGGAACGACCGTGCCGGCCCGCGTGAGGTACACGGCGAGCTCGTTGACACGGATCGTGATCGGAGCCAGCGGATTCTTGACGTCGCCGGTGACTCGACAGATCGTCACGTAGCCGAGCGGCTCGTTGCCGATCGTGCCGTTCGAGTCGTCCGAGCTCGGGCAGAGCCCGACGAACGAGCCAGGGTGCTGGTTCAGGAACGCGGCCACGCGGTCGACCACGACGTTGACCTGGATGAAGCGAAGCGCCTTCGCGTTCGTCGTCACCTGGCAGATCGTGAGACCGGCACCCAGCGGGATGCCGAGGATCCGTCCGGGGGGCTTCGTCACGCTGCCACCCTTCCCAGGGCACGTGCCGATGAACGACCCGGGGTTCTTGTTGAGGAACGCAACCACCTGATCGACGGTCAGCGTCAGCTGCACGAGGTCGGGAGCCTTGACGCTACCGGTGACACGGCAGACCGTCACGACTGCGTTCAGCGGGCCGGCGCCTCCGCCGCCGCCCGCGTTACCGCCACCATCCGAAGCCGGGCAGTTGCCCACGAACGAGCCCGGATTCTGATTCAGGTACGCCGCGAGCTTGTCGACCGAGACGAGGACCTTCGACAGAATCGGGGCTTTCGCGCTCCCGCTCACGTGGCATACGGTCACCGTGCCATTGAGCGGGGGATTGGCACCGCCGCCGCCACCGCTGCCCGGATCCGGGCAGGAGCCGACGAAGGATCCCGGGTACTGATTGAGGTAGGCCGCGACCTTGTCGACCGAGACCTTGACCTCGAGGAAGTTCGGAGCGCTTGCGCTTCCGGTCACCTGACAAACGGTCACTGTCGCACCGGGAAGCTGACCGTTCGAGGTGCCAGGCAGAGCAAGGACGAACATCGTGACGAGGGCGAGGATGAGGCCTGCACCCGCCGTCCCGAGCCGTGTCTTGAGCCTAGACATCTATTTCTCCTTCGACTGGGCCGTGGCATGTGCTCGCAGGCCAGGGCGCTCTGCCGAGAGGCCGAGACGGGCGACGGTCAGCGGGTAGTGCGGTGACAACCGCGTCGCCGGCGTGATACGTGATGCACCTGTCATCGGCTTCCTCGGGGAATTGCCATCTCCCTCTACGAAGCCGGCGGAGGCCGAATCGAACGCGTGCGGCGCGAAGATCACTCGTCCGGAGGGCCGGTGCTACCCCGAAAGGGGTACGTATCTCCGTGAGCGAGTGAATCGCCGCCCGAAGCGGGCGCGCGCTGGGACCTACTCGGTTCCTGACTTCTCCAGATAGGAATATCCGCGAGCGTCCGAGCTCGCGAACGACTCCAACCGGTAGGTGCCGGTGGTCGCGAGCTCGTCCACAGCACGGACGATCTCCGGGAATGCCTTCGGCGTGTAGTCGTCGCAGACGATCACGTCGCCTTGCCTCTGGTGCGCCGCGACGAAAGCCAGCTCCCGCTGCACCGCGTCGTAGGTGTGCTCGGCATCGAGGAACGCGAAGTGGATGCGCGCGAGCCCGAGCTGCTCGAGTGCGACGCCGACGTCGCCCCGCAGGAACACGATGTGATCCTCGACGAGCCCCGACCACGGCGCGAGCAGTTCGAGCCGAGTCCTCGGCCCGTCAGCGTCGGCGATGCTGTTCCAGTAGATCGGCCGCTCGGCGTGGAGCACGTCGACGGTCAGGATCGTTCCGGCCCGCCCCGCATCGCGAAGTGCCTGCGCCATGCAGATCGTGCTGAACCCTCGCGCGGTACCCGTCTCGAGAATCGTCACGGGCCGCTCCGACGGCGTCCGCCGCAGATAGCTCCCGAGCGCGGCATACAGCAGGTAGCCGTGGCTCCAGTCGAGCTGCTCGTCCTTGGGCACGACCTGCGTGGCCAGGGCGAGCTCGGCCACGAGCTCGCGGTCGGGCAGATCGCCGAACCGCTCGTTGAGCGCGGCCAGCAACGCGTCGTTGTGCCGGGCCTGGCCGGCGAGGTCGAGAAAGCGCTCGCGCGAGACATTGTCCGGATCGACCTCGAACGGGTTCTCGTCGTAGGCGCGGTACCAGCCGCGCCAGACGTCGACGCGGGTCGGGCGCAGCAGGCGGCGGAGGGAGGACTTCACGCCTCGGGACGCTACCCCGGCGGCATTACGAGCGAGAGGCGAAGCGCGTGACCGGAGCGGGGCAGCTCCAGTACTCGTAGCCTGATGCACGCGACTGATACGTGCACTGGTCGCCGATCAGGCTCGGGTATCCGGTGAGCAGGCCCTCCGTGCACGCGTACCAGGCGTTGCCGTCGTCGACCGGAGCACGCACGCCTTCGCAGGAGCCGGCCACGCCCCATTGCTGCGCGACGTCCTCGCGCTGCGCGAACACGAGCGCGCCAGCGACGACGAGTGAGGCGAGAACGATCTTCACGAGCATGGGGACCTACCTCTCAGAGACCGTTTCCGATATCGGCACGTGGCGCCGTCCTCAGTAGGCTTTCGTTCCATGACCGCGATCCGCATGGACGGGAAGGAGCTTGCCGAGAAGCTCCGTGCGCAGATCGCCGACGAGGTCGAGGCGTTCGGCGGTCCCGTGTGCCTGGCGACGGTTCTCGTCGGCGACGACCCGGCGTCGCACATCTACGTCTCGAAGAAGCACGACGCGTGCGCGGAGGCCGGCATCGAGTCGCGGGACCACCGCTTCCCGGCCTCGACGCCGGAGAGCGAGGTGCTCGAGCTCCTCGACGACCTCAATGCCGACGACGGGGTCGACGGGATCCTGGTGCAGCTACCGCTCCCGGAGCACATGGACGAGTCGAGGGTGACGCTCGCGGTGGACGCAGCGAAGGACGTCGACGGCTTCCATCCGCTGAATGCGGGCCGGCTCTTCCTCGGAGAGCCGCTCCTCGTGCCCGCAACGCCTCTCGGGATCATGGCGCTGCTGGACGAATACGACGTCGACCTCGAGGGCAAGGACGCGGTGGTGATCGGGCGCAGCGAGATCGTGGGCAAGCCCATCGCCATGCTCCTCCTCGCCCAACATGCGACTGTGACCATCTGTCACTCGCGAACCCTCGAGTTGGCCGAGCACGCGCGGCGAGCGGATGTTCTCGTGGCGGCCGTGGGTAGACCGGGGCTCGTGACCAAGGACATGGTCAAGCCGGGAGCAGTCGTCATCGACGTAGCCATGAACCGCACGGAGAACGGACTTGTCGGAGACGTCGAGAAGGACGTGTCCGAGGTCGCCGGTCTCCTGACTCCCGTACCGGGCTCGGTCGGGCCGATGACGATCGCAATGCTTCTGCGCAATACCCTCACAGCCGCGCAACATCGGCGCGAGGGGGTTGCGGTGCCCGGTTCGTAGGCGCTACGGTTCGCGCGTTGAATCCATCGGCGTCGACCTCCGGGTCGGCGTCTTCGCTGTAGGAGGAGTAAGTGGAGCAGGGCACCGTCAAGTGGTTTTCGAACGAGAAGGGCTACGGCTTCATCGAGCGCGAAGGGGGAGACGACGTGTTCGTCCACTTCTCCGCGATTGCGATGGACGGCTTCAAGACCCTCACCGAAGGCCAACGTGTGGAGTTCGAGGTCGTCCAGGGGCCCAAGGGTGCCCAGGCCGCGAACGTGATGGCAGCGACGAGCTGACGGGACTCGTATCGAAGGCGCGGCGGGCTCCTGAAAGGGGGCCCGCCTCGTTTGAGAGGATCAATCGCGATGGCCATCTCCCGAGAAGAAGTCCAGCATGTCGCCCGGCTTGCATGGCTCGCGCTCTCACCCGAGGAGATCGAACGCTTTGCCGGCGAGCTCGACAAGATCCTGGACGCGATCGGGATCGTGGCCGAGCTCGACCTCGACGGGGTGCAGCCGACGTCCCATCCGCTCGACCTCGTCAACGTGTGGGATGACGACGTCCCTCGCGACTCGCTACCGCGCGAGGACGTCCTCGCGAATGCGCCCCTCGCCGACGGCGGTCTCTTCAAGGTGCCGACATGGCGCCAGTGATAGACACCCTCCGGCTCACGGCTGAAGGGGCGAAGGGCCTCCTCGAGCGCGGCGAGATCTCCGCTGCCGAGCTCCACGCTGCGTATCTGGACGCGATCGGCGTGCGAGACGAAGAGCTGCATTGCTTTCTGTCCACCGTCGATCGGCCCGAGGGAGCCGGCGTCCCGATCGCCCTGAAGGACGTCATCTCGACGAAGGGGGTCGAGACGACGGCCGGCTCCAAGATCCTCTCCGGCTACGTCCCTGTCTTCGACTCGACCGTAGCCGCGCGTTGCAAGGACGCGGGGCTACCGCTTCTCGGAAAGACGAATCTCGACGAGTTCGCGATGGGCTCCTCGACGGAGAACTCGGCGTTCGGTCCGACGCGGAACCCCTGGGACCCGACGCGTGTTCCTGGCGGCTCCGGCGGCGGGTCGGCCGCGGCGGTGAGCGCGGGGCTCGCGCCGTGGGCGCTCGGCTCCGACACGGGTGGATCGATCAAGCAGCCCTCGGCGCTCTGTGGGAACGTCGGCCTGCGCCCGACCTACGGGACGGTCTCGCGGTACGGGATCGTTGCGTTTGCATCGAGCCTCGACCAGGTCGGGCCCGTGGCAAAGACCGTGCGCGATGTCGCCCTCCTGTACTCCCTCATCGCCGGACGCGATCCGCTCGACTCGACGACGGCCGAGCTGCCGGAGCCGGTGCGTCTCCCCGAGGCGGATTCACTCGCCGGCGTACGCATCGGGGTGCCGACCGAGCTGAACGAGGCCGAGGGCATCGAGCCGGGAGTCGCAGTCGCGGTGGAACGAGCGATCGCACTCGCCGAAGAGCTCGGCGCGGAGGTGGGCGCCTGCTCGCTCCCGCGTTCGGTCCGGTACGGAATGCCGTGCTACTACCTGATCGCTCCTGCCGAGGCGTCGTCCAACCTCGCGCGCTACGACGGCGTCCGGTACGGGCCGCGGGTCGAGGACGAGAGCTACCAGGAAATGGTCGAGCGCACCCGCGACGAGGGGTTCGGCGACGAGCCGAAGCGACGGATCATGCTCGGCACGTACGCCCTCTCGGCCGGCTATTACGACGCGTACTACGGGCGGGCGCAGAAGGTGCGGACGCTGATCGGCGAGGAGCATCGCGAGGCACTGGAGCAGTTCGACGTTCTCGTCTCTCCGACCTCGCCCACGGTCGCCTTCCCGATCGGCGAGCGCGCCGCGGACCCACTCGCGATGTACCTGAGCGACGTGCTGACCATCCCCTCCAACCTCGCCGGTCTGCCGGGGCTCTCGATTCCGTGCGGTCTCTCCGAGGGCTTGCCGGTCGGGCTCCAGCTCATCGGACCGCAGTTCGGCGAGAACCTCCTGTTCCGCGTGGGTCACGCGCTCGAACAGGCGCTCGAGTTCGACACCGTGCCGGAGCGATTGCGATGAGCTGGGAGCCGGTGATCGGTCTCGAGGTCCACGTGCACCTGAAGACGCGGACAAAGATGTTCTGCCGTTGTGCGGTCGGGTTCGGCGCGGAGCCGAACACCCGGACCTGCCCGGTGTGCCTCGCTTTCCCGGGCGCGCTGCCGGTGGTGAACCGAACAGCGGTCGAATGGACGATCAAGCTCGGTCTCGCGCTCGGCTGCGAGATTGCCGAGCATTCCGTCTTCTCGCGCAAGAACTACTTCTACTTCGACAGCCCCAAGGGTTATCAGATATCGCAGTATGATCTGCCATTCTGCATCAGTGGCAAGGTGCTACTACCGACTGCGAAAGGCGACCGTGTGATCGGCATCGTCCGCGCCCACCTCGAGGAGGACGCGGCGAAGACCGTTCACGTCGGCGGGCGTACCGGGAGGATCCGGGGCGCCGACCACTCGCTCGTCGACTTCAACCGCGGCGGCACGCCGCTCGTCGAGATCGTGACCGCTCCGGACATCCGCTCCGCCGACGAGGCCAAGCGCTTCCTGCAACTCCTTCGCCAGACGATCGTCGAGCTCGGGATCTCCGACGCGGAGATGGAGAAGGGCACGTTGCGGGTGGATGCCAACGTCTCCGTGCGGCCTGCGGGGTCCCAGGAGCTCCGCACGCGCACCGAGCTCAAGAACATGAATTCGTTCACATTTGTCGCGCGTGGGATCGACGCCGAGATCGCGCGACAGATCGCCGTCTGGGAGTCCGGGGAAGAGGTGCGCCAGGAGACGTACGACTTCGAGGCGGCGACGGGGGCGCTGACACCGCATCGTGCGAAGGAGGAGGCGGACGACTACCGCTACTTCCCCGAGCCCGACCTCGTTCCGGTTGAACCGCCGGGCGAGCTCGTCGAGCGGCTGCGCTCGGAGCTTCCGGAGCTCCCGTCCGCGCGCATCCGCCGGCTCGAGGCCGAGCTCGACCTCGACCGCGCCACCGTGCTCGTGACCGGAGGGCTCGACCGGCTCTGGCAGGAGACGGTTTCCTCGGGCGCCGAGAAGGTCGCAGCGGCGAACGTGATCGCCAACAACCTCGTCGGGGCCGGTCTCGATCCGGCCGCCGTGCCGGCGAAGGAGCTGGCCCGGCTCGTCGATGGGCGCGAGCGCATTCCTCGCACGGCCTTCGACGAGGCGATTTCCAAGCTTGCCGATCCCGGGTTCTCGGCCGATCCCTATCTCGCGCAGGAAGCCGTGTCGGACGAGGCAGAGCTCGAGCCGATCGTCATGCGCGTCCTGGAGGCGAGCCCCGGTCAGGTCGAGGCGTTTCGAAGTGGGAAGGAAGGCCTCCTCGGCTTCTTCGTCGGCCAGGTGATGAAAGAAACGCAAGGCAAGGCCAATCCCCGCGTCGTCTCCGAGCTCGTCCGCACCAAGCTCGGCTCTTAACACTCCCCGAACCGAAACGCAAGCAGCGCCGAACCAGGGCGTCTAGTTCCCTGCGAAAGGAGAACACATGAGGAGGGGAGCGCTGCTACTTGCGCTCGCCGGGGTCGTCGTCGCGTCCATCGCGGCGGCTGCTTTCGTGAGCGCAGTGGGCCCATCCGGCGCCGGTGCCTCGAGCCACAGAGAGGCGCCGCTGATCGCGGACGACCCGGCGGTCGACAACACGGACCTGTACGCGTTCGTGACGCCGAACAAGCCGGACACGGTGACGATCATCGCGAACTACATCCCGTTCGAGGATCCGGCGGGCGGTCCGAACTACTACCGGTTCGATCCGACAGCCCGGTACGAGATCAAGATCGACAACGACGGGGATGCTCGCGAAGACATCACCTATCGGTTCAGGTTCAAGACGACAGTGTCGAACCCGAACACGTTCCTCTACAACACGGGTCAGGTCACGTTCCAGAACGATCCCGATCTGAACGTCAAGCAGACGTACACGATCGAGAAGATCACACGGTTCGGCTCGACCCAGTCCACACTCTCGAACCAGGTTCTCCGAGTGGCTCCGGCCAACATCGGCCCGCGCTCGAACCCGGTCTACAACCTGACCAAGGGTGTCTCCAACCTCGGAGGCAACCGCTTGGCCTTTGCCGGCCCTCGTGACGATCCGTTCTTCGTCGACCTCGGGTCGATCTTCGACCTCTTGGGGCTGAGGCCGTTCAACCCGTTCCACGCCATCAAGCCGCCGGCGAACGCCGAGGCCGGAGTGGACGGGGTCCTCAACTACAACGTCCACACGATCGCTCTGCAGGTTCCGAAGACCGATCTCGTTCGGGCGCCCAATGCCGACGGGACGATCGGAATCTACGCCAGCGCTAGCCGCCAGGCGATGCGCGTCCTGAACGGCAACGGAACGGTCTCGAACTCGGGTGACTGGGTGCAGGTCTCGAGACTGGGCAATCCGCTGATCAACGAGGTCATCATCCCGATCGGGCAGAAGGACCTCTGGAACGCGTCCGATCCCGAGGATGACAGCCAGTTCCTCGCGCGCTACCGCTCGCCGGAGCTGGCCGGGCTGATCAACGCCCTCTACGGGCCGCCGGTGATGGACACGCTCACGGACAACCGTGACGATCTCGTCGCCGTGCTGCTCACGGGGGTGCCGACGCTCAACTTCACCGGAGACACGAAGGCGGATCTCCTGCGGTTGAACACGGCGATCCCGCCCGCTGCGAATCCGAACCCGATGGGCGTCCTTGCAGGCGACTTCCAGGGCTTCCCGAACGGTCGTAGGCTCGCCGACGACGTGACGGACATCGAGCTTCGCGCCATCGCGTGCGGCTACGGTCCGATCCTCGCCGGCGCGCTCGGGCTCTGCAACTTCCCGCCGAACGACACGGTGTCGGACGGTGTGCAGACCAACGCGGACAACGCGTTCCTCACGCAGTTCCCGTACGCCGCAATCCCGAACCGCGGCTACGAGCACGGGGGACACAAGTAGATGCACTGCGGAGACTCGGCATGAGACGTAGAACGACAGTGCTCTTAGGCGGCGCCGTTGCGGTGGCGCTCGCCCTAGGGGCTCTCGTCGGCGGCGTCTTCGCCGAGTCTCCGTCCGCAGGACCGTCGACCGCCGCTCCCCGGGCGCTTGCAGACCAAGCGCTCGCGGGAGCGGCGGGAGGCATCACGGCCACCGGCACTGCCGGGCTCGAGGCGCAGGTGCGATCTCGTCCCGACGATGCCGATCTCCTGACGCAGCTCGGATTCGCGTATCAGCTGCGCTGGCGCGAAACTGCTGACCCCTCGTATCTGCCCCGTTCGGAGGCAGCGCTTCGCCGCGCCCTCCGGGCGCGGCCGGAGGACGCGAACGCGGTGCTCGGACTCGGCTCGCTCGCACTCATCAGGCACGAGTTCCGGAGGGCCCTCAGGTACGGACGCGAAGCGCGCCTGCTGCTTCCGGGCTCGGGTCGTCCCTACGGCGTCATCGGCGACGCGCTCGTCGAGCTCGGCCGCTACGACGCCGCCTTTGCAGCGTTTCAGCGGATGGTCACGCTTCGTCCAGGTCTCTCCTCGTATGCGCGGGTTTCGTACGCGCGTGAGCTGACCGGCGACCCCGCCGGCGCACTGGCAGCCATGCGGCTCGCGCTCGATGCAGCGGCGGGCCAGCGAGAGGCCACCGCCTTCACGTTCGTCGAGATCGCCAAGCTCGAGCTGGCGCTCGGACGCAGCCAGCAGGCGGCACTCGACGCCCGAGCTGCGCTTCGTTTTCTCCCCGGATATCCGCCTGCGAGGCTCGAGATCGCGCACATCGAAGCCGCGCAGGGGAGATTCGGACGCGCGCTGGCGGAGGCGCGGCGCGCGGTCGACGCGGTGCCGACCCAGCAGGCGGTCGCCCTCTACGCCGATCTGCTCGACCGGACCGGGCGTTCGGCAGAGGCTCGGCGCCAGCGGACGACGGTCGCGGTCATCGACCGCTTGCTGCAGGCGAACGGGGTGCAGGTCGATCTCGAGGCCGCCATATATCGCGCAGACCAGGCCATCCGTCCACGCCAAACTGTCGGGCTCGCGCGGAAAGCGCGAATGGCACGTCCCTCGATTTACGGGGACGACGCACTTGCCTGGGCGCTTGCACGCGCCGGCCGCTGTCGCGAGGCGCTGCCTCTCGCCCATAGTGCGCTGCGCCTGGACACGAAAGACCCGCTGCTCTACTTCCATCGCGGCTACGCCGAGGGCTGCGCGGGCAACCGCGACGCGATGCGCGCGTGGTACGAGCGCGCCCTCGAGCTCAACCCCGAGTTCTCGATTCGCTGGGCGCCCGTCGCCCGCGCCGCGCTGCCGTAGCGCGCGCTCCGCGCCGGGGGCGCATCTACTCTTTTCCGCGTGTACGTGCGCCGGCTGACAGTCGTGCTGTGCGCGGCGGCTGCGCTCCTCGCCGCCGGCTTCGCGCTCGCTTCGTGTGGGGGCGACGACGATGTCGGTACGACAGAGACAACGACCCTGACCCGGCCGACGATTCCGACCACAACCGACACTACCGCGACGGCTACGACCACGGAGGTCGCGCAGCTGAGGATCGTGCGGGTGCAAGTCGTCGAAGGCGCTCCACAGGGTGGAATCGTCCGCGAGACGGTTCAGAAGAACGATCGGGTGGTCCTCGTCATTACCTCGGACGTCGCTGACGAGGTTCACTTGCACGGCTACGACGTCACGCGAGACGTCTCAGCTGGTGGCACGGTGCGACTCCCGTTCACGGCTTCCCTGCCGGGACGCTTCGAGGTCGAGCTCGAGGATCGAGGAGCTCAGATCGCGGACTTGACCGTCCAACCGTGATGCCCCTGGCCCACGGGATCGGGGGTGTCCGCGACCTCCCGGTTCCCGAGTCCCTCTTCTTCACCACGGCGGCGATCGTGCTGGTGGTCTCGTTCGTCCTGCTGGGTGCGCTGTGGCGGCGACCGCTTCTCGACCGGCACCGGGAGGGACGGAGGCTTCCGGGAACCCTACAGCTCGTCCTTCTCTCTCCTGTCTTGCGCGTCGTCCTCGGCCTCGTGTCGGTCGCGCTCCTGGTCATCACTCTGGCAACCGCCCTCTTTGGAACCACGCTCGAGCTCCTGAACTTCGCGCCCACGTTCGTCTACGTGATCTTCTGGCTCGGGCTCCCGCTCCTGTCCGTGCTCCTCGGCGATGTCTGGCGCGTGCTCAGCCCCTGGCGGGCGATCGCGGATGCCACGGTGTGGGCGATCGAGCGGACCGGGCGCACGGCCAGTCCCGTCCTCGACTCGACCTGGCGTTACGGCCGCTATCCGGCCGCCCTCGCGCTCTTCGCGTTCGTCGCGCTCGAGCTCGCTCATCCCAGGCCGGCGTATCCCCGCACGCTCGGTGTCGCGATCGCGCTGTACAGCTACTGGGCGCTGGCCGGGATGGCCGTGTTCGGCCGGGACGCCTGGACGAGAGGTGGGGAGGGGTTCGTCGTGGCGTTCTCGCTGCTCTCGCGGATCGCGCCCTTCGCTCTGCAAGACGGGGCCGTCGTCCTGCGCTGGCCCTTCGTCGGGCTCGCCGGCGCGGAGCGGGTGCCCGGCACGCTTGTCTTCGTCGGCGTCTTGCTCGGCTCGACCAGCTTCGACGGCTTCAGCCGGACGACGACCTGGCAGAACCTGCTCGGGGACGTCCGTGCCAACGTCGCCGACCGGTCGCAGTGGGTGGTCGATCTCGCCACGACGTTCGTGAGCGTCGTGGGACTGGCGATCTTCGTGGGTGTGGTGGTGCTCACGTATCTGGTCGCGGTCTCGAGCGCTCGCCTACTCGTCCACGCGCCGCGCTCGCTTGCGCCCGAGTTCGTGCTCCCGCTCGTCCCGATCGCATTCGCGTACCTCGTGGCCCATTACTTCTCCCTGTTCGTCATCCAGGGACAGTTCATCTTCACGCTCGTATCCGATCCGTTCGGGCGGGGCAGAGACATCTTCGGGACGGTCGACTTCGCGCCGAATCTCGCGATCGTCTCGCCGGAGACCGTCTGGTACGTGCAGGCGGCCGCGCTCGTCGTGGGCCACGTGGCGGGGCTCGCCGTCGCTCACGACCGGGCGGTCTCGCTGTTCGAGAGCCGACACGACGCTCTACGCTCGCAGTATCCGATGCTCGCGCTGATGGTTCTGTATACGGTCGGGGGGCTATGGCTCTTGTCCCAGGGATAGTCGCTCATGGGGGACTTGCGGGAGCGTTCGTCGAGGCGCTCGTGTTCCTGACCGTTGCGGGGGTTCTGGTGGCGGTCTGGCTGCGCGAGCGGCGTTCAGGCCATGAAGGGGGTCCCGCGCGGTTCAGGGACGAGGACTAGAGGCCCGGCGTGAATCCCGCGTCGAACCTCTAGGAAGCACGAACCCCGCGTAGAGGAGAACCGCGGCGACGGCGAGGATCGGCGCGAGCGCGCCCACTCCGAGCCCCGCCAGACCGCTGCCGAGCGCGGCGACTCCCACTCCCGCGAGGATGAGCGTGTTTCCGACCGGCCGGCGGCGAATGGTCGCGAGCGCGACGACGACGACCACGAGGGTTCCGAGCGAGTTGCCGGCGATCGCGAGAACCCGTGCCGGCCAGATATCGAGCACGTCCTGCGCGTCGGGAACGTCCGTTCCCGCGATCGAGCCTTCGAGCGGAACGGCGAGGGCGACCCCGATCGCGAGACCCGTATACGCGAGCGCAAGCGGCGCCGCCCAACGACGGCCGATCAGGAGCAGCGAGCCTGCTCCGAGCAAGGGCGCGGTCAAGAGCGCACCGCCCAGGTAGTAGACGCGGAACGCCGGCTCGCTCCATCCGGCAGCGGAGCTCCAGGCGAGCGCTCCCGCGGCGACTCCGTACGCGCCGAGCGCGGCACCCCATGCCAAGAGCTCGGGCCTGCCTTGCCGACGGAAGCGGCGCGTGAGCTCCGCGGAGAGCCGTACGGCTACGAGCGTCGCGCCGAGTGCGAGCAGGGCATCCACAGTCGGAGGACTGTACTTTCGGCCCGGGAGCGGACACAGTGCGCTCCGGTACGCTCCGGCGCGTGCGTCGACATGCCGCCGCGGTGGTCGTGGTCCTCGTCGGCATGCTCGCGCTGGTGCTCTCACCGCTCGAGGCAGCGCCTCCAAAACGCGACTACGCGGCGCCGGCGGCGGCCTGGAGCATTCTCCCGCCCGGCGAGAACGGAAGTCTCAGCTTCGACCGGAACACGACCGACCAGGAGAAGCTGTACGACGGGCTGACCCCGCTTCGCGGTGCTGTGACCCAACGGGACCTGCGTCGTTTCTTCAAGCCTGCCCCGCTCGGGCTGGGGACGGACAAGCCTCGGAAGAGGGAGCGGCCTCGCGCGGGTGTGACGATCGTGCGGGACAGCTTCGGAGTCGCTCACGTCACCGGCAAGACCGAGGTCGACGTCGCGTTCGGCTCCGGCTGGGTCACCGCGGCAGATCGCGGGCTTCTGCTCCAGCTCATCCGCGGTCCGGCGCGGGCCGCCGCCCTCGACGTCCCGGGCCTCGACCCGCTCGCTCTCGCCCTGTCCGGCCGCACCTTCGTCCCCAGCGCCGACGCGGAGGCATTCCTGTCGAATCAGCTCGACGCGCTTCGCGCTCAAGGGCCGACGGGTCGGCGGCTCCTCACGATCGTCAACGGCTACGCCGCCGGCGTCAACGCGTGGTACCGCGCGAGGGGCATCCCCGCCGCGCCCTTCACGGCGAACGACGTCGTCGCGTCCGCCGCCCTCATCGCGGCGCGCTTCGGCGCAAACGGGGGTCAGGAAGTCGAGAACGCGATGTTCCTGCACGCGCTCGAGGGTCGCCTGGGCGAATCCCAGGCGCGACGGGTCTTTGCGGATCTCCACGACTCGAACGACGGCGAGGCGCCGGTGTCCGTTCCCGGAAGCTTCCCCTACGAGCTTCCCGTTGCGACGTCCGCCGGAAGCGCGGTGGTCGACGATGGAAGCTTCGCCGGGGCGCCCTTTGAGCAGCCACCGTTTGCCTCGAACGCTCTACTCGTCGCGGCCAAACGCTCGGAGACGGGGAACCCGCTGTTCGTTGCGGGTCCTCAGGTCGGGTACTTCTTCCCGCAGTTCTTCGCCGAGATGGAGCTTCAAGGCGCCGGCTTCTCCACGCGCGGCGCGGTCTTCCCGGGCCTCCCGTTCGTCCTCATCGGACGCGGGCCCGACTTCGCGTGGAGCGCGACCTCCTCGCAGGCGGACAACATCGATCTCTTCGTCGAGACGCTGTGCACGGACGATCGCCACTACCTCTACCGCGGCCAGTGCACGCCCATGCGCCGCTTCTTCGCCGGCACGCTCAGGGCGCAGGGCGCGCCCGACCAGCCGGTCGCGTACTACGAGACGACGCATGGCCCGGTGGTCGGCTACGCCACGGTCGCGGGAAAGCGGGTTGCCATCTCGAGCCAGCGTTCGACGCGCGGTCGCGAGCTCCTGAGCTCAACGGCGTTCTACGAGCTCAATACCGGACGGGTGACGTCCGCGCGGCGGTTCCTGCAGACGATGGGTGCGGTCGAGTTCAGCTTCAACTGGTTCTACGCCGACGATCGCGACATCGCATTCTTCTCGAGCGGGCGACTGCCGCTGAGGGCGCCCGAGACCGACCCCGCCCTCCCGACAGTGGGCACGGGCGAGTACGACTGGCGCGGATTCCTGCCCTTCGCGGGCCACGCCCAGGCGGTCAACCCGCCCTCCGGGCTCATCCTCAACTGGAACAACAAACCGGCCGCGGATGTCGGCTCGGCCGACTCGAACTTCGCGTACGGCTCGGTGCACCGCGTCGAGCTCCTGCGCCCCGGTCTGGCGGCGCGCCGTAAGCACACGCTGGCGGGGGTCACGGGCGCGATGAACGCCGCGGCGACACAGGATCTGCGCGCGACGGACGTCTGGCCCGCGATCAGAGCGGTGCTCCGCACCGGGAACGCGCCGAGCGCGCGGGCGGAGGCGGCGGTCGGGCTCGTGGACTCGTGGCGTGTCGCGGGGTCGAGCAGGGTCGATCGCGACCTCGACGGAAGGATCGACGATCCGGGAGCGGCCGTCCTGGATGCGGCGTGGCCGCGCCTGGCCGATGCGGTGATGTCTCCCGTGCTGGGGCCGCTCGTCGACCGGCTCGCACGCCTGATGGGGCGAAGCGACGACCCGGGCGCGGGTGGCTCGGCATACATCTCGGGCTGGTACGGCTACGTCGACAAGGACCTGAGGTCGCTGCTCGACCAGCCGGTGCGCGCGCCGTACTCACGGCGCTACTGCGGCGCGGGCGTGCTCGCCACGTGCCGCGACGCGCTCTGGGGAGCAATCGACGCGGCAGCCGCCGAGCTCGAGAAGGCTCAGGGCCCCGCGCCGTCCGCCTGGCGCGCGGACGCCGTGCGCGAGCGCATCCGGTTCACCTCCGGCGTGCTGCCGGACACGATGCGCTGGACGAACCGCCCGACCTTCCAGCAGGTCATCTCCTTCTCCGGCCATCGGCCCCGCTGAATCTCTCTTCGCCCGCGTGGGCGACTGACCGAGCCGCCAAGTTACAAGTTGTAACTTGGCGCTCTCGAGCGGTCGAGCCGGTTTTTCGCATCCAAACCACAACTCGGAACGTGGATCGAAGTCCTCGTCGCGACGGGCGACGCTAGGCTCACGCTCGATGATGAGGAAGCGCTACCTGATGGCGCCCGGGCCGACACCCGTTCCGCCCGAAGTGCTCGCCGCCGGCGCGGAGCCCGTCCTCCATCACCGTGGGCCCGACTTTCGCGCCCTGATGATGCGCGTTCTCAGCCGGCTTCAGGAGGTGTGCCGGACGAAGAACGACGTCCTCGTCTTTACCGCGTCCGGGTCGGGTGCATTCGAGTCCGCGATCGTGAACCTCCTCTCGCAGGGCGAGCGCGTGCTCGCGGTGTCGGCCGGGGAGTTCGGTGAGCGCTGGGCGTCGACCGCGACCGCCTACGGCGCGGACGTCCACGACCTTCGCTACTCCTGGGGTGAGACCCCGCGGCCCGAAGACGTCAAGAACCGCGTGGAGGAGACGGGCGCCGAGGTCGTGTTCCTCGTGCACTCCGAGACCTCGACCGGTGTCGTCGCGGACGTCCAAGCGCTCGCTCGGGCCGCGCGCGAGGCCGGTGCCATCTCGGTGGTCGACGCGGTCTCGAGCCTCGGCGCGGTCCGGCTCGATACGGACGCATGGGGACTTGACGTCGTCGTCTCCGGATCGCAAAAGGCGCTGATGACACCACCGGGGCTTTCGGTGAGCACCGTCTCATCCGCGGCCTGGGAGCGCTGCGCACGCACGACCACCCCGCGGGTGTACTTCGACTGGACGAGGCTGCGCGCCTCGCTCGAGACGGGAACGACGCCGTTCACGCCGGCGGTCTCGCTCGTCGTCTCCCTCGACAAGGCGCTCGAGATGCTGCTCGAGGAGGGCCTCGAGGCAGCCTTTGCCCGTCACGCAGCGCTCGGGCGGGCCTGCCGCGAGGGCGCCAAGGCGATGGGCCTGACGCTCTACTCGCCCGATGAGGAACGATCGGCGATCGTCACCGCGATCCTCACCCCGGACGGTGTCGACGCTCGCGAGCTCGTCCTGGCCCTCCGGCAGCGCTTCGGGATCACCGTCGCGGGAGGTCACGGGGAGCTCGGGGCGCGAATGTTCCGGATCGGCCACATCGGCTACTACGACGTCTTCGACATCACGACCGCGCTCTCGGCGGTGGAGGTGCTTCTCGCCGAGGGCGGCGCGGACATCGAGCGCGGTGCCGCCGTCAGCCGTGCCCTCGAGGCGTTCCGCGAAGCCGTCAGTGTGTAGAGCTCACTTCGGAGCGAACGGCCATGTCGCGACGCGGCGCTGGACGGCGCGACTCAGCGTCCTCAGTCGTGCCCATATCAGCTGATATGGGCACTCCCTGCGTCCTTGACTCGCGCCGTCCATCATCCGCCTCGCGACGGGCGATCACTCCAAAGTGAGCTCTGAGACCAGGCCGCGCGTCCTGATCCGGGAGCCCATCGCCGAATCCGGGCTCGAGCTTCTTCGTGCGCGCTTCGACGTGGTGGAGGACTCGGACTCGGATCTCGGATCGATCATCGGCGAGTTCGAGGGAATCGTCATCCGCTCGGGGACGAACCTCGACGCAGGGCTCATCGAGAGGGCAACCCGCCTGAAGGTGATCGGCCGGGCGGGAGTGGGGGTGGACAACGTCGACGTGGATGCGGCGACTCGGCGAGGGATCGTCGTCGCGAATGCACCCGAGGCGACCGTCGTCTCGGCGGCCGAGCACACGATCGCGCTGCTCTTCGCCGTTGCGCGCAACATTCCCCAGGCACACGCCGCGCTCGTCGCGGGGAGGTGGGAGCGCGCGCGGTTCGCCGGCGTCGAGCTCGCGGGCAAGACCCTCGGCGTCATGGGCCTGGGGCGGATCGGCTGGCAGGTCGCGCGCCGAGCGCTCGGTCTCGGAATGCGGGTAGTGGCCTACGACCCGTACGTCGCGCCCGACCGCTTCAGGGAGCTGGGAGTCGAGCTCGCCGCAACGCCGGAGCAGCTGTATGCCGAGTCGGATCTGATCACGCTGCACCTCCCGCTCAACGACCAGACCCGCGGATTGCTCGGACAAAATGCATTCGAGCGCATGCGCGACGGTGTTCGGGTCGTGAACGCCGCTCGAGGGGGCCTGATCGACGAGGGCGCGCTGGCGGATGCGCTGCGCTCGGGGAAGGTGGCGGGCGCGGGGCTCGACGTCTTCGAGTCGGAGCCGTATGCCGGACCGCTGCTCGAGCTCGAGCAAGTCGTCGTGACCCCGCACCTCGCAGGGTCGACCACGGAAGCCCAGGATCGGGCCGGCCTGATCATCGCCGGGCAGGTGGCGGCTGCGCTCGACGGCGAGCTCGTTCGGACGGCGGTCAACATCCCTGTCGTCGAGCGGGCCGACCTCGAGGTGCTCGGTGGGTTCATCCCACTCGCCGCCAAGCTGGGACGGCTGGCCATCGCACTCGTCGCCGGGCGTCCGAGTCGGATCGTGGTGGCGGCGCACGGTCCGCTCTCCGAGTACGACACTCGCCTGCTCACGGTCGCCGCCTTGAACGGCGTCTTCCAGGGCCGTGTCGACCAGAGAGTGAACTACGTCAACGCTCCGGTCATCGCCGCTGAGCGCGGCATCGACGTGTCCGAGCAGCGCTTTGCCGCCTCGCAGCACTACACGAACCTCGTGCGTGTCGTCGTCGCGGGGCCAGGCGAAGGGAAGATGGAGGAGATCGAGGTCTCGGGGACGACGATCGGGCCGGAGTCCCGTCTGTTCCTCGCAGGTGCCCTCGGATTCGCGATCGACATCGAGCTCGCGCCGCGGATGGCGTTTCTCGTCTACGACGACAAGCCCGGCGTCATCGGGAGGGTCGGCACGATGTTCGGCGACGCGGGCGTGAACATCGCGAACATGGCGGTCTCCCGCACGAAGGAGGGCGGGAAGGTGCTCATGGCCTTCTCGATCGACAGCGCGCCTCCACCGGAGCTCCTCGAACGCGTCGCCGCTTCGGGGTTCGACCAGGCCCGTTTCATCACGCTGAGCTGAGCTGCGCGAAATCCGGTGTCGGAATCACGGATGACGGCCCCGGGGTCAGGCTTCAGCCTGACCCCTCCGGCCGACCCGCCGCTCCGCGAGATCGTCCCGGTAGATTTCCCGCCGTGGTAGCGGCCTGGCCGGAGCCCGTCGAGCGGGTGTCCTCCTTCCTCCGCGAGGCCGGAGCCGAGGTTCGCATCGAAGAGTTCGGCGAGGGAGCAGCTACCGCAGCGGACGCCGCGGCGGCGGTCGGTTGCGCGCTCGACCAGATCGTGAAGTCACTCGTCCTCATGTGCGAAGACCGTCCCGTCGTCGCGCTCATCCCAGGCGATCGCCGGGGGGATCTCGAGAAAGTGGCGCGGATCGCCGGCTCCCAGTCGGCTCGCGTGGCGTCCGCCCAGGAGGTCGAGCAGGCAACCGGGTTCGCTCCGGGGGCGGTCGCGCCCTTCGGGCTTCCGCACGTGGACACAATTCTCCTGGAACGGACGCTTCTTCGTCACCCGCTCGTCTGGGCGGGAGCAGGCTCTCCGAGGCATCTGGTCGGTCTTGCACCCGCCGAGCTCGGGAGATTGGCTCGTGCCCGTCCCACTGACGTCGTCAAGGACTACGATTTGCCTGGAGATTCGCCTGGAGAACAGGGAGGCTGACCCGATGCAAGCGACCGACAAGATCTGGATGAACGGCGACCTCGTCGACTGGGCGGACGCGAGGATCCATGTCGGCGTCCACGGGCTCCACTACGGATCCGGTGTCTTCGAGGGCATCCGTTGCTACGAGACCGATCAGGGCCCGGCGGTCTTTCGCCTGCAGGACCACCTGCAGCGTCTCGAGGACTCCGCCAAGGTGCTGTACATGGATCTGCCGTACTCCACGGCAGAACTTCGCAAGGCAACCCATGAGCTCGTGGCGGCGAACGGCCTGCCGACCTGTTACGTGCGCCCGATCGCGTTCTACGGCTACGGCGAGCTCGGCGTCGCGACGACGGGCAATCCCGTGGACGTCGTCATCATCAGCTTCCCGTGGGGCGCCTATCTCGGCGAGGACGGCCAGCAGGCGGGAATCTCCACGATGGTCTCCAGCTGGGAACGTGTGGGCCCGAACGTGATCCCGCACGTCGCGAAGGCCACCGGGATCTACCTGAACTCCATGCTGGCGACGACCGAGGCGCGCCGGGCCGGCTACGACGAGGCGATCATGCTCACCCGCGACGGCTACGTCGCCGACGGTCCCGGAGAGAACATCTTCGTCGTCAAGGACGGCCGGCTCCTGACGCCTCCGCTCTCGATGTCGATCCTCCCGGGGATCACCCGCGACACCATCATCCACCTGGCACGTGCGCTCGGCTACTCGGTGGAGGAGGCGCTGCTCATCCGGACCGACCTCTACCTCGCCGACGAGGCGTTCATGGTCGGCACCGCGACCGAGGTCGCACCGATCCGCTCGGTCGACGGTCACGAGATCGGCGTCGGTCCGATCACGCTCGAGCTGCAGAAGACCTACCTCGACGTCGTCAGGGGCAAAGACAAGCGCTGGAGCGATTGGCTCGACGTGGTCGAGACGGCTCGCGCCCCGGCCGAGGTGTGAAGCACACGAGGCAGGTTCCACTCTCGCGCCCCTGGCTCGACGAGCGGGAGGAGAAGCTCGTGCTCGACGTGCTCCGTTCCGGACGTCTTTCGCTGGGCCCCACGATCGACCGCTTCGAGGAGACCTTCGCCGCCGCCGTCGGAGCACCATACGCAGCTGCCGTCTCGAGCGGGACTGCGGGTCTCCACCTTCTCTGCATCACCTCGGGGGTCGGCCCCGGCGACGAGGTCATCACCTCGCCCTATTCCTTTGTCGCGTCCGCCAACTGCGCGATCTACGAGGGCGCCACACCGGTGTTCGCCGACATCGACCCGCGCACGTTGAATCTCGATCCGGCGGCCGTCTCTGCCGCCGTGACCGACAGGACGAGGGCCGTGGTCGCGGTCGACATCTACGGCTACCCCTGCGAGCTCGACGAGCTGCGCGCGATCTGCGACCGTCACGGGCTCGCGCTCATTCAGGACGCGTGCGAGGCTCTGGGGGCGCGCTATCGCGGGCAACTGCTCGGATCGCAAGGGCCACCCGCGGTCTTCGCCTTCTACCCGAACAAGCAGATCACGACGGGTGAAGGCGGCATGGTGACAACCCATTCCGAAGACGAATGGCGGCTCCTGCGCAGCCTTCGCAACCAGGGACGCGCCGACTCGGGTGGCTGGCTCGAGCACGCCCGGCTCGGGTTCAACTATCGGATCGACGACGTCGGCGCGGCGATCGGCATCGGCCAGCTCGAGAAGCTCGAGGAGATTCTCACGAGACGAGCGGCCGTTGCCGCCCGGTACGCCGAGCTGCTCGACGGCGTCGAAGGACTCGAGCTTCCCTGCCCGGACGACGACGAGCACCAACGGTCGTGGTTCGTGTACGTCGTCGCCCTTCCGTCGGGAAGCGATCGCGAGGAGGTTATCCGGGAGCTCGACGGACGAGGTGTCCAGACGGCGCGTTACCTGCCCTGCATCCACCTCCAGTCGTACATGCAGGAGCGATACGGCTTCCGCGCAGGGCTCTGCCCGATCGCGGAGGACATGAGCTTGCGCACGCTTGCGCTTCCGTTTCACCCATTGCTCGACGAGGACGACCAGGCGCACGTTGCCGAGTCGCTTCGCGCGGCGCTCGAGGATGCCGCCTCGCCAATCTCGGCTGGTGCGTAGGCGCTCCCCGACGTGGCCCGCGCTCGTGCGGGCCCAGGTCCGGGTTGCGACCGGGCTTGCTGCCGCGTACGACGGGCCCGTGTTCGGCCGCGTCGCTCGCGTTCTCGCCGGGAATGTGCGCGAGGACGACACGTCCGTGGCCGGATTGCCTGCGTTCGTCTACCGGCCCGGGAGAGGATCGGGACCGTGGCCCACGATCGTCCTCTTTCCCGGGGTGACGCGACGTGGTCGCATGCATCCGGCGCTCCGCGCGATCGGACGGGGCCTCGCGGCGGCGGGTCGACTGGCGATCCTGGTGGAGCCCGAAGGCCTCCCTCTCGGGGAGCTGACACCAGCGGCGAGACAGCAAGCGCTCGCTGCGGTCGAAGCAGTGGTTGCGAGGCACGATGTCGCGGACGGTCGCACCGCTCTCGTGGGAGTCTCGGGAGGAGCCACGCTCGCGCTGTTGGCTGCCGCCGACCGGAATCTGACGGACCGGGTGTCGCTCGTCCTCGTCGTCGCTCCGCTCGGCGACGTCTCCGAGGCGATTCGCTACATCACGACGGAGGTCCGTCGTGACGGCGACATGCTGGTCCCGTTCGTTTCGGGCGACTTCTTCAAGCTCGTGATCGCGCGCTCCGTGATCTCCTGTCTTCAGCCCGGAGACGACCGGTCTGCGCTCCGCTCACACCTGCTCGCTCTCGAGGACTACGGCGCTGAGCCGCTCGCCGGTCTGCGCGCGTGGCCAAGCGAACGGCTCGATGAGCCTGCGCGTGCGGCCGTCGCGCTGCTGTCGAACGAGGTGCCGGAGCGCTTCGACGAGCTGTACGCCGCGTTGCCCGAGTCGCTTCGAGCTGCGGTGGACGCGTTGTCTCCGATTGCCGTCGCAGGCGCGATAACCGCGCCTGTCGAGCTCGTCGTCGCGGGCGCGGACAAGTACATCCCTCTCGCCGACGCGATCTCCTTCGCGGATGCTTGCCCCACCGCTCGGCTGACGATTCTCGAGTCGCTCACGCACGTCGTCCCGACGGTCTCGCCAACCGGCGCGCGTGATCTGGCGCGGCTCGATCGCGTTCTCGTGCAACTCGTCGCCGCGTCATAATCGGAGCGATGGCGACACCGCGCATGGTCTTCCTGGGCTTCGGCAAGTATGCGAGGGCCGACAAGATCTACGCGCTCGAGCCGATCGTCGGCGACGATCGCGGAGGCGGCAGGCGCACCCGTGTCTGGATCGAGGGGGTCGCAGAAGCGGTCGTTGCGTCTCGCACGGAGCGCACGATCCTCCACGACATGGGTCACGAGGCGGGTGACTCGGTGCTGTTGGATCAAGCGCTCGACCTCGCGGAGCGTCTCGCCGCGGCTGCGGAGGAGGGGCGGGTCGATCTGGGCGATCTCGGACGGCGCGCACGCCGCGTGCTCGCGGCGACGGCCAGGCCCTCGGAGACCGAACAGCTCTTCTGAGGCTGGTGCTCCCCGCCGACGGTACGGCCACGCTTCGCGGGGCTGCGAACACTTCGCACGCCGTCGTCCTCAGTAGGGCCAATATTCTCGAGTATTGACCCTCCGTGCGCCCTCGGCTTGCTCGGTTCTCGCCGGCGAAGCATGACCGTACCGCCGACGGGAACCACTGCGTTCTTCAGGCAGGACGTGCACACCGTCGCGCGCGGCCTCATCGGAGCGACGTTCCTCGTCCACGGAGTCGGCGGGGTCGTGGTCGAGACCGAGGCGTACGCGCCGGAGGACCCGGCAAGTCACTCGTATCGCGGTCGCACGATGCGAAATGCCGCGATGTTCGGCCCTGCCGGCCATCTGTACGTGTACCGCTCGTACGGGATCCACTGGTGTGCGAACGTCGTCTGCGGCAACGAGGGAATGGGCGCGGCAGTGCTGCTCCGTGCCCTCGAGCCGGTCCGAGGAATCGAGGAGATGCGGGCACGCCGCGGGCTCGACGACTTGACCCTGCTCTGCGCGGGTCCCGGCCGTCTCTGCCAGGCGCTCGGCATCGCCGGCGAGCACGACGGCCTGGCGCTCTGCCGTCGGCCCTTCGAACTTCGGCTGCCGACCTCGCTGCCGGAAATCACCGCCGGGCCGCGGGTCGGGATCACACGGGCGACCGAGCTCCCGTGGCGCTACGCGCTCAGGGGTTCTCGCTTTGTGAGCCGTCCCCGACCACGAGCCTGATCTTCAGCCTCGGAGCTGCAGCGACGCCCGCATCGAGGCTCTGGCGGAGGATCACGCCCATCGGCCCGGTCGCCGCGACGACACGTGGCTCGAGTCGAAGGCGTCGGATCTCGCGGCTCGCGCTCGTCAGGCTCGAGCCGACGAAGTTCGGAACGAGCCCGTGGCGGGCAACCGTCACGGAGAGGCGCACCGAGTCGCCAGCCGAGAGACCGCCGGCGCGGGGATCCTGGTCGACGACGACTCCCGGTCGACGTCCCGCCTTTCCCGGCACGTAGACCAACGTCGCATCCAAAGGCTGTGCCTTCAGCCGTGCGACGGCAACGGACTCTGCCATTCCTACCACGAGCGGCACCTGCACCTCGTTCGGCTTGCAGTCCGCGGTCGTGCTCGGCAGCTCGCCGGAGAAGTACACGAGCACCCGGGTGCCTCGGCAGACCCCGTTGTCGAGCTGCCACTCTCCCTCCCGCTTCACGACCCACGTGGAGACGTTTCCGAGGTAGGGCGGGTAGTCGAAGGACACGTTCTCGTCCGATTCCTCGAGGCTGGACACGAACTCCTTCCAGATCTGCGCGGGCAGGGTTCCCCCGGTCACAGGCTCGCCGCCGAACTCGGTGAGCATCGGGCGGAGCCGGTCGGGATACCCCACCCAGACGGCGACCGCGAGCTCGGGCGTGTAGCCGACGAACCACGCATCGGCGTAGTTGTCGGTCGTACCCGTCTTGCCGGCGACGCTCCGCCCGGAGATATTTGCTCGAGTGCCGGTGCCGCGACTGACGACGTCCCGGAGGATGTCGGTGAGCACCGCGGCGTGATCCGCATCGATCGCCTGTGTCGGACGTGGGGCGTTCTCCTCGACCCGGTTCGCGCGAATCCGCTCGACTCGCTCGACGACGCGCGGCCGGTCCCCGAAGATCGTGCCGTCGACACGCCGGCCCCCGTTCGCGATCGTCGCGTACGCACGGGTCATCTCCAGGGGATTGACGGCCCCGGAGCCGAGCCCGATCGAGAAGTAGGCGTCCAGCGGGCTCTTGATGCCGAGCACATGCGCGGTCTTCACGATCTCCTTCGGCCCGACGATGTCCGTGAGCTGCGCGTACACCGTGTTGTCGGAGGACACCATCGCGCGGCCCAGGCTCACTCGACCGAGATACGTGCGGTCGTAGTTCGTCACCTTCCAGACCCGGTCGCCGGCGTCGATCGAGACCGGGCGGGACTCGATCTCGGTCAGCGGCGAGATGCCCTCGCGCATCGCTGTTGCGAGCACGATGGGCTTGAACGCCGAGCCCGGCTGGCGCTCGGCCTGGGCGGCGAGGTTGAACTGGCTCTCGCGGAAGTTCCGGCCACCGAACATGGCTCTCACGGCACCCGTCTCCGGCTCGACCGCCACGAGAGCCGCCGCCGGCCCGTCGGGATCGCGCAGCACCTTCTCGATGGCAGCTCGGGCGCGCTCCTGGAGCTCGAGGTCGATCGTGGACGTCACCCGAAGCCCGCCGCCGAAGACGCGCCCGGCACCGTACTTCTCCACGAGCTGATCCTGGACGTAGTTGACGAAGTACTCGGCCGGGCCACGCGTCCCGGGAAGCCGGACGTCCACGGGAAGCGGCAAAGGAGCCTCGGCTGAGTGCCGGTATTCCGCGGCGGTGATCTTCTCTTGCTCGAGCATGAGGCTGAGGACGTGGCGCCGTCGTTCCTTGGCGGCGCGGGGGCTCGTGACCGGGTCGTATCGCGCAGGATCGGCCGGTATTCCCGCGAGCAATGCGGCCTCGTGCAGCTCGAGAAACCTCGCGCCCTTTCCGAAGTACGTCCGCGAGGCCTGCTGGATGCCGTAGGCCCCGTTTCCGAAGTAGATCGTGTTCAGGTACGCCGTGAGGATGCGGTCCTTGCTCCACCGCTGCTCGAGCTGCCAGGCGAGCGCCGCCTCCCGCACCTTGCGCGCGAGCGTCCGCTCGTTGCGGATATACGCGTTCTTGACGAACTGCTGGGTGATGGTGGAGCCGCCTTCGACGATCGCCTGCTGGCGGACGTCTGCCCAAAGTGCGCGGGCGACCCCGCGCAGGTCGATCCCCTTGTGGTCGAAGAAGCGCTGGTCTTCGACGGAGACGATCGCCTGGCGCATGATGGGCGCGATGTCCTCGGTCGCCACGAGCACGCGGTCCTCGTCACCTCGAAGAACCGCGAGCACGCGCTTGCCGTTAGAGGCGTAGACGACCGTGTTGACGTCCGTCCGCTGCGAGGCGGGATCCAGAGACGGGATCTCGCTCGCGACGGCTCGCACCAGGCCGAAGGTGAACGACAGGAACGCAAGGACGAACAGCACGCCGAGGAGGGCCGCAAGACGACGCTTGCGAACTCGGCGCCGTCGACGCGGCGTCACCTTCTCTCTCCGAACTCGCAAGGGGACAAGTGTAGGCGCGCTCCACCAACGGCGCGGCCGCGAATCGGACGCCTTCGGGGCTTTCCGCGCGTTCGGGCTCCGCGCGACGGACTTCGAACTTGCGCCAACTCCACGGGCGCCCGCGTGGGCACGCTCCGCGAGTTGTGCGGCCGCAAAGCGGACGCCTTCAGGGCTTTCCGCGCGTTCGGGCTCCGCGCGACGGATTTCGAACTTGCGCCAACTACACGGGCGCCGAGGCGACGATCGGATCGTTGGCGGAGACCTCGACGCCTCCTGCCTCCTCGATCGTCACTGCGACGACGTCACCGCGTTCGACGGTGCCGTCGAGACCCACCCAGTCGCGTCCGTCCTGGCCGGGGAAGAGTCCCGCGGGAGACGCGTTCTCTCCCTCGATGATCCACAGCTCGTACGTCTTCCCCGGTGGCGCCGGATCGAGCCCGTCGAGAACGAGCACGGCGCGGCCGTCGTCGTCGACCACGAGGCGGCCTTCGCCCGCCTCGAGCGAGACCGTCCGCGCGCCGGGGTCGGCGAGGACCGCCGCCACCTGCCGTTCCCGCTCGAGCGCGAGGCGTGCGTCGTCCAGGTCGCCTGACAGCTGCGTGGCCCAGAGCCCGACGGCGAGCGCCAGAACGGCGGCGACCGCCGCTACGGCCCCCAGCACGGGGACGACCCGTCGTCGCCGTGACTCGAGCGGAACCACGACCTGCCGCTCTGCGCGAGCCGCGGTGAGGATCCGGCCGCGGAGCTCCGTGCTCGGCGCAGGGCCGGCCGCGGCGATCGCGAGCGCCTCCGTCGTCTCCCAGAACGACGTGAGCTCCTCGCGGCAGCGCTCGCAGTCTGCGAGGTGCGTCTCGTATGCCCACCGCTCGTCGGCATCGAGGACGTCGAGCGCGTAGCCCGCGGTCAGCTCGTGAATTCCGGTTTCCATGACCCTTCCTGGGTGGACTCGTCGAGGAGCTCGCGCAGTCGGGCGAGCCCCGAGAACATTCTGCTCTTGATCGTTCCGAGTGGAACTCCGAGCCGTTGCGCGAGCTCGGACTGGGAAAAACCGCCGTAGTACGCGAGCTCGAGCGCTTCTCGCTGAACGTCCGGAAGCTGCTTGAGCGCTGCCTGAACCCGTTCCCGCTCGAAGCGAAGCCACGCAGCCTCGTCGGTGGGCTCGGACTGCTGGCCGCTGCCGATCGGCAGCTCCTCGCCCAGTGGCTCGGTGCGGCGTCTCTCCTCGCGACGGACCAGATCGACGGCGCGACGGTGGACGAGGGTGAGAATCCAGGTGCTGGCCTTCGCTCGCTCCGCACGGAACGACGCAGCGCTTCGCCACACCGCGAGGAAGCCTTCCTGCACCGCGTCCTCCGCAAGCCGATCGTCGCGCAGCACGCGAAGTGCCAGCCCGTACGCGATCCGGCCGACGCGGTCGTACAACTCGCCCAGAGCGTCCTCGTCGCCGCGAGCGACCTGCGCAACCAGGGCTTCGTCGGAAAGGTGAGCGTGCTGCTTGCGCATGGACCAGCTTGTGCTGTTCTCTGCACAAGACCGGAATCCGCTCATGCGCATTCCGGTCGCGCGAAGAATCGTGGGCCGGGAACGCTAGCACGGTGGCGGATGACGCTTCCATCGCTGCTTCTTCGCTCAAAGGTTGCCTTTCGGTTCAGATGCGTCCCGGCTCGAACCGGCGTCGCCCGAGGGCACGAACAAGGCGCGTTACCCACGCAAGGCAATCGAGGAAGGAGTGCAGATGCACAAAGGCATCACCGCGGTCGCGTTCGTCGCGCTGCTCGTCGCAGCAGCTGTCGTCGGCGCCGCACGACTGGGTCCGGGGCCGGCACGGCCTCGAGCCACCGCGAAGCACCGCTGATCGCGGAGGATCCGACTGCCGACAACACGGACCTGTACGCGTTCCGAAGCCCGGACCGACCTGACACGGTCACGATCGTGTCCAACTGGATCCCGGGCGAGGACCCGGCCGCCGGCCCGAACTACTTCACGTTCTCGCCGTCGGCTCGCTACAACATCTACATCGACCGGAACGGCGACGCCCGTCCGGACCTGACCTACCGCTTCCGCTTCTCGCGGACAGCAGGTCCGTTGTTCCTCGGAAACACGGTGCAGAAGTACACGGTGACGAGAAACGGCAAGCTGTACGCACGCGGAAGCACGCCGCCCAACAACATCGGGCCGCGAGCGACCCCGAACTACCGCCAGCTTGCCGCAAAGGGCGTCCTCTCTGTCGGCGGGGCGAGGATCTTCGCCGGCCAGCGCGACGATCCGTTCTTCGGTGACATCGGGTCGATCTTCGACCTCCTTGCGATCCGCAAGGGCACGGGCAACATGGGCGGCGGCAAGGACTTCGTCGCCGGGTATGCCGTCCACTCGATCGCGTTGCAGATTCCGGTCTCGCAGCTCAACGCGAAGTCGAGCACGATCGGCGTCTGGTCGTCGACCGACCGCCGCAACGTGACCATCGGCAACAAGGTCCGCCGGGGCTGGACGCAGGTCTCGCGCATCGGCAACCCGCTGGTGAACGAGGTCGTCGTGCCGACGCCGTTCAAGGATCTCTGGAACCGATCCCAGCCGGTCAACGACAAGCAGTTCGCAGGACCAGTGCTGAAGCCGATCCTCGCGAAGCTGATGAACGACCTCTACAAGGTGAACGCGCCCGAGAACAATCGAGACGACCTCGTGGCCGTCTTCGGCACGGGCGTGACCGGCCTGAACTTCACCGGGCCGACCGTGGCCGACCTGCTGCGGTTGAACTACTCGATCCCGGTCACGCCGGCCGGCAGGATGAACCGCCTCGGGGTCATCGGAGGCGACAACGGCGGCTTCCCGAACGGACGCCGCCTCGGCGACGACGTGATCGACGCCGCCGAGCAGGTCATGGCGGGCTTCCTCAAGGGCAACAAGGTGCCGCTCGGGGATGGCGTCAACGCCGACGACCGCGATCTGCTCCCCGGCTTCCCGTACGTCGCCGATCCGCAGAGCGGTTTCGAGAACACGAAGGGCAAGTAGCACGACGTGCGCGCTGGGTCAGATCTCTCGGATCTGACCTAGCGTCACCCCGCCGAACCGCTCGAGGCCGTGCCGCGAATGACTTGCGTGAAGGCTCTCGTCGCCGCCCTGCTCGCTGTTGCGGCCGCCGCGCTGCTGACGCCCGGTTCGGCATCGGCACACCCGCTCGGCAACTTCACGGTCAACCGCTATGCGGGAATCGAGCTCTCGGGCGAGACGACCTACGTCCGCTACGCGCTCGACCTTGCGGAGATACCGGCGTACCAGCTCGGAGCCGAGGTTCGCGCTCCCGGATATCCCAGCCGCCTCGCCGGCGATCTGGAGTTGACGCTGGACGGCCGCAAGGTTCCCCTTCGCGTGCTCGAGAGCCGCGCGGTTCGTCGACCGGGCGCGGGTGGCCTGAAGACGCTCCGCCTCGACGTCGTCTACGTGGCCGCTGGCAGTGGAAAACAGTTGGCTTTCCGCGACCGCTCGTTCGCAGGTCGTATCGGTTGGCGCGAGGTCACGCTGACGGCGCGTGACGGCGCGAGCGTGGTGCGTTCGGACGTGCCCGCGACGAGCGAGAGCGCGGTGCTCACGGAGTATCCGAAGAGTCTGCTTCGCTCGCCGCTCGATGTCTCCACCGCAACCGCGGTCGTCGAGCCGGGCATCGAGGCGGGAACGCCGCCGACGATCGACGCCGCTCCCGCCGCGAAGCCCGAGCCAGGAGGCTTCGAAGCTTTGATCGAAGAGGGGAACGTCTCGCTCGGCGTGCTCTTCGTCTCGCTCCTGATCGCGGCGTTCTGGGGCGCGGTGCACGCGCTCACGCCCGGCCATGGAAAGGCGCTCGTCGCCGCCTATCTCGTCGGGACGAAAGGCACTCCTCGACACGCTTTCTTGCTGGGCGGCACGGTGACGATCGCGCACACCGCCGGGGTGTTCGCGATCGGTCTCGTGACCCTCGCACTTTCACAGTTCATCCTTCCGGAGCGGCTCTATCCGTGGCTCACGCTCGTCTCCGGGCTCCTGGTCGTCGCAGTGGGCGCGTCGGTACTACGCCAGCGCCTTCGGTCGCGCAGGCGCGGAGCACACAACCACCACGATCATCCTGACCACGACCATCACGAACACGCTCATGGCCACGAGCACGGCCACGCGCATGGGCACCATCACCACTCGGGTGGCGAGATGACCTCGAGGGGCATCCTCGGGGTGGGGATCGCCGCAGGCCTCCTGCCGTGCCCCTCCGCGCTCGTCGTCCTGCTGTCCGCGATCGCGCTGCATCGCGTCGGGCTCGGTCTCGCGTTGATCGTCGCGTTCAGCCTGGGCCTGGCTGCGACGATCACAGGGATCGGTCTGGTCGCCGTCTTCGCACGGCGCGCGTTCGGACGTCTTTCGCTCGACGGGCGGCTCATCCGGACGCTACCTGCCGTCAGCGCAGCGCTAATCCTCGTCGTGGGCCTCGCGATCACGGCGAAGGCACTCCCCGGGGTCCTCTAGGACGAGTCCGAACCGGACCGCGAAGTACGGCGAACAAGAAGCATGTTCGGGCTCGACGACTGGATCGCGGGGCTCTCCGAGGGCGCTTCGGTCGCAGTCGTTCTACTCGTGGGAATGCTTCTGGGGCTACGGCACGCGACCGACCCGGATCACATCGCCGCGATGACGACGCTCGTTGCGTCAGGCCGCGAGCGGGCGACGAGGTCTGCCGCGAGGTTGGGAGCATGGTGGGGAATCGGCCACGGCATCACGCTCATCGTGTTCGGCGTTCCGATCCTCCTCGCTGAGCGGTATCTCCCGGACCGGGTGCAGCAGGGAGCCGAAACCGCCGTCGCCGCTCTCATCGTCTTTCTCGGCATCCGCCTCCTCGTGCGCTGGCGCCACGGGTACTTCGATCTTCACGCACACCCGCATCCCGAGCAGGAGCACCGCCATCCCGTGCGCACTCCGCTCGGCGCTCTGGGCATCGGCCTCGTCCACGGCATTGGCGGAAGCGCGGGCATCGGCATTCTGCTGCTCGCAGCGATTCCGTCAGAGATGGTGGCGATCGTGTCGCTGTTGCTTCTCGCGGTCTTCACGGCGATCTCGATGTCCCTGGTGACCGTTGGCTTCGGGCTCACGCTTTCGACGCGACCGGTGCAGTCCGCGGCGAACGCGGTCGTGCCCGTCCTCGGCGTCGCGGGTCTTGCGTTCGGGCTCTGGTACGCGGCTGCGGCCTGGAGCCTCGCCTCTTACCCCTTCTGATCGACTGAGGATCGAGACGCGCGCAACGCGAGTTGAGTGGGCCTGCTCAGGCCGCCAGTGCTACCCGAAGGTGAAGGCGTAGCCCTCGATGCCCGGCGAGAAGCGCACCTCGAGCAGGCCTCGCTTCAGCTTCGGGAACCGCGCAAGCGTGTACAGCCGTGGCAGGTCGGAGACTGCGACGGACTTCACGGCACGCCCGTCCACGAGCACCTGCACGCGTCCCTCGCCCCCGAGCACGAGGAAGATGTCGTTCGCCTGGAAGCGGAGCCGCAGGCGTGCGCCTTCTCCAGCGCGGGCATGCTCGGGAGTGAGCGTCCATCGGCCCGAGAAGGCGTTCTCGTCCTGGACGAGAGCGCGTTCCGGG
>Ga0208612_1000155_pt1 | contig 37269 bp, 37 predicted proteins | sample AntDryMetagUQ889_FD_188089 | JGI IMG/M metagenome (GOLD analysis project Ga0208612, IMG submission 188089) | Polar desert microbial communities from Antarctic Dry Valleys - UQ889 (SPAdes) | ecosystem: Environmental > Terrestrial > Soil > Desert | place: Antarctic Dry Valleys | collected 2008-12-31 | reverse complement strand
CCGTCCGGGTAGAACTGGTCGTCCCACGCGCCGTACAGCGAGTTGGTGAAGTAGACCCGCTTGCCGTCGCGGCTGACCTCGACCATCTGCGGCCCGCCGGAGAGCGGCATGTCGGTCTTGGCCGGGTGGGGGGTACGGTTGACGATGCCCCCGAGCTTCACGGATCCCGCCTGCTTCGGGTTCGCCGGGTCCGACACGTCGAACTGCTTCATCTCGCCGGTGCCCCAGCAGGAGACGTAGAGGAACTTGTCGTCGACCGAGAGGTCGATGTCGGTGATGATCGGCGGCACCGCAGCGAAGGGCTTCAACGCGGCTGGCAGCAGGTGCGGGTTGGCGGGCTCGGCGGGGATGGTGATGACCTTTTCGGCCTTCCACTCGTCGCCGTCGCGGAACCAGCGCCACACCGAGCCGGACAGGTCCTCGGTGGAGATCACGACGCCGACGAACCCCCAGGTCGCCTCGGGGTCGTGGGAGGGACGGACCTCCAGCGCCATCTGGTGCTGGGCGCCGAGGTCGACACGCTGGACGTGCTTACCTGCGGCGAGGTCCCAGAAATGGATGGCGTGGCCGTACTTTTGGCCCAGCAGCAGTTCCGGCACGATGCCGTCCTCGATCATCGAAGGGCTGCCCCACTCGCTGGAGATCAGCACGTTCTGGTTGAGGTGCCACCAGGCGTCGTAGTGGAAGTGCTGCGGCCCGCGGTCGGTCTCCCAGGCGCGCAGGACATCGAAGGTTTCGTGGTCGAGCAGCGCGATTCCGCCCGGTCCGTCGTCGTTGCCCTCGGGGCCGCCCAGGCAGGTGAGGAAGACCCCGTCCGGTCCGCAGTGCAGGGTGTGCGGGCGGGAATAGCCGGCCTTTGCGGACAGGGTCTTACCGTCGATCGTCTTGACCAGCGTCGGCTGGCGGGGGTCCGGCTCGGTGTCGAGCACGTAGATGTTCGACGAGCGCAGGCCCGGCACCAGGAGGTAGCGGCGTGCGAGGCCGTCCATGTTGTGACCCTCGTGCTTGAGCGCGCTGCTGCAGGCGTTCCAGCCGAAGTGGTGCAGCTCGTTACCGAGTGCTGGAACGTCGGTCCAGCCGACCACCCGCCCGTAGGCGTCGGAGGCCGGGTTCACGTCGATGACGGTCATCGCGTCGCTCTTCTGCGCGGCCCGGTCGAAGGCCACCACGTAGGCGAGTTGTTCGGCAGGAGCGGCCGCGGCCTCTGCAGCTGTCCGGTAGAAGGTGGGATCGATCGTCGGCTGAGCCATGCGGGGACCTCCTCGTCTGGGACGCCGCTGCTCCCGAGCAGATGCTGCTGCCAGGTGCCGCCCGGCTGCCGTGCCCCGGACGTGTTAGCACGTTTGCGTGGACGCCCCGATCATAGGACTTCGGCATCGCGCTGCCTCACACGGCCTCTCCGCCTGGCTGACGCGTCCGCCGGCACATGAAGTCGAGAACCTGCCGTTATCGTCTCGTCCTTCGATCCGGCCGAGAGGAGAACGCGATGGCGACGACCGCGCCGCAACCCGTCGACCCGAACGTCGTACGAAAGTTTCACTTCACGCGCGAGATGATCGAGGACGTTCTCGAGGACGTCCCGGCGGTGGACCGTGGTGAGCACGCCCCGGACGTCGAGTAGGAACGATCGAAGTCTTGCGGGTACTCGACTCCCGCCGCGTCGACGTCAGCTCACGGACAGGAGATCGACCACGAAGACAAGCGGCTCGTGCGGCTTGATCACCCCGCCGGCTCCCCGCGCGCCGTACGCCATCGCGGACGGGATCGTGAGCTTGCGCCGGCCGCCGACCTTCATACCCTCGACACCCCGGTCCCAGCCGGGGATCACCTGGCCTTTGCCGAGCTTGAACTCGAACGGCTGGCCGCGGTTCCACGAGGCGTCGAATTCCGCGCCGGAGGAGAACGCGACTCCGACGTAGTGCACTGACACCTTCCTACCTTCGGCGGCCTCGGCTCCGTCGCCGACGATGAGGTCCTCGATGCCGAGCTCGAATGGGATGTCGCCCTCGGGCTTGTCGATCTGTGGTCGTTCAACTGCCACAGCGTTGGGGCTACATCCGCTCGATCATTGCCCGGCCGAAGCCCGACGAGGAGACTTCAGTCGCGTCGTCCATCAGCCGCGCGAAGTCGTAGGTCACCTGCTTGTCCGAAATCGCGGCGCCGAGCGAGTTGATGATCTTGTCCGCGGCCTCGACCCAGCCCATGTGCCGGAGCATCATCTCGGCCGAAAGGATCAGCGACCCTGGATTCACCTTGTCCTGGCCGGCGTACTTCGGCGCGGTCCCGTGAGTGGCTTCGAACATCGCGACCGTGTCGGAGAGGTTCGCCCCCGGCGCGATCCCGATTCCGCCGACCTGGGCGGCGAGCGCGTCCGAGATGTAGTCGCCGTTCAGGTTCAGCGTCGCAATCACGTCGTACTCGGCCGGCCGGAGCAGGATCTGCTGGAGGAAGGCGTCTGCGATCGCGTCCTTGATCGTGATCGTCCGGCCGGCCTCGAGCGAGAGCCAGGGGCCACCGTCGATCGGCGTGGCGCCGAACTCGCTGCGGGCGAGCGCGTATCCCCAGTCACGGAAGCCGCCCTCCGTGAACTTCATGATGTTGCCCTTGTGCACGAGCGTGACCGAGTTGCGCTCGTTCGCGATCGCGTAGTCGATCGCCTTGCGCACGAGCCGCTCGGTGCCTTCGCGAGAGACCGGCTTGATTCCGATCGACGAGGTCTCGGGAAACCGGATCTTCCGCACTCCCATCTCGTCCTGGAGGAAGTCGACGACCTTCTTCGCCGCGTCCGTGCCCGCCTCCCACTCGATCCCCGCGTAGATGTCCTCGGAGTTCTCACGGAAGATGACCATGTTTGTCTTGGATGGGTCCTTGAGCGGGCTCGGCACACCGGGGAAGTACCGCACGGGGCGGAGGCAGACGTAGAGGTCGAGCTCCTGGCGGAGCGCGACGTTGAGGGAGCGGATCCCGCCGCCCACCGGCGTCGTGAGCGGGCCCTTGATCGAGACCGAGTACTCGCGCGCGGCCTCGAGCGTCTCCTCGGGGAGCCAGGTGTCGCTCCCGTAGACAGACGTCGCCTTCTCGCCGGCGTAGATCTCCATCCAGTGGATCCGCCGCTCGCCGCCGTAACTACGCTCGACGGCAGCATCGACGACGGCTTTCATCACCGGCGTGATGTCGACGCCGATCCCGTCGCCCACGATGTAGGGGATGATCGGGTTGTCGGGCGTGGGCTCGCCCGGGACGATCTTCAGGCCGTCGGCCGGAACCTGGATGCGCGTGTCAGCTTGCACTCGCCTACTTTTCGCTCGTGGAAGGAAGACCGATCGCTGAGGCTATCGCAGCCGTCCTGATCGAGGGCTTCAACCGGCACTACCGGCTCTTCCGGGAGACGAGCGCGCAGGCCAAGGAGCGCTTCGAGCGCTCGGCGTGGGCCGAGGCGCAGCTGGCTGTGCAGGAGCGAATCCGCTTCTACGACGAGCGCGTCCGCGAGAACGTCCAGCGGCTGCAGACCGAGTTCGATCTCGACGGGCTCGACGCCGCCGCCTGGCGGGAGGTCAAGCTCCGCTTCATCGGGCTCCTCGTCGACCACCACCAGCCCGAGCTCGCCGAGACGTTCTTCAACTCGGCGATCACACGGATCCTCCGCCGCACCTACTCGGACAACGACCTCATCTTCGTCCGCGCCACGATCTCGACGGAGCACATCGAGTCCGACCCCCCGATCTACCGCAGCTACTACCCCGTCCGCAGCGGTCTCCGTGGCTGCTTTCGCCGGGTCTTCCGCGACTTCCGCTGGACCGTCCCCTTCACAGACCTCGGACGTGACGTCGACATGCTGCTCGAGGCCGTCGGTGAGCCCTGGGTGCACCTCGAGCCGAACCACCAGATCCAGGTGCTGGGCTCGGCCTTCTACCGGAACAAGGCTGCCTACGTGCTCGGGAAGATCGTGAACGGGCACGCGGAGCTGCCGTTCGTCGTCCCCGTGCTCCACGATGAGGACGGGCGGCTAGCGCTCGACGCGGTCGTGCTCGAGGAGGAGCGGATCAGCGTTCTCTTCTCGCTCTCGCGGGCGTACTTCATGGTCGACACGGAGGTGCCCTCGGGCTACGTCGACTTCCTCCAAACGATGACACCGACGCGGGCGCGGGCCGACCTCTACACGATGATCGGCCTGGGCAAGCAGGGCAAGACGCTGTTCTACCGCGACCTGCTCCAGCACCTGCACCACTCCGAGGACGCATTCGTCGAGGCCCCCGGCGTGCGCGGCCAGGTGATGCTCGTGTTCACGCTCCCGTCGTATCCCTACGTCTTCAAGGTGATCAAGGACGTCTTCGGCACCGGGAAGGACACCGACCGTGCCACGGTGCGCTCGAAGTTCGAGATGGTCAAGCACATTGACCGCGTGGGGCGGCTGGCGGACACGCTCGAGTTCACCCAGCTGGCGCTGCCCCACGCGCGCTTCTCCTCCGAGCTGCTCGTCGAGCTGCGGAGGCTCGCTCCGTCGATGATCGAGACGGACTGCGACAACCTCGTGATCCACCACTGCTACGTGGAGCGGCGGATGACCCCGCTCAACATCTACCTGGATCGGGCGGCGCCCGAGGAAGTCGAGCCTGTGGTCCTGGAGTACGGGAACGCGATCCGCGACCTCGCGATCGCCAACATCTTTCCCGGAGACATGCTCTGGCGGAATTTTGGCGTCACCCGCAACGGACGGGTCGTCTTCTACGACTACGACGAGATTGAATACTTGACCGACATCAACTTTCGCCGAATCCCCCCGCCGCCGAACCCGGAGGCCGAGCTTTCCGGAGAGCCGTGGTACGGCGTTGCCCGCAACGACGTGTTCCCGGAGGAGTTCGCGACGTTCCTGCTCGGCGATCTGCGCCTCCGGGAGACCTTCCTCCGCCACCACGCGGAGCTGCTCGAGCCCGAGTTCTGGCAGGAATGCCAGCGCCGCGTCGAGGTGGGGGAGATCGTCGACTTCTTCCCGTACCCGGAGTCGCTCCGGTTCAGCAACCGCCCGGCCGCGGAAGACGGAGCGGCGGCCGGCGCCTGACGCACCCCGGCCCGGGGCTATGATCAAGACTCAAAGCGAAGGGGATGCCGATGAAGGGTCAGCAGAAGCCGAAAAAGGTTGGTAAGAAGCAACCGCAGAAGACGCTGAAGGAACGCCGGGCGGAGAAGCGGGTCGCCGCGAAAGCAACCCGGCTCGATACCTGAGGCGAGCGTCTCGCAGCGGCTGCGCGCGATGGAGCGTGCGCTAGTGACTTCTCCGGCCACGGTGGAGTAGGCTCCTCCCAACTCAGCGGCAAAGGGGAGGCACCATGCGACGGAAACGCTTCGCTGCCCTCTTGGGGGCTGCGATGACGGCGGCGACGCTCGTCACGACGGCAGGGGCGGGGGCAGGCCCGTCCGCCGTCGACCGGATCGACCTCTCGAGCAGGCAGGGAGTCAACTCCTACCTGACCTCGCTCGGCATCGACCCGGAAGGCGTCGTTGTCCAACGGGGGAAGCGGAACTACGCGGGGCCCAACTGCCCCGGCCGACAGTGGAGTTGCACGACGGCGCGCAAGGTCGTCCAGATCTCCGCCAGAGGCGGCGTCAACCGCGCCGTCTTTGCTGTCAAGCAGCAGCAGGAGGAATGCACGGCGCCCTCGGACAACGACGTCCATTGCAAGCAGCGGAACGACGCGACGCCGGCGGTGGCGCAGGAGTGCACGATCCTGCAGACGGGGGGCGTCAACCGCGCGCACGTGGAGCAGGTCAGCCACCAGCGCACCGGCTCGCTTCAGACCGTCCAACAGAAGTGCACGGTCACGCAGACGAGCACCGACGGGGGCGACAACTACCTCCACGTCCGCCAGGACGTCAACCAGTCCGTCAAGTCGGGCGAGACGCAGAACCAGAACGCGTACCAGCTGCTCGAGGTCACGCAGACGACGAGCGGTGACGGGGACAACCAGGTTCACGTCAGCCAGTCGCAGGACCAGAAGGCGACCGGAGGAACGAGGCAGAGCCAGAACGCATCTCCTGAATCGCCGCTCGGCGATTGTCACGACTTCGGTCTCTCGCCGGAAGAGCCGAATGCGTGCGTGACCATCGACCAGTTCGCCGAAGCCGGCGACAACGCCGTCCACCTGCGGCAGCGGATCGACCAGGAGGCGACCACGAAGACCCGGGCATGGCAGCAGCAGGGCTCGCCGGAGGGCGGTATCGACGGCCGCGTGCACCAGGACACCGACACGGGCACCTCGGTGAACAACGCGGATCAGGACAAATCCCATCGCGTCAAGGCCGCGTCCGGCTCGACGCAGATCCAGTACGACCCGACCGCGTGCTGCGGCATTGGCAGTCAGATCGGTGGCGTGGGTAACCGCGAAAGCATCGATCAGGACGTGAAGATGGCCGCGTCCGAAGGCGCGTACGCAACCCAGGAGGCGACCGTCTACGGGACGAGCAGCAGCCCGACGGGCGACTGCACGATCGCGCAGAACGTGAAGACCGAGACGGGACAGTCGCACGTGCGGGAATCCCTGGAGCCCTGTCCGGTACTGATCGTCACGACGATTTGCACCGGTGCGAGCGAGGGTGAAGGGGAGCGGACTACCGGGAGCTGCGAGTCGTCGACGAGCACGGAGTGTCCTCCGGGCTTCTTCATGCCCGACGAGACGGGTCCGTGTGTGCCCAACGAGGTGGTAGACATCACGGCAGCCGGAACCGCGCAAAGTCTCGGCCGCGGCTTGCTTCGCGGGCGGTAGCGAAAGCAAACGAGCGGGGCCGGCGCTAGCCGCCGGTCCCGCCCGGCGTCTGCGCCAGCTGGCGGTCGACGTCGGCGGCGAGCCCGTCGGCTGCGATCAGGCCGCAGGTCTCCCGTGCGTCCTTCAACTGGGCGTGAGCCGCCTCGACGTCGCCGAACGAGGCGAGAGCGCGTGCGTATGCGACCCGTGCCAGGCAGAGATCGATCGGCAGGTGCGACTCCTCGAGCACCCGTAGCGCCTCCTCAAAGCAGGCTCGCGCTTCTTCCTCCGTACGCTGTGCGACCGCGAGCGTTGCGCGGGCCAGCCGCACCGCGGCGAGCGCATACGCGTAGTCGCCCAGCGGGTCACGCTCGGCGAACCCGAGGATCTCCTCCGCATCGTCCAGCCGCCCTTCCCGGACGAGCGCCTCCACGAGCAACCGGTAGACCTCGAGGACGAGCCAACCACCCTCTTCCAGCGCCAGGGGAAGTGCCTCGCGCAGCCGTTCCTCGGCCGTCGGGACCTCATCTCGCAGCAGCGCAAATTGGGCGAGGGCGATCAGGTTCTGGATCTGAAAGAACGTCTCACCCGTTCGCTCGAGCCACTCTCGGGCCTGGAGCGCGAGCCGCTCACCCTCCTCGAGCCGGCCGCGATACCGGTGCACGAGCGCGAGTTGGAAGCTCGCCCGCGCCTCGTCCCGGCGGCTGCCGAGCTCTCCCGCGAGCTCTGTGACGCGAAGAAGCTCTCGCTCCGAGCCTTCGAGGTCGCCCATGTTGAAGAGAAGGAAGCCGAGCCGCAGATGCCCCTCGACGCGAAGCGCGCGATCGTCGATCTCCTCGGCGATGCTCACGGCGCGCCGGAGGTGATCCGCCGCCTCGGCGAAGGCGCCTTCCAGGTCGCCCCGAACCGCCGCGAGGGCGAACGCGGTGCGAATCTGGAGGCGTCTGTCGGCCGTCGCGTTCGCGATCTCCTCGGCCTCGGTCAGTCGTCGCAGCCCCTCGCGCGCACGCCCCTGCCGGTGGGCCAGGTTCGCCAGCAGGACGAGCGCCGAGCCGCGGACATCCGCGTCGGCCTCGTCAGCGAGATCGAGCAGGAGCTCCTGCGCCGGCTTGAGCCTTCCAAGTGCCGCGAGCGCACGCGCACGTCGCAGCCGGAGGTCTGCGCTCAGCAGCGGGTGCTCGTCTCCGGCGACGTCCAGTGCTCGCGAATAGAAGCGCTCCGCCTCGCGCATGCCCTCGCGTCGTTCAGCCTTCTCACCGGCCCGCGTGAGGGCGTTGACAGCGTCGTGCACCGGCGGCGACACCGGGCTCCGCGCGACGCTGCGGGCGAGGTGGCATGCCTGCTCGAGATGGTAGGCGAGGATCTCGACGAGCTCCTCGTCCTCCCCTGTGAGCCCGGAGAGCCAGTCGCAGAAACGCACGTGCAGCTCGGCTCGGCGGCCCTTCGGTAGGCGCTCGTACGCGACATCCCGGATCAGGATGTGCTTGAAGGCATACTCGCGCTCACCCGCCACCGTCGAGTCGCCATGGGCGTGCACGAAGTCGCGTTGCTCGAGCGTGTCGAGGCTGGGGGACAGATCGCCCCCCGTACCGTCCAGGTGGGCAACGGCGCCCTGCCAGAAGACGCCGCCGACCACAGACGCCTGCTGGGCGACCCGCTTCTCGCGTGCCGGCAAGGCGTCTAGCCGGGCGCCGATCAATGCGTTGAGGCTGCTCGGGATGGGTAGCGCGTCGACGGCGGCGTCTCCGTCGAGGAGCATCACGTCGGCGACCATCCGGACCGTCTCCTCGAGGAAGAGCGGGTTGCCGGCCGCGTTCGCGAGCAGCCTTTCCAGCACGGCCGTGTCAGGCGCGTCCGGGCCGACCAGCTCCACGAGCAGCCGCCGGCTCTCTTCCTCGCCGAGGGGCATGAGCTCGAGCACGTGGCGGTCGTTCGAGCTCGCGAGGAAGTCGGCGTGAGCCTGCCCTAATTCGGGGCGCGCGGAGGCGACGACGAGGATCGCCGCAGGAGGCTCGTCGGCAATCAGCTGGTTGACGAGCTCGAGCAGCGTGGGCTCGGCCCAGTGGAGATCCTCGAGCACGAGCAGGAGCGGGCACTGCTGCGCCAGGAGCTGCAGCACCCGTCGGATTCCCCAGTGGAGCTCCGCCTGCGAGATCTCCAGGGCCGAGTACGTCCCGCGCGGCGTCGTCGGTACCCCGATCACGTTCGCGAGCGCCGCGGCCATTGTGCGGAGGTCGTCGGCATCCGTGGTACCGAGCCCTTCCACCAGCGTGCCGATCTTGGCGCCGACGATCTCCATCGAATCGTCGTGCAGGATGCCCGCGGCATCCTTGAGGATCTCCGCGATCGGCCAGTAGGTCATGCCCTCGCCGTACGAAAGGCAGCGGCCCCAGCGAACCGCGGCCGTGCTCTCGATCTGGTCGCAGAAGGCGGCGAGCAGCCGCGACTTGCCGATGCCCGGAGGCGCGATCAGCGTGGCGAGCTGCGGACGGCGCTCGCTTCGAGTCCGCTCCCAGAGGCTCGTGAGCTCGTCGAGCTCTCTGTCTCGGCCGACCAGCGGTGTGCGACCGTCCGGCCGTGGGGTCGTCTCCCTCTCCGCGACGACCTCCCAGATCGGAATCGGCTCGGACTTGCCCTTCGCCTGAACGGGTTCGGCTTCCCGATACTCGATCGCGTGGCGGGTCGCGCGGAATGTGGTCTCTCCGACGACGATTCCATCGACCGGCGCGCCACCCTGGAGGCGGGCAGCGGTATTCATCACGTCGCCGGCGGCCATCCCCTCGCCCTCCGTCGCCCTGGCACCGACGACCACGAGCGCTTCGCCCGTGTGGACGGCCGTGCGCAGGTGGAGATCGAGCCAGCTGTCGTGCGCGTTGAGCTCGGCAACCGCTCGCTGGACGGCGAGTGCAGCCCGGACGGCGCGCTCGGGGTCGTCCTCGTGGGCGACGGGTGCGCCGAAGAGCGCCACCACCGCGTCGCCGATGAACTTCTCGACGGTACCGCCGAAGCTCTCGAGTTCCTTCCTGACGCGGGCGTAGTACGGGGCGAGTCTCGCCCGTACGTCCTCCGGATCCAAGTGCTCGGCGGTCGCCGTCGAGCCGACGATGTCCGTGAAGAGCGCAGTCACGACCTTGCGCTCCTCTTCCGGGACTGGCTCGGCCGGGGTTAGCTGAGCGCCGCAGGCGAGGCAGAACTTCGCGATCTCGGGGTTATCCTGTGCGCACGCTCCGCAGACCGGCATGACGCGAGTGTACGACGCGTCGCGGCACGGGCCCAGCCGCCGTCGGGACGCCGGCTCGCCTAGGCAGCCTCCGCCTCAACCGTTCGGCGACTCGGCTGCGATCAGCGTCCCGGCCTCCTCCTCCGGCAGGCCCGTCAGCCGGACGACCATGTCGAGCAGCTCCCGTCCTTGCAAACCAGCATCGATGAGCTCGGCGACGATCGCTCGCCGCCGGAGGCGACCCTCTTCGAGGCCTCGCTCCACCTCGGCCCTCGACTGACCCGTCTGCTGGGCAAGCCAGGAGGTCTCGTTCTCGTCCGCACCCATTCTGCCGGCGTGATACCCGATCCGGGCGAGTGAGAATCCGCACATGAACCGCGTCCTGCGAGACGAGCTACGCGTCTCCTCGGCTGATTGAGGGTCGTCAAAACGGGCACGGACCATTGACACAACCGAAGGAGTTCAGACCATGGACGGACAGCAGTTCACAGACGAAGAGATCGAGACCCTGCGCAAGGGCGCGACGGGCGCCGGGATGCTCGTGGCAGTGAGCGACCGGCGCTTCTTCGACACGTTCAAGGAGGCGGGCGCACTCGCGAAGCACCTCGCCTCGGCCCGCGAGAGCGCGGAGAGCCCGCTGATCAGGAGGCTCGCCGAAGGACGTGGCACCGGGTTCGGGCTCACCGACTCCCCCACGGAGATCGAGTCCGAGACCCTGGAGGCGCTCACATCCGCCCGGGGGCTGCTCGAGAAGAAGGCGCCCCAGGAGTTCGGGAAGTACCGTTCGTTTGTACTCGAGGTGGCGCGCTCGGTGTCTTCGGCTGCCGGTGGCGGCGATGAGGTCGAGACGGCTGCGATCGAGAAGATCGAGTCCGCCCTCGGTCAGGGAGTCCGAGCATGAGTACGACCGCCTGGATCATCGTCATCGTCATCGTCATGCTGATCGTGCTCGGCGCGCTCATCGTGGCCGGAAGGCGACGCCAGGAGGAGGGGCGCGAGGAGAAGCGCGAGGAGGCACAGGCTCACCGGGACGAGGCTCGCACGACCGCTCGTCGGGCGGAGCAGTCACGTTTGCAGGCCGAGGAGCAGGCCGAGCGCGCCCGCCGAGAGCAGGAGGCTGCCCGCGAGCTCGAGGAGAAGGCGGCCAGGATCGACCCCGACGTCGACGTCGACGACGACAAGCGCTAGGTCCGTTTTCCGGCAAGGAGGGGCCGGGGAGCCCCCGGCCCCGGGCCGCGCGACCCTGACCACGCTACCCTGACGTGAGTGCACCGGCGCGAGCAGAACGGATCATGCGGCAGCTCGGCGGGCCACTGCCGTACATGACCCGCCTGCGCGAGATCGCAGCGCTTGGCGCCCGGCACGCGAGCGCGAACTGCAGGAGGCGCACCAGACGCTCGTAGTCACCCGTGCGCGGGTCCATCGGCAGTCTCGCCTCGTACCTGCTCGTCAACGGAGAGCACTATGCGAAGCGTCCGCTCGACGCTCGCTGGGCGCTCGATCGCCGGGAGTCTCCCGCAGCCTGATGCGGAAGCTCGCGAGCAGCGTCAGCGCGCACAGCCCGGCCGCGAGCAGGTACGGCACAGCGTCGCCGCCTGCTTCGGCCAGCGCGCCCCCCGCCGAGGGGCCGGTCATGTTTCCGGCCGCCCAGGCGGTGTTCATGATCCCGAACCCGAGTCCCTGCGCCAGCCCGACAGACTCCGCCCGGTCGGAGACGAGCGCCATCCCGGGGGTGTAGAAGCCGCCGAAGGCGAGGGCTGCCAGCACGGCGAGAACCGTGACGGCGACCGGATCGCGGGCGGCCGCGAGGCCGATCGCCACGACGACGGAGCCGGCGAGCGCAGCCCTGATCGGAAGAACCCGCCCGTGTCGGTCGGAGAAGCGGCCCAGAAGAGGATTGACTGCAGTTTCGAGCAGCCCCCCGCCGAGGAAGACCGCGCCGATCGCGAGCGCGCTCCAGCCACCCGCGTCGAGGCGCAGCGGCACGAGCACCACGATCAGCCCGAAGAGCAACGCCGGCAGCATGTTCAGCCACAACCCGCTGAGGAAGCCGCGGTCGCGGAGCGCGAGGCCGAGGCCGGCCCGCTGCTTTCTCTCGGGGGCCGCGCCGGTTCGCGAGGCAGCCCATCCTGCGAGGACGAGGGCGAGCAGGCCGACTGCTGCGAATGTAGCGCGAATGCTGACCTCCTTGGCGATGGCGCCGAACATCGGTCCCACGATCGCTCCGAATACAGCAGCGCCGAAGGCGGTGCCGAGCAGCTCGCCTCGGCGCTCGCGGGGGCCGGCCATGGTCAACCAAGCGAGCGCCCCCGCCCATGTTGTCGTGCTCGAGAACCCCTGCAGGAAGCGTGCGAGACCGAGAGCCCAGGGGCCTTCGGCGGCCGCGAACGCGAAGCACGCGACGGCGAGGAGGACGAGCCCTGCGAGAACGGCCCGCTTCGGTCCGAACCGGGCTGCGGCGATGCCGCCTGGCACGCCTCCGAACAGGGCGCCCGCACCGAACGCGCCGACGAGAAGGCCGGCCCCCGCCTTCGAGAGGCCGAACTCCTCGGCGTAGCCGGGCACGAGCGGCGCCAGAGCTCCGAACAGCATGGCGTCCACGAGGACGATCGTGCTAACCAAGACGAGCAGCCGCCGCACCCCGAGACCGTAGCCAGATGCGGAGACCCGACCGCGGGTTGCAGGACACAGCTTCAGGGGTGTTGAGCGGTCGGAATCCGCTTCCGCGGATTCCGACCTTGCGCAAAAATTCAGCCTTGCGCAAAAAATTCAGCGAGCCGGGTGCGCTTTCGTCCGCCACTCCGACGGACTTTCGGCTTCCGCCTACGGCCTACCGGAGTGGACTCGACCTACTCGCGTCCCGTGCTCGCTGCAAGAGCGAATCTAGGGCGTGCTGCGGGGCCGGTCAAGCCATGTCCGTACGCCGTTCGCGCAAATTGCGGACTTTTCCTTTCGCACGAATTGAGTTGCGATCCGCACCCTTTGCTGAGGATCGGCGTAGGCACCGCACAGCGCGTTCCCAGGGCTCTCGAACGTCCGCGGACAACCAACCGTGGGTGGCACTGCACAGCTTCAGGGGTCGTAGCGCGGGAGGGGAGCCGCTCCCGCGGATCCCGTCCCTTGCGCAATAAAACGGATCCCGTCCCTTGCGCAATAAAATTGCGTGGACACTGCACAGCACGTTCCCAGGATCTCCAACGTCCGCGGATAACCAACCGCGGGTGGCACTGCACAGCTTCAGGGGTCTTGGCGCGGGAGGGGATCCGCTCCCGCGGATCCCGTCCCTTGCGCAATAAAATCTGCGCAAAGAAATTCAGCGAGCCGGCGGCGGTTTCGTCCGCTCCTCCGACTGACGTTTCCGCTTCCGCGTACACGCCTTCCGGTGGAGCCTCGACCTAATCCCGCTCCGTGCTCGCTGCAAGAGCCAAGGTACGGACTCGTGACGGACCGGTCAAGAGCCGGTGAAGGACCCAGGCCGCAAATTGCGGCTTTTTCTTTTCACGAAGGCCGATTTGCCCTTTGACTCATACGCTCTAGAGGGCCGAGCTCCCGGCCGAGGCATTCTCGAGAGGCGACTCGGACGAGCCGGAAATCTATGCTCCGGGCGAGTGCCTGTTCAAGGGCCCGGGCGGAAATTCACGCAAAGAGCACACTTGCAGTCCCAGAGAGGCGGCCATGGAGCGATTTCGCGGCAAGCACGTCGTCGTGACGGGCGGAGGAGTCGGAATCGGGAAGGCGATCGCGCAGCGCCTCGGGAAGGAGGGCGCCACGCTCAGTCTCCTCGCGCGCGATCTGGAGCGGCTTCGGCCCGTGGCGGAGGAGCTCGGCGCGCACGCAGCCGCCTGCGACATCCGTCACCGCTCCCAGGTCGAGGAGGCGTTTGCCGAGGCTGTCGCTACGAACGGCCCGATCCACGCGCTCGTTGCCAACAGCGGCATCGGTGGTCCGAACGAGGACGGCCTCGGCGATCGCTTCGACGATCTCGTGCAGACGAACCTCATGGGCACCTACTACTGCGTCCGCGCCACGCTCCGCGGCCTCGCGGATGGCCCGCAGACCCGTCACGTCGTCGTGATCGCCTCGATCCTCGCGCGCATCGCCGTGCCCGGCTACACGGGCTATAGCGCCTCCAAGGCTGGGCTGCTCGGTCTCGTGCGCTCGTTCGCTGCCGAGCTCGCTCCCCAGAACGTGCAGATGAATGCGATCTGCCCCGGCTGGATCAACACGGAGATGGCCTGGGAGGGGATCGATGGCCTCGCCGATGCGATCGGGGGGACTCGCGACGATGCCCACCGCGAGGCGATGCGCGAGGTCCCGCTCGGCCGGATGGGGGAGCCGGAGGACGTCGCCGGGACGGTCGCCTGGCTCCTCTCTCCCGACGCGCGCGGCGTGACCGGACAGGCGATCGACCAGAACGGCGGCGCGTGGGTTGGATGAGCGAGGGGTGCCCCGCTGGGGCACCCCCCCTCGGATTGCCTATGCCGCGGGCTTGGGCCGGAAGCTCGATCCTGTTTCGATCTGCTCTTCGATCCGCGCCAGCTCCTCCTCCGTGCCCTGGCTCACCGGCCCCTTGAACCATCGCTTCGCAGACAGGGCGTACCAGCCGGCGAAGAGCAGGAACGCTCCGCCAACGGTCAACGGTGCGTAGTTGACGACGTTCCAATCGAAGGCGTCGTCCCACGGCACGCCTGCCGGGGCGATCGGCAGGATGAAGAGGATGCAGATGAGCACGATCCAGACAAGCGCGAGCGGGTCGATCCACTTGTAACGCTCGCCGAGGTGCCAGGCGCCTCGCTCGAAGGCAGACGCCGCTCGCCAGCGCAGGTAGATCGGGATCCCGAACGCGATGTAGAGACCGATCACCGCGATCGATGTGCCCACGAGATAGCCAACCACGGCATTCCACAGCGTCGGCAGCATGAGCGCCCACGAGAGGACGCCGATCGCGATCACGGCGTACACCGGCACGCGCTGGGAGGAGATCCGGCGCCAGAATTGATGGCCCGGCACCGCGCGGTCGCGTGAGAACGCGTACATCATCCGCGAGGCCGACGTGACCGACGCAGTCAGGCAGAACATCTGTGCCACCACGGCGACCGTGAGCAGGATCTCAGCCCACGTCGTGCTCATCGAGGTCTCCCAGATGTAGGTGACCGCGTAGCCGCCGGCATCGATGACCCCCTGGGTGTCGGGGATCGCGAACGTGACGGCGAGCAGGAGGAGGAAGCCGAAGACGACCGAGGCGACAACCGACATCACCATCCCGATCGCGGCGGTCCGGGACGCCTGCCGGGTCTCCTCGGCCATGTGGGCGGACGCGTCGTAGCCCGTGATCGTGTACTGGGCCATCAAGAGGCCGATCCCGAACACGTAGAGGAACATGAAGTCGCCGAAGTTCTGGCCGCTGAACCCGGAGTTGTTGATCGTCTCGCCGAAGACGTAGCCGACCGACTGATGATCATCGGGGACGATGATCAGGACGAGCACGATGAACACCACGCCGGCCATGTGCCACCAGGCGGAAATCGTGTTGAGCGCGGCGGTGACCGGGACGGCCAGGATGTTCACGGCGAGAGCGATCGCCATCACGACCGAGTACGTCAGGAAGATGTAGTTCGTCGTGTTGGGATAGTCGAAGAGGAGATTCAGGAGCGATGTGGCGAAGATCGCGAGGCCGTAGCCGATCGCGGCGGTCACGGCGATCTGGCCGATGAGGTTGAACCAACCCGTGAACCAGCCCCAGGCGGGGCTGCCGAGCTTCGACGCCCAGTAGTACAGACCGCCGGCCGTCGGGAAGGTCGAGGCGATCTCTCCCATCGCCAGCGAAACGATGATGCAGAAGCCCCCCACCAGGAGCCAGCCCCATGTCACCGCGACCGGCCCGCCCCACTGGAAAGCGATGTAGTACGAGGTCAGGCAGCCGGCCAGGATCGAGATGATCGTGAAGGAGATGGCGAAATTCTGGAACCCGCCCATCGCTCGGAAGAGCTCTTGCGCATAGCCGAGTCGGTGCAGCAGCCTCTCGTCGGTGTGGTGACCGCCTGGCGGTGGTGCAGTTTCCATCCGACCTCCTCAGCGTCTTGGCATGTCCGGGGATTACGCGCGGTTGCAGCATCATTGTCAACAGCGCGGACGTGACAATAGGATCGCTCTCGTGCTGAGCGTCGACGACCTGCGGGCCGACGTGGAGAGCGGCGCGATCGACACGGTCGTCGTCGCCTTCACCGACATGCAGGGCCGCCTGCTGGGCAAGCGCCTGCACGGCGAGTTCTTCCTCGAGGAATCGGATGCGGGGCACGCCGTCGAGGGGTGCAACTACCTGCTCGCGCTCGAGATGGAGATGGATCCGGTACCTGGCTATGCGCTCGCGAGCTGGGAGCGCGGGTACGGGGACTTCGGCCTGCAGCCCGATCTTGCGACGTTGCGCCGGATCCCGTGGCTCGAGGCGACGGCGCTCGTGCTCTGCGACGTCGTCTGGCACGACGGCAGTCCGGTGGCCCCGCCGCCGCGGCAGGTGCTCAAGGCCCAGGTGCAGCGGGCTGAGGCACTCGGGCTCACGCCGATGCTCGGGTCCGAGCTCGAGTTCTTCCTGCTGCAGGAGACCTACGCGGAGGCGCACGGGCGCCACTACCGCGACCTGACGCCGTCGGTGCCGTACATCCTCGACTACCACATCCTCGCAACGACGTTCGACGAGCCGTTCATCCGGCAGATCCGGAACGGGATGCATGCCGCCGGGATCAAGGTCGAGACATCGAAGGGCGAGGCGTGGCCGGGTCAGCACGAGATCAACTTCCGCTACGCGGACGCGGTCACGATGGCCGACAACTACTCGATCTACAAGAACGGGGCGAAGGAGATCGCGCATCTGAACGGGTGCGCGATCACGTTCATGGCGAAGCCTGGGAACTCCTGCCACATTCACTCCTCGCTCTGGCGAGGCGGCGAGAGCGCTTTCGCGGGGGAGACGGCGGAGTTCAACGGCTGGCTCGCGGGCCAGATCGCGGGCCTGAAGGAGCTCGCGATCTTCCTCGCGCCGAACGTCAACTCTTACAAGCGGTACGCGGCGGGGTCGTGGGCGCCGACCACGCTCGCGTGGGGGCGCGACAACCGAACCTGCGGCTTTCGCATCGTCGGCCACGGTCCGACGCTGCGGACCGAGACGAGGATCCCCGGCGCGGATGCGAACCCGTATCTCGCGTTCGCGGCGGTGATCGCAGCCGGCCTGCATGGGATCAAGGAGGGCCTGGAGCTGCCGCCGCCGCTGGAGGGGAATGCGTACGAGTCGGACGCCGAGCGCTTCCCGCACTCGCTGCGTGAAGCGATCGCCGCACTGGAGGCAGGCGAGGTCGCCCGGGAGGCATTCGGCGACGAGGTCGTCGACCACTACCTGAACTACGCGCGGACGGAGCAGGAGCTCTTCGATCGTGTGGTGACGTGCTACGAGCGGGAGCCCTTCTTTGAACGCGGCTAGGCCCCTGATCGGGATCACGGCCTACGCAGAGCCGGAGGTGCGCTGGGGCGTGTGGAACGTTCCGGCAGCCGTGATCCCGCTTGCCTACGTGCACGCGATCGAGAAGGCGGGGGGTCGCGCGCTGCTCGTCCCACCGGCCGAGGAGGGGGTCGGCGAGACGCTCGACGCGCTCGACGGCGTCCTCTTCTCGGGCGGGTCGGATCTCGACCCCGCGACCTACGGGCACGAGCCTCATCCCGAGACGACCGGCGTCCGGGAGGATCGCGATGCCGGCGAGCTCGCGCTCCTGAAGGCTGCGCTCGAGCGCGACATGCCGGTGCTGGCGGTCTGCCGCGGCTCGCAGGTGCTGAACGTCGCCTGCGGCGGCGACCTCGTCCAGCACCTGCCGGACGTGGTCGGAGACGAGAAGCACAAGCACACGCCGGGCGTTTTCGCCGACCACGACGTCGATGTGGAGCCTGGCAGCCGCCTCGGTGCGCTGCTCGGGGAGCGGGCGCCGGTCAAGTCGCATCACCACCAGGGTTTCGGTCGCGTCGGCGAGGGGCTGCGAGAGGTGGCCTGGGCCGAGGACGGGACGATCGAGGCGCTGGAGAGTCCTCTGAAGCGGTTTGCACTCGGGGTGCTGTGGCATCCCGAGGAGGCGGAGGACGCGGCGCTCTTCGAGACGCTCGTCGAGGAGGCGCGAGCTTACCGGGCGACTAGGCCCTGATCCGCGTGCCCTCGGGATCGAACAGCGGCTCGTCGGCGACCACACCGGGGACCCACTCCCCGAAGATCTCCACCTCGACGGGCTGACCCGTGGTGGCGTACTGGGTGGGCACGTACGCGTACGCGATCGAGCGTTCCACGGTGTAGCCGTAGCCGCCGCTCGTAACGCGGCCGGCCATCTCGCCGTCGACGCGTACGGGCTCGGAGCCGAGGGCGACCGAGTGCGGATCGTCGAGGACGAGACACGACAGCAGTTGTTCCGGCTCGGCTGCGCCCTCGAGCGCGGTGCTCCCGAGGAAGTGCTTGTCAAGCTTGACCGCAAACCCGAGGCGCGCTTCGTACGGGTTCTCCTGCGGTGAGATGTCCGCGCCCCAGACCCGGTAGCCCTTCTCGAGCCTGAGCGAGTCGATCGCCTTGTAGCCGCCGGGGACGAGACCGTGCTCGCGCCCGGCCTCCCAGATCGTGTCCCAGAGCCGCAAGCCGTATTCGGTCGGGCAGTAGAGCTCCCAGCCAAGCTCGCCAACGTAGGTCACGCGTAGGGCGAGGCACGGCACGGGACCCACAGCCAGCTCCCGTGACTGCATGTACGGGAAGTCGAGCGCGTCGACGCAGGCAGGCTGCAGGATGTCCCGTGCCTTCGGCCCCCAAAGGCCCAGGCAGGCGTATCTGGACGTCACGTCCTCGACACGCACCGACCGCTCGTCTGCCACATGAGAGCGTATCCAGGCCAGGTCGTGCTGTCCGAACGCGGTTCCGGTGACGATCCGGAAGCGATCCTCCGCGAGGCGCGTGACCGTGAAATCGCACTCGATGCCGCCGCGGACGTTCAACATCTGCGTGTAGGTGATCGCGCCGACATCCCGCGCGACACGGTTGTCGCACAGGAACTCGAGCAGCTCCGCGGCCTCGGGTCCGGAGACCTCGATCTTCGCGAAGGAGGACTCGTCGAACAGCGCAGCGGTGTTTCGACAGGCTCGGTGCTCTGCGCCGATCGCCGGGGACCAGTGCTTGCCGGCCCACCCGCGCGGTCGCAGCGATTCGTCGCCCTGTGCGGCGTTCGACTCGTACCAGTTCGCACGCTCCCAGCCGGACTTCTCGCCGAACGCTGCGCCGAGCTCTCGGAGCCACTCGTAGGTGGGAGAAACGCGTAGCGGCCGGCCGGCCTGCCGCTCGTGGCCGGGATAACGCACGTCGTAGTAGGTCGAGTACACCTCGACCGTGCGTGCGAGCGTGTACGCGCGGCTGCGGTAGGCGGCACCGAAACGCCGCGAGTCCATCTCCCAGACGTCGAGGCTCGGCGTCCCCTGCTCGATCCACTCGGCCACGAGCTGGCCCATTCCGCCCGCGCCCGCCAACCCGTGGGCGCAGAAGCCGGCCGCGACCCAGAAGCCGTCCACGTCTGAAGGTCCGAGGATGAACTCGTTGTCCGGCGTGAAGGCCTCGGGCCCGTTGATCAGCCGCACGGATTCCATGTCCTCCAGGGACGGAACGCGCCGAATCGCGTTCTCGAGCAGCGGCTCGAACCGCGGCCAGTCCTCCTCGAGCAGTTTCCCGTTGAAGTCGGGCGGGATTCCATCGAGCGACCACGGTGCCGGCTCGCGCTCGTAGCCGCCCATGATCAGGCCACCCGACTCCGGCCGGAAGTACACGAGGAGCGACGGGTCGCGCATCGTCGGCATGTCGAGGGGCAAATCAGAAGGGCGAGTGATCAGGTATTCGTGGGCCATGGGCACGATCGGCACGTTCACGCCGGCCAAGCGTCCGATCTCGCCGGCGAACATCCCGCCCGCGTTGACCACGATCTCGGTCTCGATCCGCCCGCGATCGGTCTCGACGCCTGTGACCTGCCCGTTCCGGACGACGATGCCCGTGACGCGAGTGTTCGTGTGGATCTCGGCTCCACGGCGCCGGGCGCCTTCCGCGAGCGCGAACGTGAGTTGGCTCGGATCGATGTACCCGTCGGTCGGGATGTAGGCGGCTCCGAGGACGCCGTCGGTGGACATGGGCGGGAAGAGCTGCTGGGCCTCAGCGGCGGAGATGAGCTCGAGCGGCAGGCCGAATGTCTTCGCCCAGCCCGCCTGCCGGGAGATCTCCTCCATGCGCTCCGGTGAGGACGCGAGCCTCAGCGACCCGACTTCCCGCCAGCCGGTCTCGAGCTCGACCTCGGTCCCGAGCGTCCTATAGAGCTCGACCGAGCTCATCATCATCCTGGTGAGGCTGAGCGAGCCGCGCAGCTGGCCCACGAGACCCGCCGAATGGAACGTGGAGCCGCTCGTGAGGTCGGCGCGCTCGAGGAGGACGGCGTCGCTGCAGCCGAGGCGGGCGAGCCAGTAGAGGATCGAGCAGCCGCCAACCCCACCGCCGATCACGACGACCTGCGCCCGATCTCTCACGACCGGCTCCCGGCGCGCTCCAGCGCCGTCTGGAATTCCGGTTCTGCTGCGGTGGCCCTGAGGCGCTCGAAATGCTCGTCGGCGTAGGAGACGAAGTCGAAGTCGAGCTCCGAGATCCCCTGCTGGACGACACCCCACATCGCCTCCCGGAAGTCGGACATGAAGCGCATCAGACGAAGGGCGTCCTCGTCCCGGGGTCGCAACTCCCTGGCGTAGGCCTCGAGTAGCGTGAGGTTCTCGCCATCGCCCAGCTCGTGATTCGCCGAGAAGTTCGCGAGGTCGAAGAAGGCGTCACCCATGCCGGCGTACTCCCAGTCGACGATCACGATGCGCTCGCCGGTCTGGATCAGGTTTGCGTTCAGCAGGTCGTTGTGGCACGTGCGCAGAGGTGGCGCGCTGCGAGCCCGCTCGATCTTGGCGGCGAGCGCCTGCGCCTCGTCAAACGCCTCCGGAACGGCGACGCCGTGGGCGAGGGCGGTCGCGCGATAGCTCTCGACGACGCGGAACGAGTCGAAGCGGGCTGTGATCGGAGGCCCATCGTGTACGCGACGGAGGGTCTCGGCGAAGTTCCCCAGCCGCTCCGGCCGCCGCAGCTCGTCCGGCGGTACCGGTGCTCCGGTCACGAACCTCGTCACCAGGTATCCCTCCGGCTCCACGAACCCGACGACCTCGGGGCCAACGCCGAGCTCGGCGGCCACGAGCGAGGCCTCGTGCTCCGCGCGGCGGTCGATCCCGAGCAGGCCGGTGTCCTTGCCGCCGATGCGCAGGACGAACGCCTCCCGCCCGATCGAGATCTTGAAGTTGCGGTTCGTGATGCCGCCGCCGAGGACCTCGACCTCGGGCTGCGCGTCCGGCCAGAGACGCCTCGCGATCGCCTCGGCCTCCACGTCGGCGATCGTACGGCTTCTGCAAGGAGCGGGCGGCATGGTCAAATAGGCCGATGCTGACCGTCCGGAACCCAGCGACGGAGGAGCCGATCGCCGAGCTGGAGCAAGCCGGCGTCGAGGAGGCGGACGCCGCGGTCGCGCGCGCGAAGGCCGTCTTCCCGCAGTGGCGTGCGGTGGCGCCGGCGGATCGCGCGCATCTGTTGCGTCGCCTCGCGACGTTGGTGGAGGAGCACGCCGAGGAGCTCGCGCGGATCGAGTCGCGCAACGTCGGCAAGCCGATCGCGGGCGCGCGGGCCGAGGTGAGCATGGTCGCGCAGGTCTTCCACTTCTACGCGGGCGCGGTCGACAAGCACTACGGCGAGACGATTCCGGTCGCGGGAGGGGTCGACCTGACCTTCCGCGAGCCGCTCGGCGTCGTCGGGCTGATCGTGCCGTGGAACTTCCCGCTCAACATCGCCTCCTGGAAGCTCGGGCCTGCGCTCGCGTGCGGCAACACGGTGGTGCTGAAGCCGGCGGAGCTCACGCCGCTGTCGGCGTTGCGGCTCGCCGAGCTCGTGCTGGAGGCGGGGATTTCGGAGGGAGTCGTCAACGTGCTCGTTGGCAAGGGCTCTGTGGTGGGCGCGCGGCTCGTCGAGCATCCGGACGTCGCCAAGATCGGCTTCACCGGCTCGACCGAGGTGGGGCGGACGGTGATGGAAGGCGCGGCCGCCACCATCAAGCGGGTGACTCTCGAGCTCGGCGGCAAGTCGGCAAACGTGGTCTTCGCCGACGCCGATCTGGAGCAGGCGGCAGCCGCAGCGCCCTACGCCGTGTTCGACAACGCCGGCCAGGACTGCTGCGCCCGTTCCCGGATCCTCGTCCAGGAATCGGTCTACGACCGCTTCCTGGGCTATCTCGTGGAGGCAACCCGGAGTGTGCGCGTCGGAGATCCCGAGGACGACGCGACCGAGATGGGGCCATTGATCTCCGCGGCGCACCGTGAAACCGTTTCGTCGTTCGTCGAACGAGAGCCACTCTTCCGCGACGAGACGCCCGATGGTGCCGGCTTCTGGTATCCGTGCACCCTCGTGGAGGCCACGAACGACGACCGGGTCGCGCGCGAGGAGGTCTTCGGCCCCGTCGCCGCCGTGATCCCCTTTGCGGACGAGGCGGAGGCGATCCGGCTCGCGAACGACACGCCGTACGGCCTGTCCGGCTCGATCTGGACGTGCGACGGGGCGCGCGCCCTGCGCGTCGCCCGCGGCCTGGAGGCGGGCGTGCTGAGCATCAACTCGAACAGCTCCGTGCGTGTCTCGACCCCCTTCGGCGGCATGAAGCAGTCTGGCTTCGGCCGCGAGCTCGGCATGCACGCGCTCGAGGGCTACTCGGAGGTCAAGAACGTCTTCCTGTCGACGGAGGGCCAATGAAACGGTTGGAGGGGAAGACCTGCGTGATCACGGGGGCGGGAAGCGGCATGGGCCGCGAGGCGGCGATCCTCTTCACGCAGGAAGGCGCCAACGTCTGCGTCGGCGATCTGAACGTCGAGGCCGCGGAGGAGACGGTCGGCCTTTGCTCTGGAGACGCCTTCTCGTTCCGGGTGAACGTTGCCGAGGAGGAGGAGGTGAGGGGGATGATGGCAGCGACGGCCGAGCGTTTCGGCGGCATCGACGTCCTCTACAACAACGCCGGGATCTCCCCCGACGACGACGCCTCGCTGCTCGACACGGCGGTCGAGGCCTGGGACCGCGTGCAGGCGGTCAACACGCGCGGCGTCTTCCTCTGCTGCAAGCACGGGATCCCGTACCTCCTCGAGCGAGGGGGCGGCTCCGTGATCAACGTTGCGAGCTTCGTCGCCATCCTCGGCGCAGCGACCTCGCAGATCTCCTACTCGGCCTCGAAGGGCGCGGTGCTGTCCATGAGCCGGGAGCTCGCCGTGCAGTTCGCGCGGCAGGGCGTGCGCGTGAACGCGCTGTGTCCGGGGCCGGTCGAGACGCCGCTCCTGCTCAACATCTTCGGGAACGACCCGGAGGCGCTGGAGCGCCGCCGGATCCACTGGCCGACCGGCCGGCTCGCGACACCGCGAGAGATCGTGAACGCGGCGCTCTTCCTCGCGAGTGACGAGTCGTCCTACGTGAACGGCGCGACGTTTCTGGTCGACGGCGGCCTCACCGCCGCCTACGTCACGCCTGAGTGACCGGGCTCCAGATCGTGCGCTGCGGGTTCGGCTCGAACGGACGTCTTAGACGCCGACGACCTGGACGAGCCAGCGTCGGTCGCGCTCGCGATCGAGCTCGAGGAAGAGGACGCGCTGCCAGGTGCCGAGACACAGCTCGCCCTCCCGCACCGGGATCGACTCGCCGGCGGGGCCGAGCAGCATCGACATGCAGTGGGAGTGCCCGTTGCCGAAGTCCATGTCCTCGGGGCAAATGTTCTCGGTGCGCTTGTCCCAGTCGTCATGCGCGTAGTAGCGGTCGGTGGGAACGAGCCGCTTCAGGAGGAGGGCGAAGTCCTCGAGGAAGCCGGACTCGAACTCGTTGACGCGCACCGAGCAGGTGGTGTGGGGCGAGTAGACGCAGCAGATGCCGTTACGGACCCCGCTCGCGGCCACGGCCTCCTGCACCTCTTCGGTGATGTCTTTAACGGACAGGCCGCCCGCGGTTCGCAGCTGCGTCTCCTGCTGATAGGCCTTCACCGTCGAACAGTGTGACAGTCACGTGACGCGCCTCGGTGAGGGAACCGGTGACGGCGTTACCCTTCGACTGACGGGCCCGTAGCTCAGCGGTTCAGAGCAGCCGACTCATAATCGGTTGGTCCCTGGTTCGAATCCAGGCGGGCCCATAACGCGAGGCGCCTCCATTGACGGCTGCCGGTTCCGCACACACGATGCGAGAAACCGGAGAGAGAGGGAGAAGATGGGGGAACGGATCCGCTGGTTCGGTCTGAGGCTCGTCGAGTGGCTGCTCGATCTCCCCTTCGTGCTCGGCGAGCAGCCCGCCCGCCTGAGAGTGGCGGCCCGCGCTGCTCACTGGCGTTGCGTGGATGCGGCCGCAGACGTCCGCTGGACGCTGCAGGACGGCATCTTCAGGGCGCGGCTCGCGATACGGAACCTGGGAGCAGGAGCCGCCTGCCCTGAGGCGGATCTCGAGAGCCGCCGTCTCGCGGATCTTCGCCGAGAACTCACGGGCCGGCAGGCAGAGATCGGGGCGGAAGAGATCCGGCTCGAGGCGCGCCGGCAGCAGGTCGAGGAGGCCGCGAGCCGGCTGGAGACAGGGGAAGAAGCGCTTGCGCAGCGCATGCGCGAGCTCAATCACCGGGAAGCAGACCTCGAAGCCCGTCGCGCGCGTGCCGATGCCGAGCGGATGAAACACGCGATTCTCCGTCTCGAGCTCGACCGGGACAGGGCCGCTCTCACGCCCTCTGTCGGCCCACAGGGCGAGATGGCCCGCCGCGAGAGCGAGTGGTGGGAGAAGCAACTCGGCAAGCCCGGGCGCCGGACCTCTGCAGCGATGGCATCGAACCGCTCCCCGGCGGGGTAGCCTCCGCCGACCATCCGCCCAGGCACCAGGCGCTAGACTGAAGCCGTGACCGAGATCGGCACGATGCGGGTCAAGAGCGGGCTCGCCGAGATGCTCAAGGGCGGCGTGATCATGGACGTGGTCGATGCCGAGCAGGCGAGGATCGCAGAGGATTCCGGCGCTGTCGCGGTGATGGCGCTCGAGCGTGTGCCGGCCGACATCCGCCGCGACGGCGGTGTCGCGCGCATGTCGGATCCAGAGATGATCCAGGAGATCCAGGAGGCGGTCACGATCCCGGTGATGGCCAAGTGCCGCATCGGCCATTTCGTCGAGGCACAGATCCTGCAGGCGCTCGAGATCGACTACATCGACGAGTCGGAAGTGCTGACGCCTGCGGATGTCGCTCATCACGTGGACAAGTGGCAGTTCACGGTTCCGTTCGTCTGCGGCGCTACCAACCTCGGCGAGGCGCTCAGACGGATCGGCGAGGGCGCCGCGATGATCCGCACGAAGGGCGAGGCCGGGACCGGGGACGTCGTCAATGCGGTCACGCACATGCGCGCCGTCTACGGCGGCATCCGCCGACTGGGAGCGCTGCGCGAGGAGGAACTGTACTCGGAGGCGAAGGAGCTGCGCGCGCCCTACGAGCTCGTGAAGTGGGTGGCCGAGAGCGGGCGGTTGCCCGTCGTGACGTTCACGGCTGGCGGGATCGCCACACCGGCCGACGCGGCTCTCTGCATGCAGCTCGGCGCCGACGGCGTCTTTGTCGGCTCGGGCATCTTCAAGTCCGGCGATCCTGCGCTCCGCGCGAAGGCGATCGTCGAGGCGACGACGCACTACCGCGACCCCGAGATCCTCGCGAGGGTCTCGGCCGGGCTCGGGGAGCCGATGGTGGGCATCTCCACCGCCGAGCTCGCACCCGAGCAGCTGCTCGAGACCCGCGGCTGGTAACCATGAGAATCGGTGTCCTGGCTCTGCAGGGCAACTTTCGCGAGCATGCGGGGGTGCTGCGCCGACTGGGGGCGGAAGTCGTGGAGGTGCGCCTACCTGAGCAGCTCTCGAGTCTTGACGGACTCGTGATCCCGGGCGGGGAGTCGACTGCGATCACTCGACTGATGCAGCTCTACGGGCTCGAAGACGCGGTGCGGCGGTTCGCCGGGCCGATCCTCGGGACGTGTGCCGGGATGATCCTCCTCGACCGCGCGCACCTTGGTCTGATCGATCTCGAGGTCGCGCGTAACGCCTACGGGCGCCAGGTCGCGAGCTTCGAGGCCGATCTCGCGCTGGCCGGCGACGACGACCCCCTCCGCGGCGTCTTCATCCGTGCGCCGCGCGTGGCGGATCACGGGGAAGGAGTCGAGGTGCTGGCCGAGCATGAAGGCGAGCCCGTGCTGCTTCGGGAAGGGCGCATCCTCGTCGCCTCGTTCCACCCGGAGCTGACCGGCGACACCCGCGTGCACGAGAGCTTCCTGGACCTCGTGAAGGAGGAGTTGAGTGTCGGGGCATAGCAAGTGGTCGTCGATCAAGCACAAGAAGGGTGCGGCCGATGCAAAGCGCGGCCAGCTCTTCTCGAAGCTCTCGCGCGCGATCATGGTCGCGGCCAGGGAGGGCGGGCCCGATCCTGCCGCCAACCTGTCGCTCCAGAACGCGATCGAGAAGGCCAGGAGCTACTCGATGCCGAAGGACAACATCGAGCGAGCGATCGCGAAGGGCTCCGGTGCGGAGGCCGACGGATCTGCCTTCGAGACGGTGATCTACGAGGGCTACGGCCCCGCCGGCGTCGCCGTGCTCGTCGAGGCGCTGACCGACAATCGAAACCGCACGGCCTCCGACGTGCGCCATCTCTTCTCGAAGCACGGCGGCAACCTGGGGACGACGGGTGCCGTCGCGTGGCTGTTCGAGCGTCGGGGCCTCGTCCTCGTCGACGCGGAGGCGGTCGACGAGGAGGAGCTCGTCCTTGCGGCTGCGGAGGGGGGTGCGGACGACGTGGAGCGTGACGGAACCGTCTTTCAGGTCTTGTCGGCTCCGGAGAGCCTCGCGGCCGTTCGCGCGGCGATCGAGGCAGCCGGCATCGCGATCGAGTCCGCGGAGCTCTCGATGCTGCCGAAGACGACGGTCGAGGTAGCCGCCGAGTCGTCCGCCAAGAAGCTCGTCCGCCTGATCGAGGCGCTCGAGGAGAACGACGATGTCCAGGATGTGTTCGCCAATTTCGACATTCCCGAGCAGGTGCTGGAGGCCGTCGTCTCCTAAGGCAACGCCACGTCGCCCCCCACCTCAGAGCCATCCCTGGGCGCGAGCGGCGCGGCACAGGGCACGCCGCTTCGCATGCGGAGGGACGTCGGCGAGTTCGGCCTTCGCGTAGATCCGGCGCAGAGCGGCCTTGACGGAGGCCGCCGCTGCGGGTGTGCCGAGCGCTGCCGCGATCTGCTCGTTCGAGGGCAACACGTCGACGCTCGCGTTGGTGACCCAGGCTCCGCACAGCGCCTTGACGACCTGCCGCTGAAACGGCGAGAGCGACGCGACGAGCGCGGGCACCTGCTCGTGTGAGTCCGTACGGTTGGGGTCGTCGCGGTCGGCGGGCCGGGAGAAGACGAGCGTGGCCGATCCGACGCTGATCCGGTCGCCGTCCCGGAGCGGGTGCTGTGACCCGTAGGGAACGCGGAGGCCGTTGACGAAGGTGCCGTTGGCGCTGCCCCGATCTTCGATCAGCCAGCGGTCGGCGGTGAAGAGGAGGATCGCGTGGCGACGGCTGACCGTCCCGTCGTCGAGTGCGATGTCGTTCTCGTGGTCCCGTCCGATCGTCAACGCATGGCGCAGCGGGTGTTCCCGATCACCTGCGACGACTGCCCCCACTGGCTCCATAAGCTTCTCTTCCACCGTCACCGAATCCGATGCACGGCTCTGTCTGATTCATCAGCGGGCAGGATCGTCCGGGCCGCCCCCTAACCTCTTTCCGTGAAGGTTCTCGGCATCGATCCAGGGACGGCTGCGTGCGGGTACGGGATCGTGGTGGAAGGCGGCGGGCGCATCAGATCCATCGACCACGGCTGGTGGCAAACGCCGGCCGGGGAGCGCCCGGAGCTCCGCCTCAGGACGATCTTCGACCACGTGCAGGCGCTCATTGCGGAGCATGCGCCCGCCGCCGTCGCGCTGGAAGAATCCTTCGTGGGAGCAGACGCCCGCACCGCGCTCTCGGTCGGACAGGCCCGAGGAGCCGTGCTCGTGGCGGCCGCGTGCGCCGGCGTTGACTGCACCGAGTATGCGCCGGCGCGGGTGAAGCAGGCAGTGTGCGGCTACGGGCGGGCGGAGAAGGCTCAGGTTCAGCGAATGGTCCGGACGATCCTCGCCCTCGACGCACTTCCCACCCCTCACCACGCTGCCGATGCGCTCGCCGTCGCAATCTGCCACGCTCTCGCGCCACCGCTCCTGAAGGTGGCCGGATGACGAGCGGCCGTGGTACCGTCGGAGCCATGACGACGGTGATGGTCCGTGTCCTCCGTCCGAGACCGCGCAGCGCCGCGGCCACGCGGACGGCACCTTCTTCGCAGTAGCCGCCTCGCAGACGCGATCGTCCGCGACGCCGGCGTCGAGCGCCGGGATCTCGTCGTCGACGTCGGTGCCGGCTCCGGGATGCTCACGCGCGCGCTCCTGCGCGCGGGCGCCCGTGTACGGGCCGTGGAACCTGATGCCCGCCTCGCCGCTCGGCTTCGCCGAGCCTGTCCCGATGCGGTCGTCGTCGCGGCGGATGCCCTCGAGGCACCGTGGCCGGAGGAGGTGTTCCGCGTGGTCGCCAACGTGCCGTTCGCTCACACGACCGACATCTGCCGGGCGCTTCTGTCCGACCCGCTCGTCCCGCTTCTCTCGGCCGACCTGATCGTTCAATGGGACGCGGCGCTCAAGCGGGCGCGCCTGTGGCCGAGCACCTTCCTCGGCGTCCTCTGGGGCGCGTGGTACGAGCTCTCGGTCCTCCGCCGGATCGCACCGGTGGCGTTCGCGCCAGCGCCGCCCGTCGCCGCGGCGGTCCTCCGCGCAAGGAGGAGGCCCGAGTCGCTCGTCCCCGTGCCTCAAGCCCCGGCCTACGAGTCGTTCGTGAGGCGCGCCTACCGCTCCGGGTCGCTGCCGCCCGTCGCGCGGTTGCTCGCGCCCGGCCTGGGAATCGACCCGCGCGCGGGTCCGCGTGACCTCGACGCACGAGCGTGGGCGTCGCTCTGGCAGGAGACGTCCGCTTCCCCGCGTAGCGTTACCTCCATGACCCGGCGTCGGAGAACCCGTTGATCGCCCGCCTCCGCGGACACCCGATCGCGGTCCAGGAAGGCCTGGTCGTCGACGTCGGCGGCGTCGGCTACCTGGTCGCCGCCTCGTCGGCCGCGCTGCGGTCCGCCGACGGAGCCAGAGAGGTCGTTCTCGAGACCTACCTGCACGTCCGGGAGGACGCCCTCCACCTCTACGGGTTTGCGGACGCGGCCGAGCGTGAGCTTTTCACGCAGCTTCTGACAGTCAACGGCGTGGGGCCCAAGGTCGCGCTGGCGATCATCTCCGGCTCGTCGACCTCGGAGCTGCGCCGGGCAATCGCGCTTGAAGACGCGGCACGGTTCCAGGCGATTCCCGGCATCGGCCAGAAGACGGCCGAGCGGATCGTGCTCGAGCTGAAGGGCAAGGCCTCCGATGCTGACGCATCGGAGGCTAGGAGTGGGGAGGCATTCACCGCGCGGGATGCTCTCGTCGAGCTCGGCTACTCGGTTATCGAGGCCGAGCAGGCGCTCGCTCAGGTGGACGCCGACCTGCCGGCCGAGGAGCGTGTGCGTCTGGCTCTGAGGGCGGCAGCATGACGAGCAGTCTTCTAAGCCCCATCCTCGAAGAGGATGGGGCTCTCGAGCGCTCGCTCCGCCCGCGCCGGCTCGAGGACTTCGTCGGCCAGGAGAGTGTCAAGGAGCAGCTCGCGATCGCCCTCGAGGCAGCAAAGGCGCGCGGCGAGGCGCTCGACCACGTGCTCCTCGTCGGCCCGCCTGGCCTCGGAAAGACGACCCTCGCTCAGGTCGTTCGCGAGGAGCTTGGCGTGGGGATCCGGACGGTGGCCGGGCCAGCGCTCGAACGGAAGGGCGATATGGCCGCGATCCTGACCGGCCTCGAGGACCGAGACGTCCTCTTCATCGACGAGATCCATCGCGTCAACCGGACGATCGAGGAGATCCTCTATCCCGCGCTCGAGGACTTCCGACTCGACATCATCGTCGGTCAAGGCCCCGCCGCGAGAACACTCACGCTCGACCTGCCACCGTTCACGCTAGTCGGCGCGACGACGCGCACGGGGCTCCTGACGACGCCGCTGCGCGACCGGTTCGGCATGACGTTCCGGCTCGGCTACTACGACTCGGACCAACTGACCGCAATCGTGCGCCGCTCCGCCGGGATACTGGGCGTCGCGGTAGAGGAGGACGCCGCCGGCGAGATCGCCCGCCGCTCGCGTGGTACGCCGCGAATCGCGAACCGGATCCTGCGCCGCGTGCGAGACGTCGCCGAGGTTCGCCACGACGGCTCGGTCACGAACGAGATCGCCCGTGAGGCACTCGACCTTCTGCAGGTGGACGACGAGGGGCTGGAGGGCACCGACCGCGAGCTGCTGCGTGCCATCGCTCACAAGTTCGACGGAGGCCCGGTGGGTCTCTCGACTCTGGCCGTGACCCTCGGGGAGGAGACCGACACGATCGAGGACGTCTACGAGCCGTACCTGCTCCAGCTCGGCTTCATCCAGCGCACCCCGCGCGGCCGCGTGATCACCAAGCTCGGCCGCGTGCATGTGGGTGCTGCCGCTGCGCCGGGGGCGAAGCTCTTCGGCTGAGCCCGCGCGAGGCTACGCTCGCGACGTGAGCCACCCGGAGCTGGAGGCCGAGCAGGCCTATGTCGACCACGCCTACGAGTGTCTCGAGCGCATGCGGGACGTGGTCGGGCGGGCGGCGACCGCCACCGACCAGGAGGTGGCGGCGCTCGCGCTCGAAGCCTGGAGCGCGCGCCGGCTCGCGACCTTCGAGGACGCCGAGAGAGGCCTCCTGTTCGGTCGGCTGGACTTCGAGGAGGTCGAGCGGCCGCTCTACGTGGGCCGCCGCTGGATCCACGACACCGAGCGAGAGCAGGTCGTCGTCAACTGGCAGGCACCGGCCGCACGCCCCTTCTACACCGCGACGCCCGCGGATCCGCAGCGCGTCACGCGCCGTCGCCGTTTCCGCACAGAGGGTCGACGGCTCCTCGACATCGCCGACGAGGCGCTGGACGGAACGACGCTCGACGGCGCCAGCGTCGGCGATTTCCTGCTGGAGGAGCTCCAGCGCAGCCGCGAGTCACACATGCGCGACATCGTGGCGACGATCCAGGCGGATCAGTACCGGCTGATCACGCGCGAACCCGACCGGCCGCTCGTGATCCAGGGCGGGCCCGGCACCGGCAAGACCGCGGTCGGCCTCCATCGTGCCTCCTGGCTTCTCTACAGCTTCCGGGAGCGGCTTTCCCGCGCCCGGGTCCTCGTCGTCGGACCGAACCGGACCTTCATGGAGTACGTCTCCCACGTGCTGCCCGCGCTCGGCGAGAACGCGGTCGAGCAGTGCGCGGTTTCGGAGCTCGTCGAGGCGGCGGCGGCGACCGTGCGCGACGACGCGGAGGTCGCCAGGCTGAAGGCCGATCCTCGGCTGTCGCGCGTCGTGCGGCGAGCGGCCGAGCTGCGCCTCGAAGGAGTGCCAGAAGAAATCCTGCTGCGGATGGAGGGTGAATACATCCGTGTGCGCGCGCGGGAGGCACGGGAGCTGCTCGCCCAGGTGCGGGAGGAGCACGGCACGACCGCTGCCGCCCGCGAGCGCTTCCGGATGAGCCTCGTCCGCAGCTTCTATGCCGCCTACGGGCGGACGCTCGGCGGCGCCGCGATTCGCGACGGCGAGCAGATCGAAAAGGCGCTTCGCGCCAACGGCTATTTGAACAGCGTCCTGGAGCGGGCGTGGCCGTCGGTTCCCCCGGAGAAGCTCGTGCGGGCGCTCTTCACGACGCCGTCGTTCCTCGCCGAGGCAGCCGACGGCATCCTGTCTGAGGAGGAGCAGCACCTCCTCCGCAGGCGCGGCACGGGCTGGAGCGAGGGTGACATCCCGCTCCTCGACGAGGCGCACGCCTTGGTGGGGCAGCCGGCGCGGACGTACGGCCATGTCATCGTCGATGAGGCGCAGGATCTGACGCCGATGCAGCTCCGGATGGTCGGGCGCCGCGCACGTGGCGGCTCGCTGACCGCCCTCGGCGACGTCGCCCAGGCGACCGGGCCTGTCGTCTACGGGAGCTGGGGCGACGTCCTGCCGCACCTGCCTCGCGGAGACGAGGCCGAAGTGGAAGAACTGCGGCACGCCTATCGTGTTCCCAGAGAGATCATGGAGCTCGCCCTGCCGTTGCTCGACGAGATCGCGCCAGACGTGGCACGGCCGCTCGCCTACCGGACAGGAGCCTTGGCGCCGCAGGTGCGACACGTGCCGGAGCACATGCTTCTGCGGGAGGCTTACCGTGAGGCGGCGCGGCTTGCGCGCAGAGAGGGTCTCGTTGCGATCATCGTCCCCGAGGAGCTCGCCGAGCCGGCGCTCGCGGACGAGGATGCCTACGAGAGCATGCCGCTCCTGACGCCCCGGCAGGCCAAGGGGCTCGAATTCGACCATGTGGTGGTCGTCGAGCCGGCGCTCGTCGCCGCGCGAGAGCAGGGGCTTCGCCACCTCTACGTGGCACCGACTCGGCCGACGAAGACGCTCGTGGTGCTCTACTCGCGCCCGCTGCCGGCAGCGCTTGGTGTTCCCGCCGCTCCGACCGGTGACTGACGAAGCTGCTTTGTGGGCACGAAAGCGGATCATCAACCAAAGGCCAAGGAGTGCCACCATGCCTGAGACCATCCCTGTGGGAAGTGACGTATCGTCCGGCACGTACCGGTGCCCGAACTGCGGCTACGAGCTGGGCGTTCAATCGGTGATTTCCCTGCCGCCGTGTCCCAAGTGCGATGGCCCGTACAGCTGGCCGCCCTGACTGGTGGCGACGCCAAGAGGATCCCTCCCCGGACCAGTAGCCGCCAGGCTCTACAGTCTGCCGGGTGCCGGAGCTCTGGACACCCGGGATGGCCGGGCCGCTCGACGATCTCGTCGCCCGCATCCACCGCCGCATCGAGGCGTTCGCACGCGAGTACGGCGTGGACGCGATGGTCGAGGCTGAGCTCTCCGACGGTTCCCTCCACCGGCTGAAGTCGATCTCCGCCGAGCCGGGCTACGGCTTCGTGACGTTCTGCCCGCACGGGGCGGAGGACGGCCCGCAAGAGCTGATCGTGCCACTGGGCGCGATCCGTCAGCTCACGATCGGGGTCGCCGAGCCCGAGCACAAGGTCGGCTTCTCACTCCCGGCCGAGCCGACTTAGTTGCTGTCAGCAACTAAGTCGCCCGGGGCGCGGCTCCGGATGCGGGACCAACCCGCGAGCAGACGCGGTGCGACCGCCACCGCGACGATGTCGAACCAGACGTAGCCGCTCGCGACCCCGCTCGGAGGGTTGCCGTTCGAGACGCCCGTGCCCGGTATCATCGGCGCCCATTGCCAGGTTCCGATCGCCGTTCCATAGAGCTCGAGCCAGGCGACAACGAGGAAGACCCCTGCATAGAGGTGCGGAGTGCGGCCGCGGACGAGGTAGACCGCGAGGAGTCCCGCCCCGGCCGCGCCACCGACGTCCTCGTGTGGCAACACCGTCACACCGGCGATGCCCCAAGCGAGCACGAGCGCGAGCGCGAGCCACACGAGCCGGCTTTGCAACAGCCTGTTGCCTGCCGCGCCGGCGAGGGCCGCCCCGGCAAGGTAGACGAGACCGTGCGCAGGCGGCACGAAGCTCGGCAGGTTCTCGAGCCGGTAGGTGTAGACGCCCCACACAACCGAGCCGAGGAACTCAACGCAGGTGGCGACGACCACCACCACGAGCGCCTGCGCACGCAGGAGCGGCGGAGCCGCTCGGCACGCGATCCCGAGCGCCACCCATGCCAGAGCGCCGAGGAGGAGCTGGGCGCGCGCATCCACCTGGGTGTCGACCGCGAGCAGGACGGCGAGGAAGCCGAGGATCGCGGCGACGCGCCTCAAGTCGGCGTCCGCTCCCTCGAGTACAGGATCATGTCGCGGAGCGTCTCGCCGATTCGCTCGTGCTCGCGGAGGACTCCCTCCTCGACGAATCCGGCCGCTCGAGCTACGCCTCTCGAAGGTTCGTTGTCCGGCTCGATCAGCAGCTCGAGGCGTCCCACGCTCAGCTCAGCGAACGCCCACGCGCTGACGAGGCGAAGGCCTCGCGTCGCGAACCCACGTCCGCGGAATGGGGGAAATACCCAGTAGGAAAGCTGGCCGACACGGTTCTCGCGCTGCCGCACCTGCACACCTCCCGCGAGCACGCGGGAGGATGCGTCTCTCAGGGCAAACGTGCGCGTCACGCCGTTCGAGCTCCAGTCGTGAGCCCAGCCGTCGAAGGCGCGACGAACGCCCTCGGCTGTCGAGCTTGCCGGATACCAGCCGAGGCGGCGGGCTTGCTCGTCGTCCTCGCCCGCGAGATGGGCGTCAACGTCGGCGTCGGTGTGTCGATCGAGTGAGACCACACCGTCGCTCAGGATCGGCGGCACCTCAGCGCTTGAACTGGAGCTCGTGCCACGACGGCACCGGTGCGAGCTCCAGCAGCGCCCGGCCGCCGCGGGGCTCTGCATAGCCGAAGTCGGACGCCTCCTCGTCCCACGCGATCTCGAGCAGCCCCTCCTTGACGCGGTGGTCGAGCCACGCGCCCCGGAAGACGAGCTTGCGCAGCCAGTACACGAGCGACTCCCCCGCGAGGAGGCCGACCCGCTCCCAATGGCGCACGAGGTAGCGGCCGAGCTGGCTGCGCGGCTCTGCGATCCGTCCGTCGGCGGCGAGCTCGACCAGGTCCGCCGTCTCCTCCTCGTCGAGATCGTTGGAGGGGATCAGGCCGAGCTTGACGGCGGCCGCGGTGATCCGCTCCTCGAAGTCCGTCGCGTTGAAGCCAAAGCGGGAGCCGAGGAACTCCACGACATAGTCCTCCCCAGATGCGTAATTCGTCTCGCTCACGGCCTGAAGGGTACCCTGGCCCGATGCTGGGCCAGCGCCGCCCTTGGATCGCGATGGTCTTCCTCGTGCTGGCGATCTGGCTCGTCGGCACCTGGGTGACGAAGTTCTCGCTCGGGGAGATGGCGGTCTATACGCCGATCGCGGTGCTCGCGCTCGGCGCTCTCGCGGCGATCGTCCTGCTCTGGGTGAAGATCGTCAGTGAGTCGATCCGCAGGCGTCGCGAACCCGAGCGGTAGACCCGATCCGTCCGATGCCATCCGTAGCGTCGGTGGGCCATGCTCGAGGGTACGTGGACGATCGACCGTTGTTCCTATGCCGACGTGCAGGTACTGGTGCGCGAACTCGGGATCAGCGAGACCACTGCCTCCATCCTCGTGCGCCGCGGCTACGGCGACCCCACCGAGGCGAGGGCGTTCCTCGAAGGCGAGCGAGCGCCGCACGATCCGTTCCTCCTGGGTGAGATGGGCGAGGCCGTGCGCCGGATCGAGACAGCCATCGGGGCCGGCAAGCGGATCTGCGTGCACGGCGACTACGACGTCGACGGCATCTGCGCGACCGCCCTCGCCGTGCTCACCCTGCAGGAACTCGGCGCCGAGGTCGCGTGGCACCTGCCCAGCCGCTTCGAGGAGGGCTACGGCGTCTCGCGGCAAACGATCGCCCGGCTCGCGGCCGACGGGTGTGGGCTCGTGCTCACGGTCGACTGTGGGATCACGGCCGTCGAGGAGGTCGCCGAGGCGACGGCGCTGGGGCTCGACGTGATCGTGACAGACCACCATCGTCCGGGCGAGACGCTGCCTGATTGTCCGATCGTCGCGACCCGTCCCTCGGAGTACCCGTTCCCCGAGCTGTGCGGCACCGGTGTCGTGCACAAGCTTGCCCAGGCCCTGCTCGGCATCGACCATCCGGCGGTCGCCCGGCACGCGGACCTGGTCGCCCTGGCGACGATCGCCGATGTCGTCCCCCTGCTCGATGAGAATCGCTCGCTGGTGATCGCGGGCCTGCGCGCGCTCGCGCGGACGCAGAAGCCCGGCCTGCAAGCATTGATGCGCAGCGCTGCGGTCGACCCCGCCGCCGTCGACGCGGCCGCAGTCGGGTTCCGGCTTGCACCAAGGATCAACGCGGCCGGCAGACTCGGCAGGCCCGACGCCGCGCTCGAGCTGCTGCTCACCCAGAACGTCGAGGAGGCGACGCGTCTCGCAGGCGAGCTCGAGACGCTGAACCGGGACCGCCAGGCTGTGGAGGAGAGGATCCTCCGCGCGGCGATCGCCCAGGTCGAGTCCTGGCCCGAGCCGAAGCGACGGCGTCGCGGCTACGTGCTCTGGGACGAGGACTGGCACGAGGGCGTGATCGGGATCGTCGCCTCGAGGCTCGTGGAACGCTTCAACCGACCGGTGGTGATGATCACGGGGACCGAAGGAGACTGGAAAGGCTCGGGTCGCTCGGTACCGTCCTTCGACCTGCACGGCGCGCTGGCCGCCTGCTCCGCGCACCTCCAGCGGTTCGGTGGTCACCGCGCCGCCGCGGGCCTCTCCCTCGAGGCGGCAGAGCTCGAAACCTTCGCGGAATCCTTCGCGGCGCACGCCCAGCTGGCGCTCGTGGACGACGACCTCGTGCCGGCGACGCGCGTCGACGCGATCGTTCCGGGTCAGGCGCTCACTCTCGGGCTCGCCAACGAGCTGGAGCGGCTCGCACCGTTTGGCCTTGGCAACCCGGAAGTGACGCTGCTCGTGCCCAGCTGCGAGACCGTCGCTCCGGAGCTCGTCGGGGAGGGTAAGCACCTGCGTTTTCGGGTGCGCCAGGGTGGCCGCGACGCGGGCTCGGCGATCGCCTTCCGGCTCGGCGGCCAACTCGACCGGCTGCGGCGTCCCGTGCGGTACGACGTCGCGTGTCGGCTGACGGAGAACCGCTGGAACGGCACGGTCGCCCCGCAGCTCGTCATCCGCCACCTCTTCGACGCTCCCGAGAGCTACGAGGAGCTGCGCGCGCAGCTCGCGCGGCTCTGGAGGGCGGGTGAGGGAGCCTGGACCGCGGAGGCACGAGTGGTCTTCGCCGAGTTGGAACTCGTCGACGGCGCCAGGAGACAGCTGTACGAGTCGGAGGCGTTCCGGGCCCTCCTGGCCGAGGCGGCGCCCCCGCTCGCGGTGGCCGCCTAGCTGTAGGTCCCAAGAGCGTTGTTCCATCCGGTCCTCCTTGGAGGCTGGCGGTGTCGAAGCCAGCACCAAGGAGGAGTCCGGATGAGACTGCAC
>Ga0208612_1000154_pt1 | contig 37354 bp, 34 predicted proteins | sample AntDryMetagUQ889_FD_188089 | JGI IMG/M metagenome (GOLD analysis project Ga0208612, IMG submission 188089) | Polar desert microbial communities from Antarctic Dry Valleys - UQ889 (SPAdes) | ecosystem: Environmental > Terrestrial > Soil > Desert | place: Antarctic Dry Valleys | collected 2008-12-31 | reverse complement strand
CTTGCACCCCGGCCAGCAGCAGGGCCGGCGCTGGCCATCCTCCAGCTCCTCCTGGGTCCGGCGAATGCGACGTTCTCGGGTCGTCTCCTGCTTGGCATCGTCGACCCAGCAGATGAACTCGTTGCGCGCCAAGGGTGTGATGTCATTCCAAGCATCGAGTGCCGTGGTGTTCGCGATCAGCGCCTCGCGCAGGTCTGCGGGTAGCGGGTGCACCACCCCACCAGGAACTCGCTGGCTGCTCACAGGGCAACGGTAGCGAGCCCGCTTCACCATCGTGCTCCGGGAAGATCACCGACTTCGCCGTGCACGCAGCGCTGAACGCGGAACGGGCCGGCGAGGATCCCGGTAGCGGCATCGGCCCGCCCAGAGGTGGACAATCGCACCCAGGAGGTCGGGGGTTCGAGTCCCCCTAGCTCCATCGGCGGGAGCCGCTGCACCACGGGTTCCCGTGTTCGCTGGTCGTCGCTGGGTTAGGCTCGGCCGCATGACTCACTTCGAGACCGTGCGGGTGGCAGCGGTTCAAGCGACGCCCGTGATGCTCGACGCCGAAGCGACCGTCGACAAGGCGATCGGGCTGATCGGCGAGGCGTCGTCGCAGGGGGCGAAGCTCGTGGTGCTCCCGGAGACGTTCGTGCCGCTGTACCCCTCGAACGCCTGGGCTCAGGCGTCCGCCGCGTTCAGCGGGTCGAACGAGCTCTGGGAACGGCTGTGGGAGAACTCGGTGGACGTGCCCGGCCCGCTGGTCGACAGGCTCGTGGAGGCCGCCCGGGAGAACACGGTACGCGTCGCAATCGGGGTCAACGAGCGCTAGCAGGAGCGCCCGGGCTCCCTCTACAACACGCTGCTGATCCTGGGCCCCGACGGGGTGGAGCTCAAGCATCGTAAGCTCGTCCCGACCCACCAGGAGCGGCTCTTTCATGGTTTCGGGGCCGGGGACGACCTGGATGTCGTGGACACGCCACTCGGTCGCATCGGCGGGCTAGTGTGCTGGGAGAACCGGATGCCGCTGGCGCGCTGGGCCCTCTACCGTCAGGGCCCTCAGATCTGGGTCGCACCGACTGCGGACGACAGCGACGGCTGGCTCGCCACGGTCCGCCACATAGCGATCGAGTCGGGTGCGTTCGTGGTGTCGGTGCCGCAGTACATCCCGCGCTCGGCCTTTCCGCCCGACTTCCCCCTCGATCTCCCGGACGGCGACGTGTTCGGCCGAGGCGGAGCCTGCATCATCGATCCGCAGTGGGGCGAGGTGATCGCGGGACCGCTCTACGACGAGGAGGGCATCCTCGTGGCTGACTGCGATCTGCGCCGGGGGCTGCACGCGAAGCGGTGGTTCGACGCCGTCGGCCATTACAGCGCCGACGCCGCGCTGGGCCGGCAGGCGGCGATCGCGACCGGCGAGCTAGGCGAGACGCCGACCGGGCCGGACGGCAAGCCCGCGCAGCCGGCGCCGCGACAGACGTCTCCGTCGTGAAGGTTCGGGCACAGTGCCCGAACCCAGCGTGATCCCTCCGGTCATCCTTGCTGCGCCCTGCCGCTCGTGGCTCTCGCGTCACAACCGCCCTTCGCGCTCGTCGTCTTCGATCAGCGCCGCGCGCAGGAGCGCGAGCGCCGACCAGCGCATGAGCTCCGCCGCGTGCTGCCGCGAGAGCCCTGCGACGTCGGTCAGCCAGACGAGCGCCTCGATCCCGCAGGCCGATCGGATCGCCAGGACGAGGCGGCGGAGCGTGGACCGCGGGAGCCGGCCTCGCAGCGGCGCCAGTGCCTCCTCGATCCAGCCGATCGCGCGGCCCTGGCGGAGCAGGAGCTCTTCCTTGGGGCCAGGCTCCAGCGAGAGCCGGAGCATGGTTCGAAGCTCCGGCTCCGTGTCGATCGTGAAACGGATCAGCTCCGCGATCGTGCGGTCGAGTCGCTCCTTCGGGTCGGTGGTCGCATTTTCGCCCAGAAGCGCGGTCGCCTCGATCTCCGGGTGGGTGGCGACGAGCAGCGCCCGCTGGTTCGGGAAGTAGCGGTAGGCCGTGGCGCGGGAGACGCCGGCCGCCTCGGCCGCCTCCTCCACGTTCGGAGTCCGGCCCTCGGCCAGAAGCTCGCGGGCGGCGCCCAGCAGGGCGGCGCGGGTGCGTGCCTTCTGGCGCGTTCGACCGACCCGCTCATATGAGATTGCCATACTCATAATGATACGGTAGTCTCACGATGGAAACCGAGACCGGAGGTTCGCCGTGGAAGCACAGAGCACCACTCAGACACGCACGCCGATCGTTTTGGATCCCAGCGAGGGCGAGGCCCTGTGGTTCAACAATGACCTGCTGACCTTCAAGGCGACCGGGGCGGAAACGGGCGGCGGATTCCTGCTGGTCGAGGAGCTCGCCCGGCGGGGGAAGCAGACCCCGCTTCATGCCCACCCCGAGGAGGAGGAGACCTTCTACGTCCTCGAGGGGCAGGCGCTCATCCACCTCGACGGCAGCGAGCAGTCGCTCGGTGCGGGCGGCTTCGTCTCCGTGCCGCGCGGCGTGCCCCATGCGTATCTCGTCACCTCCGAAGTGGCCCGCTCGCTGATCCTGGTCACACCCGGCAGCGGTGCGATGGAGGCGTTCTTCCGCGACGCGGGCGAGCCGGCTGGTGAACGAGGGCTTCCCGCTGAGGCCCCGCTCGACATCGAAAGGATCGGGGCGGCGGCCGAGCGCACGGGAGCGGTGAAGATCCTCGGGCCTCCGCCGTTCGGGGAGCCCGGCGCCTGATCGCCGCGGCCGCTCCCGGCAAGAAGTCGCGCCTCGAAACGTCCTGCGGTGGACTGGCGCGTCAGGCCGCGATTGCCCAGGACAGTAGCTTTGGGGGCCCTACCCGAGCGAGGAGAAACGATGATCCAAGCGCTTGACTTCATCGGCATCCCGTCCGAGGACGCCGAGCGATCCAGGGCCTTCTACGTCGAGACGCTCGGCCTGAGGCCGGACGACAAGTCTCGATTCGAGGTCTGGGTAGGGAAAACGTGCTTCGGCATCTGGGAGCCGAAGCGGTTCGGGATGGAGTTCGTGGCGCAGAAGAACGCGCACCCGGCCCTGCACGTGGACGACGTCAAGTCCGCCCGCGCGGAACTCGAGGCCAAGGGGGTGGAGTTTGCCGGCGACATCCTCGACACCGGTGTCTGCCACATGGCCTTCTTCACCGACCCCGACGGGAACGACCTGATGCTGCACCACCGGTACGCCCCTCACGAGTAGCGACGACCGCAGTGCGCGCGCATTGCGCGCCTGCCGTGATCCGTCGACGACCGCGCGCGCTCAGCCTTCGCCCTCGGGCGCCACTTGCCGCAACACTGACGGCTCGACCCGCAGCAGGCGCGCCGGCCACTCCGGCAGCCACCAGTTCCATCGCCCCATCAACGAGATCACCGCGGGCACTATCAGCGCCCGGATCACCGTTGCGTCGAGCAGGATCCCCGCCGCGAGACCGGTCGCCATCATCTTCAGGTCGGTCCCGGGGCCCGAGGCCATCGCGACGAAGGCGAGGAAGAGGATCAGCGCCGCGCTCGTGACCAGGCGCCCGGTGCGGCCGATGCCGCGCACGACGGCCGTGTCGGTAGACCCGGTGCGGTCGTACTCCTCGCGCATCCGCGAGAGGATGAACACCTCGTAGTCCATCGAGAGGCCGAAGAGGAAGGCGAAGATCATCAGCGGCATCCACGACGGGATGGACCCCGTGGCCTCGATGCCGAAGATCGCCTCCGAGCCGAGCCCCTCCTGCCAGACGAGCACGAGGATGCCCCAAGCCGCGGCGACGCTGAGGATGTTGAGCAGGATCGCCTTCAGCGGCAGCAGCAGCGAGCGGAAGGCCCGTGCCAGCAGGATGAACGTCGTCAGCGTGATCAGCGCGATCATCAGCGGGAAGCTGCCGTAGACGGAGTCGATGAAGTCGTCGTTGGCGGCCGGCTGGCCGCCGACGAGCACGTCTGCTCCGGCTGCGTGGGCCGTTTCGCGGACCCCCTCGAGCGTCGCTTCACCCGCGCCCGACCCGCTGTCGGGAATCGGGATCGCCTCGACGAGCGCGGTCCCGTCGCGACGCCAGTCCTCGCCCTTGGGGGCGGCGGCGCCGTGGATCCCCTCGACCCTGCGGAGTCCGGCGGCGACCTGGTCGGGATCGGTGTCGCCCTTGATCAGGATCTCGTGCGGGAGCAGCGCGCCCTCGCCGATGCCGGCGTCCTCGAGCGCGGTCAGCCCGTCCTTTGCGTCACCGGACTTCGCCAGCGTGTTCGCGTCCGAGGTGCCGAGCTGCAGGCCGCTCGCCGCGACGACGAGCGCGAGGATCACCGCCATCCCGGCACCGGCGGCGAGCCAGCGCCGCCGCGACACCCCCTCGGCCCAGCGCGTCCAGGCGCGGCTCGCCTTGTCGTCGGTACGCCGGTGGGGCCAGTCGAGCCGCCCGCCGACCTTCGCCATCACGACCGGAAGCAGCGTGATCGCGACCAGCGTCGAGACGAGCGGGATCAGCATCCCGCCGTAGCCCATCGAGCGCAGGAAGGGCAGCGGCAGGGCGACCAGCGCCAGCAGGCCGATCGCGACGGTGATGCCTGAGAAGACGACCGCCCGGCCCGCGGTCTCCATCGCCCTCTGCACCGCCTCGTCGCCGCTGCGCCCGTGCGAGCGCTCCTCGCGCCAGCGCGAGACGACGATCAGCGAGTAATCGATCGAGACGCCGAGCCCGATCAGCGCGATCAGGAACTGGACGATCGGCGAGACGGAGGTCAGCTCGGTGAGGCCGAGCAGCAGCAGGAAGGTGGTCATGATCGAGACGATCGCCATCAGCATCGGCACGAGCGCGAGGAAGGAGGCGAAGACGAAGATCAGCACCAGCAGCGCCCCCGTTCCGCCGATCACCGCCTCGATCAGGACCCCCGGGCCCTCCGAGTCGGCGCCCGAGTCGTCGACGAGGGCGTCGAAGCCGGTCAGGTGGACCGGCGCTCCGGCGACCGTCGCCCCGTCGAGCACCCCGCTTGCCGCCTTCTCGGCCGCGGGGTTCTCCCCGAACGCCGAGTCCGGGTCGGGCTGCGGATAGATGACGGCGAAGGTCGTCCGCCCGTCGTCGGAGACGAAGGTCCGATCGCCGGTCGACGCGTAGGAGGCGATACGCGAGTTGGGCAGCGCCTTGTCCAGCCGGGCATCGAGCGCCGCCAGGTCGCGCTTGACCGCCGGCGAGCTCACCGACTCTCCCTTCGGGAGCGTGACCACGGGCACCAGCGGGGCGGTGTCGCCCCCCGTGCCGTGGTAGCGCTCGGCGATCGCGACGTTCGTCTCCCAGCCCTCCTTGTCGGGAACCGAGAACTCGGGCTTCAGCGCGTCCGTGGCGGGACCCGCGGCCGCCATGCCGGCGATCGTGGCGACGAGCCAGAACAGGACGACTGTGCGCTTGTGGGCGAGGACCCAGCGGGTCAGTGACGACACGACTACCTCCTGGAGGGATTCACGAGACCAACATCCACGTTGGTTTGGGGCTGTTGTCTGTCAAGTTCTGGAGAAGACTGCGGGCAGCGGCGGAACTCATCGGTGACGCTGGTCACGGTGAGCTCGACGCGAACGAGGCGCGCCATCCTGTCAGCTGGGCCATGAAGAACTTCTTGGCCAGCAGCTCCAGCGTGCCCTTCGTCCGCATGGTCGTGGGGCCGAGGAGCTTGTCGAGCGCCCGGGCGTCGAGGGCGGAGTCGCGCGTGCCGCCACTGGGCAGCCAGTACAGCTCGCGCCCGGCGAACGTGAGCCGATCATCGTCCGTCGCGAGCTTCAGCACCGCGCGGGAGACGGCGGCGCTCGTCTCTGCGCCCAGCAGCGAGACCTGCAGCTTGCCCTTCGACGCCGTCACCAGCGCCGGGGTGAACGGCTCGTGCGCGGCGATCGCGCGAACCTCGTCCTCCGTGCGCAGGAAGACCGTCACGGCGTAGCCCAGCGACCCGGCGAGGGCGGCCTCGATCCGGGCGGTGAGCTTGTCCGGCCGCTCTCCACCGGTCGCGAAGACGACGTTGCCGCTCGTGCGGAAGCTCTCGGCGTCCTCGAAGCCCATCGCCTCGAACTCCGCGCGCAGCTGCGCCGCGCCAACGCGCCGGCGTGAGCCGAGGTTCACCCCGCGCAGGAAGGCGGCGTACCTGACCATCGTCACTCCTCGTCCAGCCGGCGCCGGAACAGCTCCGCCGGCTCGACCGTCGCCCCCGCGAGGCGAGCGAGGTCCGCCAGCGCGCGGTCCGAGGTCACCACCCGCACCTCCTGCGGACGTGCGTCCGCGCGCAGCAGGCGCACGATCTCGTCGTCAGCCGAGTCGGGTCGCGGCCGCGGTGCATGCGCGACCTCGACAACGCTCGACCTGATCGGCGGCGACGGGGGGCGCTCGAACACCACGACCACGTCGTCCCCTTCGACGGCTACCCAGCGTTCGAGCAGATCGACGAGACGCACCATCGCGGCGTGGCGGTCCCTCCACCAGCCGTCGGGGCGGCTTCCGATCACGTTCATGCCATCCACGACCCAGCGCACGCCGGCCAGCTTAAGCGGCCGAACCTATTCGCCTCCGCGTGCGGGCTCGCGCGCCTGCCTCACGCCTGCTCGCGCCAGTTGCGCTCGAGCTCGGAGGCGTAGGCGGTCCCCAGCGCGGCGCCGTGCTCGCCCAGCCAGTCGCGCAGCCGGATCCGGCCCTCCGGCGCCTCGCTGGACACCAGCAGGTCATCGCGCAGGCCGCGCAGCTCCTGCCGCGTCAGCATGACGTCGCCGACGGCCCGCCCCACGGCGCCGGCGAGCAGCAGCGACAGCGTCGCCGGGCCCCGGATCACGCGGGTGCGGCTGCCCACCGCCTGCCTGATCTCGGCCACCAGCCGCTCGAAGGTCCACACGTCGGGGCCCGCCGCGTCGAGCGCGACGTCGTCCGTGCGTCCTGCCGCCTCGACGGCGATCCTTGCCACGTCTAGCGCCGCGACCGGCTGCACGCGATGGCCGCCTCCGGTCGGGACGACGAACAGCGGGAAGCGTCGCAGCGCCCACGCGATGTTGTTGAGCAGGATGTCGCCCTCGCCGAAGACCAGCGTCGGCCGCACGATCGCGTGCGAGAGACCCGAGTCCCGGACCAGCCGCTCGGCGATCGCCTTGTGGCGAAAGTAGGGGAGCGGCGACGTCTCGCTGGGATTGGAGACGCTCACGTGGACGAGCCGCCGCACCTCCGCCCGACGGGCGGCTCGCAGCAGCACCCTCGTGTTGGCGATCACGCTCGCCCATGTGGCGTCACCGCGGGGGAAGCGGATCCAGAAGGTGTTGTAGAGCGTGGTCGCGCCGCGCAGCTCCTCGGCGAGGGCGGCCTCGTCGTCGAAGCGCAGCGCGCCGAAGGCCACGTCCGAGGCGAGCGGATGGGACGGGTCCGGTCGGCGGGACAGGGTCTTGACCGCCTCGCCGCTCTCCAGCAGGCGGCGGGCTATGAACGAGCCTGTGTAGGAGAAGACGCCGGTGACTACGTTCACGACGAGCGGTGCGAGGTCGGGAGGGCGGCGCAGAGCTTACGCGCGGCGTCCTCCGACCTTCTGCCGGTGGGCTCGGATCCTGAGCGGGCGGCGGCGCAGGCACTCTCCCTTAGTCTCTGCGGTCATGGCCCAGCGCCGGAACCAGCCGGTGCTCCCCGAATCGGGAGCAGACCTCGCCAGGACGATGCGCCGCCGGCTGGTCTCGCTGTACCTGCTGGCCAGCGCCGTGGGCACCGGCGTGGTGTTCACGTCCGTGGGGTTCGTGGGCCGCCTGTTCCTCGACGAAGCGGAGGTGGATCGGCTCGGGCGCCTGAATGCGGTTGGGATCGCGGCCTACGTCGCGATCATGGCGCCGCTGGGCATCTATGCCGCACGGCGCTACAACGCACCGATCGAGCGCTGGCTGACCTCCGGCGAGGCGCCCAGCGAGGTCCAGCGCCGGCGCGCGCTGCGCCTCGCGCGGGCAGGGGTCTCGATCACCGCGGCGGGCTGGGGCCTCGCTGCCGTGCTGTTCGCGTTGCTCAACCTCGCGGCATCCGTCGGGTTCGCCGCCTGCGTCGGCGTGACGATCCTGCTCGGCGGCATGACGACCTGCGCTCTTTCATACCTCCTCACCGAGCGGACGCTGCGCGGGATCACCGCGCGCGCGCTGGCCGCGAAGCCGCCGTCGCGACCGGTGGCGCTGGGAGTCCGCGGCAGGCTGGTGATGGCATGGACACTGGCGACCGCGGTGCCGCTGCTGGGGATACTGGGCGTGAGCGTGGTCGCGCTCGCCCGCGCGGACGTCGGCGTGCAGGACGTCGCCGTGGCGGTGATCTTCCTGGCGGCCGTCGCGCTCACCGTCGGCTTCGCGGCGACCCTGTTCGCGGCGCGCTCCATCGCGGACCCGGTGGCGTCCGTCCGCACGGGGCTGGCAAGCGTCGAGGAGGGGGACTTCGACGTGGAGGTCGAGGTGGACGACGGCAGCGAGGTGGGGCTGCTCGGGGCGGGCTTCAACCGCATGGCGGAGGGCCTGCGCGAGCGCGAGCGCCTGCGCGACCTCTTCGGTCGCCACGTCGGCCGCGAGGTGGCCCGCGCGGCGCTCACCGACGATCCGGAGCTCGGCGGCGAGGAGCGCGAGGTGGCCGCCCTGTTCATCGATCTGGTCGGCTCCACCGCGCTGGCCGCCGAGCGTCCGCCCGCGGCGGTGGTGACGATCCTGAACGAGTTCTTCGCCGTCGTCGTCGACGTGGTCGAGTCCCATGGCGGACTCGTGAACAAGTTCGAGGGCGACGCCGCCCTGTGCGTCTTCGGCGCCCCGGTGGAGCGCGCCTGTCCCGCGGCTGACGCCCTGGTCGCCGCGCGCGAGCTGCGCGCCCGTGTCGCGCAGGATGTCGCCGACGTGGACTTCGGCGTCGGCGTCTCCGCCGGGCGCGCGGTCGCCGGCAACGTCGGCGCGGAGGAGCGTTTCGAGTACACGGTGATCGGCGATCCGATCAACGAGGCCGCGCGGCTGTCCGATCTGGCCAAGCGCCGGCCCGAGCGCCTGCTGGCCTCGGAGGCCGCCGTACGCCGCGCCGGCGACCCGGAGGCCGAGCGCTGGAGCCTCGGCGAGGCGGTCGCGCTGCGCGGCCGCGCGGCGGACACCCGGCTGGCCACCGCGCCCACCTGAGCGCGGAGGCGAAGGCGTCAGCGGCCGGCCTGCGCGCGCCGGGCTCGACCCGCCGTGGCCGCGTCGCCCAGGCGTTCGGCCGCCACCGCGATCGCCGCGGGATTGACGTCGACGAGCACGAAGCGGCGACCGAGCGCCCTGCAGACGGCCCCGAGCGTGCCCGAGCCCGCGAAGAAGTCCAGGCACCAGCCATCCGGCCGCGAGGAGGCGGCGACCATCCGACGCACGACGCCCTCGGGCTTCTGGGTCGGGTACCCCGTCTTCTCCGCGCCGCTCGTGGGCACGATCGTGTGCCACCAGACGTCGGTCGGGAGCTTCCCGCGGGCCGCCTTCTCGGCCGTCACGAGGCCGGGAGCCATGTAGGGCTCGCGATCGACCTCTGCCGAGTCGAAGTGGTGGCGCTCGGGATCGCGGACGTAGACGAGGATCGTGTCGTGCTTGGCCGGCCAGCGCCGGCGCGAGCGGCCGCCGTAGTCGTAGGCCCAGACGATCTCGTTGAGGAAGCACTCGCGGCCGAACAGCTCGTCGAGCGCGAGCTTGCAGTAGTGGGCCTCGCGGTAGTCGACGTGCAGGTAGAGCGTGCCGTGCGCCGCCAGCAGCTGTCGCGCGCGCGAGAGCCGCGGCATCAGGAAGCCGAGGTAGTCGCCGAAGCTGTCGTCGTAGGCCAGCGAGCGCAGCAGCCGCGACCGGTAGCGCCGCCCGCCGAACCCGGTGCGATCGCCGTCGCCGGACGCGACCGTCGCGAGGGTCTGTCGCCGCTGCGCCTTGCCCGTGTTGAACGGGGGATCGACGTAGACCATGTCGAACGCCCCCTCGGGCAGCCGCGGCAGCACCTGCGCGTTGTCGCCCTCGATCAGCAGGTCGTCGTCGAGCGCGAGGATCGCCGGGGCGTCGCGGACGTGAAGGACCCTCATCGCAACCGACCGTAGCGGCGGGGGCGGGCGAATACCCTCCGGGGCCGATGCGGACCTTCGTCACGGCGCTCGCCGCGCTGCTCCTGGTGGCCCTCGCCGGCTGCGGCGATTCGTCCAAGCCGGGCTCGCCCGAGCGTCCCGCCGCGCCGGCCTCCGGATCGCCGCAGGCGGGGGGACTGGACCCGCTCGGCTATCGCCCGGAGCTCGAGGACGACTTCAGCGCGCGCGCCGCCGCTGGGCACGGCCACGTCCTCTACGCACACAGCCCGGGCGGCGTCGAGGCCTCAGCCCGCCGCGTCGCGCGCTTCCGCGGGCGGATCGAGACGGCCGCCGAGCGGGGCGACGTCGATCCCGACCTGCTCGAGGCGATGGTCTTCCTCGAGAGCGCGGGGCGCCCGGACGTGATCGCGGGCTCGGACCCCGAGAACGCAGCCGGGCTGACGCAGATCCTCGCCGAGACGGGCCAGAACCTGCTCGGCATGAAGATCGACCTCGCGCGGTCGCGGCGGCTCACGCGCCGCCACCGCCGGGAGCTGGCGCGCGGCCGCCCGGCGGCTGCGCGCGCGGCGCTGGCCGCGCGCCGGAGCGCCGACGAGCGCTTTCAGCCGGTCAAGGCCCTGGCGGCGACGGTGCGCTACCTGCGCCTCGCGCGCGAGCGCTTCGGCCGCGAGGACCTCTCGATCGTCTCCTACCACATGGGCATCGGGAACCTGCAGGGCGTGATCGCGGCGTACGGCGACGAGGACGAGCCCTCCTACGCGCGCCTCTACTTCGACTCGACCCCGCTGCGAAACGCGCCGGCGTGGCGGATGCTGGCGGACTTCGGCGACGACTCCTCCACGTACTGGTGGCGGGTGCTCGCCGCGCGGGTGATCATGCGCCTGCACCGCGAGGACCCCGGCCGGCTGGCCGAGCTGGCGCAGGCCCAGACGGCGAAGGGCTCGGCCGAGGAGGTCCTGCACCCGATCGACGACACGAAGGTGTTCGCCACGCCGAAGGACATTGCACGGGCGCGCGAGCGCGGCGATCTCGTCGCGCTCCCGCCGCCGGCGCGGCTGAGCTTCCGCCGCGACCGCCGCATGGGCGAGCTCGCCCGCCGCCTGCGCCAGCCCCGCTCGCTCTACTACGCGTTGCGGCCGGAGGCCGTGGCCCTGGCCGCCTACCTCGGCGCCGGGATCCGCCGCGTCAGTGGGCGCTCGGAGCCGCTCGTCATGACCAGCGCCGTGCGCGACACCCGCTACCAGCGGCTACTGACGGGGGTCAACCCCGAGGCCACCCGTGGCTACTCGCTGCACACCACCGGCTACGCGTTCGACGTGCTGCGGCGCTACCGCTCGCGGCGCCAGGCGACGGCGCTCCAGTTCTTCCTCGACCGTCTCCAGTCGCTCAACCTGATCGCGTGGGTGCGCGAGCCGGCGGCGATCCACATCACGGTCTCCAGCGACGCGCGGGCGCTCGAGGGGCTGCGGTTCAGCGCCCGATGAGCGAGCGGCGCGCGCCGACCAGCGACCGGTAGACGGGCCACTGGTAGCCGTTGGGCGAGAGCAGCCCCGTGTCCCACTGGCGCGAGCGCGCCGGCCCGGGCTCGCGGTAGAGCTGGTACCAGGTCATCAGCCGCACCCCGCTGCGCTTGGCGACCTGGAAGGCGAGCACGGAGTAGCGCGCGCGCAGGTACTCCGAGAAGACGCCGTAGTAGGCGCCGGGGCGCGGATAGCCGAACTCGGTGAACCAGATCGGCAGCGGGGCGCCGCGCGGGGTGCGCAGGCGCCGCTGGCGCGCCAGCCGCGCGAGCGTGATCCGCATCGCCGGGACGTTGGAGATGCCGACGTAGTAGGTCTCCCGCGCCCCGGGCGGCGTGCGGGTGAGCTGGTAGGGGTGATGGGCGAACCCGTCGGCGACCAGCCCGCGCGAGACACGGTCCAGGAATGTGAGCGCCTGGCCGCCCGGAGCGAGCTCGCCGATCAGCACCAGCGCGCGTGGATCGGCGCGCTTGACCGCCCGGTAGCCGGCTGTGAACAGGCGCCGGTAGATGTAGGGCGCCTCGCGGACGGGGCTGAGGTAGAGCGAGAGGTTGGGCTCGTTCCACAGGCCATACGAGCGCACACGGCCTCGGAAGTGACGCGCGACGGTCGCGGCGAAGGTGGCGAAGCGCGCGGGCGACGGCCGGAAGTAGGACATGTAGGCGGCGTTGGGCCCGCGCAGGAACGACGGATTGCCGGTGAGCACGAGGTGGACGTTCATGCCCCGCCGGCGGGCCTCGTTGACCGCGGCGTCATAGGGAGCGAGCCCGATGCTCGCGTAGCCCTGCCACACGACGCTGATCTTCAGCGTGGTCACACCGATCGCCTGCGCGCGGTCGAAGGCCAGATCGCGCTCGGGAGGTGCGGAAAGGACGAACGTCTTGTCGTCCTGGATGCCGATCTCGAAGGCGCCGGCGGGCGCCGGCGCGGCGAGCAGCGCGGCGAGCGCGAGCGCGAGCGCAGCGGTGAGTAGTCGGCGGGCGGACGGGCGGGGCACGGTGGGGCGGCGCGAGTCGGCGCCGGGGAACCCCGCGCCAGGAGGAAGCGCAGGGTAGCAACGCCGCCGACCCCCTCCGCCGGTTGGCAGATGCGCCATCGGGAGGCGCTCAGCGCGCCAGTAGGTCACGCGCGGCGGCGGTGACGGCCTCGGCGGTGATGCCCAGGCGCGAGAGCACCTCGGCACCCGGAGCCGAGGCGCCGAAGCGGTCGACGCCGACCGCGCGATCGACCCAGCGTTCCCACCCGAACGTGACGCCGGCCTCGATGGAGACGCTCGGCACGGTCGGGGGAAGCACGGACTCGTGGTACTCGCCCGGCTGCTGCGCGAAGAGCTCCCAGCTGGGCATGGAGACCACGCGCGCGGAGACTCCCTCGCCGGCCAGCGAGCGCGCGGCCTCGAGCGCCAGCGAGACCTCCGAGCCCGTCCCGACGAGCACGACGTCGGCCTGCTCGGGCCCGCACAGCGTGTAGGCCCCCCGCGCGAGGCCGGCGGCCGGCGCCAGCTCGCCGCGGTCGAGCACGGGAACGCCCTGGCGCGTCAGCACGAGGCATGCCGGCCCGTCGAGCTGCTCGAGGATCAGCCGCCACGCCTCGGCGACCTCCGTCGCGTCGGCGGGACGCAACACGGTCAGCCCGGGGATCGCCCGCAATGCGGCGAGCTGCTCGACCGGCTGGTGGGTCGGGCCGTCTTCTCCGAGCCCCAGGGAGTCGTGCGAGAACACCCAGGCGACGTCGAGCTCCATCAGCGCCGAGAGGCGGATCGCGGGGCGCATGTAGTCGGAGAAGATCAGGAAGGTCGAGCCGTACGGGCGGACGATCCCCCCGTGCAGGGCGAGCCCGTTGACCGCCGCGCCCATCGCGTGCTCGCGCACTCCCCAGTGGACGTTGCGGCCCGCCTGCGCCGCCGTGAAGGCGTCCTCGCGGTCGAAGCCGGTCTTGACCGAGCCGGCGAGGTCCGCGGACCCGCCGACCATCGTCGGCACCAGGTCGGCGAAGCCCTGCATCACCTCGCCGCCCGCTGCGCGCGTCGCGAGCTTGGGCTTCTCGGCCGGATCGAAGCCGGGGAGCGCGCCGGCCACGCTGCCTGCCGGGCGGCCGTCCCATGCCGCGTCCCACTCCTCGGCGCGGGCCGGGTGCTCGGCGCGCCAGCGCTCGAAGCGCTCGCGCCACTGCGCCTGCGCCCGCTCGCCTCGCTCGACCGCGCTGAAGGCCGCGTAGACCTCCTCGGGGACGGCGAACGACTCGTCGGGGTCCCACCCGAGCGCGGACTTCGCGGCGCGTACCTCGTCCTCGCCGAGCGGAGCGCCGTGCGAGGCGGCGGTGTTCTGCTTGTTGGGCGCGGGCCAGGCGATCGTCGTGCGCACGCGCACCAGCGTGGGGCGCTCGAGCTCCGCGCACCCTTCGGCGATCGCCGCCTCCAGCGCCGCGAGGTCGTTGACGTCGTCCACCGAGAGCGTCTGCCACCCGTATGCGCGGAAGCGGCCCTCGACGTCCTCGCCGTCGAAGGCAAGCGACGTCTCGCCGTCGATCGTGATCCCGTTGTCGTCGTAGAGGTAGACCAGCCGGCCGAGCCGCAGGTGACCGGCCAGCGAAGCGGCCTCGGAGGCGATTCCCTCCATCAGGTCGCCGTCGGAGCAGATCGCGAACGTGCGGTGGTCGCACACCTCCGCGCCGTAGCGCTCGCGCAGGAAGCGCTCCGCCATCGCCATCCCGACGCCGTTGGCGAAGCCCTGGCCGAGCGGGCCGGTGGTGGTCTCCACCCCCGGCGTGACGACCGTCCGGTCGCGCTCGGGATGACCGGGCGTCCGCGACCCCCACTGGCGGAAGCTCCTCAGGTCGCCGAGGCCGAGGTCGTAGCCCGAGAGGTGCAGCGCGGCGTAGAGCAGCATCGACCCGTGGCCGGCGGAGAGCACGAAGCGATCGCGGTCGGGCCACGCGGGATCGCGCGGGTTGTGGCGCATCACGCGCGCGTAGAGGAGATAGGCGGCGGGAGCCATCGCCATCGGCATCCCGGGGTGACCCGAGTTGGCAGCCTCGACGGAGTCCATCGCCAGCGTGCGCACGGCGTCGACGCAGAGCTGCTCGACGCCGGCGGGCACGGCGGATCGATCGCGGGCGGCGGATTCGGGCAACGGGGAGGTGCGGGTGGCGAGCGCCGACGGGGGGTTCATGGAGCGTATCCTCGCTCCGCGTCCGGACGCGCCCGGAACGCAACTCAGGGGGATTCGCGCGCCTCGCGGGCAACCCCCGGCCGGCGCAGCTGGGTGAGCGCGCCGGCCAGCCGCGCGCGGCGGCCGACCTCCTCCGGCGCGCCGCAGAAAGCGCCGCCGGGACAGTCCTCGGCCGAGACCGGGCGGCCGGGATCGCGCACCCCGGCAAGCGAGATCAGCCCGCCGGCGAGCACCAGCAGGGCGGCGAGGGCGACGGCCAGGCGGAAGGCGTCGACCGAGGCGTCGTCCAGCGCCCCGGCTACCGCCGCGCGGTCTCCCGCCGGCAGCGCTGCCGGCGCGCCGCCGGTCAGCGGCCGCGTCCTGGCGTCCGCCAGGTACGTGCGCGCCTCGGCGCCGACCGCACGCCCTGCGAGGCGCTTGTCGAGCGTCGCCGTGAACTGCGCGGCCACGGCGACCCCGACAGCGGCCACCGAGAGCAGGCCCGCCACCCGCGCGATCGCGTTGTTGATGCCCGACGCGACGCCCGCGTGCTCTCCCTCCACCCCGCCGAGCACCGTGGCGGTCAGCGGGGCGACCGTCGCCGCGAGGCCGAGCCCGAACACGAGCAGCGCCGGCAGCAGCGCGCCGGCGTAGTCGGCTCCCTCGTCCACGCGCAGGAGCAGGAGCAGGCCGGCGGCAGCGACCACCGGGCCGGCAGCCATGAAGCGGCGCGGCCCGAAGCGGTCGGCCAGCGCGCCGAAGCGGCGCGAGAGCGCGAACAGCAGCACCGTCACCGGCATCAGCGCCAGCCCGGCGCCCAGCGGGCTGTACCCGCCCACCTGCTGGAGGAAGAGGACGAGGAAGAAGAACGGGATGCCCAGGCCGGCATAGACGGCAAGCGTCGCCAGGTTGCCTGCGGCGAAGTTGCGCCGGGCGAACAGCGCCAGGGGGACCATCGGGTCGCGCTCCCTGCTCTCCACCACCGCGAAGAGCACGAGCAGCGCGAGGCCGACGACCAGCGGACCGAGGATCAGCGGGTCCCCCCAACCGTGGTTGGGCTGCTCGATCAGCGCGAAGACCGGTCCCGCCAGCCCGAATGCCGCTAGCAGGGCGCCGCGGATGTCGACCCGCGGCCGCGGCGCATCGACACGGTCGGGCGGCATCGCGTAGAGGATCAGCGCGAGCGTCGCCGCAGCCGGGATGAGGTTGATCGCGAAGACGGAGCGCCATGACGCGACCTCCAGCAGCGCGCCGCCGCCCAGCGGCCCGACCACTGTCGCCATCCCCGTCCACGCGGTCCACGAGCCGATCGCCTTGCCGCGCTCGGACTCGTCGAACGTCGTCACGATGATCCCCATCGTGCTGGGCACGAGCAGCGCGCCGGCGATGCCCTGAAGGGCGCGCGCGGCGATCAGCACCCCGCCGCTGGGCGCCGCCGCGCACAGCAGGGAGGTCAGCCCGAAGGCGGCGATGCCGAGGGCGAAGATGCGCCGGCGTCCGAAGATGTCCCCCAGCGATCCCCCGATCAGGAGCAGCGAGCCCAGCGTGAGCAGGTAGGCCTCGACCACCCACTGCTGCGTCGACAGGCCCGCGTCGAGGTCCTCGCGGATCGCCGGCAGCGCAACGTTGACCACCGTCGAGTCCAGGAAAGCGATGCCCGAACCGAGGATGCAGGCGAGCAGGATCAGGCGCTTGCGCGAGTCGTCCGGCCCCGACCCGGCCGGGTTCACCGACGCGGCCACCGGGTCTACGTTGACGCGGCTGTCAAGCCGGACGCGTCCACGCTCGCCGCGCGGGATAGGGTTACCGGTGTGGCCGAGCCCGTTGAGCCCACTCCGCCCCCGGGCGCCGGGCCCGGTCGCCGCGGTAAGCGGCCGTCCGGGGAGACGATGCTGCCGCCGCGCGGGCGCCGGCGCTTCGCGGTCGAGACGGTGTTCATGCGCGTGGTCGCCACGGCCGGCATCGTGGGCATCGGCGTCGCGCTCGGAGCGATCCTCAGCTCGTCGGACGTCGAAGGGTGGATCATCGGCCTCGTGATCGCGCTGCTCAGCGTCGTGCTCGCAGCCGTGCTCTGGAGCTCACGTCAGCTGTAAGAGTCGGCGTAGGATCCAACGGTGGCCTCGCACGCACTTCACTGCCTCGTGGAGATCCCGAAGGGCAGCCGCAACAAGTACGAGTGGGACGAGCAGCTCGGCGCGATCACCTTCGACCGGTTCCTCTTCTCCTCGGTCGTCTATCCGCTCGACTACGGGATGATCCCCGACACGCTCGCCGAGGACGGAGACCCGCTCGACGCGATGGTCTGCGTGTCCGAGCCCACGTTCCCCGGCTGCGTGATCCCGGTCAAGCCGATCGCCCTGTTCAAGATGAGCGACGACAAGGGGATCGACGACAAGATCATCTGCGTCCCGCTCCAGGACCCAAACTGGAACTTCGCCGAGCGACTCGAGGACCTCCCCCCGCAGCTGCGCGACGAGATCTCCCACTTCTTCTCCGTCTACAAGACGCTCGAGCAGAAGACCGTCGAGGTCGACGGCTGGTACGCGCGCGAAGACGCGGTCGAGGTGATCGAGGCGGCGCGGCGACGATGGGCCGAGCGCCAGAAGCCATGACCGAGATCCACAGAACCCCGGACGAGCGCTTCGAAGGGCTGCCGGACTTCCCGTTCGCCCCCCACTACCGCGCGGCCGGCGACCTGCGGCTGGCGCATTTGGACGAGGGCGACGGGCCGCCGGTTGTCTTCTTCCACGGCGAGCCGACGTGGTCGTTCCTGTGGCGCAAGGTGATCCCGCCCGTGCTGGAGGCGGGCTACCGCTGCGTCGCGCCCGACCTCGCCGGCTTCGGGCGCTCGGACAAGCCCACGGACCTCGGCTGGTACTCCTACGAGCGCCACGTGGAGCTGATGGCGGAGCTGGTCGAGCAGCTCGACCTGCGCGACGCGACGGCCGTGGTGCACGACTGGGGCGGGCCGATCGGGCTGCGGTTGGCGGTGGAGCATCCCGATCGGTTCTCGCGCATCGTGATGACCGACACCGGCCTCTTCACGGGCCACCAGCGGATGAACGACGCGTGGATGGCGTTCCGCGACTTCGTCGAGCGCACGGAGGACCTGCCGATCTCGATGCTCGTGCGCCGGGCGTGCCACACCGACCCCGGCGACGACGTGGCCGCCGCCTACGACGCGCCCTTCCCCGAGCCGCGGTCCAAGGCGGGCGCGCGCGCCTTCCCGCTGATGATGCCCCTGGCGCCGCAGGACCCGGGCGCGGAGGCGGGCCAGAGGGTCCTGGAGGCGCTGACGCAGGACGAGCGTCCGATCCTGATGCTGTGGGCCGACTCCGACCCGGTCCTCGACCTAGACACCGGCCGGCGCTTCGCAAAGCGCATCGGGCGCCCGGAGCCCGAGGTGATCGCCAACGCCTCGCACTTCCTCCAGGAGGACCAGGGAGAGCTGGTCGGGCGCCGAATCGCCGACTGGCTGAGCACTGACGACTGAGGCCTGAGGACTGGCGACCGGCGACCGGCGACTGGCGACTGGCGACTGGCGACTACCCCTCGAGCCTCGGATCCGACGCCGCGGCGCGCGCCTCGTAGGCGGCACGGGCCGAGCGATCGGCTTTGAACAAGACCTCGTCGACCTTGAGCGCGCGGTCCAGCGCCTCCGCCGCACGGCGCGGCATCAGCGCCCGCAGCCGCATTGTCGGCCCTAGGGACCGCGGCACCCACACGTCGACGCGCGGGCGCCGGAGCGTCTCCACGATCGCCTCGGCGACCTCGGCGGGCTCGAGCACGCGAAAGCCGCGCGCCTCGCGATAGCCGGCGACCATCTCGGTGCGCACGATCGCCGGCATCACGATCGAGAACTCGATCCCGCTGCCGCGGTGCTCGGCGCGGACGGCCTCGGTCAGCCCGACGACGGCGTGCTTGGTCGCCGTGTAGGTGGCGCTGCCGGGCGGCGTCAGCTTCCCGGCCGAGGAGGCCACGTTGACCAGGTGGGCGTGGGGCCGGCCGCGCAGCCGCGGCAGCGCCTCCTTCATCCCGTGGATCACGCCCCGCAGATTCACGTCGAGCTGGCGCGCGGTGGCCAGGTCGTCCTCCTCGAGGAACGGTCCGAGATGGATGATCCCGGCGTTGTTGACCATCACGTCGAGCGGTCCGAGGCGCTCCTCGGCCGCGTCGAGGAAGCGCGCGAAGGAGTCGCGGTCCGTGACGTCCACGTGCGCCGCGAAGCACTCGCCGCCGATCGCGGTCGCGGCGCGCTCGGCCTGCTCCACGTCGAGGTCGCCCACCGCCACCCTCGCGCCCGCGCGCGCCAGCGCCTCGGCGGTGGCGCGGCCGATCCCGCGCGCGCCACCGGTCAGGGCGACTACCCGGCCGGCGATCGGACGTGCGGCGCGGGCCACGCTCAGGCCGAGGTCTCGACGCCCGCCGGCGCCGGAGCGCCGGCGGAGTCGGGCGGGCGCTGCACGTCGCCCGCCGCGTCCGCGTCCGGCGAGAGCGACGGCTCGCTGCGCGCGGCGCGGGACTCGTAGGCCGAGCGGCGGGAGAAGTCGGCGTCGGCGAGGATGCGATCGCCCTTGGTCGCGCGGGCCAGCCACTCCTGCGCGCGGCGGGGCAGGAGCACGCCCACCCGCCACAGCGGGCCCAGCTCCCGGGGCACGTAGACCTCCAGCCGCGGCCGGCGGATCGCCTCGACGATGGCGTCGGCGACGTCCTCGGGCTCGACCCACTTCACCCCGCGCGACTGGGGCAGGCCCGCGGCCAGCTCCGTGTTCACGACGCCGGGCATCACCACCGTGCAGTCGATCCCGTCATCGCGGGTCTCGTAGGCGACGGACGCCGTCAGGCCGACCACCGCGTGCTTGCAGGCGATGTATGTCGCGCCGCCGGGCGGCGCCACCTTCCCGGCATAGGACGCCAGGTTGACGACGTGCCCGGCGCCCCGCGGGCGCATCCGGTGCAGCGCGAGCTTGGTCCCCGTGATCACGCCGTGGAGGTTGATGTCGACCTGCCGGATCGCGGTCTCGTCGCTCTCCTCGTGAAACGGCCCGAGCGGCATGATCCCCGCGTTGTTGACCAGCACGTCGACCGCGCCCAGGCGATCCTCGGCGGCCTCGAGGAACCGCGCGAAGGAGTCGCGGTCGGTGACGTCCAGATGCGCAGCGAAGCAGTCGCCGCCGATCTCCGCCGCGGTGCGCCGTGCGAGCTCCGAGTCGAGGTCGCCGATCGCCACCCTCGCGCCCGCGGCGGCAAGCGCGCGGGCGGTGGCGCGGCCGATCCCGCGGGCGCCGCCGGTGAGGGCGACGACCCTGCCGTGGATGGGACGGGGCGCCTGCTTGGCCATGCATCTCCTCTCTGGCTCGCGCTGGGCGGCGAACCGTAGCGCGCCGGTCGCAAGCGCCGTTTGCCGCCGCGGCCACGCGCCTGCGATGATCGCCGCAGCGTCCACCGGAGGAGAGCCAATGGCCGTCACCGTCGTCCTGTCCGAGATCCAGCGCGACACGCTGGCCACGCTGTGCGACACCTTCGTCCCGCCGGTCGAGCGCGACGACGATCCCACGGGGTTCTGGGGCCGTCCGGCGTCGGCGATGGCGATCCCCGACGCGATCGAGCAGCAGCTCGGCACGCTGCCCGAGGACCAGCTCGGCGGGTTGCGCGAGCTGCTCGACGCGCTGGCCGCCCAGGGGTTCAACGAGGCGCCCCAGGAGGGCCGCGAGCAGATGCTCCACGCCTTCGCCGACTCCTCTCCGGAGACGCTGGCCGGAGTGCACGCGTTCAAGGGCCTCACGCTGATGCTCTTCTACGGCCTGCCCGACCCGCAGACAGGACGCAACCCCAACTGGGAGGCGATCGGGTACCCGGGGCCGCTGTCGGCGCCGCCGTCGCCCGAGCAGGCGCCGAAGACGATCCGCACGCTCGCGCCGGCGGACGACGCGCTGACGCTCGAGGCCGATGTGTGCGTCGTCGGGTCCGGTGCGGGCGGCGGGGTGATCGCGGGAAAGCTCGCTGCGGACGGCAAGCAGGTCGCGGTGCTGGAGATGGGCGGCTACTACAACGAGGCGGACTTCAACCAGCTCGAGCTGTGGGCCTACGAGAACCTCTACCACGGGGGATCGCTGCACCCGACGGCCGAAGGTCAGGTCACGCTGATGGCGGGCGCCTCGCTGGGCGGCGGGACGACTGTCAACTGGACCAACTGCCTGCGCACTCCCGAGTGGGTCAGGCAGGAGTGGGAGGACGAGCACGGGCTCGAGGGCGTCGGCGGCTCGGAGTTCGACCGCCATCTCGACGCGGTGCTCGAGCGAATCGGCGCGACCGATCGCTGCTCGGACTACAACGGGCCACACCAGCGCCTCCAGGAGGCCTGCGAGAAGTCGGGCTTCGGGTTCGAGCGCATCGTGCGCAACGCCGACCCGGCCACCTACGACCCCGAGACCGCCGGCTTCATGCAGTTCGGCGACAACACCGGCTCGAAGCTCGGGACGCTGAAGACCTACCTGCAGGACGCCGCCGACCGCGGGGCGCAGTTCGTCGTGCGCTGCCGGGCCGAGCGCATCCTCGTCGAGAACGGGCGCGCCGCCGGCGTCGAGGGAACATACGCGGACCCGGAGGGCAGGCGCGGGCGGGTCGTCGTCCGCGCGCCGCAGGTCGTGGTGGCCTGCGGCGCGCTCGAGTCGCCGGCGCTGCTGCTGCGCTCGGACATCGGCGGCGGCGCCGTCGGCGACTACCTGCGCCTTCACCCGGGCACCGCCGTCGTCGGCTACTACGACGAGCCCCAGAAGGGCTGGTGGGGTCCTCCGCAGAGCGGGCTCTCGCACCACTTCGCCGACGTGGACGACGGCTACGGCTTCCTGCTCGAGGGATCGGCCGCCAGCGTCGGGTCGACCGGGGCGGCGCTGCCCTGGGAGTCGGGCAGCCAGCACAAGGAGATGATGGCCGAGGGCCGTTTCTCAGCGCCCTTCGTGTTCCTGATCCGCGACCGCGGGCACGGGCGCGTGACGATCGACGGCGAGGGCAACGCGGTCCACCACTACCTGCTCACCGAGGAGGCCGACCTACGGCTCTTCCGCCGCGGGCTCGACGAGGTGATCAAGCTCCACGACGTCGCTGGGGCCCATGACGTCGTGACCTTCCACCGGCGGCTCGCGCGGTGGCGCCGGGGCGAGGACCTCGACGCCTACCGCGAGCACGTCGCGTCGCTGCCGCTGACGCCGCACGAGCACGCCACCTTCTCGGCGCACCAGATGGGCTCTTGCCGGATGGGGCGCGATCGCGGCTCCAGCGTCGCCAACCCGTGGGGCGAGCTGCACGACGTGCCGGGCGTGTGGATCGGGGACGCCAGCGCCTTCCCGTCGGCCTCCGGCGTCAACCCGATGGTCTCGATCATGGCCCTCGCGCACCGCACGGCGGGCGCGATCGCCGCGGCGTCCTAGCCGGACCGGCGGCGGCGCCGGGTATCCTCCCGGCGCGATGGCGTTCTTCCGGCACGACGGCCACCGCCTCGCCTACACGGTCTACGGCGAGGGCCCGCGGACCACGGTCCTGCTCCCGGGCCTCCTGCTCTCTCAGCGCATGCACGTGCCGCTGGCGCGCGAGCTGGCCGAGCGCGGCAACCGGGTGGTCACGTTCGACTTCCTCGGCCACGGCCGGTCCGATCGCCCTCGCGACATGCGCGCCTACGGGATGGAGATCTTCGCCGAGCAGACCGTCGCGCTGCTCGACCACCTCGAGCTCGACGACGCGGCGGTGCTCGGCACGTCGCTGGGCGCCAACGTCGCGCTGAACATCGCCGAGCAGGCGCCCGAGCGCCTGCGCGGCCTGGTGATCGAGATGCCGGTGCTCGACAACGCGCTGCTCGGGTGCGCGATCGCCTTCACCCCGCTGATGGTCACGCTCACGTTCGGCGAGCCGGTGATGAAGCTGGTCGGCGCCCTGGCCCGTGCGGTCCCCAGCGACTCCGTGCCGTTCTGGGGCGACATCCTGCTCGACTGGGTGCGTCAGGACCCCGGACCGAGCGCCGCCGTGATCCAGGGCCTCTTCTTCGGCCGCACCGCGCCGCCCGCGTCCGTGCGCCGCACGCTCGAGACGCCGACGCTGGTGATCGGCCACCCGCGCGATCCCGTGCACCCCTTCTCCGACGCCGACGCGCTGGCGCGCGAGATGCCCAACGCCCGATTGATCGACGCCAACTCGATCATCGAGCTGCGGCTGTGGCCGGAGCGCCTGACCGGTGAGATCTCCTCGTTCCTGGCGTCGTGCTGGAAGCCGCGCAAGGCGCCGGCGACGCGCCGCCGCAAGACCGCGGCCGCCAACCGCTCCCGATCGACCCGCCGCACGGCGCGGCCCGCGTGATGTCGAGCCGGCGCGAGGAGAAGGAGGCCCGCCGGGCCGAGCGCCTCGCCCAGGAGGAGGCCCACGCGCGCTCGGAGGCGCGGCGGCGGCGGCTGGGAATCGTGCTCGGCGTGCTGCTGGCGGTTGCCGCCGTCGCGGCGATCGTGATCGCGCTCGCCTCGGGCGGAGGCGGAGGCGACGAGCCCGAGCCGACCGGCGACGTCGAGAAGACGCCGGTGCCCGCGCAGCGCACCACCGACCTCAACGCGGCAGCCCGCGCGGCGGGCTGCGAGGTGCGCTCGTTCGAGGTCGGGCCGAACGACCGCCAGCACGTGAGCGAGGACGTCGAGTACCGGACCAACCCCCCCAGCTACGGCCCGCACGCCCCCGCGCCGGCGTCCGACGGCGACTACGTCGGCCAGGGCACCCCCGCGAAGGAGGCGCTCGTGCACTCACTCGAGCACGGCCGGGTGATCCTGCACTACAAGCCGGGCCTCGACGCGCGGCGCGTCGGCCAGCTCCAGACGCTGCTGGGGGAGAAGCCCAAGCCAAACGTGATTCCCGGCTACAACGCGCTGCTGGTCCAGAACGACACCGGGATGCCCTACGAGGTCGCCGCCACCGCCTGGGGGCGCTTCATCGGATGCCGGCGCTTCACCGACGCGTCCTTCGACGCGCTGCGCGCCTTCCGCACCGCCTACGTGGACAAGGCGCCCGAGCTGATCCAGGTACCGCAGTAGCAGCCTGACCGTTCGCGCGGACCGCGCGGCAGGCCCGCCGCCCCGTTCTGACCGACGCGACCTGCAACGCCCCCTCCCGCGTACGCAACAGTGCGCCTGCGAGCGTGTTGGAGGATGGGAATGCCCCGCGTGCTCGCCCTGATCGCCGGCGTGATCCTGGCCGCCGGCCTGTGGGCCGCCGCGCCCGCGCTCTCGCTCGACCCGTACGTGCCGCGCGCGGTGGACTTCGAACAGGCGCTCGACGTGCCCGCGCCCGCGCGCGCCGCCGCCGCCCGCACCGCCGCTCCCGGCGGCCTCACCACGCGCGCCACGCGCGCTCCGCGGCGGTTCGACCTGGTCGGGCTGCGCTGGAGCGATGCCGTCTCCCCGCTCGTGTGGGTGCGCGTCCGGCGCGACGGCGGCAGCTGGACACGCTGGGTGCGCGCGGACGCCGACCCCGACCACCGGCCAGATCGCGCGCCCGTCCGGCGCGGGTCCGATCCGGTGTGGGCGGGCGGCGCCGACCACTACCAGGTGCGCCTCTCCCGCCCGGTTCGCGGCCTGCGCGCGCACTTCGTCAACTCCACCGGCACGGCGACGCCCGCCGACCGGCTGCGCACCACGCTGCGGCGCGCGGCCCACAGCGCCGTGGTCGCACTCGCCTCCCCGGTCGCCCGCGCCGCCACCACCGCTCCGCCGATCGTCGCGCGGGACTTCTGGGGCGCGTCGCAGTGCCCGCCGCGAAGCGCGCCGGCCTACGGCCAGGTGTCCTTCGGCGTCGTGCACCACACGGTTTCCGCGAACTCGTACCGGCGGGAGGAGTCGGCCGGCATCGTGCTGGCGATCTGCCGCTTTCACCGCAACTCCAACGGGTGGAGCGACATCGGCTACAACTTCCTCGTCGACCGCTACGGGCAGATCTTCGAGGGCCGCGCCGGCGGGATCGAGAACGCGGTGGTCGGCGCGCAGGCGGCGGGCGTCAACTCCTACTCGAGCGGCGTTGCCAACATCGGCGACTTCTCCACCGCCGGTCAGTCGGGCGCCGGGCACGAGGCGGTGGCGCGCCTGCTCGCGTGGAAGCTCGCACACCATGGCGTACCCACGCAGGGGACCGTGGTCGTCAACGGCCGTCCCTTCGAGCGCATCTCCGGCCACCGCGACGCGAACTCCACGTCGTGCCCCGGCAACGCCCTCTACGCGCAGCTGCCCTCGATCCGTGCGCGCGCCGCAGCGCTCGGCGGAGGCGGCGGACTGTCGCTGGTCCCCGCCGCGCGGCGGCTTCGCCATCCGGCGTCCACCGTGCTCACCGGACGGCTCACCGGCCAGGACGGCGCGGCGATCGGCGGCGCGACCCTGGAGCTGCAGGCGCGCACCGCCGCCGGCGCGTTCGTCCGCGTCGGCTCGACCTCCACGCTCGCGGACGGGCGCTGGTCGGCGACGCTGGCCTCCTCGCGCAGCGGCGTCTACCGCGCCCACTGGGCGGGCGACAACGTCAACCCGCCCGCCACGTCGCCCGCCGTGCCGGTAGCCGTGGCGCCGCTGATCTCGATCCGCGCGCGCGCCGCACGGGTCGCGGTGCGCCGCTCGGTGGTGATAACGGGCACCGTCACGCCCGCGAAGCGCCGGCTGACGCTCCTCGTGTTCCAGCGCGCGCGCTTCGGCTGGCGGATCGTCGGCCGGCGCACAATCGCCCCCCGTGGCACCCGGTTCGTCGTCGCCTTCCCGCCCGCCTTCCTCGCGCTGTACCGCTTCCAGGCGGTGTTCGCCGGCGATCCGGTGAACGCCTCGATCGGCTCCGGCTACGCCTTCGTGCGCACCTACCGGCTGCCTGCGCGACGCTGAGGGCGCGCGCTCACCGGGGAGCCGGCGGTCCCGGCGGATCGACGATGTCCCGGCCGGTGGGCTCCATCGCCTCGTCGAGCTCGAGCTGCCAGTAGTAGCGGGTGAAGGTCACGCCGGAGCGGTATTCGCCGACGTGGGGCTCGACGGGCTCCCCGCGCGCCATCCGCACGATCAGCTCCGGGTAGGTGCGGCCCGCCGGCGCCGCGTACATCGGCGCCGGGAAAGCGCCCCCAAAGCGCGTGTTGACGTCGGTGATCCCGAGCCCGACCTCGGCGTCGCGAAAGACCTGCACGGTGCAGGGTCCCCGGACCCCCAGCGCCTCGACCACCCGGCGCCCCAGCTCCACCATCTCGCGGTCGCCGATCACCGTCCCCTTGATCGACTCGCCGCCGCGCGACTCGATCATCGTGCGAGGGATCGCGTTGAGACAGCGGCCGTCGAGGTCCGACAGGCAGTCGATCGAGAGCTCGGACCCCTGCATCAGGCGCTGGACCATCACCGGCTCCTCGACGTAGCGACAGAAGAACTCGGTCTCGGCCGCATCGCGCGCGGCATGGATCGACCGCGCGCCCGAGCCCCTGCGCGGCTTGACCATCACCGGATAGCCCCCGGGGTCCTCGCCGGGCAGCACGGTCGGCGGCGACGGCAGCCCCAGGCGTTCGAGCAGCAGGTGGGTCTCGTACTTGTCGTAGGTCGCAGCGGCGACCTCGGGCTCGGGCACCAGGGCCGGAAGGCGGCCCGCCGCGCGGGCGTGGGCGAGCACCTCGATGTCGAGATCGGTGAGCGGGACGACCGCCCCCAGGTCGTGCTCGGCGCACAGCGCCTCGAGCGCGGGGACGTAGCCGGGATCGTCGATCCGGGGCACCGCGCTGCGGACGTCCGCTGCGTACTGCGCGGGGGCCAGCGGGCTCGGGTCCGCGGCCACCGTCGTCGCATGCCGGGCGAAGGCGGCGACGATGTCGTAGCGCTTCCCGACTCCGGTCAGGAGCACTCCCGGGCCGGCGGTCATCTCCCCCACCCGCCGGTCTCGCCCTTGTACAGCCCCTGCCCCGTCAGCACCATCCTGGCCGTGCGGGCCAGGATCGCCAGGTCCAGCCGCAGCGACTGGTGCTCCACGTACCAGAGGTCCAGCTCGATGCGCTCGGACCACGGCAGCGACGCGCGGCCGTTGACCTGCGCCCACCCGGTGATCCCCGGCCGCACGCGCAGGCGGCCGCGCTGGCGCTCGGTGTAGTGCTCGACCTGCACGGGGATCGTCGGCCGCGGCCCGACGATCGACATCTCGCCCCGCAGCACGTTGACGAGGTTGGGCAGCTCGTCCAACGAGGTCCGGCGCAGGAACGCCCCGGCGCGGGTGATCCGCGCGTCGCCCTCGGCGACCGCGAGGCCGGCGCCGACGTGCTCGGCGCCGTGGACCATCGTGCGCAGCTTGTAGAGGTCGAACGGGCGGCCGTCACGCCCTACGCGGCGCTGGCGGTAGATCGGGTGGCCCGGCGTCTCGAGCCGGATCGCCGCCATCGCGGCGAGCAGCACGGGGGCGCCGAGCACCAGGCCGGCTCCCGCCAGCAGCACGTCGATGGCACGCTTCACCGCGTTCCCTCGGCGGGTTCCCACCCGGCCGGCGTCCCGTGCCGCAGCCAGTCCCACAGGCCCGCGGCCGGCGAGGCGGTCGTCAGCACGTAGTAGCGCGCGAGCAGCAGCGGTCGCAGCGGCAGCGCGCCGGCGGCGAGGGCGGCCAGCAGGACCGCGGCCTGAAGCGCCAGCGTGACCACGTAGACCGGACCGGCGCCGAGCAGCGCGACGTTCGTCCCCAGAGCGACCAGGTGCAGGAACGGGGTGGCGTAGCGCAGCAGCCGGTGCGAGGCGATCATCAGCGCATAGAGCGGCCCGTAGCCGCGCGGCGAGAGCATCCCCCCGCGCAGGACGATCGGCCAGGTGTGGCTCATCATCCGCCGCTTGCGCGCGAACTCGCCCTCGATCGACGGCACCATCCGCTCGGTGGCGCGCGCGGCGGGCGCGTAGACCGCGCGCCATCCGCGCTTGACCATGTTGAACGGGAACGAGAGGTCGTGGCCCATGATCGGGTCGACGCACAGGTAGGCCTCGCGCCGGGTCGCGTAGATCGCCCCGTTGCCGCCGGTGACCGAGGCCAGGCGCGACTCCAGCTCGCGCAGGGCCATCTCGTAGCGCCAGTACACCCCCTCCTGGTTGCCCCCGCCCGCGTCGAGGAAGCTGACCCGGCCGCAGACGTAGCCCACGCCCGGATCGGCAAACGGCGCCACCAGCTCGCGCAGCGCATCGCGCTCCCACAGCGCGTTGGCGTCGGAGAACGCGACGATCTCCCCCCGCGCGCGCTCGACCGCCGCATCCTGCGTGCGCACCTTGCCCGCGCGCGGCAGCTCGAGGACCACGTCGGCGCCCGCTTCGCGCGCGCGCTGCGCGGTTGCGTCCGGCGAGCCGTCGCAGGCGACGGTCAGCTCGAGGCGATCGCGCGGATAGTCCAGGTCGCGCAGGTTCGCGATCCTGCGGTCGATCACCGTCGCCTCCTGATAGGCCGCGACGACCACTGACACGAGCGGGGTTTGATCGGCGGGGCTAGCCGTGGCCTGCGGACCCGAGTGCCACAGCCGCGCAAGCGTCGCGAGCAGCAGCGCGTAGCCGAGCTGCGTGTAGACGAGCAGGGCGGCGCAGGCCCAGAAGATGGCCGCGAGGACGGTCACGGCCGGGATTCTCCGCGATGCGCCGCCCGGAGGCGGTCAACCAGCCGTGAGCGCCCGGTACAGCTCGAGCGTGCGGGCGGCGACCGCGTCCCACGAGTAGGGCCCGGCGGCGGCGCGCGCGGACGCCGCCGCCAGCGCCGCGCGGCGCTGGGGGTCGTCGAGCAGGCGGCGTAGCGCGAGGTGCAGCGCGGCCGGGTCGCCCGGGGCGACGAGCTCGGCGGCGCCGGTCTCCGCCACCTCGGGGAAGCCGCCGACCGCGGACAGCAGCAGCGGCTTGCCGAACGCCAGCGCGGTGAACAGCACGCCCGACTGGTCGATCTCGCGGTAGGGCAGCACCACGAGATCGGCGCGGCGAAAGTAGGCGGGGATCTCGGCGTCGGTGATGAAGCGCGGCACGAACCGCACGTTCGGCGTGGCGCGACTGCGCAGGGCGCGCAACGGCATGCGCGGCATCCCCACGACCCACAGCTCGCCCTCGCCGATGCCGTGCCACGCCTCGAGCAGGACATCGATCCCCTTGTAGGGGCGCATCAGCCCGAAGCAGAGCACCACCGGCCCCTCGACGGCGGCCAGCTCCGCCGGCAGCGGCGCCTCCTCGGGCTGGCGCGTGAGATGCTCGAACGCCCCGTGGGGGATCACGTGCACCAGCTCCGGGTCGACGCCGAGGTCGACGACCAGCCGCTCGCGACCGTGGCGGGAGTGGACGACGACGGCGTCCATCCGTCCGTACAGGCGCCGCTGGGCGCGCAGCTGCCCCGCACGCGGCTCGCGCGGGAGCACGTCGTGCGCGGTCAGCACGAGCGGGCGCTTGCGCGGAAGCAGGCGGACGTCGAGCGGCTGGACCGCCAGCCACTGGAAGTGCACGACGTCGGCGCGGCGCGACGCGCGGCGGTAGCGCAGCATGTCCGGGACGTGCTGGCCCAGCTTGGCTGCGAGGCGCATCCGCGAGCCCGGCGGGCCGGGGGCGAACCGGTAGAAGTCCTCGCACACGGCGTAGCCGTCCCGGGCGGGGACCGGGCCGTAGCCGAAGCGGCTGGTGATCAGCTCGACCTCCGCGCCGGCGCGGACCAGCGCCGCGGCGAGCGCGTGGTCGTAGGGCGGCGTGTAGGCCGACGGATCGACGAGGTGGACGCGCACCGGCGGGCGATCATCGCAGGCGGGCCGCGCGACACGGGGCACGCGCGACGTGCCGGACATCGCAGATGCGCGCGGTCAGCCGCGCGGCGCCGGGCGCGCGCGGCGTGTCAGCTCGCGCAGGCGAGCGCGCTCCGCGGAGCCGAGGAACCCAGTGAGCACCAGCAGCGCCGGAATCGCGAGCAGGGCCCCGGTGCGGGCGAGCAGACCCCCGGCTCCGGCCGTCGGGAGCGCCACCTCCCCGGCGACCGCCACGCCGCCGATCACCACCACGAGCTGGGCCAGGCGCAGCCACTCGAAGCTGACCGCGAACAGCCGGCGGGTGAGCCCGTACATGACAGCGAGCATGACCACGTAGGCGCCGCACAGCGCGATGCCGGCGCCCGCGATGCCCAGCGGCCCGACCAGCACGACCAGCAGAAGTCCGTTGACGGCCAGCCCGATCAGCGCCGCGGGAAAGTTGCGAGTCGTCACCCTGGCCCGCCCGGCAATCACGACCAGCACCAGGAACAGGCCGTAGAGCGCCCACCCCAGCGCCACCCAGGGCAACGCCTCGTGCGCGTCGAAGAACGAGGGGGCAGCGAGCAGTCGCAGCGCCCAGCGCCCGAGCAGCGCGAGCGCAGCGACGACGAGCCCTGTGAACAGCACGTAATAGGTCGCCACGAGGGAGTAGAACCGGCGCGCCTCCTCGTCGTCGGCGATCGAGTAGGCCAGCGGCGGCCACGCGTACTGGAAGGCGCGCGTAAACAGGATCACGACCGCCGCCAGCTTGACCGCCAGCGAGTAGAGACCTGCCGCCGACTCGCTCTCGACGCGGTAGAGGTAGGCGCGGTCGACGATGTTCAGCGCGAAGACGGACACCTCGGCCGGGACGGTGGGCAGCCCAAAGCGGAGGAGGGCCGGGAGGCGCTCGCGATCGATGCGCAGGCCGATGCGCCGGCGCAGCACCCACCCGAGGCCGAGCAGCACCACCGTCGAGGCGGCGAAGTTGCCCAGGAGCAGGCCGCGTGCGCCCTCGTCGCGAACCACCACGAGGTAGACCGACAGCGCGATCGTCAGCCCGACGTTGGTCAGGGACGCGCGCAGAAAGGTCCCCGCGCGCTCGTCCACCCGCAGCAGCGCGTAGGCCATCTCGAGGTTGGTGAACGACCACAGGCCGAGCACGGTGATCAGCATCAGCGTCGCGTCGCGGAAGCCCAGCACGAGCTCGGACAACGGGCCCGCCAGCGCCGCCCCGAGCGCCGCGGCGGCCGTTGTCGCGACCAGCACCAGCGACGTGGCTGCTCTCGCCATCCGATCGCGCTCGGCGGCGCCGGCGTGGTCGTAGTAGAAGCGCACGAAAGCCTCCACCAGCCCCAGGCGGATCACGATCGAGACCAGAATCACGAGCGTCAGCAGCAGGTCGGCGGTGCCGTAGTCCGCTCGCGTCAGATGGCGCGTGTAGACGGGCAGGAGCCCGACCGCGACCAGCTTGGCCAGCGCCTCCCCCACCTGGTAGGCCGCGCCCGTACGGACCAGCCGCTGGAACAGGGCCAACACGCCGCAGGACGCTATAGCGTGGCCGCGATGGCGGATCCGACCCCGCAGCCGATCGCGCTGCTGATGGTCCCGCGGACCGTCGAGAGCTTCATCCTCTACGACCAGGGCCAGGACCTGCTGAGGTCCCCCGGGGTGGTTGCGATCGAGGCGCCGCGGGTCCCCTACGGGGTCCTGGGCCGGCTGCCCGACGCGCTCTCGAGCGGGCTCGCCGCTGCGCAGGCGCGGCGGCTGAAGCTCCCCGGCGACCCGGTCGCGGCGATGATCTTCCATCCCTTCCAGCTCCCGTTCGCGCGCGCGGTGCTGGCGCGGTGGAAGGGCTGCGAGCTGTGGTACGGGCTGTTCGACCGCACGCCCGCCGCGCCCGACGCCGGCGCGCGCACGCGGCGGCGGCTGGAGGCGCTGCACGCCGCCGCAGCCGAGCAGGCCGACCTGGTCTTCGCGGTCTCCACGACGCTGGTGGACCTCGAGCAGGCAGCCGGTCGCGAGGCGATCCTGATGCCCTCCGCAGCCGATTCATTCCCCGCCCCGGACCCCGAGCAGGCGCTGATCGCGATCTGCTTCGGGACGCTGGGGCGGCGCACCGACTGGGCGCTCCTGCGCGCAATCGGCGAGCGGATGCCGGAGATGACCCTGCTGCTGGTCGGGCGTCTCGACGAGGACCAGTGCCGCGGGAGCGCCGACTACGCCGCCTGCCGCGTGCTGCCCAACCTGGTCTGGCTCGGACGGCGATCGAACGACGAGGCAGCCCGCCTCGTGCTGTGCGCCGACGTGGGGATCCTCCCGTTCGTCGCCGACGAGTTCAACGAGGCGGGTCTGCCCAACCGGATCCTCAAGGCCGCGCGCCTGGGCCGGCGCACTGTCACGCCCGACCTCTCCGGGGTCGAGGTGTGGTCGCAGTCGGTGATCCGCTGCGCGGACGTCGACGCGTGGATCGCCGCCCTGCGCTCGCAGCACGGCGTGCGGGCACGACCGGACATCGCGCTGCGCGAATGGGCGCTGGCCCAGACCGGCGAGCACCAGAACGCGCCGCTGTGGGAGCGGCTGCGCTCCCTGGGCGTCGCCGGGCCCGCCGCCCCCTAGGCGCGGGTGGCGGGCGCGCGCTCCTCGACCGGGCGCAGGGCCACCGCCGTGCCGATGCCCAGCAGCGCCCAGGTCAGCGGGTCCTCGAGGAAGGCGGCGTAGACCCAGGTGTGCACGACCAGCGCGACGAAGGCCGCCGCGATCGCCGCCCTCACCGCGGAGGCGCGCGCCCCGGACAGCAGGCGCCAGAGCGCCGCGACCAGGACGGCAAGGTAGGCCAGCAGACCGACGGCGCCCTGCTCGGCGGCGACGGTGATCGGAATCGTGTGCGAGGCGGTGATCGCGCGCTCGCCCGACACCTTCTCCTGGCGGCGGTACTGGCGCTCGAAGGCGCCCGAGCCCCAGCCGAGCACGGGCCGGCGCTCCCAGAGTCGGTAGCCCCCCGCGATCAGGTCTCCCCGCCCGCTGGTCGCCTTCTTGATCGACTCCTGGCTGTCCAGCTTCAGGCGCAGGGCGCCGGGAAAGGCGAGCACCGCGCCGACCGCGACCACGGCCCCGGCGGCGACGACCGCCGCCGTCCAGAGCGTGCTCCACCGCAGCGCGGCGAGGATCGCGAGGCCGGCCAGCAGGGCGGCGAGGCTGGACTGAGACAGCGTCAGGACGAGGCCGCCCATCAGCACCAGCAGCCCCAGCGCGCAGACCAGCACGACCCGGCGGCTCTCCGTCCACAGCATCCGCGCGGCGAGGGCGAGGATCACCACCACGAGGAAGCGCCCGAAGATGTTCGGGTCGAAGAAGAGCGAGTTGACGCGGAAGTAGCTCTGGAACTGGTTGGAGGCGATCACCTCGGGGTTGAGCAGCAGCGTCCGCGTCTGGTACTCGACGAAGCCGATCGCGCAGAACAGCAGCGCCAGGCCCGCCAGAACGCCGAGGCAGATCACGGCGAGGCGGCGCGTCCACTCGATCCGCACGAGCAGCACGAACAGCAGCGCGAAGGGGACGTAGAAGAAGACCACCTGCTCGAGCGCGCGATCGAAGCCGTCCGAGTAGGACGCCTGCAGCGCGTAGAGCGCGACCAGCCCGAGGAGGAGCCACTCGAGGCGCCCGGGCGCCGGGGGGCGCTCCTCGCGCCGGCCGCGCAGGCGGGGCACGATGAACGCCAGCGCTCCGGCGGCCACGACGAAGTAGAGCGGGATCAGCAGGTTGGCAGTCGTCCCGCCCGACTCGACCGGCACCCGGAACGGCAGCACCGCCAGTGCGGCCACGGGAAAGACCGTCGGCCGGCGGTCGACGAGGATGGCCGCGCCGGCGAGCACGGCGAGCGCGACGGCCGCTCCGGCCGCGGCGAGAAGCGGGCGGTCGCGGATCGAGTCGACCTGGGGCGTGTCCCAGATGTGGGCGATCAGCAGCGCCGGGGTGAGGACGAGCGCGCCGGCCATCGCGAGCGCCTGCGCGCGCGCCGAAGGCAGCAGCACGGTTCCCGCCGCGAGCACGGCCGCCGCCACCACACCGACCTCCTCGAGCGAGCCGGTCATCGCGAGAGCAGCTCCCAGCTTCGCCGCGTCAGCGCCTGGACGTTCGGGTTGCCGCGCATCCGCCGCCCCCACTCGGGGAGTCCGGTGCGGATCACGAGCCCGCTACCGAGGCGGATCGCCACGATCACCGGGTCGGCGGTCGCCGAGCCCTGCACCACCGCCGCCGCCACCGGCCGGCCGTCGCCGAAGGCGAGCGTGGCCTCGAAGCCGCCGAACTCGTTGAAGAACCCGTCGCCGCCGCGGAACAGCCCGATCGCGTCGTCGGCGTTGAGCAGATCGACCCGGCGACGCTCGATCGGCGCCAGCGTGACGCCGAACACGTCGCTCTGGTCAGGCGGGCTGGGGCGCGAGAGCACTCCTTCGCGCAGCGCGACCGTGCGGCGCAGCGAGTCCGTGCCGAGCGACAGGACGCGCCCCCCACGGGTGACGTGGACCCTCAGCCGGCTGGCCAGCTGCGGCGTCACCCAGCGCGGGTTGCCGGCGAGCACGATCCCGCGGTGGCGCTCGACCTCGCGGCGACCTCCCGGCCCGGCCAGCGCGACGTCCGTGGTGATGTCGTAGCGCTGCTGCGGCCGATCGAGCAGCTCGAGCAGCGGCTGCTCGTGAAGCGCGAAGCCCCCCGGCATGCCGCCGCCGGCGAGCGGTCGCGCCAGCCGCGCGCGGCCGCGGCCGGGGGGCTCGAGCGAGTCGGGCATCCCGTCGCCGTCGTCATCGACCCGGTTGTGGCCCTGCCACGAGAGCAGCGGCAGGACGACCAGCACGCGGTGGCGGCCGGGCCCCTGCACCGCCACCGGCGCCGCGGCGCGCTGCGCGCCCGCGATCAGCTCGACGAGGTAGATCCCGGAGGGCCCGCGCGGCGCCGTCAGGCGCAGCGCGGGCTGCCGGCCGGTGCCCCGCGCGATCAGGCGGCGCTGCCCGAGCCGCCGCAGGCGCCACCGGTAGGCACGCCCGCGCGCATCGACGAAGACCGTGAACAGCCGTCCCGCGGTCACCGGCCCCTGGGGCGGCTGCGTGGCGAGGTAGCGGACGGTCACGCCCGCACCCCCCGGCGGGTCGTTCTCCCGTGACCGGGTGAACGGATAGGAGGAGGCCGCGTTGCCGGCGCGATCGGTGTCGCGCGCGACCACCGCGTAGGGGCCCGGAGCCACCAGGCGCCCACCGGCTCGGCCGTCCCAGACGCCATCCGCTCCCGGCCGGCGCGCGGGCAGCCGCGTGACGAAGCGCGGTCGTGGCCCATCGGTCCGGTAGAGGAAGAGACGCTCGGTCTGCGGCCGCGTCCCCGTCACCGCGAAGCGTACGGGCGCACTCGGGCGCTGGGGATGGAGCAGCGGCCCCGCCGTCTCCTTCGGCTTGCGCACGCGCACGACGGGGTGTGGCGGCGTGGCGTCGACGCGGATCGTGTTCAGGAGCACCACGGCGCGGCCGCGCCGGCGCAGGTTGATCCGCACGCGGTACTCGCCGTCGGGCACGATGCGCCCTTCCTCGTCGCGCCCGTCCCACAGGAGCTGCACGCGGCGATCCGAGGCCAGCCGGCGGCTTCGCAGCAGGCGGCGCACCACGTCGCCGCCGGTGTCGATCACCGCCACCGTGGCGTCGTCGGTGCGCTCGAGCCGGATCCGGATCGAGGCGCGCCTGAAGGCGATCGCCGGCGAGAACTCGCGCGTGACGGTCAGCGTGCGAACGAGCCGGGGAGACTGCTTGAGCCGCTGGGTGACGAAGAACGCGCCGCCCGTGACGAGCACGAGCAGGGCGAAGGCGATGCGCGCATGCCGCATCACAGCCTCACCACCGCGACGTTCGGCACTTCCCACTCGTGGAAGGCGTCCAGCCCGCGGCCGTGGCGGGCGCACAGCACGACCCGGATCGAGCCGCCGTGGCAGACGACGAGGGCCGGCAGCCGGCCGGCTGCACGGACGTCGTCGAGCGATGCCGCCACGCGCACGGCCTGTTCTCGCAACGACTCCCCGCCGGGGAAGCGGAACGACTCCCCCGCGGCGCGCCACGCCGCGAAGAGCTCGGGGTCCTCGGCTGCGACGTCCTTCCACAGCCGCCCCTCGATGTCGCCGCGATCTCCCTCCGCGAGGCGCGCGTCGACCAGCGGCTCAAGCCCCAGCCGCGCGCCGACGATCTCCGCGGTCTCTCGCGCGCGCGAGAGCTGGCTGGTGTAGATCGCCGCGATCCCCTCCCCGGCCACGCGCTCCGCCAACTCGGCCGCCTGAGCGCGCCCCGTGGCGTTGAGCGGTGTGTCGAGCCGGCCCTGGATGCGGATCGGCTCGCGGTTGTCGTCGGTCTCGCCGTGCCGGGCGAGCAGGATCACGAGTCGGCGGACGTCGGTGGCGGCGTGCCGAGGTCGATGCCGGCGGTGTCCGCGCGCAGGCCGAGCCGCAGCGTCTCGAGCGACAGGACCTCCTCGGGCGCGATGTTGCCGAGGTTCACCTCTGCTCCGAACCGCTGCAGGAACCACACCTGCTGCTCCTTGCGCGGGGCCTCGAACAGCAGCAGCCCCGTGTCGACGGCGTGGGCGATCTCGTCGATCAGGCCCATCCGGACCTCGCCGTCCGCGCGGTAGATGCCCGCGGTGCCGGTCTCGCGCGCCTCGGCGATCACCCGCCAGGCCCCCGCCTGCAGCTCCGTCTCGATCTGCTCGACCCACCGGTAGGGGGCCATGATCTCGGTCGCGTCCTTGGAGCCGACCTCCGAGAAGACCGTGAAGTCGCCCGCCAGGCGCTCGATCAGCGCCAGCTTCTCCTCGTGCGGCAGCGCGATCGTCCCGTCGGAGACCTCGACGTGGGTGATCTCGAGCTCGCGCAACCATTCCAGCAGCCCCTCCACGCGCTGCTGGGCGATCGCAAGCTCGGTGAGCGTGCCGCCGAGGACGACAGGGATGCCGTGGGCCCGGTAGCGAGCCAGCTTCCGGGGCAGGTTCTGCGTGGCCACCGCGGTGCCCCAGCCGAGCTTGACGAAGTCGACGAACTCGCCAGCCACCTCGACCAGCCCGTCGACCTCCGCCACCGAGAGCCCGCGGTCCAGCACGTGGGTGATCCCCTGATCGCGCGGCTTGGCGCTCCGTGCCGGGAGGTCGAGGAAGGACATCCCGGAGTGGCTTACCGGGTGCGGTCGGTGCCGACCGTGACGACGACCAGTGCATCCGCGCCCGCGATGGCCTGGGTGTTGGGGTCAAGCGGCTCGACCCTGCGCACCTTCAGCAGCGAGGCGGCTTCGTCGGCGCCGCGCCGGTTCCCCGCCGCGTAGGCGATCGTCGTGGCCGGCCGCTGCTGGTCGGCGGCGTTGGTGACGGTCCCGCGCTTGAACCCGCCCTGCTCGAGCTGGTCGGCGATCTCGGCGGCCAGCCCCGGGACCGTCGTGCCGTTGAGCACGGACACCGTGATCTGGTCGCGCGCGACCGGCGCGCCCGCGCCCGTCGCCGGCGCCGACGGCGCCGACTCGACCTGGTTGGGGGAGCCGGTCCGGTTGGCCGGCTCGGAGTCGCCATCGCCGCCCAGCTGGGTCACCGCCAGCACGCCGAGGAGCACCAGCAGGGCCGCTCCCCCCGCGAGCAGGAGCCCGAGGCGGGGACGGCGACCGGCGCCAGCGCGTGCGTCGCCCGCCGCGCGGGGATCGGACACCGGGCGGCGGGGAGTGCGAGGCGGCATGGTCGCCGCCTGAGCGCCAGTCCTCATCGGCGCGGGCGCGGGTCGAGCGGGGGCGCCGGTCGGCGGCGCGGCGCGCGAGGCCGCCGCGGCCGCGGTCGCGGGAGCCGGAGCCTTGGGCTGCGCGGGCGCCGCCGTCGCGGCGGCCGCGAC